>JACXTT010013266.1_pt1 | contig 10869 bp, 8 predicted proteins | sample 9270951 | NCBI WGS metagenome assembly JACXTT01 (sample SAMN15532306, study PRJNA645909) | rock metagenome | isolation source: weathered quartz diorite | place: Puerto Rico | collected 2017-06-21
GCGGCCTACGCTCGCGCCGTGGAGGAGACGAACGAGGTCCGAGCTGCCTACGCAGCGCGCGTCGGCTATGCGTTCGCGAACCACCGACAACGCGAGGTCGATGCCATCCTCGCCAGGCTGCGGGTCGCACAAATCGCGCGGGCCGCCGCCCGCTCAGCGGCGACCGGAGACGCCTCAGTTGAGGACTAGGACTTCTTGCCGCTGGTGAGCCAGGCGCCGCCGAGGGCCACCAGAGCTACCAGAACGGCTGCGATCCCGTGCTTGGTGTGGTGCTTCGTGACACCGGCCGCGTGACCCGGGAAGAACGAGGGCAAGTCGGCCGCAGACGTCGTGAAGTAGACGACGGCGACCGCAGCGACGATGACCGCTACGACGACCAGGCTCACGGTCACCCACACCGGAGCATTGCGGGTCGATCCTGCTTCGCTCACGACAACTCCTCGTCTAGGAACTTGCGACAATCGAGCGTAGACCTACACCCTGGGCGGTCCGGCTCGCGACGCCCCGAACGCCGCGAGAATTCACCCTGCACGCTGTCCGCTCGACGCCTACGGGCGGTTGCGCCCCATCTTGTTTCCCTCATCGCACCGGCGCTAGACGCAAGCACGGTTGGGGCCGGGCGGACCCGTCAGGGCCCGTATTCGACCACCACTCTTCAGCAGCGGCCACCTGCTTGCAGGTTCGAGGCTCCTCGGGCTCGCGAAGTATCCGAGATGAGTTCAACACATGCTGGTCGCAACGACGCTCTCGCTCACTTACCAACGAAGGGCAGAATCAGCCCCGCTGCAACAGCGCATCCGAGCCCAGCAGAAATCAGCGCCAGACGAGCCCAGCGTGAGTGCCCGGTGAGCAAGCTCAACGCCACCAGAAGCCCGCCCACAGCGCCGAGGGCAACAAGTACCGCGTTCGTGCGACCGTTCCGGGTCGACGTGACCTGCAGCACCGAAGCAACCCACAGGCTGGACGCTGAAGGCAACGCTCCCAAGGCGATCCCCGTCGTCAGCCATCTCGGCCCGGCCGGCAGCGGATGTTCGGGCGTCAGGAAATGCGGAGAGCCGCTGGCCTGGTGTCCTCGCACTGCCAGGAATGAGCCGACGAGGTCGACCAGGCGCGCCGGCGAGTCACCCTTTTGGACATGTTGGGTGCTTGCGTTGAGTATCGCTGCCGGAATCATCTCGTCACCGAAACCGGTCCTGATGACGATCGCTGGCGGAGACGGTAGGCCCTGGATCGCCTTCACGACGTCGAGACCTGGTAGGTCACTAAGGCCCGTCGTGCCAGCCGGGATAGCCAGATCAACCACCGCGAGCTCGAACCCGAGATGAGGCAATGCCGTGAGCGCCGAATTGGCGTCGGCAAATTCGTGGAATGAAATGTCTTCGTACATGGCCTGGAGTACTCGCTTGAGGAACCCGGCGTGTTCCTTCTGGTCCTCCACGATCAAGACAACTGGTCCGTGCATTTTGACCCCCTATTGCAGCTTGACTGTCGTCAGGATGTCCATCAACGTGTCAAATACCTCATCTACGGATTCGCCCGTGTGGGTCCTATGAGACGCACTTTCCAAGAAATGCCATCGCAGTTTCTCGACGCTCCCCGCAGCGTCATGCACTAGCGCGTTCAGGTACGCCCGCGAGGGAGCAGCGACCCCGTCGGAGAGCTCACGGGCGACCTGCTCGATTACACGCGCCCCAGCCGAGGGCCACCGCTCAATGAAGCCAATGAAGCTCCTGGACATAGACCGAACATCGGCCTTCGCGATCCGCTCCTCCCGGGCGAGATCTGATACGACGAGCCATGGAAAGTTGATGAGATTGCCCTCGAGCGCACGCTGGCAGGTTCGCTCGGCGTTCGCTCCTTTGACGTCTAGAACAACAAGATCTGGCTCCTCGCCTACGTCGAGGAGGCGCTCGGCCGAATCACAATCGGTGGCAACATTTACGACGATCGAAGAGGCGAAGGCTGGATCTGAAGTCGCGACCCTGATCCGCTCGGGACCGTCGTCGATCCACAGGCAACTCAATGCTCGTCTCATTGGAGACCGACGCCTGTCCTCGAGCTGAGGTATTGGTAGTTCGCGCCCACCCAGGCTGCGAGTCGGAGTCGGCTGACCCCCGGCATGGGGTACCTAAGCTGACGCAACCCATAGAGCAAACATGTCAGCACATACTCCTCGGCTCGGAGGGGCGGGGCCTTCAGCGCGCCTCGGGCGCCCGCCGAAACCGCGCTCGACAGCATGAACCATTGGCTGAGATCCTCGCCTGTTTGTGCGAGGGCTCCGTTGCCTACCGACCAAACAGCTTCGAGAAGGGCAAGCTCCCGCGGCGCCGTAGAGAATGCCGTTTGCAGGCATTCACGCTCCCCCTGGCCCGAGGCCTCGATTTGGTGTGCATCCGCCAACCGAATGGCACATTCAAGCGCTGCCGCGTCGATACATCGTGGACCTGGTCCTGCTTGCCTGTAGTCGATAAGACTGACTCGCCCTGGCGAACTCGGGTCCTGCGGTGGCTCGACCATTACGTTGCCGCCATGCATGTCACCATGCACCAAGCACCAAGGTGACGGCCTCAATACCCGTCCGGTGCCGGTAAATCCCCTCGAGGGAAGCGTTACTTTGAGTCCGCGAGAGTCCAACAACTCCAGATCACCGTTAGAAGCTCCGTCAGCAACTTTCCCTCCAAGGCGCTCGACAGCTTTGTTCAGGGCCGGCTTCATCAAGTCGAACGCGGTTGCGAAGTCGGTCCGGTACGTATCTTGAAAGAAGTCCTTGATCGACTTGCTGTTTGCCTGGGTGTGGTACCAGCTGGTGTGTGCAAAGAGACGAGCAACTACTTCTCTCGCTCGCTCTGGGTCGTCAACGAAGAGTTCGTCAAGTGATCGAACGGCCCCGCGGCTGCCTCCAGCCATGCTGTAGACGACTGCACCGAGCGAGTCGCTCTGAGCATGCGCCAACAACTCCACTCTCTCCTCCAGCCTCACGCCGAATTGGACGAACTCTAGGAACCGACCGGCCTCTTCTGCGATTTCGTTCCTCGGACCAACCTTCAACACACACTGATATGGCGAACCGGCTTCCACACCAGCCATACCAAGCCGTATATCGGCCCTAACAACTACAGCCGCACTGAGCCCCAGGCGCTCAATTGGCAGGATCTCGACGTCGACTCGAGTCTGCCGAGTGCCGTAAACGCGGTCGGCAAAGAGACTGCGACAGAGGCGCTCGATCTCCCTCGCGATCTCGATCGGCTCTCGCAGCGGGATGAGGGAACTGTCCTTATAGCGCTTTCCGCGGTCATGAATTAGAGCGGCGAGAAAATCAAGCCCTTCGACGTGAACTTCGGTCTCGTTGACAAACGAGACTGCTTCGCTGAGAGCTTCGTTCACCAGATTGGTAGAGATCCTCTTGTCGATGAACCGAACGACATGCGGCTCCCGCGACGACGCGATCGCATTCATCACATTCGTGTGATGCATGTCTAGATCAAGATGAGTCATAAGGACGACGCTGGCGGTCGAGCGCACACTGCCGAGGTAACGCAGTAGCTCGAGACCTGCAAGACTCCCATCCGCCCCGAATAGATCTATCAAGACCACGTCGAAGTGGTGGAGGTCTACGTAGTCGACGGCCTGATTCACCGATGCCGCCGCGAACACCTCGACACCAACTCCGACCTGGAGCGCCAACAGACGCACTGTCTCGTGGATGTCATCCTCATCGTCAAGGACGAGGAGCCGAATCGGAAAATCGCTTTCAGCCATGAGAACCCGCCTGGATAGGTATGGAAAGCACAGTCTTCAGAGCTAGGGACGGGCTGCCGATGCACGAAGCAGTCAATGAACCTCCGACTGCCCGGACTCGAACCCCAGCCAAGTAGGCACCTAGACGTCGACCCTTCTTCAAAGTTCCCTCCACAGGCACTCGATATAGGTCGCGAACCCTTAGCGGATCGAGTTCGAGCCCTGAGTTATTCACAACGGTCAGACACAGATAGTTGGAACCGTCAATATCCGCTAGCTCTCCGGTGACCGACGGAATCAAATCCTCTGGGTTGTCGGACGATGTCACTCCGTGGTCCTTCAGATTTACAAAGATGCCGTGCAGCGCGGCACGCAAAGCTTCCGCCTGGGCGCCAGAGAGGGAGCAGAGCAGTAGGCGTGGCTCGAGGTTGATCGCGTGGCGCAAAGTTGGCATGTCCGCATTGCGAATCGTGGCGCGGAGCAGGGTGCCCAACTCGATCGCCTGTTCAGGCTCGTCGTCAGCCGCGGCTCTTACCTGGTTCAGCAGGGACAATGCTTTGGACAGATGCGTACTCGCATCGACGGGACCAGGCGACATCCTCGAAAGTTCAGACGCTGCGTCCTCAACATGCTTCTTGATGTCGTGGGACAACCCGTCAATAACGAGCGATCGACTGAGGCTGGCGCGGGCAAACACTGCAGTCGAATCGGCTAGGGTCCGACCCAGAGCAGAACCGAACGCCTCAACCAACGGCGCAAGCGCCCCGTAGTGGCCAAGGTACGGCGACTCTAGGTTCAACGTTCCGATCAAACGCCCCTCACTTCGCACAGGAACCGACAGCTCAGACATGGTCTCTGGCCGAAACGAGGTGTAGGCGTCAGCGGTCGTCGTATCGTCGAGGACGACTGAGGTGCCAGTTCGAATTACCTTCCAGTTCGCGCCACCATCTTGGTGCTGGACGACTTCCCCTCTCGCCAGCTCGGAAGCCGGGTAGGCGGCGACTCGGACCAATGCAAGACCGTGCCCATTCGTGGCTTCGGAAACCGGAAGCAGGAGGCGGAGTGACACCGACAGACTGTCGGTCGCCTTGCAGATCGTCGGAATCGCCATGTCAATACGACCTAGTGATGTCAATACATCGCTAGGCACCAGAGGACTCAGCTCGCCCGACGGCTCCCCTTGCTCAGAATGGGCCGGTCGCCGAAGCCGCGAGATGCCCGTGGCAATCTGACCAGCAGACGTTGCGTAGCGTTGCATGCCGAGTCGGAGCGAGATGTTGCGCACGAGAGCGCGGTCATATGCAGAAAAGGATCCATTGCCGCCGATCTTGCTAAGGACAATGAGTCCCGCGGCAGGTCCATCCGGCACAGCCGAGGTCCAAGGCAGTGGACAAATCAGCTCAGATCCCTGGCTTTCGCCAGTCTCCCCTTGCTCAAAGGTCGCGCTGGTTCGTCTGTGCATAAAGCGTTGACGTTCCAACGCATCCGACACTGCAGCGTCATGGATTAGATCGACATCGAGATCGGGCGGGTAGCTCTCCGACTCAAACTGTCCCCAACATTTCAACAGGCTCGGTCTCGTCGCCTCGCGCATGTATAAGGCTGCCGAATCGGCCGACGTCACCTCTACTGCCAATTCAAGCGCGGCTGCAGCGAACTGCTCCGTTGAGTCGCCCGATTCCTCGCGCGGCCAAGGAACGTGCGGCAACTGCTGGGCGCGTTTGAGTGCGTGAATATCCCGACGGGCTTCGGCGAATGGCGTCGCATTCACCATGGCTGCAAAGCGGCGCGGAGCCTCTTCGAGCCAAGGTTCACGCGGCGGCCCGAGGCCGAGAAAAACGGATCGGACACCACGATTTGGCACGCCAGGATGTGCAAGCCAGAATTGGAGGTCGCCGGTCCCGTTTTCGTCCTTTGGCATCCCGTCCAGAAGCTCGTGACCCACGAGCTCAAGCTTGGTCGCGACCCCATCCTGATCGCCCAAATCCCACGCACCGACCAGATCCCGCAACGTGATGTGGAGACGGTCTCGAGGAGAGCGCTTCGCGACAACCGCCGTGATGCGGCGGTTGAGGGATTGAGCGCGCTTACGTTGACTCGCTCGCACGATGATCAAACTGCGCAAAAGTCCGTCCTCGTCGAGTGGAAGATGGACGAGGATTCGCGTGCGAGTGAGTTTTCTGCGGTCCTCGATCCATTCAGCAATCTCGTCCCGCGAGCAATAGGAGCCCCGGAGAATCCAGTCCTCGGGCGTCCACATGCGGCGATATTAGGGCCTCATTCGACGAAAGAGCCGACGATCAGATTGTCGTCGCATTTTTCCGAGAAATCGCAATCAAGCAGGAATGTCACCTTTGCGCTTGGACACCATCCGGCAAACGGCCGACGAGCCAGAGTCCCAATCAGCCCACAGTTAAGGGCGGTTGCGCCCCAGATCGTCGTGCGCCTGCACCCACTCCTCGGCGACGACGGCCGAGCCGAGCGACAACTCCCCCGCCAGCACCGTCGCGGCGATGATCTCCGCGAGCTTGTGGACGCCGCCGGCGCCGTAGCAGCCCAGCATCTCCAGGCACTCGCGCTGGGTGGCCAGGCCGGTGCCGCCGCCGTACGTGGCGATGATCAGTGCGGGCAGCGTGACCGAGGCGTAGAAGTCGCCGTTCGGCAGCAGCTCGGAGAACCCGTACAGCGCGGAGGACTCCGCCACGTTGGCCACGTCCTGACCGGTGGCGATGAACATCGCCGTGATGCCGTTCGCGCTGTGATTGCCGTTGTTGTTCGTCACCGACATGATCGAGCCGAGCTGGCCGCGCATCCGAGCGGCGTACAGCTTGTCGGTCGACACGTGCATCTGCTCCTCGACCAGTGCCGCCGGCAGCGTGATCTCGGCGACGACCCGCTTGCCGCGGGTGTGCAGCATGTTGACCACCGAGGTCTTCTTGTCGGTGGCGAACTGGCCCTCGAGCAGGAAGTGCAGCTCGCCCGGGTAGTTCTGCTTGATCCATGCGCACGCCGCGAAGGTCGCCTTGCCGGTCATGTTCTGTCCGGCGGCGTCACCGGTCGTGTAGTTGAACCGGGTGTAGAGGAGCTTGGAGACCGGGAACGTCTGGATCTCGATGAGCTTGCCCGAGCTGGTCGTGGTCTGCGCCGCCGCGGCGATCTCGTCGAAGTGCGCATCCAGCCAGACCCGGAAGTCGCGCGCCTGGCGGGCGTTGTCGAAGCTGAACACCGGTGCCCGCTGCATCCGGTCGTCGATCACCGTGGTGGTGATGCCGCCGGCTTCCCGGGTCAACTTCATCCCGCGGTTGTACGACGCCACCAGGGTTCCCTCGGTCGTCGCCAGCGGCACGAAGAACTCGCCCTGGGCGTGCTCGCCGTTGACCAGCAGCGGCCCGGCCAGCCCGATCGGCACCTGCGCGACCCCGAAGAAGTTCTCGATGTTGCCCGGCAGGGTCTGCGGGTCCAGCGAGTACGTGCCGACGTGCTCGGCGCCGCTATCGGTGTGCTCGCGGATGAACTCCTGCCGGGCCTTGATGGCAGCCGGCGAGTAGTCGTCGGCGCGGTCCCGCGGGATCTTGCGTTCGCTCATGGCCGAAGGATGCCAGACGTACCCACTACGAAACGTTGATCTCCACGACCCGGTCGGTCACCGACGGATCCTCGCCGCCCAGCAGCCAGATCCGGTTGCCGACCGACATCACGGCCGAGTCGCTCAGCGCCGCCGGGAGCTTGCCGGCTTTCGAGAACTTCGCTGTCGCCGGGTCGAACCACCACATGGATGACGTCTGGGTGTTCGGGTCGATCCGCCCGCCCATCAGCAGGATCCGCTTGCCGACCGTCACGGCCACTGCGTGCCCGAGGGGTCGCGGCAGCCGGGCGACGGCGGTCGTCTTCTGCGAGGTGGCGTCGTACCGCTGGACGTTGCCCAGCTCGCGACCGCTCACCTCGCCACCGAAGACGTAGACGTCCGAGCCGAGGACCGCAGTGGCGGCGTACCGGACACCGGTGACGAGCTGACCCGCCGGCTTCAGTCCGTTCGCACCGACGGCGAGGATCGTGCGCGGGACGTTGGCACCGTCGTACCCCCCGATGACCAGGGTCGTGCCGTTGACCGACACCACGGAGAGGTCCGAGCGCGTGGTCGGCAGGTGCGTGACCGGCTGCCAGTGGCTGCCGACGAGTCGCTGGACCACTGACTGCTCGGAGGCGTTGCCGCCGCCGAAGACGGCCGGGTTGCCGGCGTACAGGCCACCGGCGGTGTCGTGGACCTGGGTGCCGAGCGTCGGCAGAGTGCTGCTGCGGCCGGTGGTCAGGTCGACGAGTACGGCGCGTGCGGACGAGGTGTCGTCGGGGAACATCCCGCCGGCCAGCACCACCTGGCCCGGGTGTCCGGGCTCGGCGATGAGCGCCTCGCGCGCGATCTTGTACGGCAGCCGGAAGGTGGCGAAGGACGCCATCGCGCGCGCGGCAGCAACGCGCCTGGCCGAAGGCGCCGCGTGAGTCGAGGTGACCGACGGCGTCGGGGTCGGCACAGCAGCTGGCGTCGTCGTACCGCAACCAGCCAGTGCCCCAACCAGAACACCTGCGGCAACGACACGGATCAACGCATGTTCCCGGTGTGCCCGAGCGAGTAGCGGCCCGGCTGCGGCCAGACCAGCAACCCGTGCGGACTTCCGCCGACGTAGATCTTCGCGACCAGCTTGCCGGTGCGCGTGTTGAAGCCGTAGACGACGCCGTTGTAGCGGCCGGCCAGCCAGAGCATCGACCCGTCAGCGGAGACTCCGCCCATGTCCGGGCTGCCGCCGCCGGGGATCCTCCAGGTGGCGATGATCTTGCGCTGGTACGGGTCGACGACGCTGACCTCGCCGGCCCCGCGGTCGGAGACGTAGAAGAGCCTGCCGTCGCGGCTCGGGTAGATGCCGTGCGGGTGGCTCGGCATCCGGAGCGCCTTGACCTGCTTGAACGTCTTCGCGGAGATGATCCGCAGCTGGTCGGTGCCCATGTCTGCGACGTAGAAGTCGGTGCCGTCCGGGGAGAGCCGCACGTCCTGCGGCATGCTCCCGCCCATCCCACTCATGGCGCCCATGGTCGAGAGCTTCAACCGGCCGAGCACCTTGTGGCTGCGGGTGCCGATCTTCAGCAGCTCACCGGAGAACTCGCACGTCACCACGAAGAACTGACCGTTCGCGGAGAAGTCGGCGTGGTTGGGGCCGCGACAGCCCGGCGCGGTCACGTCGTCGACCGAGGCGAACGTCTTCGGGTTGGAGAACCGGATGATGTTGTACTGCTCGACCATCACGATCGCGGACTTGCCGTCGGGCGTGAAGTACAGGTTGTACGGGCGCGGCACGCTCTTGATCTGCGCGATCCTGCCGGTGTGCGGGTTGATCCCGACGAGCTCGTTGGACACGCTCGAGGTCACGTAGAACCGGTCGAGATGGTAGTCCGGGACGACGTGCTGGCTGAGGTCCCCAGCGTGCAGCACACGGATGATCTTCCGGGTGCGCTGGTCGATGACTGTCACCGTCGTACCGGTGGAGTCGGGGACGTAGAGCAGGGCGGGCTCGCCGGCGACGTCGGCGCGCATCATGCCGGCGGCGTCCTGGGAGTAGACGTTGTCACCGATCACCGGCGGCATGCCCGGGAGCGGGTTCTGGAACTGCCACGGAACCGCGGGAGCGGCGGCGGTCGTGTGCGTCGTCGCCGGCGCGGGTGTGGAACCCGTCGCCGTCGGGTCAGCTACCGGCGTTTTCGTCGCCTGGCTGCAGGCACTCGCCAGCAGCAGGGCAGCAACGAGCACCGAGATCCGGCCAGGGTTCCGCATCAAGAAATTCACTCCGTTCGCCATCCGTGGCCAGGGGCGGCCACGGCATCCTTCGCCGTACATCTCGTGGTGGCACGAGGAACCGGTCTCTCTACATCGTCACGCACGTAGATCGTCTTGCCACACACCACCCCCGCCGGGTGGTACAGGATCACCACCAAACCGATGAGCTTCTCCCAGTCGCGGCGCGGGAAGTGCGGGTGGCTCCACTGGACGTACCAGGTGGGCCTCGACGGGCCGGACATCAGCGCGATCAGCTGGGTCAGGTGGGGATCCTGGACTCGGGCGGTCAGCGCCCACAGATACGGGTACGGCGACGGCAGACCGGCTTCCTCGTTGGTCTGAGCGAGGCCGAACACGCTGGCAAGGGTGTCCCCGGGCTGAGAGGCAGCACCGATCGCAGCGCCGACCACGGACCCGCGCGAGGTCTCGGACTTCCCGAGCCCACCGGCCCAATTGCTCAGCGCCGCAACGATCACCACCGCCGCCATGACGGCCGGGACCCAGCGGACCCGACGCGGCGACGACTCGGCTGTGCCGAACGCCAGGCCGGCGGCGATCGCCACCGGCACGACGAGCTCGATCAGGTAGTGGTTCCAGAATCCGCCGCCGCGCAGCACCGAGAACGTGCCCCAGGCCAGGGTCGCGCCGAGGCCCCAGACGAACGGCCCGCCGATGCGCTTGCGCAGCACGGCCCAGCCGAGCGCTGCGACAGCCAGGTACATGACGCTGCGCAGGCCGGCCTTGAGCAGCCAGACCTTGCGCAAGTGCTCCCGGGGATCGGGGAATCGGGCCATCAGCCGTCCGGACCGCAGTCGGAACGGGTACATCGCGTCGTAGACACTGTGCAGCGAAGTCCCGTGGGCGAGGGTCCAGCCCCCGACGACCAGCAGCATCACCACCGACCCGGCAGCCGCAGCCACCACCACCCGCACGTACCCGGTGGTTGAGCCTGTCGAAACCCCGGTGGTCGCAGTCCCAGCCCCGGGCTCCCCCGGTCGTCGAGCTTGCCGAGACGCCGCAACCCACGCCGCAACCCCAGCCACCACCCCGAACACCACCGGATCCACCATGTTCTGCTTCACCAGCACCGCAGTCACAGCCAGCAACCCGGCCCCGAACGCAGCCCAGATCCCCCGCGACTCGGCGCGCTCGCGCCCCTCGCCGTCCTCGTCGTCACGCGCCTGCCGCGACTGGATCGCGATCACGCACAGCACCATCGCCCAGGCGACGAACGGAGCAGCCAGGATCTCGCCGTTGACCTGCACGGTCCCGAGCCGCGGCGAGCTGAACAGCACCGCGGCGACCGC
>JACXTT010013267.1_pt1 | contig 10868 bp, 6 predicted proteins | sample 9270951 | NCBI WGS metagenome assembly JACXTT01 (sample SAMN15532306, study PRJNA645909) | rock metagenome | isolation source: weathered quartz diorite | place: Puerto Rico | collected 2017-06-21
AATTCCCGATCGCCCTCGCCTGCGATGCGGCTGGGATTGAGCCCATCGCGGTGGAGCTGGCCTCGGGTGTTCGCTCGACGATTGTTTCCCGAGCGCGAAGCGCTACCCGAAGCCTGGCTCGAGCTGTATCGCCGGGAATGGTTCACCCCGGTTCTCCCCAACAACACCCGGCATCTCTTGATCCAAGCGTATTGATCGGGGGTGCGAGCCTCCCCCCAGCGAATCGCACGAGGGATCGCTCTCGCGGCAAAGCCCCGCTCGAGCCCACCGACCCGCTCCACGAGTCGGGAGCAACAAGCTCCGCACCACGTTGGGAAAAAAGGGGGCGGGACACGAGGTCCCGCCCCATGAGTCGAGCTTACGGGAGCCCTACGGACAGGTCCCCGAGTTGTCCCGTGCCGCCACGCTGCACTGACCGGACGACGTCGTGCCGTCGCGCTCGCCGGCCACGTGCGCGATGTGCGACGTTCCCCAGCTTCCCTCTGTTGCGATCGCGTCGTCCGAGGCGATCACGTACCAGAGGTCGCCCGGGGCGACGCCGGTCCACGCGTACGAGCCCGACGTGCCGATCAAGCACGCCGAGCCGCCGACCGCGTACGACGGCAGCGTCGCGAGACTGCCGTACAGGACGTGGTAGTTGGTCGAGACGCAGCTCGAGACGTCCCACGTCAAGGCGATCTGCGTCCCCGCGGGATCGACGCGCGACGCGGTCATCGCCGTGCCGAACGAGCCGTCCGGCACAGGCTTCACCGCCGTCGGGGGCGTGGGGCAGACCGTCTGGTTGCATCCGCCGGGCGCGGTGAACGAGACCTTGACGTTGTCCACCTGCCAGTACCACTCCCAGTGGGCGTTGTAATAGTGGAATCGCACCTGAACGTCGGGCGCGCCCACCGCTTGAGCCGAGATGTTGATCGTCTTGTGATCGGGGTTCGGGCTGTCGCCTCCCTGCTGGCGCAGGACGTTGACCCAGACCCCGCCCGTCGCCGTCGACTTGACGTCGACGTCGCCGATCTCGTTCATGCCGCCGCTGTACCAGTGGAAGTACTGGTCGAAGTCGAGCGTCACGGTGGTCGCCGACGTCATGTTCATCGCCGGGGTGATCAGCTGCTCGTCCTGAATCGTCCCCACCGCGTTTCCGGCGTTGTCGCTGTCGATGATGGCGACCGGTGCGGACATCGGCGGGGCGATCGTCCGGTTGCCGGGGTTGGCGGTGGTCCAGGTCGCAGCCGCGCCACCTCCGGCTCCGCCGTCGACGACGGTCCAAGTCCCCGGGATGCCGGAAGAGAAGCTCTCGTTCAGCGCGGTCCCGTTCCCGGAGACCGGCTGGCCGAGCACCTGGTTGAAGCTCGAGACCCAGCTTCCCTCGTTGGCGTTGATGGTGATCTGGAACGCCACGGTCGACCCGCAGGCCGAGCCGGTGGGCAGCTTGACCGTGAAGTGAGGCGCGTTCGAATCGGCCGTCGCTCCGGCCGGGATGTCCGGATAGCTGGCCGTGCCGTTGAGCATCACGACGCCAGGCGTCGACGACGTGACCGTCGCGGACACGCCGGTCAGCCCGCTCGTGCCGTCGGAGCTGACGTTCACCTTGAAGTTCACTTGTTCCCCGGCATCCCAGATGCCGTTGCCTCCCGCTCCGCCGGTCGAGCAGGTGTCGCTGACGAGCGCGTGCGAGTTGTACTTCGCGTGCGATCCGCACGACTGAGTCGGATAGGTGAAGTTGAGGCTCCAGGCGTTGATGTTGCCGACGTCGGCGGCCGCTTGATCGACCACGAACAGCTTCCACGTACCCGCGGCGATCTTGCCGTTGAACGTCGAGAGCAGATTGTCCGGCTTGAAGGAGCCGGTGAACGGCGCCGCGCCGTTTGCGATCAGGGTCGCGGCGGAGTCGTCGAAGACGGTGTTGATGAAGTTGTCCCCGCTGCCGCCGCGGCGGTTCGAGAGGATGACGTCGGTGTTGTCGGGAGCGATGACGTGGATGACGATGTCCCCGTCGTACGTGTGCGTCAGGGATCCGATGGTGACGTTGAGATCGACGATCGGCTTGTTGTCGGGAACGACGATCGTCGCCGTCGCGCCCACCGGGCTGTTGTCCGGGATCGCCACGGGGGGTCCGGAGTAGTTGTAGGTCGGCTGCACGTTGACGCCGGTCGTGAAGGCGTAATACGCGCCCCCGTTGTTGTCCGCCGCGGAGTTGCTCGAGGCGTCGGTCGAGGCGACGGAGAACACGTAGGACGTGCAGGCCGAAAGCCCGGTCAGCGGGTAGGAGTGGCTCATCGTCAGCGTCGGGTTGACGGGAGGCGTGGTCCCGGGCGGACCGGGGGCGACGCCGTAGCTCACGGAGCTGTTCGAGCCCTCGTTGGTGTTCCAGGTGACGAGCGCGCTGTTGCCGGTGACGTTCGACGATTGAACGTTCGTGATCACCGGGGCGACGCAGTCGATCGCGGCCGTCTGGTTCACCGTGACGTTCGGCGTGCCGCAGGCGGAGGCGTCGAGGTAGGAGAGCGTGACCGTGTCGCCGTCGGCGACCGAGATCGCGCCGTCTCCGTGAACCGGGGCGGCGGCCGTCGTCGGGAACGTTCCGACGAACACGCCGGAGTTCGCCGGGCTTTCGGTCAGCGTGACGTTCTCGGGAGTCGTCTCCGTTCCGGATCTGATCGTGATGACCTGCGTGCCCAACCCGGTGAGATCGCTGTCGCCCAGGGTGATGTTGATCGTCGAGCTGCAGTTGTACGTCGCATGATCCGTGCTGATCGACCCCGCGCAGGTGGCGCAGTTGTAGCAGACGAGGGCGAAGTCCTGGTCGGTTCCGTCGCCGACGCCCGGCACGCCGTCCCCGGCGATGTTGGCCGCGTTGACGTTGATGGTGATCGCGCCGGTCGTCCCGGCCGGCAGGAACACCGCCTCGTAGTTGTTCGCCGCGTCCGTGGAGCCGCCGGTCGTGCTGTACTGGCCGGAGAAGACGTTCCCGTTGTAGGTGGAGCCGCCGACCGTGGCCACGAGGTCGAGGTTGTTGACCTGCGGGCTGGTTCCGACGGCCCCGGGGGCGTCGGTGTAGACCATGACGATGCGCACCGGCTTCGACGCGTCGGCGACCGAGCCGTGGAAGACGTACGTGTCGCCGGTGTTGTCGAACGTTACGGACTGATCGACCAGATAGCGCGGCGTGCTGTCGAGGGCCATGTCGATGTTGGCCATCCCGTATCCCTGCGAGTTGCTCGGGAGCGTGTCGTTGGCGCCGGCTCCGGTCAGGTAGGTCGTGTGGGTCAGCATGTAGGCCTTGATCAAGGCCGGGCTCGGGATCGCGTTCAGGTAATGGTCTTGCAGCCAGCGGTAGTACAGCGAGGCGGTGCCGGCGATCGCCGGGGTCGAGTGGCTGGTGCCCGACGAGGCCGCGAAGATCGTCTGCGTGGTCGGGATGTACTGGTCGCAGACGCCCGAGCCGTTGTAGCCGGGGTCGGTGCTGGCCGTTCCCTGGATGTGGGTGCCCGGGGCCGTGATCTCGGGCTTCTTGCGAGCGCCCGGGGACGGGCCGCGGCTCGAGAAGTCGATGATGTCCATGGCGTTGTCGGCGCCGGAGGCGCCGACGCCGCAGCCGTCGGTCCAGTCGGGGCGCTGGTTCTCGGAGGCGGCCGCCGTGATCATGTTCTTGCCGTTCCCCGGCGTTCCGACCGTTGCCGCGCCCGGACCGGAGTTTCCGGCCGCGAACACGAACAGGAGCTCCTGGTTCCCCGGCGTTCCGGGAAGGGCGTCGCGCGTTCCGGCGTCGTACGCCTGCGAGCTGGCGTCGTAGGTGCCGGAGCAGCCCGAGCATCCCCACGAGTTGCTGCTGATCCGGCCGCCGTTGTTGTAGCCGGAGGCGATGACGCCGGCGTCGGTGCCGCCGCAGTTGGAGATGCTGTACGAGCCGCCGTTGGCGAAGATCTTGGTCATACCCATGCGGCCGTAGGGGTTGATCCCGAGGCCGCGCTGGTAGCCGTCGGGGTCCTGGTACGGATCGCCGGTCCGCACGTCGTAGCCGCCGACGATGCTGGTGTTGATGTGGCCGTGCCCGTCGAGGCCGTCGCCGGCGACGTTGGTCGTGCAGTTGCCGACGTAGGCGATCCGGCTCGTCGTGCCGTCGGCGAGCTTGGTGAAGGTCGGATCGCCGGCGCCGTTGGTCACGGTGCCGTTGCCGACCCCGTCGTCCGACAGATTGACGATCGGATAGGCGTTGGGATCGGTCGAGAACCCCTTGCCGTCGATGAACGCCTTGTACCCCGGGGCCGACGGACCCGTTTGAGGCCCGTTGAAGTGCGCGGCCACGATCTGGTCCTGCTTCTCGTCCATTCTCGTGATCGGCAGGCGCTCGCCGATCCAGGTGACATCCGGGAGCGCCGCGATCTCGGCGACCCGCGACAGCGGAACGGTCGCGTTGACGTCGCGGTACGAAAGGACGGTCGACCACTCGGAGTCGATCGAGCTCGCCCAGGCGGCGATCTTCTGCTCGGTCCCTGCCTTCCCCTCGGTGTCGAGGATCTGAATGGTCACGGGGACGGGCCGGTCCTGAGCGATGCGCTGCGATGCGGGCTCGCGAAGGGTCGGACCGAGCTTGTAATAAGGATGATATGCGCCTGCGTACTGGACGACCGTGCCCTGCACGACGAGGTTGTCGAGCGCCTGCCGCCCGGAAGCGTCCGCCCAGACCAGATAGGCGTTGCTCTCGATGTACTGGACCGGCCGGACGCCGGCGTGAGTCAGCTGGTCGAGCCAGGCCTGCTTGATCGGGCCGATGAACTGCACCAGGTGGAGCGCGCGCCCCGCCGACGGCTGGGACCTGAGCCCGGCCGGCACGCCCGACGTGTCCTTACGAGCGTCGAGCGGATAGGCGTCGAGCTGGATCACGTCCATGTCGTCCCGGACGGTGACCGCATCGCGCCCGTGTTTTGGGAGCGTCCCGAGCGTGTCGTCGGCGACCCGATACAGCCGGAACGTGCCGTAGTCGGCGAGCAGCTGAACGCCGGCCGCCTTTTCGTCGACCGCTCCAGGCGGCGCGACGACCTTGTGCGTCCCGACCACACGCGACACCGGAGCCCCATTCGCTCCGGCGACGCCAACGAGCGCGATGAACAGACCTGTAGGAAACCATCGGCGCGACATCGTCATCTTCCAGCCCCCCGAAAGAAAAGACAGCCGCGAGAAATCTACGCCGGTTTCGCGAGCCGTGTTCGACAAATTCGAGAGCCTTTCGAGAGTTTACTTATTTGACTTGTGCGCGTGTGCGTCGAGCAGCCAGGCGAAGATTCCGCCGGCCGCGAGCAATCCCCCAGCGGGCACGAGAAGAATTCCGATTCCGGGATCGGCCTCGGAATGCCAGATCCCGCCGAGCACGAACCCGAGGGGAAGCAAAACGGCGCCCACCGCGAACAGGCGGTCGCAGACGCGCGCCCGGCCCGGCGGGAGCGAGCCGATCGGCCCCGCCCACGCGAGAACGACGCCGACGAGGCTCAGCAGCGTGCCGTGCGTGTGCGCCAGAGTCCACATCTGCCGTCGAATCGGGTCCTCGAGATACGGCGCGAGCTTGAACCCGTTGAAGGCCTCGAGCGCGATCCCGCCGAGGAGCCAGGAAAAAAGTCCCCAACCGCAAGTTCGCGCGCACCACGTCGCGCGCCCGGTCGCTCGAGCCGGCTCACTCACCGATCGAGATCTCGTCGTCCGGTAGACGCTCATGCTCCCACGCGGCAAGCTGCGATCGGTCGAGAACGCCGTTCGCGTCGAACGGCCATCCTGCCACGAAAGGACTTGGGCGAGGCGCTTCGCCTTCGAGGCGCTGCCGCGCGGCGTCGCGCAGGGCTGCCGCGTCCTGCGCCCGCGGAAGATCCGCGCGGCCGGAGAGCTTGACCAGCGCCGCCCGGGCGTCGCGGCGAACGCCGGGGTAAGGGTCGACCAAGAGCTCGGCGAGCAGCGGAACCGCGCGGCCGGCTACCTCGCGATCGGGGGAGGATTCGCCCAATCGGAACGCGGCGAGCGAGCGATAGACGGCATCGCCGGCGAACAAGGCGCGCGCCATCTCGGGAGCGGAGGCGCGGTCGACGTCGAGCGCGATCTTCGACCGGGCGGCGGCCTGCGGCCACAGTCGCTCGACGGCGGCCGTCGCCCACGCGAGCGACCGGCCGGAGTGGCACAACGTGCAGGCATCCGGCGTTCCGCTCGCGGCCGCGGCGGCAGGATCGGGAGACGAGATCTGGTGGGACGGATGCCACGTCATGATGCCGTAGACCCGGGGCGGCATGTGGCACGCCACGCAGCTGCTGCCCGGGCTTTCCGCCCGGTGGCCGGTGTGCGCGGCCAGACGATTCCCCACGTAGCTCTCGTGACACTGGGTGCAGATCGCGTTTCCCTGTCGATCGGGTCGCATCTGGCCGTGCGGATCTCCCGAATGCATCGTGTGGCACGAGAGGCAGGTCATCGTCCCGCGGAGATAGCACGGGGATGCGAGGAGCCCCTGATACTCGTAAGCGGTCAACCGGGGGGACCCGTCCCCCCAGAAGCGCGTCGCGAACGAGTAGCCGCCGAGCCGCGTGTCGCGAGTGACCGGCTCGAACGTCCGGGAGAGGTCGTCGCCGGGCCGGTAGGGATCGCCGTGCGCGAGGATCTCGCGTATCGAATCGCGGTCGACCGGGAGCCGCTGGCCGTGGCAGTGGCCGCAGACCTGCACGCTGCGTGTTTTCTCGAGCCGCTTCGGATTGACGATCGTCGGGTCGGCGGGATGGTCGATCCGGAACGCATAGCGACGCAGTGGCGACCGCATCCGCCGCGCGTGCTCTTCCCCGGGACCGTGGCACGCCTCGCACGCGATGCCCAGCTCGGCGGACGACGAAGCGAGCCGCGCCCCCGCGCCGAGGCCGGGAACCGGCCGCGTCGTGTGACAGAAGATGCAGTTGAGATCCCACACGGCGCGATGCGCGTGGAAATCGTCGCCGTCGGGGTGGAAGAACGCCTCCGACAGGTGCAGCCAGCGGCTCTCCTCGATCGACCAGGCGATCGGGAGACGCACGTAGCGATCGTCGACCCGCGTTTCGAACTGCTGCATCCGGCGACTGCCGGTGACGCGATCGATCCGGTGCGGCACGACGCGGGACAATCCGGGATCGGGGCAATCGATGAAGAAGGCCTTCCCCTCCCGGCGCGCCAGAGAGACCACGCCCAACGCCTCGATCGCGCGGCCGTCGAACGGGGCCCGGATCGTCGCGGGGCCCGCGTCCTGGGTCATCGTCCGATGGAACGTGCGGCCCCAGCTCGCCACGTGCCCGGCGTGGCAGGGGGCGCAGGTCCGCGACGTTCCGTACTCCCAGGCCTTCCGGCCTGCCTCGAACCCTCCCTGGGGCGGCGGGCCGATCGGATCGCGGATCGTGGCCGCGACGCGCCAGCCGGAGAAGAACAGGAGCGCCGATCCGAGGAGAAGAAACGCACTCGTGATGCGCGTCGGCATGGACGTAGTATCACCCCGGATGAGGAGGGAGACGCTCGCCGCGGGAGTTCTCGGGGCCGTCCTCGGCTCGTTCGGCGGCGCCGTGGGGTTCACGGCTCACTTCGCCCGGGCGACGTCGTACCTGTCGGACGACCCGAAGGCCTGCGTCAACTGCCACATCATGAACGACCAGTACGACGCCTGGTCGCGCGCGTCGCACCACGCTCGCGCGACCTGCAACGACTGCCACGTCCCTCACCAATCGATCTTCGCCAAGTACGCGGTCAAAGCGGAGCACGGTTATCGGCACTCGAAGAAGTTCACCTTCCAGAACTGGCACGAGCCGATCGCGATGACCGCATCCAGCTACGACGTCGTGGTGGACAACTGCATCCGCTGCCACGAGGAGATGACGCGGGCGATCGGCCATGTGGACTGCCTTCGCTGCCACGCCAGCGTGGCCCACGGTCCGACTCGATGAGGGAGACGCCGGCATGAAGAACGGAGCCGCCCGATCCACGGTCTTCTTGATCGCGCTCGCCGCCTTCGCCGCGGGGACGATGCTGGCGATGGCGCTCTACGGAAACATCGTGAAGCGCAAGATGGAGGCCCAGAGCACGGTCGTGCGCGTCGCCGCCGTCGGCGAGACGACGATCGATCCCGCGGAGTGGGGGAGGAACTTCCCGCGCGAGTACGACGGGTACATCCGAACGCTCGACAACTCGCGGGCGCGGTTCAAGTGGAGCGAGGGGAGGCCGCCCGAGGACGAGACCGGCTCGACGAAGGCCGAATCGAAGCTCGAGGGCGACCCCCGGCTGAAGACGATCTTCAACGGGTACGCCTTCGCCATCGACTACCGGGAGCGGCGCGGCCACGCCTACATGCTGCTCGACCAGCGCGAGACCGAGCGGGTCAAGCAGAAGCCGCAGCCGGGGGCCTGCCTCAACTGCCACGCGTCGAACGTCGTCGCCTACCGGGAGGTCGGGCTGAAGGCCGGGGCGCCCGGCTCCCTCTCCGATCCGCTGAGCTCGGCGGACGGCCAGAAGCAGCTCTTCGCCGGATGGGAGAAGGTCAACCACCTGACGTACGCGGAGGCAACCGCCCTCGTCTCGCACCCGATCACCTGCCTCGACTGCCACGACCCCAAGACGATGACCCTGCGCATCACGAGACCGGCGTTCCTCGAGGGGATCGCGAGCCTGGCGGCCTCGAGCGAGCCCGTGCCGCACCTCCCGTCCATCGAGCAGTGGAGGAAGGGGGAGCGCAAGGCGCCTTACGGCCCGAACGATCTCGCCTCCCGCCAGGAGATGCGCTCGATGGTCTGCGGGCAATGCCACGTCGAGTACTACTTCAAGGGGGACGAGAAGCGCTTGACGTTCCCCTGGCACAAGGGGCTCAAGGTCGAGGAGATGGAGGCGTACTACGACGAGACCGGCTGGAGCGACTGGACGCACAAGGACTCGGGCGCCAAGGTTCTGAAGGCGCAGCACCCGGAGTTCGAGATGTGGAGCCAGGGGATCCACGCCAGGAGCGGCGTCGCCTGCGCCGATTGCCACATGCCGTACCGCCGCGAGGGGGCGATGAAGTACACGGACCACCAGGTCCAGACCCCGATGGCGCACGTCAACCTCTCGTGCCAGACCTGCCACAACTACACGGAATCCGAGATCCAATCGCGCGTCGATCAGATCCAGGCGCGCACCAAAGCGATGCTCGACCGCGCCGAGATCGCCCTCGTCGAGCTGATCCACGCCATCGCGAGCGCAGAAGCGTCGGGCGCGACCGACGAGCAGCTGAAGGCGGCGCGTCTGCTCCAGCGAAAGGCGCAGTGGCGCTCCGACGTCATGAACGCCGAGAACTCGCTCGGCTTCCACGCTCCGGCGGAATCGCTCCGGATCATCGGCGAGGCGATCGACTACGCGCGGCAGGGGGTGACGGAGGTCGCGAAGCTCGGGATCAGAGAACCCAGGGAATCAACGCCCACGATTCGCGCGAGTAGTCCACGTACGCCTGGCCGAACGCCTCGATGAGCCCCCGCTCCTCCATGCGAGTCTTTCTCCAGTAGGCGAGCGCGGCGACGACGACGCCGGCCAGCCCGTGAAGCTCCCCCGAGACGATCGAGGTGCCGACGTACATGCCGATCATCGCCGTGTAGATCGGGTGGCGGACGAGGCGGTACGGGCCGCGCTTGACGAGCTGGTGGTCGACCTTGATCGTCACGGCGCCGCTCCAGTTCCGGCCGAGGCAGCGCATCGCCCAGACGTCGAGCCCCATCGCCCCGAGCTGAACGGCGAGGCCGACCACGACCGTCCAGACCGAATCGGGGAGCCAGCGGCGGCGAAGGAAAGGGATGGGGAGGAACGCGAGGAGCAGCGCGAGGTTGAGCAGAAGCTGGTGGCGAGAGCGCGACGCTTGGGATTCGGCCCGCTTGGCGGGTGCCGATTGCCGCGCCGCGGCGCTCCAGTACGCCATCATCACGATCCAGAGCGCGAACGAGATCCAGAGCGGCGACGTCACCGTGGCCCTGAAAGCCGCGGGCTTCGCCATCGCGAACCAGACGGCGCCGCCCACGATCAGCGCGAGCAGCCCCAAGGCGAGCGCGACGGCGGCCCCGCCGCCGAGCATGTAGACGCGGCCGGCCAGCTTGAACCCGATCCCGAAGCGCTTCGCGGCAGGTTTCGATTCGTCCATCGGTCGCTCAGCCCCTTCGAAGGAACAGCCCGATCATCGCTCCCGCGGCGACGAGCCACGCCGAGTTGAGCCGGTACCGGAGCAGGAGGGCGCCCGACACCATGGCGATCGCGATCGCCGGCAGGTCGGGGAGCGCCGACCGGCCGAGCCTCGTGGTGACGACGGCCATCAATCCCAACGACGCGACGACCACGCCGTCGAGGAATGCGCCCGCGGCCGGGCGGCTGCGCAAGATCGGGACGAGCGGCGCCGACAGGGCGACGAACACGAACGCGGGAAGGAAGATTCCGAGCGTCGCCACACCCGCGCCCGCGGTGCCGCCCAGCAGGTAGCCGATGAACGTCGCGCTCGTGAACACGGGGCCGGAGGTGATCTGGCCGACCGCGACCGCGTCGAGCAGCTGAGCTTCGGTCAGCCAGTGCCACCGCTCGACCAGATCGGCGCGGAGGAAGACGACGAGCACGTAGCCGCTCCCGAAGAGCACCGAGCCGACCTTGAGGAAGAAGAGAAAGAGCGGCATCACGCCGAAGGCCTGTCCCGCGGCGGCGCCCGACGCCGCGGCGGCCGCGAGGAACACCCTGCGTCCGGTCGCGATCGCGATCATCGCCGTCCCGGCGCCCAGCAGGATCACCAGCTCGTTGGCGCCGAGGACGCTCGCGATCACCGCCGCCGCGGCGACGGCGGCCGAGGCACCGCTCTTGATCGCCGTCCTCGCCAGCCGCCACATCGC
>JACXTT010013268.1_pt1 | contig 10868 bp, 8 predicted proteins | sample 9270951 | NCBI WGS metagenome assembly JACXTT01 (sample SAMN15532306, study PRJNA645909) | rock metagenome | isolation source: weathered quartz diorite | place: Puerto Rico | collected 2017-06-21
AACGAGTGCAGCAAAAAGAATCCCCGGGGTCGAGTGCGCGGGGGGGGTCAAGAAGGTCATCGCGATCGCGGCCGGCGCTGCCGATGGCGGCGGCTTCGGTCACAACACGCGCGCGATGCTGATCACGCGCGGCCTCTCCGAGATGGTGAAGCTCTCGCTCGCGCGCGGCGGAGAGGCGATCACGCTCGCCGGTCTCGCGGGCATGGGCGATCTCGTCCTCACGTGCACCGGCGATCTCTCGCGCAACCGCACGGTGGGCATCGAGCTCGGCAAGGGCCGCAAGCTCGACGACATCGTGAGCACGCTCGGTCACGTCGCCGAAGGCGTGAAGACGGCGAAGAGCGCCTACGATCTGTCGCGCAAGCTGGGCATCGAGCTGCCGATCATCAGCGAGATCTACCGCGTACTCCACGAGGACAAGCCGGTGCACGCCGCCGTCAAGGACCTCATGAGCCGCGACCTCACGAGCGAGTTCGACAGCCTGGGTGCGATCAAGTCCACGCCCAACGCGTGATACGCTTCACCACGAGGGATCCCATGCGCCTTCGCTTTGCTTCGGCTCTTCTCGTCGGTCTCGCCACGACGGCGATCGATCATCGCGCAGACGCACAACAGCCTCCGCCGCCCGGCGGATTCCAACCGCCTCCTCCGGGTGGCTTCCAGCCACCTCCACCGGGCTACGGTCCGCCGCCGGGCGGCTACCAACCGCCGCCGCCAGGGTACGGTCCGCCCCCCGGCGGCTACCCACCGCCGGGCGGTTATCCGCCGCCGGGTTATGGGCCTCCTCCGGGTGGCTATCCGCCGCCGGCTGGCTATCCGCCGCCGGGTGGCTATCCGCCGCCGGGCTATGGGCCGCCGGGCTACGGTCCGCCGCCCGGTTATCCGCCGCCGAAGCCGACGACGCGATCGAGCGGCGAGATGACCGCGCTCTACGTCACCACGGCGCTCTACGGCATCGGCACCGGCATCTGGATCGACGCGCTCGCGAAGATCGACAACCCCGGTCCCGCGGTCATCCTCCCCATCGCGCTCGGCGCGGCGTTCCCCATCGGCGCCTATTTCTGGGACGATCAGCTGGGTCCGCTCCATCGTGGCGTGCCCGCGTCGACCGCGACCGGCCTCGTGCTCGGCGCCGTCGAAGGCATGGCGATCGCGGGCGTGCAGTGGCAGTTCAATCGCGACAAGGGCAAGGACTGGACGTTCCAGACCCAGACCACCGTGACGTTCATCGCGGCGACTGCGGGCGGAGTCGGCGGTTGGGCGTTCGGCGAAGCGGTGCGTCCCGATCCGCGCAGCATGGGCTTCGTCGCGGGCGGCGCCGCATGGGGCACGCTCTCGGGCATCGGCATCGGCTTCGCGGCGACGCCGAGCAACTTCGCCGACGGCGCCGCGGTCGGCGGCATCGTCGGTTACAACGTCGGCTGGCTCGGCGCGGGCGGCCTCTCGCTCGTCCACACGCCATCGTGGTCTTCGCAGAAGTACATGTGGATGGGCTACGGCATCGGCTTCCTCGTGGGATGCCTCGTGTTCCCCTTCTATCTCTTCGCGCCGAAGGGCACCGACTTGAAGGGCGGCTTCGTCGGCCCCGCGGTCGGCGGCCTCGCGGGCGTCGGCATCGCGGGCGCGTTCACGTACAACCTGAAGGATCCGGACGACCGGCAGGGCAAGGCGTGGAAGGCGCCGTTCGATCTCGCGATCATGCCAGTGCCGCGCCTCGATCCGCAGTACGGCGTCGAGCAGACGCCCGGATCGATGGTGATGGGCACGGGCACCTTCTGAAAAGCGCATCGGAGCGCGTGCACATCGTACAATGTGCGCTAATGTGAGCCTTCGCCACACGCGAGGTGCTCTATGGATTCGACGAAAAGCAAGCGAAACCAGGGTCTTGGGCTTCTGACGGTGCTCTTGCTCGCGGTGGCGGGATGCAGCAGCCCTGCGAAAGACGACGCCCCTTCGGGACCGGCGCCGGGTGACGAGCAGGACCTCACCAACGCGCCGCCGCTTGGACCGGCCACGCCCGGTGCTCCTCTCGTCAAGTTCCTCCTCGCGAAGACGGGATCGAAGGCGATCGTCTGCAAGAAGATCGGTTCGCCCGCGGCGACGATTCGAATCGAAAAAGGGTGGAATGCCGAGGACCGCACCGGCCTCGTCGTGAAGGGCGACTACAGCTACGGGACCGACGAGATCGGCGAGCTCTTCGCGCGCGACAACCTCCTCGTCGAGTGGGGAGAGGAGTCGAACTATCACCTGACGATTCCGAAGTTCGCCTGGCAGCTCTTCGGCTACGACGGCCGAACGACGCAGCCGAAGTTCGACGCGCAAGCGAAGGCGCTCGGCACCGTCGTCTCCGAGCAGGAGACGATCGACAAGGTCGAGTGCCACGTCGAGAAGTGAGGACTACTTCGCGGAGTGCGCGGGCGGCGGACCGGCCTCGGGCGTGTCGCCCGGGATCGTCGTGTCGACGGCGTCGGGCGTGAGCGGCGGCTTGTCGTTGCCGCCGCAGCCTGCGAGCGCGAACGCCTGGTAGAGAGCGCCGCTGAGGGCGAGGAGGACGACGAGCCTTCTCATGGCTGGCCATTCTACATGAGCCAGGTCGCGGAGCGATGAGGAACTATTTGGGGTATTCTAGGCCCTCTCGTTTCGCGTCTCGCCCCTCGAAAGGCACCGATGCCGATTCTCAAGTGGTTCCCGTCCCAGGGCTCGCCGCGCACGTTCGTGCTGTACAAGCCCATGTCGACGATCGGTCGCGCCCTCGGCAACGACGTGGCCGTGATGACCTCGGGGATCTCCGAGACGCACGCGCAGGTCCTCTTCGACGGCCGTGACTTCAACCTCGAAGAGGTCGACAAGTCGGGGGAGATCCTGATCAACGGGAAGAAGAAGCGGCGCGCGCGCCTGGTCCATGGCGACCGCATCACGCTCGGCGACGCGGAGCTCCAGTTCTCGATCTTCGACGAGCCGCACACCACCGCGCGTCCGAGCCCGCAGAACCCGCAGATCACCGAGGTGGGCAGCGCGGAAGGCACGCAGCTCGCCGGCGTGCGCAAGCTGCACGAGTTCAGCGAGAAGCTGATGACGATGAAGAGCCTCGACGAGCTCCTCGAGGCGATGCTCGACGCCGTCATCGACGTCACGGGCGCCGAGAAGGGCCTCGTGCTGCTCCTCGACGACGCCTACGGCTCCGATGGCAGCCCTTCGGGTCAGGGCGGCAAGCCCGTCATCCGCGCGTCGCGTCACGTGAACCGCGAGGCGATCGCAGACACCACGGGCACCATCTCCGACTCGATCGTGCGCCGCGTGCTCGACTCGGGTCGTCCACTCATCGTGAGCGATGCGCTCAGCGACGACGTGTTCCGCACGAGCGAGAGCGTCGTCGCGCTCCGACTGTCGTCGGTCATGTGCGCGCCGCTCGTGTCGCAAGGACAGGTCACGGGCGCGCTGTACGTCGGCAACGATCGCGTGAAGGGCCTCTTCCAGAAGTCGCAGCTCGAGGTGCTCAGCATCTTTGCGGGGCAGGCGTCGCTCATCCTCCAGAACGCGATGCTCCTGTCGGCCCTCCGCGCCGACAAAGAGAAGCTCGCTGCCGAGCTGAAGGACAAGCGCTTCGGCGACATCATCGGCGTGTGCGCGTCGATGATGGACGTGTTCCGCAAGCTCCAGAAGGTGGCCACCACCGACATCTCCGTGCTCATCACGGGCGAGACCGGTACCGGCAAGGAGCTCATCGCGCGCGAGCTGCACCGCCGCTCGAATCGCGTGAACGGTCCATTCATCGTCATCAACTGCGGAGCGATCCCGGAGAACCTCATCGAGAGCGAGCTCTTCGGTCACGTGAAGGGCGCGTTCACCGGCGCGGTTGCGTCGCGTCCCGGCAAGTTCCAGGCGGCCGACAAGGGCACGCTGTTCCTCGACGAGATCGGCGAGCTCCCGCTGAACCTCCAGGTGAAGCTGCTCCGCGCGCTCCAGGAGCGCGTGGTGTTCCGCGTGGGCGACAGCAAGCCGGAGAAGGTCGACATCCGCGTCGTCGCAGCGACGAACCGGATCCTCGAGGAGGAGATCAAGGGCGGACGCTTCCGCGAAGATCTCTATTACCGCCTCAACGTCGTGAACATCTTCTTGCCGCCGCTCCGCGACCGCGGCGACGACGTGCTCATCATCGCGAAGGCGCTCCTCACGAAGTACGCCGAAGAGCTCCACTCGCCGGTGCAAGGCTTCACGCCGCAAGCGCTCGGCGCCATCCGCAAGCACACGTGGCCGGGCAACATCCGGCAGCTCGAGAACCGCATCAAGAAGGCGCTCGTGCTCTGCGACAAGACGCTCCTCGGCGTCGAAGATCTCGAGCTCGATCAAGCGGGCGAGAACACAATCCTCCCGCTCGAGAAGGCGAAGGAAGAGTTCCAGCGCAAGTACGTGCTGGAGATCCTCGAGCGCAACAACGGCAACCGCACGCAGACGGCGCGCGACCTCGGCGTCGATCCGCGCACGATCTTCCGCTACCTCGAGCGCGAAGCGAACCCGATGCCGAGCGGCGCGGGCGGCAGCGGCCCGGGCTCGTCGAACGGCTGAGCGACCACGACGTTCAGGGGTTCGGCGTCGGTGGCGCGCTCGTCGACGTGAGCGTGCCCGCGCGCACCACGAGCGTGTAGCTGCCGAAGAATTTGCCCGACGCGGCGAGGCTCGCGCGCACGGTCACGGGGCCTGGCGGAAGGTTGATCGCGCCGCCGAGGCCGGTCGTGTCGGTGGTGGCGCCTGCCTTCGGGCGGCCGCCCTGATAACCGAAGCCAACGCTCTTGCCGTCGGCCGTCGAGAACGTGAATCGGGCGCCCTCGACGACGCCGAGGTTCGTACAGTTGCGCGCGCGCAAGACGACATGACCGCGCGTGGGATCGATCGTCGTGCCGACCGCGTCGGCGATTTCGTCCATCGTCTTCTTCGAGGCGATGCCGCGCTGGTTCTGATTCGCGTCGGAGTCCGCGGCCACGGGCGGATAGAAGAACGCGAGGAGCGGCATGCGATCGGCGCCGGTGGCTTCGACGTACCCATCGAAGCCGCTCGGGCCGGTGGAGACCGAGAGCGATGCCTTGCCGGTGCCGTCGGTGCTGGCCGTTGCGAGCGCGTTCGCGCAACCCGCGTCCGAAGCCGCGCAGGCCTTCAGCGAGAGCGCGGACGTGAAGGGATCCTTCGGACCATCGATCGCGTAGTCGACGAACGACACGCCGAGCGTGACCTTCGCCGCCTTCGCCGCCGGCCACTGCACCGATCCGAGGCAGTCGAAGCCCGGCGGCAGGTCGGGCGCGTCGGAGCCTGCATCGACGGTTTGGCCGGCATCTGCATTGCCCGAGCTACCGCCGCCGGCCGTGCTCGACGAGCACGCGCCCAGGACCACGATCGCCGTGACCCACTGCGCCCCCGACCGAATCATGCCCGGAGCATTTCAGATTTCAGGTCGTCGCGGCGTACATCCTGACTGCGCCCCGAACGGGCGGTGGTCCGTTCGCAGTCTGACGATCGCTCGCCGATCTTACGATTCCGCCTGATTTCCAGGCGGATCGCGGCTTGCCTCCGAGGTCTCCATGCTCCGGCAGTCTTTCCTTCTCCTCTTCTTCTCCGTCGCCCTTGGCGCATGCAGTGTCTCCACGTCCGATCCCGCTCCGACCGGGACGCTCCCCCCGGCTCCGCCCGCGAAAGGGCCCGACGCGCCGGCCGACACGCCGCCCGCGACGACGCCGCCGAGCTGCGCGACGAACGTGGTGCCCTTCGTGCTCGAGTACGGCACCGACGTGGTCGACACGCAGCTCGTGCCCGTGAAGACCGCGAGCGAGGATGGCTGGCTCTCCCTCGACACGGGATCGGAGCAGACGTTCGTCTACGGCAAGGACGACGCGTCGAGGAAATACGAGATCACGATCGGCTGCGAGTCGTTCAAGGTGATCCGTCGCGACTTCCAGCGCGACACCTACGAGGGCAAGCCGATCCTCGGCGTGCTCGGCGCCGACTTCCTCGTGAAGGTGCGCTCCGAGCTCGACTATCCCGGCAAGAAGATCGTCCGTCACATCGACGCGTCTTCACAGCCTCGAGACATCGACGGCTACTCGCAAGCGGAGATGATGCTCGATGCGGCTGGCCACATCGCCGTGCGCGCGGAGGTCGACGGGACGAAGCGTCTGCTCATGGTCGACACCGGGTCGCCGCACGTGCTCCTCGTTCCCGTAGAAGGACGACCCACCGACAAGAAGACGGCGGTGCAAGACGCGACGGGCGCATCGGTGCCCGCGTTCATCGGCGACTCCGACGTGAAGCTCGGGAGCGAGACGAAGCGCGTGCCGGCGTATCGCATCCCGGCGTGGCCGTACTTCGAGAGCTACCAGAAGGAGCTGCATCCCGAGCTCGCCGGATTGTTCGGCCTCTCGGCGCTCGGCTTCCGGCGCGTGATCATCGACGCGAAGGCGGGCACGCTCACGCTCGGGCCAATCGTGCCGTTGCCTCGCTGACCGCGACGCCGCGATCACGCCGGTTCGCCGACCACCGAGCGGAAACGTCCGACTCGGCCGTCCGATCGGCGCGGCACGCGGCGTGAATCACGCCAGGCATGGGAATTCGGGGCGCGTGTGCGACAAGCGCGGCGGCGATTCTTCTCGCGGCGTGCGGCGGCAATTCCGACGACCACCGCGTCGGTCCTGATCCGTACGCGCCTCCCGTGCCGACGCCGATCGTCGCGGCGCCCCTCGGCGATGCGTGTCCGACGATCCGCCCGCTCGCGGGCTCGCCGTGCAGCCTCCCCTTCGACGTGCCGTGCGATTACCCGGAGCAGAGCGGCTTCACGCGGATGAAGTGCGTGGGCAACACGGCGTGGTCCGTGTCGCGCGCGCCCGCGTGCGCGCCGGGCGCTGCCATCGAAGGAGCGAACGACCAGGCCCACGTCGCGGCGGGCGTCGTGACGACCGGATGCAACCCGGAGAAGTCGGGTCTGTGCTTGGGTCAAGCGGTCTCCGCGTTCTCGATCGATCGGAACGTGGTCACGGAGGCCGAGTTCGACGCATGCGTCGCGGCGGGGGCATGCGCATGGCCGGCGCCGATGGAGCTCACGTTCCCGGCCCAGAAGCCCGCGCCACCGCGCACGCAAGCGACCCGCGATCTGCCCGCGCACGTCGACGTCTACGGCGCGAGGGATTACTGCACGTGGCGTGGGAGGCGTCTCCCGACAGAATCGGAGTGGCAACGCGCGTCGAGCACGGGCGCCATCGCGGCTTCGGGCTACGAGCTCACCGATGGTCGATACACGTACTTCGGCCCGAGCTTTCCGAAGACGAACGCGCCGACCGGCGGGTGCATGTACAACGCGGCGCTCGCGGTCTCGATGACGGATCGTTACGGCGTGTGGGAGCACGGCGCGCTCCCCGAGATCGCCTTTCGCTGTGCGCTCGGCGCCGGTTGCCAGCCGACCGACGACGAAGATCTCCCGTGAGCGACGAGGGGCATGTCGATTTCGCGAGACGCTCGCGCTCGAGATGCGTCACGTCGATGACCCGCACAAAATATATCGGTAGGCGCAACGCGGGTCCGAGGGCTCCGATCCAATGGTGGGTCGGGGCCCTTTCTGCTTTTTATCCGGCGAAACGTCCACGGCCTCGGGTCGTGGACGATTCTGTGAGACGGTCGCCATCGAGAAGCGTCACGTCAATGACCCGCACACAATGGGTAGGCGCAGCGGGTCCGAGGGCTCCGATCCAATGGTGGATCGGGGCCCTTCTGCTTTTGTCACCAGCTCTCGCCGAACGGACGCGCCTCGACCTCGAACGACCAGGACGAGCGCTCCTGCTTCACGAGCGAGAGCGCGGTCGCCGCGACGCCGTCGGGCTGGATGAAGAACGAATCGGGCTTGCCCTCCATGCGCGCGCGCGTGGTGGGCAGATCCACCACGCCGTCGACGATGATCAAAGACACGTGGATGCCCGCCGGCCAGAGGCTCCGCGCCATGGATTCGGCGAGGCTCCGCTGCGCCGCCTTCGCGGGCGCGAACGCCGCGGTCATCTTGTTGCCGCGCCTCGAGGCCGTCGCGCCGATGAAGACGATGCTCCCCTGCCCCTTCTTCTTCATCGGGCCGACCACCTCCTTCGTCGCTGCGAGCGCACCGAGCGCGTTCACTCGCCAGGCGTTCTCGAAAGCCTCGAGCGAGATGTCCTCGGCGCTCCCCCACACGCCGGAGCCCGCGTTGTAGAGAAGCACCTCGACCTCGCCCAGCTCCTCGCGCACCTCGACGAACGCTTTCGCGATCGAGTCGGGGTCGCCGGCGTCGCATTCGATCGCGCGCGAGTCGGGGAGCTCGCGAGCGAGCGCGTCGCTCGTCTTTCGGCTGCGCGCGAGGAGCGCCACCGCGTAGCCGTCGGCCGAGAAGCGCTTCGCGAGCGCGCCTCCGATGCCAGGACCGACTCCAACGACGACCGCGACGGGTTTCTTGGTGCTCATGACGGAGCCGACAGGCTACCGCGACGCGACCGTGATTCGTCAACGAGTGTCTTCATGGCCCGCGCGTGGCTGTCGGCACCGCCTTGCTGGTGTAGCCGATGCCTGCACCGCCATCGTAATTGCTACCCCAACACCATCGCTCGCCGCTCGCGGAGAGAATGCACGCAGCCTCCGTTCCTCTGCCTACGGCGAGCTTCACCGCAGGGGGCAAGCCAGGCACCTTGACGGGAGCGAGCGCGACGCCGGAGGTGGTTCCGTCGCCGAGGATCCCGGTAAGGTTGCGGCCCCAGCAATAGACATCCCCGTTCGTCGCGAGCCCGCACGACGCGAAGCATCCCGCCTGGACATCCGCCAGCTTCACCCCGGCAGGCAGCGAGACCGCAACCTTCGTGCCGATCGGGGGGTTCGCCGCGCCGTGCCCGAGGTAGCACGTCTGCCCGCTGTTGCCTGTGCACAGGGCTTGACCCGCCGACGTCAGACCGCACGCCATCTGCCACTCCGCCGTGACGTGCGTATAGCTGCCGCTGAGTCCCGAGCAGGCGCCAGAATTCGCTCCATAGCAATGGATGCTCCCGGCGGTATCGAGCGCGGCCACGAGATCCTGACTCGACGAAACCTCCTTGAAGCTTCCTGGCAGCGCGTTCTTTGCATCGCCCGGAGCCCCATAACCCTTGCCCCAGCAAGAGAGGGCTCCGGCGGTTGTGATCGCGCACGATTGTGTTCGCCCAGCATCTACGGAAGCGAAGGTGGTCCCCGCGAGCAGCGGTGTCGGCACCGTGGAGTTCACGCCAGCTTGGCCCTGATCGTTCGAAGCCCCCCAGCAGTAGAGCGCCCCACCCTTCAGACCGCAGACATGGGATGAGGACGTGCTGATCGAGTCGAACGTCATCCCCGCTCCCGCTGGCACCGGGAAGATGTCCGGGAGCACGGTCGTTGGGTCCGTGCCCCAGCAGTAGAGCAGCTTCGTCTGCGTGAGTCCGCACATCCCCCACGTGCCCGCTTCGATCGTCTGCCACGGCAGCGCAGGGGGCTCGACGACGAAGCGGATGCCGTCGCTCGCACCGCTCGGCGCGGGATTCACGAAACGCACCTCGACTGAGGTCGGCGTGCTCACGAGACTGGCCGCGATCGTCGCCGTCGCGTGCCCCGCATCGGTGACGGTGGTCGGTAGGAGCGTTGGACCGAAAGCGACGGCACCAGCCGGGTCGAAGTTCGAGCCGGTTACATCGAGCGTGAACGTCGACGTGCCCACCAGTGTCTTCGTCTTCGACAGCGAGTCGAGCACGGGCAGCGCTGTTGGCGAGCCAACGGTGAGCGTCGCCGAGGTCGCGCTGAAGCCGCCGCCGGGCGCCGGCGAGTAGACGAAGATCGTGATGTTCCCGCTCTGCAATACATAGGAGGCCGGGATGACCGCTGTGAGCGAGTGCGCGGAGTTGAAGGTGGTCGCGATACCTTGATCCCTGATCGCCGCGCTCGACCCGTTCACGAAGTACTTGCCCGCGATGTCGACGACAGTCGCGACCCCGTTCGCAGGAATGGCAGCGGGCGACACGGAGGTGATCTCCGGCACCGCGTTCGGCGATCCGACGGTGAATGTCTTCGACGTGCTTGAACCACCACCCGGCGCGCCGTTCGCGACCTTGACAGCGTGAGATCCGGCGGTGAGCAGAGACGGGGAGAGCGAAGTCGAGATTGTGGTGGCGTTCACGTAGTTCGTCGGAGTCTCGACGGCATCGAAGAAGACATGGGACGAGGGGACGAAGCCCGATCCTGAGAGGGTGACTGTGACAGCGTCGGTCGTCGGCGGAATGGTGCTCGGCGTGAGGGTCGTGAGGGTAGGTATCGGATTCGAATACGCGTTGATCGTCAGGCCGAGCGCCCCCTGCACAGACTGCCCGCCGCTGTCGCTCACGGTCACGAAGAACGCGGCGGCGCCCGGCATCGTCGGGGTGCCAGCGAGGACTCCGTTGGCGCCAAGTGACAGACCGGAAGGCAGCGGCGCTCCTGCTGAGAGCGACCACGAAAGCGGTGGGGTGCCTCCCTTCGCCGAGAGCGTCGTCGTGTATGGGGTGCCAACCATGCCGTTCGGGATCGTCTTGGTGACGACGAGCAACTGCGGCGCACCGCCTGGAGGAGGCACGGCGGGCACGAAGTCGGTGAAGTGCGTCGTCTGCGCGACGACGACGTGAGCTACGGAATCCACTGCCGAGGAGATCGAAGTGAAGGCGCCTGACGCATGCGGCGCCATCCGGATGCCGACTTCGTCCCTACATACGCCCGCCGGAACGAGCATCGTCCATACATGACCGGACCGTTTGCTCGACTCGCGGTGGTCTCGTCGCTCATGGCGGGGTGCCTCACGGCTTGTTCCGCCGACATTCGGCAGGATACGGGGCAGCGAG
>JACXTT010013269.1_pt1 | contig 10867 bp, 10 predicted proteins | sample 9270951 | NCBI WGS metagenome assembly JACXTT01 (sample SAMN15532306, study PRJNA645909) | rock metagenome | isolation source: weathered quartz diorite | place: Puerto Rico | collected 2017-06-21
GGGGCGGGGTTTTTTTTTGGTTTTCCAGTTCGGACTGGGTTTTGGGAAGGTCTTCAATCATCTGCGAAGGCGCGTGGCCTTCGACGATCAGGTCCTGCTCGGCGCGCTCCACCGGGTCGGCATGGTGGGCCGCCCGTGGAATGACGCGAAATTTTTTGCGGCGCGATGGATTGCTGTTCATGGGCCGGGTTCGAAATGTGCGGATTGCAAGGGGCTGTTGGCGGCAATGAATGCGCGCAATACCTCGGCATCGACAAAGCCGGTATTCACATAGCCGGGGTGGCTGGTGAGCTTGGGATAGCCATCGCCGCCAATGGCCATAAAGCTGTTGATGACCATCTGGTAGGTCTTGGCAGGGTTCAGTGGCGCGCCCTGGATGCGGGCCTGCGTGATGGTGTCGCCTTGGTGCACCAATGCAATGCCGCGCAGGTGCGGGAAGCCACCGGCGCCGGGGCTCATGGCGGTAGCCACACGCAAGTAGTCCAGCACTTCGGCACCTGTCAGTTTGACGGTGACCAGCGTGTTGCCAAAGGGTTGCACCTTCAGCACGTCTTTGAAGGTGATGCGCCCGGCTGCGAACGATTCACGCAGGCTGCCGGCGTTGACCACGGCAAAGTCGGAATGGGTTTTTTGCAGCATGGCCTCGCCGACCAGCATGCCCATATTGGTGGGCTTTTTGCGTGCCACTGTGTGGTCACCTTCAAACCGGGCATCGGCGCTGCCTATGTCCACCAGCAGTTGGTGTTGACCAAAGGCCTGGTAGGGGGCCAGCAACTCCAGCATGGCGGCGTTCTCTGCAATGGGCGCCGTATACGGTGTGCGACTGGTGCTACCGTCGCTGTTGCGCGTGGTTTTTTGCAGGTTGATCGGAATCAAACTGTACTTCACCAGCGTGAATATGCCGTTGCGGTACTGAAAGTCGGCGCGCCCCACAAACTTGCCCCACTCATTGGCCTGCACAATCCAGGTGCCGTTTTGCCGGTCCGGCTGGCAGGCGGTGCCGGGTACATAGGCGGCGTCTGACACATTTTCGGCGCGCATGCACACCGGCACATGGGTGTGTCCGCCCACCACCAGGTCTATGCCGTTGACGGCGCGGGCCATCTCGACGTCGCCGGGTGCTTGAATGCCGTGCTGGCCGTCGTCAAAATGGCCCATATGGGTGGCGGCTATCACCAGATCGGCCTGGGTACGCAATTGCGGTACCAGTTTGGCGGCTTCCTGGATGGGGCTGCGAAACTCCAGCTCGCGCATATTCTCCGGGTTGCCCAGCTTCTGCGTGTCGTTGGTTGTCAAACCCATGACCGCCACACGCAGGCCGCCCAGGTTGAACAGCTTGTAGGGCGTGAATACGCGCTCGCCGTGGCGGTAGACGTTGGCGGACAACAGCGCAAAGGTGGCCAGGCTGCGCTGCATCGCCAGCACGGCTGGACTCTTGTCGAATTCATGGTTTCCGACCGCCATGGCGTCATAGCCCAGCAGATTCATGCCTTTGAAATCCGGCACGGCATCTTGCAGGTCCGATTCGGGCACGCCGGTGTTGACGTCGCCGCCATCCAGCAGCAGGCTGTAGCCACCCGCTGCGGCCACTTCGGCGCGAATGGCATCCACCACGGTCTTGCGTGCCGCCATGCCATATTCACCATCCTGGTTGCGCCAGAAGCGGCCATGGTGGTCATTGGTATGCAGCACCGTGATGGCGTACGTGCGGTCGGCCGGTGCGCCGCTGGGCGCCATCGGGGCGCAGGCGCCCAACGTCAGCAAGAACAGGCTGGCCGCGACTGGGTGGGAGAGGCTTCGCATGGTCCCATATTAGCCTCAATGGCAGGTCTTTGGCTTCCCAACGGGTGGGTGCGATGCGATACTGCACATCGGCACTTGCATTTGTTGGTCATGGTTTTGCCATTCGCGAGGTCAACATGTTGAAATCCGGTCTGCTCCTGGTGTTGCTGGTGTCACTGGTATTGGGGGCGGGCACCGCTTCAGCGCAAATTGCCAAGGAGTTGGTAGGGCGTTACCAGATGGATGTGCAGGGCGGCGATGTGCTGGAATTGCGCGCTGATGGCAGCGCCACCTTGGCCGGAGAAGCCACGCGCTGGTCGGTGGCAGGCAACCGGCTGAGCGTCGGCGGCGACACCATGGCCTATAGCCTGCAGGGCAACCGTCTGGTCATGCAAATGGGCCCGGCTCAAATTGCCTGGAAGCGGCTGGATGGCGCTGCCGGGGCCGGTGGCAATGGCCCGACGGCTGCAGGCAAGGCCAACCCCACGGCACCAGTGCAAGGCAATGCAAATGGCAACAGCAGTAGCGGCAACCCACAGGACGCGCAAATCCGGCAAGTTTTGACCGCCAATGCCTGGTGCTCCTTCACCTACAACAAGGTCAGTGGCGCATCGTCCACGCGCCGCGTCGTCTTTCGCACCGACGGCATGGTGTACACCAACAGCGGTGGCGAAACCTATAGCTCGGGTAGCGCCGGTACGGTTGCCGGCCAATCCAGCCGCAACAGCACAGCGCGCTGGAAGGTTGAAAACCTGCGCTTGTATGGTGACGCCATGGATGGCAATGGTTTCCAGGACCTGGGGTTGACCGCCACCCGCAATTCCAATGGCTCCATCATCCTGCATGCGGGTGGTCGCGAATATTCCATGTGCAACTGATGCCGGCGTTGCCGCACCGGCGGCGCACTACAGGCGCAGAAAGATTTTTCGCCGGTACAGCCAGCGCAGTATCACAAATTGCAGCAGCAACAGGCACAGCGCCGACAGCAGTGGCCGCAGCGAGGTCGGGCTGGCAGCAATCCAGCCCCCGGTCAGGCTGCGCACGGTGTAACTCCAGGCCATCAGACTGGTGCCCAGATAGGCCAGGACGGCGTTCTGGCCCAGCCAATGGAAAGGCAAGCTCCAGCGCGGCTGGCCCTTGCCCAGCAGGGCGTCAAAGAACAGCAGCAGCCCAAGGCTGAGGCCACAGGTCAATAGTACAAACGAGCCGGTCCACAGCGGTTTGTTCAAGGGGTAGACCGGGTGCAGCAGGCAAGCTGCCAGCACCATGGCTACGGCTGCGCCGGCCAAAAGCGGCAGGCGTCGGATGCCAACGGGCTGCGCTCGCCAGTACATGCCCACCAACGCGCCAATCAGGCAATTGGTGACGGCGCCCCACTGCGAAAAAATGCCTTCCGGGTCATAGGGCGCGTTGCGGTAGGTTCTGCCGGGCAGCCAGGCCTGGTCCAACAGCGCGTTGATCGAGCCATCGGCCGTCAGCGGCCACAGGCATTGCAGGCAGGAGTAGGCCAGCAGCAAGCCGGCTGTCAACCAGACGACGGTGCGGGCACGCACATGCCAGACCAGCATGGCGGCGGCAAACCAGGCCATACCAATGCGCCCTAGCACGCTGGCATAGCGGATCTTGGCCAGGTCGGCCGGCAGACCACTGCCCCAACCGTGGTTGTAGACCACGCCCAACACCAGCAGCAACAGCAACCGGCGTGCCGCGCGCACATAGTAGGGCCTGCGCTGCTGGGGGGGTAGACTTGCCAGCACGTTGCCTTGCAGGCCCAAGGCCACACCGGCAATGAAGATGAACAGCGGAAAAATCAGATCATAAAAACGAAAGCCATGCCAATCGCTGTGTTCGAACTGTTGGCTCACGGTTTGCCATAGCGGCCAGCCCGTCCAGGTCAACAAGGCAGCAGGCAGCAATTCACCACCGATCAGCCAGAACATGTCGAAGCCGCGCAGGGCGTCCAATGCCGCGAGGCGGGGCGTGGGCATGCTGGCTGTGCCGGCGGTTGGTGTAGGTATGTTGGGCGTGCTGGTCATGGGCTTGCGCTGGCCGTGGGGTTTTTTCAAAAGCCACCATTAGACGACACCTCCATGCAGCGAGGCTTACAAAAAAATGTTCAGACTATCCACGGGTTGCTGGTGCGCACGCGGGCACCCAAGGTCTTGAGCAACTGCGTCAGGCCCAGGTAGGCTCGGTCAAAGTAGGGCAGGTCGGCCGGCACAGCCTGCAGGTAGCGCAGCGCCTGGCGCTGCTGATCAGCCGAGTTCACCGGGTAGGGTAGGTGCTCTGCAAAATCAAACACGGCTTGCGTGAAGGGCTGGCGCTGCCAAGCCTGACGCGCGGCCAAGGCTGGTTGCAACTGGTCGCGAAATTCCTGCGCGCTGAGCTCTGGCCCAATGAGGCCCAGCCCCCGATAGGCCTGCTGCAGGTCTGCATGGTCTGTTGGGCTGCGCAATAGCGTGGACCACAGCCTGGCCATGCCTTGGCAAAAAGCAGGGTCCAGTGTGCGTGTGCATCCAAAATCCAGCAGACCCACGTGGCCATCGTCCATGAACAGGTAGTTGCCAGGGTGCGGGTCGGCTTGCAGGTGTTGCAGTGCGAACATGCATTGCAGGAAAGCGTCGAACAGCAGTTGGCCCACCTGGTCGCGTTGCGCCTGGCTGGGCTGGGTCTGCAGCCATTCGTTGAGGTGCAGGCCCGGGAGGCGCTGCATGGTCAGCACCTGGCGCGTGGTGCGCTGCATCACAGGTTGTGGAATGTGCAGACCCGGTAGCGTCAGATGATGGCCAAACCATTGCAGGGCCTGGGCCTCGTGCAGGTAGTCCAGTTCTTCTGCGAGCTTGTGTTCAATGTCGGCCATCACGTGGGCGACGATGTCGCCGGTTGGCAGCAGGCCGTTGCGCTCACCCATGGCTTGCAGCAGACCGCGCAGCATGCGCATATCGCTGCCTATGGAGGCCGCCATGCCTGGGTATTGCAGCTTGACAGCCACGGCCTCACCACTGGTTAGCGTGGCGGCGTGCACCTGCCCCAGGCTGGCTGCGGCAAAGGCTTGGGTGTCGAAGTGTTGGAACAGGTCTTGCGGGTCCTTGCCAAACGCCTGGCGCATCACTTTGACGACCAGCGCACGGTTCAGCGGCGTCACCTGGTAGTGGGCGCGTGCCAGTTCCTGGCGCATACCCTCGGGCAGAAAACCGAGTTCCATGCTCAGCAACTGCGATGCCTTCAACGCCGTGCCCTTGAGTTGGTTCAGTGCTGCAAACAAAATACGGCCCAGCTCGGCCTCGTGTGCAGCGCGGGCCTGGGCTTCTTGTGCGTTGCTGCGGGTCAGCGACTGCGCTTTGTGGCCCAGATGGGCCAAACCCGCCTTGGCCACCGCCATGCTGGCAATGGCACCGCGCGACAGGCGCCCCGTGCGCGGCGGAGCAGACAGCTTGCTGCCTGCCTGTGGTTTAGCCATGCACGACCTGCGCAAGCATGCGCGGCACGATGAAGCTGTGCACCGGCCCTACGATGGCCATGTAGAAGCGCCCCAGGCCATTGTGGTTGTGCACCACGGTGCTCAAAGAGACCACTGGTTTGCCATGCACCACATGTTTGCGCAGTGAGAGTTGCACGCGCAGGTGCTTGTCGTTGTCGAACAGAATCACCTCGTCACTTTGCACGTATTCCAGGCTGAAAATACCAATGCGGTCACCCACCTGGTAGGCGTCCGCTGGCTTGCTGGCAAGGCCGGTGGCGAGATGACCCAAGTGTTTGAGGCCCACCAGCCGAACGGCCTGGTTGCGCAAGGCCATCAACGCGTTCATCCAGGCGGGCGTGCGCGCCACCAGGTGCAGATAAGTCTGCAGTGCCGTGAGGCCTGGCCAGAGGTCGTCGTATTGGTAGCAGTCGGCAAAGTCGGCGCCCGGCAAGGCCTTGGCAATCTGGCTGTCGCCGGGAATCTCGCTGGGCAGTGGTTTCATGTGCGGTTTCCTCCCAGGCCACGGCGGGCCAGCTGCAAGAGATCGAGCAAGCCACTGCCGTCCTGCATCAAGCGTGCCATTTGGCTGCGCACCAGGAAGCCGCCGAGTTCCAGCAGCTTGTCGATCATCCCGCTGCGCAGTGCCAGCACCAGTACACCCAGGCTCAGGTCCACCATCTGCGTGGTGTTGGCAAACTGTTCCGATGTGTCACGCAGCCAGTAGGCGATGACGCCGTATACATAGTCAGCCAGCAAGCCGGATAGGCTGGGTTTGAAACCGCACCGCGCAATGTCGCCACGGCTTTCGGCCTGCTCCAGCAGGTTCATGAACGCGGCTTTCAGCTGTGGCTTGCCGGGTAGTTGCTCACCCAATAACAGGGTGGGCGCTCGCTCGACCATGCCGCGCGCCAGGCCGACAAATTCGCGGTCGGCCAGCAAGATCTCCAGCAGACTGTCCAGCACCAATTGCAAACGCTCTTGCAGCGTGAAGTCTTCTTGTCCGGCGGTCTTGGCCGCTTGCGCCAGCGCATCGGAGATGGCCTGTTCGAAGTAGGCGGTGAGCAGACTCTCTTTGGTTGGGAAATATTTGTAGATGGTGGCGTCGCCGATGTCGGCTGCGCGGGCGATCTGCTTCATCGTCGTGCCTTCAAACCCCTGCTGGGTCATCAGGTCGACCGCCGTCTGGATGATCAGTCGGTGGTTTTTGGCTTGTTGGGCTTTGGTGGTGCGCATGGTGTTGTGTTCTCCATGCAGCTCACGCGGCGAGTCCGATCCACACCAGCACGGTGACGGCCAGCAAGCCAACCCAGCCAGGGTGCCAGGCTTTGGTGCCGATGGCGACCAAGGCGGCCCCACCCAGTGTGGCCCAGGCGCAGGCCTGCGCGATAAATGCCGTGGGTGCCACAGGTGCCGCGGGAAAAGCCAGCTTCAGCAACACGGCGGCAATGCAAAGGCCAAAAATCGTCAGAACATGCCAACTGGCCCACAGTATGCGCACATGTGCCCCCAGCAGCACATTGCCGCCTTGGTTGGGTACCAGGCCACCGCGGCGCAGGCGGGAAAAAATGAGCCGTTCACCAAGGAGTGAGTGGCCCATGGAAACCAACACAGCGGTAGCCGCTGCGGCAACAAAATACCAGTTCATGGCAATCCTTTCAATTCAAGGGCAGCAGCCCATAACCCGCTGCAATCAGCACAGGCGACGCCATGAGCGGCGCCCAAAATGGTGACTTTGGAAACGCCGCCACACCCAGCACGGCAACGGCAAAGGCGTAGAGGCCCAACAACTTGAGCAAGCCCGGATCGCTATGGCTGACGGCGTAGATGGCGACATGGCCAGCCAACATCAACAAGGGTCCAAAGATCAAAAACCAGAACGCGGTACGCCGCACTTCAGGCGCCATGAACTTGCCGACAAATCCGGCTGACACCGCGTCCAACACCGGACCCTTGAACCGGACCAGGCCAAAAATGATGTGGACGACACCCAGCAAGAACATGAACCATGCGACTGCGTTTGCCATTTTGTACTCCGGTGTGTTGCCAATGTTGGCATTAAGAAAAATTACTATCATTAAAGTTCATTGTATTCATTGTTAAACAATAGTCAATATATTTATTGGTGCAAAAAAACCAGCCTGCATGTGCCGGGCTGGTTCGGTGGTCTGGCGACGTAGCTACAGATCGGCCAGGGCCTTGGCAAAGGTGTTCAAGTAGACGTCAAAATCCTGCAAGTCATTGTGGGCGCCGCCCGGAACAAAGACCAGGCTGGCGTGGGGCGCCAGAGACTTGAGCAGTTCGCTGTGACGAGGGGGAATCATGGTGTCTTGCGCACCATGGATCAGCAGCAGGGGCGCTTGGATCTGCCCCACGAGCTGGTCTGTGCGCATGGGGTAGCGTTGTACGAACGCCGGCACCCAGGGGTAGGTCTCGGTTGCCAACGCGGCCATGCTGGAATAGGAGGAGACCATGACCGTCAAGTCCGCCGGTTTGTGCTGGGCCTGCATGTCAGCCGAGAGGCCGGCCGCCAGGCCCGAGCCCAGCGAGCGGCCGTAGATGACCACCTTGCGGCCCACGTACTGGGGCGCTACCTGTGCCCAGGCGGCACGTACGTCGGCACGCAACTGCTCTTCGCTTTCAATGTTGCCGGTGCTCTTGCCATAGCCGCGGTAGTCCAGCATGAACAAGTCAAAGTTGGCAGCGCGGTAGTAGGCGGGTTTGACAAACCAGCTGTCCAGCGCCCCGCCATTGCCGTGCAAAAAGAACACCACGCCTTTGGGTTTGGGCAAGCGCAGGTGCAAGGCGGACAGGCGTGCGCCGGGTACGTCGATGGCCACTTCGTGCACATCCGGGTCTTTGGCCAACGCGAAGTCGGCGGGCAACACAGTGGGCGCAAAAATCAGCTTTTCCTGGCGAAACCACAGCCAGGTCAAAACCAGCAGGTACAAGGCAAAGCACAACACAGCGATGCGTGCCGCAGAAACGAGTAGTGTCATGGCGAGCGAACGGGTTGCAGACATGGCCTCACGCGGGAGTTCTGATGAAGCAGTGTATCCCTGCCGTGGTGGGCACGGGCGTTCACCCTCTTTACAGCAGATCTTCCGAAACAAAGGGCGACAACAGCAAGAGCTTGAGTCGCAGCAAATAGTCCATGTCGGGCTCTTCGTCCAGCACTACGGAGCCTTTGGCGCCTTGCAGCGCAACCCATTGCAAGCCAACCCCGTCGGGCTTGAGTCGCACGTTGTAGACATGGTCCACATCCTGTGCGCGTGTGGAATTGAAAAAGGTCAGTACGCGGGTGGCAAACTCGGGGCTGCGAATCAGCAGAATCAGTTCGGTATTGGTACGGGCAGAGCGCTGGTCCAGATTCATCGATCCCAGCACCATGGTCTTGCGGTCTATAAAGGCCATCTTGGCATGCCAGCGCGCGCGCGACGCACCCGGCCCACTGCGTTGGTCGGTAGCAATCTCCATGGGCCGCAGTTCATACAGCTCGATGCCCATCTTCAACATGGCTACGCGGTAACGCTCATACGCCAGGCTGGCCAATGGCTCGTCGGTGGTGGCCATGGAGTTGGTAATGACCCGCACCGTGATGTTGTGGTCGCGTGCTTCCTTCATGCCCGCCAGGCCCGTGCGGCCAGGCACCACATAGGGTGAGAACAAGGTCAGCTCCGAGCGGGCCTCACGAAAGGCGTCCAACGAGTGGTACAGAGCGGTGGTGGACATTTCACTGGGCGTTACGCCGTGTTGCACCTTGTCCGGCGTGTCGGCAAAGGCGCTGGTATCGGTCCAGGCCAGGTGCTGCAGGCCAGCGGCCAGATCCGCCGACAGCACAGGCTCACCATAGTAATCTTTCACCTGCGGCGCCGGACTTGCCGGCGATGGCGCGCGGGTCGCCTCGTCAAAGTACTGGCGCAAAGTCTCCGGCGTGTCGTAGCTGGAAGCAACGCTGGCCAGGTCGCGCACATGCTCGCTGTTCCAGTAGGTGTCGAAGATGGATTGCAACTGGGTTACGACCGGTCCGATCGCCAGTGCATCAAAGTCGATGAAGTTGTCGGGCCCACGCGTGAAATAGCCATCGGCCATGTTGCGTCCGCCCACGATGGCCATGGCGCCATCGGCCACGAACAGCTTGTTGTGCATGCGGTGGTTCAGGCGCGCAAAGTCAAACGCCATATTGACCATGCGGCCGACTGCGCTGCTACGGCCACCGGCAAATGGGTTGAACAGGCGCACCTCGATATTGGGTTGTGCGGCCAGCCCCAGCAGCAGCCGGTCCATGCCCTCGGTGTAGAAGTCGTCTATCAGTAGGCGCACACGCACACCACGTTGCGCCGCACGGCTCAATTCGCGCATCAATAAATGGCCGGTATCGTCGTCCCCGACCAGGTAGTACTGCAGATCCAGCGACGCTTGCGCATGGCGAATCAGTGTCACGCGCGCGTCCAGTGCCACGTCGGCTTGCGGCAGGGGGCGCAGGCCGGTGCGCGCAGGGTCTGGCGCTGTGCCCAGTACCTGTTGTGCCAGGGCACCGAGCTCAGTGTTCGCTGACGCCGCAATGGCATGGCTGGGTGGCCGTGGCAATGGTGGGGGCAAGCTGGCGCACCCCGTCAGTACGAAGAGGAAAAATACCAACGCACCGAGGCAGCCGTGCTGCAGGTGCAGGTGCACAGGGTGTGGGGCCTTGGGCCCACCATGGTGTCGGTGTTGCATGGCGTGGATGGTAAGGGATGGAGCGAATCAGCGTCACTATCTACGCGATGGGCATAACGCACAAATCCAATGTGACGAAGTGCCTCCTCAGGGATGCTAAACGTCCTGCCAGGTCGCCAAATACCTACGCCGGCTTGGGCGTCAGCCCGCGTGTTGCTGAGGTCCCTAGGACCTGGTCTCGGGTCCAAGGTCCGATTGTGGACGCCTGCGCTAATCGAGATACTGCCCTGCATTCAAACCACACCGGAGGAAGCGACCCATGCGAGCATCATCAATACAACTTTCGAAAAGCCCACGGCGCAGCTTGTTGCGACGCTGTTTGCCGACCATTGGCAGCGCGCTGCTAGGCTTGGCCAGCGCGTTGAGCGCCAGTGCAAGCACCACCAGTTTTACCGCAACCGGTGCCACCACCTGGACGGTGCCGGCCAACGTGACCTATGTGCAAGTGGTGGCGATTGGCGGCGGTGGCGGCGGCACGGCTGGCGGACCGGCATCCGGCGGCAATGGCGGCAAGGTGACGGCCAGCTTCGCCGTCAGCCCCGGTCAGGTACTCAATCTGTTTGTCGGTGGCGGCGGCAGTGTCGACACGTTTGGACCCAACCCCAACGGCAGCGGGGCGGGTGGCGGTGCAAGCACCATCAACCCGGGTACTGCCAACCAGGTCATTGCGGGTGGCGGTGGCGGTGGCGGCCAGCTGGGAGCCAACGGCGGCGACGGCAATGGTTCGGCAGGTGGGACTTCCGGATCCACCCCCGGCGGCGCAGGCGGCCATAACGGCGTCGGCGGTGGCGGCGGTGGTGGGCCCCTGGTTGGCAGCACGGGCGGCTCTGGAAATGGCGGGGCCGGAGGTGCTGGCATCAATGCCGCGGGTGGTCTTGGTGCCGGCAGCGGGACGGGCGGCAACGG
>JACXTT010013270.1_pt1 | contig 10867 bp, 9 predicted proteins | sample 9270951 | NCBI WGS metagenome assembly JACXTT01 (sample SAMN15532306, study PRJNA645909) | rock metagenome | isolation source: weathered quartz diorite | place: Puerto Rico | collected 2017-06-21
GTTTATCTGAGTGTCGCGCCGAAGTCGAACGCGCTCTACACCGCCTATGCCGCTGTTCAGGAAGATGTCGAGCGCACCGCCGCCGAACCCGTCCCATTGCACCTCCGCAACGCGCCCACCGGCCTCATGAAAGGCCTCGGCTACGGCAAGGTCTATCAGTATGCCCATGATGTGAAGGGCAAAGTGGCCGACATGCAATCACTTCCCGATAGCCTGCGTGATCGCACCTACTACCACCCCACTGCCGAAGGTAGGGAGAGGAGAATTCGGGAGCGCCTGGACGAGATCAGAAAGCTCCGGCAGCCGCCATCCCATCGAACAAAAAGAGAATCGGAAGGCTGATTTGGGAATCTTATAATTTAGTTCCACCGGACCGTATGGTCGGGAGGCTATAGTCGTGGCTGCTAGCCCGCGCACTGATTTCGACCTTCTCAATCTGCCCGCACCCGAGGTGCCAGGTTTCAAGATTGCGGAGTTGATGCGCCTCCAGAAGTTCGCTCAGCGGATCACTTCCAGCCTGGACTTGGACGAAATCGTCCAGCGTATCGCCGATGAAGTTGCCGCTTTGCTCGGCTGCGTCGAAATCAATATCTATCTCCACGATTCCGCGAACCGCGAATTGGTTCTGTCCGGCATGCGCGGCTGCTCGCTGCATGGCGTAGGCCATCGGATGAAGGTTGGCACCGAAGGCATGGTCGGATACGTAGCCGCCACCCGTCAGATGCGCTACGCCCCGGACGTAACTCTCGATCCCTATTACAAGGCTTGCGAGCCGGACACCCGCTCGGAAGTCGCCATCCCGCTCCATGTCGAGAGCGACTTGATCGGAGTATTCACCGCGTCGCATTGCGAGCTGGACGCCTTCTCGAATGCGCAATTGCGCTTGCTGCAGGGCCTCTGCTCCCACATCGCAGTCGCCGTGCAGAACGCCCGCCGGTTCCACGATGAACGCGAGCAGCGCGAAACCATGATCCGCGAGGCTGATGAGGCCCGCTCGATTCAGCAGGCTCTCTTACCGCGTAGCTCTCCATTCATTCCGGGCTTCCGTGTGTCGGGGCTTTCCATTCCCGCGGGCGCCATTGGCGGCGACTGGTACGACTTCATCCCCCTCGAGAACGGCCGCTGGGGACTGGTTCTCGCCGACGTCTCCGGCAAAGGCACGGCTGCGGCGTTGCTGATGTCCGCGACCCGCGGCATGTTGCGTTCGCTCGCCCAAACCGCATCGGGACCTGCCGAGGTGCTCACCCGCCTCAATAAGTTGATGGTGGAAGATTTCCCCTGTGGCCGCTTCGTCACCATGGTGTACGCAGAGTTCGATCCCTCCACCCGTAAGCTGCGCCTGGCCAACGCCGGACACTTGCCGCCGCTGCTCGTCGAGCCGGACGGCCATCGCTGGATCGCGATTCAAGAGGGTTTGCCGCTCGGCATCGCCGCCAGCAAATTTTCAGAGACCGAGATCACCCTCGAGCCGCAAGCGCGCCTCGCGTTCTATTCCGACGGCATCACCGAAGCCGGCCTCGACTCCGGCGAAGAGTACGGTTCGGAGCGGCTGCTGGCGCAACTGCGGACGTCTGATGTCACTCCAGAAAGCCTGTTAGGGGATGTCAGCACTTTCGTAAACGGAGCAGGACTGCGGGATGATGCCACCGTGATATTGGTTTCGGGAAACACGGACGCGCGGCCGTCTGGCTTCGCTGATATGACTGAGGCATGACGGCTCTCCCACTAATTGCAACAGCTTGACAGGCCTTCCGAGCGCGAGCAGCATCGTGCCTGTCGTCGCTGTACGCCTCCCCTGGGTGGTGTCTGAAATGTGAACCAGCTCGGGGTCGATAATCCAAGTGGTCAACCCCTAGCTGGAAGCTTTGAAAACATCAGGTAGGGTTCAAGTGTTTCTGAGATGTCACGCGCGTTAGACCAGACCTACCCAAACCGCGCCCGGTGCTCCTTTAGAACGCACCGGTCCATCACCACGAACATCCCCGCCCTCCGCGCTGTCTCCGCAGCGCGCTCGTTAATCACATCTTCCTGCAGCCAGATCGCCGGGATTTTCAGCTTGATGGCCTGTTCTACGATTTCATCAACGTATTCAGGCCGCCGGAACACATCTACCAAGTCGATCTTTTCCGGAACGTCGAGCAGCGACGGATAGGAATTCTCGCCCAGCGCCTCCGTAATCTGCGGATTCACCGGGATGATCCGGTATCCCTGCGATTGCATGTACGCCGAAACGCCATGACTAGGCCGCAGCGGGCTCGCCGATAACCCCACCACCGCAATCGTCTTGACCCGCGACAACAGTTCGTAAATGGGATCGGATTGCTTCAAAGAAGTGTCCACCTCACTGAGTACTGGCCACTGAACTACTCTCTCTTCTTCTCCGACTTCTGCTTATACATACGCAGCGCCAGCTTGCGAATGGTGTCCGAAACTTCCTTGTTTCCGGACAGATTCTTCAGATCGTGAACCAGCAGGTTCTTCATCAAGCCGAGCGAGAGATCGAGCGGGGTGCGTGGGTTGTACACTAGGTTGCGCGTGATGGCGTAGTTCTTCGCGAACCGCCGCTTCAGCGGGATGGCCCGCAATACCGCCTCCAGTACGTTCTTCTGCAAGGCAAAGTTCTCCACCTCGCCCTCCGAAATCTTCGGCGACTCGAGCACCGCCACCGCGACCAGCTTCGTAGAATCACGGATGAGGATCGATCGATCTTCCTTGCTGCCTCGCATCGCCAACGCGATTCGTCCTTTGATGTCGAGTTTGGCGATCTTCTGTAGCGTGCTGTCGCGCCTGGCTTCTCCCGGCGGCACAATCGGCTTCTTGGCCAGCTTCACGCCGGCCGGTACGGTTGGCTTGTGAACGGGAGCCGCCGGCGTGGCCGCGCTTTGCTCCACTGGAACGGCGGAGGCTTCTGTCGTATCTGTCGGATGAGCTTCCGCCTCCCCACCGCCTTCGCTTCCCATTCCTTCATGCGGCAAACGGACTGGCTGAAAGGGCTTGTCGGCGTCGACCGCCAACTCGGCTTGGTTCTCCCGAAGATAATGCGCAAGCGCTTGTCCCAGCACCTCCTCGTCGACGGCTTCGGCGTCTTGGTCATCCGCTGGTGCTGCCGCACCATCTAGGCTCGCTGTCGGCTCTGTAGTTGTTGCAGTATCCGCCTGCTCCGCTGGTTCCGAGGGTGCCGCATGCTCCTCAATGGCGGGCTGGTCTGTATCCGGAGTCTCACCCGGCTTTTCGATTTCCGCCAGTTCATTTGCGCGCAAGCGGGGATTGGTCTTCAACGCGCTCATGAGCAAAGAAGACTTCTTCGCGGTCTCGCTTGCCAGTAGCGCCTCCACCACCCAGCGTGCACCGGAGGCAGCCAGTTCCAGTAAAGCTTCTTGCTCGACAGAAGGGTTTTCCAGCAAGGCGGGAAACAGAGGGGGACGAAGGTTCTTCGCCGAGACCAGGTATCCCAGGACCTCTTTGCTGGTGGCCGGATCGGCCGCTACTCCCAAAGACGCTTTCTCATCCCAGCCCGCCAAAGTCATGCGTGCCTGCTCACCGAAGACTTTATTGTGCAGCGCCAGATGCACCAGGATTTCCATCATCTCCCCCGGTTGGACCGCCAGAGCGCCGCGTGCCGCCGCCTGCATCATGTTCGACGACATCTGCGACTTGCGGACTAGATCAATCATCCGGTGCGGCATGATTCATCTCCCTCGCTCATCTCCGCGCCTGCCCGTAGCGCCGGCGCCCCGCCCTTCCGGCCCTTTCACCGAGTACCGACGATTTTCTCCAACTCCGACACCGCTAGCGCCAGCTCCCGCGTAATCCGATTCGGTTTCCGCCGCTGAAATTCATCGCTTAACGCGCGATAGTACCAGAGCGTGCCCTCCCGCCCGCCGCTGAACCGTTTCCAGATCGATTCCCCATCCTGCCTGTAATCGGCAATCACCGTCCGGACGTTGTGCAGCTTGTCAGACGCCGAAACCAGCCTCGTCTCCTCGTCTTCGTGCTTGAGCCTTTGAAGGTACTCCCGTTTGCGGATGATCCACGGCAGCTTCGGATTGGAGAACGAATCTGTGCAGCCCTCGACGATCTTCGCCACCCGCGCGCCGAACATCTTGCGCACTTCCCTGAGCCGCGGCATGCCTCCGCAGTCTTCCACCACATCGTGCAACAGGGCAGAAATTGCCATCTCCTCATCACCGCCGCCTTCCAGTACCAGCGACGTTACGGCCATCAGATGCGAAATATAAGGCACGGCCGATTGCTTTCGCGTCTGTCCCGCATGCTTCTCCGCGGCGTAACGAAACGCGCGTTGCAGGCGCCTACCAAGGGCCGGAGGTTTCAGCGGGCTTCTTCTTAATCCCATTGCGGTTTCAGCTGCACTCGTCACAGCAGGTTTTTCCGCGCAGCGCCTGGATACCCTCATACACAATGAACGGTGCCATGACTAGCCCAGCCGCTGGGTCCGCCCACCACCAGCCGAAGGCGGCATTGAGCAGCAAGCCGAGCAACAAGATTGCCGAGAGATAGGCACAGATGTCCGTCTGACGCGAATCCGCCTGCAGCGCCCGACTCCCCAGTGTCAGCGCGACTCTTCGCTTGCCGCGTGCCAGCATGGGCATCGTTATCAACGATACGATTGCCAGAACAATTCCAACTAAGCTTCTTTCCGGAGCCTCCCGTTTCACCAGACTGACCACGGAATCTCCGGCCACATAAGCTGCCAGCGCCAGGAAACTGATGCCCACCAGTTGCAGCGCGCGCCGCTCGGCAGATTCGCGCCGTCGTTCGTCGTGATCCGAGTGCAAACGCCAAAGTAAGATGCCGCCTGACGACACCTCGATGAGCGAATCCAGCCCGAAACCGATCAGGGCGATGCTGCCCGCCACTGCGCCCGACGCCAGCGCAACCAGCGCCTCCACTAAATTCCACGCGACCGTGAAGTATTCCAGGCTCAGTCCACGATGGACTGCTGTTGCGCGTGTGCTCACGCCTTCTTCTCGCCTCTCCGCATCCGCAGATAAGCCTGCATGAACGGCCGCAAGTCGCCGTCCAGCACCCGATCCACGTCGCCCACTTCCAGTTTGGTCCGATGATCCTTGATCAGCCGGTAGGGCTGTAGCACATACGACCGGATCTGCGATCCGAAGCCGATGTCGAGCTTGGAATCTTCGATCTGCTTCGTGACCTCGCGCTTTTTCTCCATCTCGAACTCATACAGCTTCGAGCGCAGCATGCTCATCGCCTTCTCCTTGTTCTTGTGCTGCGAGCGCTCGTTCTGGCAACTCGCCACGAGTCCGGTGGGGATATGAGTAATGCGCACGGCCGAATCGGTCGTATTCACGTGCTGCCCACCCTTGCCGCTCGAACGGTATGTGTCGATACGGATATCGTCTGGCTTGATGTTCACCTCAATACTGTCGTCGATTTCCGGCGAGACGAACACGCTGGCAAACGAAGTATGCCGCCGCTTGGCCTGGTCAAATGGCGAGATTCGCACCAGTCGGTGCACGCCGATCTCACTGCTCAGATAGCCAAAGGCATACTCGCCGTTGACGGCGAACGTTGCCGACTTGATGCCCGCTTCTTCACCCGGCTGCTCGTCATACATTTCCGTCTTGAACCCCTGCCGCTCCGCCCATCTCAAATACATTCGCAGGAGCATCTCAGCCCAGTCCTGCGACTCGGTGCCACCCGCGCCGGGATGGATGGTCACGATGGCATTGCGCGCGTCGTTCTCGCCGGAAAGTAGCGTCTCGCTCTCAACCCGATCCACCAGTTCGCTCAGGGCATTCAGCTCGCGTTGCAGGTCACTGGTGACGTTCTCGCCTTCGCCTGCCAGGTCAAAGTAGGCGCCGATGTCTTCCGTCCGCCGCGCCAGGTCCCCTTCCAGAGACACGACTTCCTCCAGGCGCTTGCGCTCACGCATCACTTGTTGGGATTTTGCCGGATTCGACCAGAGATTTGGATCGGCAGCTAGCTTTTCGATCTCGGCTAACTGCTGGCGCAGTTTGCCCGCGTCAAAGATACTCCCGGAGGTCGTGCACTTTGGTCTTGAGTGCCGAGTACTGCTGTTCGAGTTCAACCAACGTGTTGTCGCTCATGATTGTGAGATATGCCTGGGGAGTAGAAAACGCGCGATGATCGCGCCCATAGAAATTATCGCACACAGATAGGCGAACCAATCCCCGTGCCGCGTGTAAAACGTGGTACTCGCGAGCAGTCCGTAGGACGCAGCCAGCGCAGTGCGGAACTTGCGCCCGGTTGCAGCCACAATCCGCCCATAGGGATCGACCGACGCGGTCATGCCCGTATTGGTGCCGACTAGCAGCCAGCGCCCGTTTTCGATAGCGCGCATCTGCGTCATCTGCAGATGTTGCTTCCAGGCGCCGCTGTCCCCGTACCAGCCGTCGTTCGTGAGATTGATCAGTACCCCAGCCCCACGCTGTACGTATTCGCGCACCTCGTCGGGGAAGATAGATTCGTAACAGATGGCAACTCCGAGTCGCTGCCCGCCCGCATCGAGCGGTTCCCTTGATTGGCCCCATCCGAAGTTGCCGATCTGGTCCGTCAACATGTCCATGAACGCGAGAAAGCGCTTGAACGGGACATATTCGCCAAACGGCACCAGATGGGTCTTGTCGTAGCGCGCTGTCAACTCGCCCGAGGGGCTGATCAATCCCGCAGAGTTGAAAACCTTGCTAGTTTGCTGCGGAGACGCTGCAGCGCTGTTCACCCCGATCGCGCCCACCAGCAGCCATGTCTTGCTCTGCTGTGCCAGCGCGGCCACCGGCTCCCGGAAGCTGGCATCGTTCAGAAAAAACGGCGAGGGAGACTCCGGCCACACGATCAGGTCGAACTGCTGCCCCTCCTTCGCCCCCGGCGGATGCAAGCTGATCCACGCCAGGTCCCGCAGAGTTCCCTGAAAGTACGCGGTCGTCCATCGTTCCTCCGCCGGGATGTTCTGCTGCACCAGCAAGGCCGTATGGTCCGCTGGCACCGGCGGCGGCTTCAACAACTGCCCCGCCTGCAGGATGATGGCCGCGGTAGATGCCGACACCAGCAACCACTTTCGCCGCTGCTTCGCAACCAGAAACGCGGCTGCGAACACGCTGTTGACCAGCATGATCTCAAACGACAGCCCGTACACACCGGTTACCGACACAATCCGCGTGAGCATCGGGTTGTCCGTCTGGGCGTAACCCAGCAGCTCCCAGGGGAAGGCCGAAATGCGAGTCCGCGCCAGTTCCACCGCCACCCACAAAAATGGAGCCACCAGCAGCGCTCGCCGTTGCGACGCCTTGCCCCCGGCAACGATCGTGAACAGCAGCCCAAAGAGTCCGTGATACAGCCCCATATACATGCAGGCCAATACCAGTACGATGAACGCCGCGGGAACCGCTAGCCCGCCATAGCGATGCATAGTTTCGAACACCCAGTAGCAGGTCCCCGCATACCAGAGAATTCCGCATGCATACGCAAGGAGGAATCCCTGCCACGGACTGGCCGGAGCCAGCCGCACGCCCGCGTCCACTTGCAGCGTATCGGGGACCCGGGCACGCAGCAACGCGATCAACAGCGGTGTGACCGCGACCCACGAAAGCCAATACAGCCCGGCCAAAGGAAAGATCACAACCTGCAGTACCGCCGACAGCAAAACCATTCGCCACACACTGGAGTGAACCTTTCGCACGCCCGCAAGAATAGCAAACTTGGATTCGCTTTCCGGGATTTCGGGTCGTACCGCCCTGTTCTCCTCTCGTCGTATCAGATAACATGTTCAGGTCATGTCCATATTGGTCGTGCTGCTGGCGCGTATTTTGGAAACTATGTTCGTCGTCGGCTCGATTGGTTCCGTTGTGGTCCTCGTCCTCAGTGGCATTGAAGATCTGAAAACGCTGTTTGGCATGGAGGGAGACGAGAACCACTCCTAAGACCACCCATCCTGCATGTCATCACCCATCCAGCCCTCGTCTCCGGGTTCGGACCGCCTCCGAATCGTCGTCGCCACGTCGGTGATGCTGACCTTCATCTCCTACTGGCGCGCCGCCGCCATCGTGCTCAATGACCTGGGCTCGTCCGCTTTTTACGCTTGCGGCATTGCCGAACAGGCGATCGGCAAGTCCGCCCCCTGGTTCATCGTCGCGGTCATGCTGTTCTCGTTCACGGTGCGCGCGGTGTACGTGGAGAGCTGTTCCATGTTTGTCCGCGGCGGCGTCTACAAGGTCGTCAAGGAGGCCCTCGGCGGCACCCTGGCCAAAATCAGTGTCTCGGCCCTGATGTTCGATTACATTCTCACCGGGCCGATCTCGGGCGTGTCCGCCGGTCAGTACATTGCCGGCCTGATCAACGATATCTTCGCCGCCGCCGACGCCCACGGCTGGGTGCCGGGAGCCGTACACCATATTTTCCGCGGCACGCCACAAGTCAACGTCAACTGGACTTCTGTAGTTTTCGCCCTGATCGTCACGCTCTACTTCTGGTGGCAGAACATCAAGGGCATCCACGAGAGCAGTGAAAAAGCGTTGCAAGTCATGCAGGTCACCACCGTCATGGTCGTGATCCTGCTGGCCTGGTCCGCGTTGACTCTGGCAAAGACGGGATACCAGCCGGTTCCCCTGCCCACGCCCGAAAATCTTCACTTCAGCAGGGAATCACTCGGCTTCCTGAGGCACAGTTTTCCCGAGCAAAGTCTGGCACGCATGTTCGGCGTCCTCGGCATCCTGATGGCGTTCGGCCATTCGGTCCTGGCCATGAGCGGCGAAGAATCGCTGGCCCAGGTGAATCGCGAGCTCGCGCATCCCAAGCTGAAGAACCTGAAGCGCGCCGCCATCGTGATCGCGATCTACAGTTTTGTTTTCACCGGACTCTCCGCCCTGCTTTCGGTGATGTTGATTCCGGATTCAGTACGAGTCCCGGTTTACAAGGACAACCTGATCGCCGGCCTCGCCATGTACATGTGGGGCCCGCTGATCCTCCGCCTCCTCTTCCGCGGATTCGTCGTCGTCGTGGGCTTTCTGATCCTTTCCGGCGCTGTGAACACCGCTATCATCGGCTCGAACGGTGTTCTGAACCGCGTGTCGGAAGACGGCGTTCTGGCAGACTGGTTCCGCTTCCCGCACCAGAAGTACGGCACCAGCTCCCGCATCATCAACCTGGTCGTCCTGCTTCAGGTGCTCACTATCCTGGCTAGCCGCGGCGACGTCTATGTCCTGGGCGAAGCCTACGCCTTCGGCGTGATCTGGAGTTTCACCTTCAACAGCCTGGCCATGCTGGTTCTGCGCTTCCAGTACAAAGGCGTCCGCGGCTGGAAAGTTCCGCCGAACCTTACCATCGGTGGGCGCGAAATACCGATAGGCCTGCTGTCGGTGTTCATGGTGTTGCTCGCGACCGCCCTGATCAACCTGTTCACCAAGTCAGTTGCGACAGTCGCTGGAATTTCCTTTGCGGTTGTCTTCTTCGTCATCTTCACCGCGTCGGAGCGCGTGAACCGGAAGAAAAACGCTCTGGTCCAGCAGCAGATGAAGGATCACTTCCAGCTTCTGCAGCGCGACACAGTGGAGCGTGAAGCCCTCAGCATCCGGCCCGGCAACGTACTGGTTCCGGTGCGCGATTACAACACCCTCGCTCACTTGCGCTGGGCGCTGGAGAGGATTGACACGAAAGACCAGGATGTCGTGGTGATGTCCGCCCGCGTCAGCCGGTTTGGCGCCGCTGCCTACGATCTCTCAGCGGAGCAGATATTCAGCGACTACGAACAGACTCTGTTCACGCGCGCCGTGGCGGTCGCCGAGAGCGTCGGCAAACACGTTTCCCTGCTAGTCGTCCCCGCCGGAGATGTCTGGTCCGCAATCGTGCAGACCGCCAACAATCTCGAATCCTCGGCGGTGGTGGCAGGTCTGTCAAGCAAGATGACCCCCGCGGAACAAGCCTTTGCTGTTGGCCATGCCTGGGAGACGCTGCCCGAACCCAAACGGCAGTTTGTGCTGCAGATCGTGCGCCTCGACGGCAAGGTCGACACCTTCCGCATCGGCCCGCACACTCCCACCATGAAGAACGAGGATGTGCTCCTGCTTCACCGCTTGTGGCTCAATATCACCCGCGAGCCCGGATTGGAGAACGTGCACCACCACGAAATCCTGACCGAGGCCCTCACACGCTTCGCCCACGACTACGCCGCCCGCGATCGGCAGGATATCGTCAAGGAACTTCGCCGGATAACCGGAGAAGGCAGCACGTCCACGCCCCGCCGCAGCGCAGGTCAGACCCGCCCCGTGCAGAAGGAACCCACTCACCCTGGACCCGATGACGGTCCGCCTCCCGGTATCTAGGATTGGGATAGGGGAAGAACAACCGCTACAAATCCTTTGATCCGTATCAGGGCATCGCTTCAGCGATGCCGAAAGTTGTCTGTGTTGAACGCCCCTTTGGGGGCCGGGCCTTGGCGTTTAGCATCCACACCAGCCACTCACTTGATCTTCGGCGAACTCGAGTCGGCAGCCTTCTGATCGTCGGCGTGAATCACGCTGTCCTCTTCCGCGTAGAACGACCGGTGCTCGGTGTCCATCTGCTTGGGAGTCATCGTGAAGATGTAGCCGTCCTTGTGGACGCGGAAACTAGCGCTGTAGTCGCCGCGCTCGGTGGACCGTGCCATCCGCTTAGTGAACGAAGCCGTCCCGCCTAACGCAAGCAGCGATTCCGCATACTTGTCATGCCGCTTCTTGTATTCCTTCTGCGCCCGCAGCACGACTCGCATGTATCCCAGCGCCTGCGCTTCCGAATCCGAGCGCGCCGGATCACCCGGGAACTTCGGCTCATACACCACCGGAGCCCGCACTGGCGCGGGCGCCCGGGCCGTCGGCGTCGCTTCTGGGTCCTC
>JACXTT010013271.1_pt1 | contig 10867 bp, 9 predicted proteins | sample 9270951 | NCBI WGS metagenome assembly JACXTT01 (sample SAMN15532306, study PRJNA645909) | rock metagenome | isolation source: weathered quartz diorite | place: Puerto Rico | collected 2017-06-21
CCCCGGCAAACACTCCGTCCCTATCTGGTCGAAGAGGCACTCGAGCTCGATAACGCGATCCAGACCGACGATCCCGAAGCAATCCGCGACGAGTTGGGCGATCTGCTCCTACACCTCGCGTTTCAGATCGTCATCGCGGAGGAGCGATCGCAGTTCAACGCGGAAGTCGTCACGCACACGCTCGAGGAGAAGATGTGGCGGCGGCATCCGAATCTCTTCGGCGCTGGCCGCGGCGGCCGCAGCGACCACGCCGGCTGGGAGCTCGTGAAGCGGCGCGAGCCGCGCGCCGGCGGCAAGCGCAGCACGCTGGCGGGTCTGCCGCCGACGCTGCCTCCCCTGCTCATGGCGTACCGGCTGCAGGAGCGTGCCGCGGGGATCGGGTTCGATTGGCCGGATGTCAGGGGTCCACTCGCGAAGGTCAAGGAAGAGACGGCAGAGATCGAGAAGGAAAAGGGCGCCGGACGTCGGGAGCCCGTCGAGGAAGAGATCGGGGACTTGTTCTTCGCGGCCGTGAATCTCGCGCGCAAGCACGGGATCGAGGCTGGACAGGCGCTCGAGCGCGCGAATTCGAAATTCCAGCAGCGATTCGAGAAGGTGGAAAGGCTTGCCGAGGAGCGCGGGCTCGAGATGGGCCGCGCGACGCTGGAGGAGCTCGACAAGTTGTGGGAGGAGGTGAAATCACGGCGGTGATGTTGCGCATCAGCCCTCCTCAGCTGTGAGACCTTATTGGCTCTGCATCGCCGCCCGAATGCCGGCGGCGAGCGCCGAAAAATCTCCTTTCAGCAGACCGCGCCATCCGACCGGGGAGCGCGCCAGAGACATGACATCCATCTTCGTGATGGGGATCCCATTGATCGTCATCGCCATGCGGTAGACGACGTGGACCGTATCGGCGCCCTCGCTGACATGACCAAGGACCTGCACCTTGGCGGTCTTCAATAGTTGCGCGACATCGGTATCCTGGGACGTCATCCGCATCAACGCCGCGAAGACGGCCGTATCCGAGAGCGCTTGAGCCTGTTGCACGGTCGTGACGCCGAGCAGTTGTTGCCGAATCGGGCCGGCGTTGGGTGCTTCAAACACGCCGGCGAGCAGCTGGTGCATTTCCTTGAGCGCGTTCTGATGCATGAGCGAAGCCATCCCCAGCCAATCCGACGAGCGCATCGCGGTGACGAAACGATCGGTAACCTGCTCCGGGGTTTCAGGGGTCTGAGGCTGGCTGGTCTGCGCCCGGGGCGCCCGGGCGGTAAGCGCTACGAGCAACAGGACGGCAATACATGCACGCATGGCACCTCCCACGATGACCGGCCGAGCAGCAGGACATAGGGTTACCGCTGGCATCGTGCGGTACCCTGCCGAATTCCTACGCCCGCCTTTCGAGTCGTTTCGAGATCACCTCGGCGGCCGCGTCCGCGATATCCAGCATCGCGCTGACGGCGGTGCGGATGCTTTGCAGCAACTCATAGAGGACCGGCCGACTCGGCGCCAGACTGCTGCGCTGCGGAAGGGGAAGGCGACGCTCAGGTAAGGCGACCGGCTCGCCGGGTGGTGCAAGCTCCTCGTCACTCGGCGGACTCTGCTCCGCAGTTGGAGACTTCGGTTTCCGCGGTTTCTTGCTTTTTCCCATAAGTCCTTGGCCTCGTGGATATGGAGTTCTACCCTGGAGGCCGTACGTCGGCAGCGTCAGGCCCGTGTCAGTCGCTTTCAGTAACGGTACCAGCGGCGGCTCTCGCCTCGAGCGCGAGCCACACACGACCCGCGGATAGCTCACGGAGAGCCTATCGCGAGACCAACGCGAACTAGCTGCCGCCGGGACCTGAAGGACCGCGCCGACTCCGAATGACGAAGAGAATGACGAGGAGCACGACGACGAAGATGACGCCCAATTGCCAGTTCACGTGGACCTCATTCATGAGGGTTGTCTAACTACCCGCCGATCCGCCGCTCTTCCCGCGCCTTGCTCAGCAACCGCTCGGCGAAATCCAGGCGCTCCTGCGTTTCTGCGAGTTCTTGTTGCAGATCCTCGACACGATGTTCCACGACCTCAAGGCGCTCGGTGAAATCGGACGATGGAGTGTGCGGACGAGCGGCACGCAGCCGAGCGAGCTTGAGGACCGTGAGCGCGGGAATTCCCACGAAGATGAGGAGCGCGGCAAGAAATACAGCTGGTTCCATGAGGCCTTTCTTGCTGAAGCCCGATACTCGCCTGCGCTGCCTAACGGCACGGTGAAGCAAGGTTGAGTCCCTAATCTACGCGCGCGACCTGCGGTGTGCGCGGGTGGCGCATCCGCGTGCTGCCATCGACGAGGGAGCGCCTCTGGTCTGCGCTCACAGGAGCGAGGCAGGATCGAACTTGAAGAACTCCGCCAGGAGCAGGGAGAGTCGAGGGCGCGCGACGCGTCTGACGAACGCTAACGAGAGTGCCGGATCGTTGGCATTCCACGCTTCCTCGCTCAATCCTTGTACGGATCAAACTCATCCGCCCCAGCCATCACGACGACCAGCGGCCGCAGCGTATGCAACACCTCCACCGTCGCGCCCTGCGCCTTGAGCACGTCCGGCAAACGGCGATAGACATGAGGACTCTCATCCGTGCCGCCGCCACGCAGCACCACGCCCTTCTCCGTGATCCAGTCGTTCATCATCTCACGCGAGATCGCGCCGGGCTTCAGCACCGTGCCCTTGCGCGTGCGCTTCCCCGCCGCCGCCGTGCGGCTCATGACACGCCCCGCCCCATGCACGGTCGAAAACAGCGCGCGGGCCTGCAGCTCCCGCGTCGCCGCGTCGGCCGGGGTCGCGCCCTGCAGAATCACGGCGTTGTCGCCCATCGAGCCGCCGACGAAACCCTTCTGTCCCGGAAACGCCGGCGTCGCGCCCTTCCGAATGACGTACAGCCGCTCGCCGCCATGCTCTTCGATCCACGCGAAGTTGTGATGGTTGTGCACCAACTCCATTTCGCGGCCGCCGAGGATCGAGACGACTTTGCGCGCCACCCACTCGCGGCCGGCATAGGCGTAGCGGCCGGCCAGATTCATGAGCTGCCAGTAGGCGTCGCCAATCGGCGCCTGGACGTCGAGCAGCGCCTCCCGCTCGGGTGCGCGCTCACCCCACTGCTTGTTCTGCGACAGCGCGAGAAAACCGTGCGCCACGCCGAAGCCGAAACCTCGCGACCCGAAATGCACGCCGACCCAGATGCGGTTGTCTTCGTCCACAAAGACGTCGACGTAGTGATTGCCGCTGCCCACCGTGCCCAGCTGCTCGCGCGCCTTGGCGCGCAGCCGGTCGCGCTCATGCTTGTCCGGCACCGCCTCCCAGGCCGGATCTTCGAACAGCGGATCCTCGGTCGGCGCATCGTCGGCACGGTTCTTCAGACCAACGCCGAACGACAGCGACGCCTGGATCTCATCCGCCAGCTCGCGCAGCCGTCCCTTGATCCGCGGCAGCTCGAGGTCGGTGCGGATCGCCGCGTTGCCGCAGGCGATGTCGAATCCCACACCCACGACGGAGACCTTGCCGCGATACGCGGCTACGCCGCCGATCGGCATGACATACCCCAGGTGCCCGTCCGCCATGAGCGCAGCGCGCTCGGCGCGGCTGGCGACATCGCGCAGCTGCTCCAGCGTGTTGGCTTCGTGCGAACCAAAGATCTGAGTGTCAGCCATTGTGTGGCGCTAGGGCCAGAGCCTGTAGAGTGTTCTCGGGAACGCGATCGCTTCGCGGATGTGCGGGATGCCGCAGATCCAGGCGACGGTGCGTTCGACGCCGAGGCCGAATCCCGAGTGCACGAACGTGCCGTACTTACGGAGGTCCAAGTACCACGTGTACGCCCGCTCGGGCAGGCCCTCGGCTTGAATGCGCGCCAGCAGCTTGTCGTAGTCGTCCTCGCGCTGGCTGCCGCCGATGATCTCGCCGTACCCCTCGGGCGCGAGGCAGTCGTTGTTGAGCACGGTGCGCGGATCGGCCGGATTCTCCTTCATATAAAAGGCCTTCACGCCCTTGGGATAGTTGTAGACGAAGACCGGCCGGTCGTACTGCTTGGCGAGCGTGGTCTCGTCCTCGCCGCCCAGGTCGCGGCCCCACTCTATGTCCGTGCCGAGCGTCTTGAGCTTCGCGACGGCGTCGGTATAGGAGATTCGGTGAAACGGCGGCTGCACGCCATCGAGCGGCGCGAGATCGCGCCCCAGCTCAGAGAGATCCTGCTTCCGCTGCTCGAGGCAGCGGCCCACGATGTACGCGACGAAGTCCTCCTGCAGCCGCATGTTGGCGTCCGAGTCGTTCCACGCAACCTCGGGCTCGACCATCCAGAACTCAGTCAGGTGCCGGCGCGTCTTCGACTTCTCGGCGCGGAAGGTCGGGCCGAAGCAATAGACTTTGCCGAGCGCCGCCGCGGCAGCCTCGAGGTACAGCTGGCCGGTCTGCGCGAGGTATGCCTTCCCCAGGTCGAAATAGTCCACGGAGAACAACGTGCCCGCATGCTCGCCGATCGAGCCGGTGAGGATCGGCGTATCAACCAGCGTGAAGTGCCGCTGATGAAAAAAATCGCGAATCGCCTGGATGACTTCGTGGCGCACGTGCGCGAGCGCAACCTGTTGCTTGGAGCGCAGCCACAGATGCCGGTGCTCGAACAGGTACGCGGTCCCATGCTCTTTCGGCGTGATCGGAAAATCGGGGCTCGGTCCGATGATCTTGAGAGCCGAAGTCTGCAGCTCCACGCCGCCGGGCGCGCGCCTATCCACACGCACGCTCCCCGTCACCTCGAGCGACGTCTCCTGAGTAAGTTTCCCGAACGCGTCCCAGACCTCGGGCGCCACATCCTTCTTGGAGATCACCGCTTGCAGGTAGCCGGTACCGTCCCGCATCACGACGAACGCGATCTTTCCACTCGAGCGGGTCGTCGCCACCCAGCCGCTCACCGACACCGTTTCTCCGGCGTGCCGCGGAAGGTCTTCGATCCAATGAGGTTCGGGCATAGGCGCGGCATACTAGTGGCGAGCCTTTTCAGTGTCAACGCGATAGCCCTGGCGTGCGCGACGGCCATGAAAACAGGCCCGGCGCGGCAGGAATCGGGCTGGCCCGCCTACCTTGGCAATCAGCGCCACGACGCGGGCGCGCACGAGACGCTGAACCCCGACCCGCGACCGCTGTGGCATGTCGGAATGGGCCGCGGCGTGCGCGGCAGTCCCGCGCTCGGAGAAACGGTAGTGGCCGTCGGCACCGCCGACCGCACCCTCGTGCTCGTCGATCGCGCGAGCGGCGAGGTGCTGTGGCGCTCGCGGCTCGATGGCAGCGCCCGCGCGGGCCCGCTGCTCGACGAAGACCGGCTCTACATCGCCACGGAATCACAGCCGCAGGGCCGCGTCTACGCTGTCCGCCTGCGGGACGGCCGGCGCATTTGGCGCACCCCGGCGGGCAGCGTCACGGCTCCACTCGCGTTCGATGGCGAAGCCATCTACGCCGCAACAGAAGACGGTCTGGTGCTGCGCCTCGAGCCGGAGCACGGCAACGTGCAGTGGCGCCGTCCGCTCAGCGGTGCGGTGCGCGCCGGACCTGTCGTCACATCACACGGACTGGTCGTGGCCACGACGAGCGACACGCTCTATTTGCTCGATCGCCAGACGGGCGCGGCGCGCTCGCAGTTGCCGCTTCCGGGTGCGGTGCTTGCGACACCCGCGACCGATGGGCGGCGCGTGTACGTCGGCACCACGGATGGCCGGATCGTCGCTGTCGATCTCGCATCGTGGAGCGTGACGTGGGACCGCGCGGCCGGCGACGCGGTGTACGGCGCTCCGGCCCTCGTCGCCGATACGCTGTTCGTGCTCGCGCGCGACGGCCGGCTGTGGATGATTCCGGTTGACACACCCGACGCCGCCACGAGTCAGACGCTCGACATCGTGGCCACCGCCGGGCCGACACCACTCGCCTCCGGCGTCCTCGTCGGCAGCGTCAGCGGCGAGGTCCTGCTGGTCGATCCCAGGACGGGAGCGATTCGCTGGCGGGCGCAAGTCGCCGGTCCGATCGAGGAGCCGCCGCTCGTCCGCGACCGGCAAGTGGTGGTGATCGCGGGCAAAGGCAATATTCACACGTATCGATGACGCGCTCCATTGGATTCGTCGCCATGCTGCTGTGCGGTGCTGCTCCGAGACTCGGGGCGCAGGCGCATGATGTATCGGGCCAACGCGAGTCGTTCCAACGTGCCGTCGTGCACAACGGCAAATGGCTCACCGCCGCCGGCGTGGTAGCTCTCATCGCGTTCGCCGAGCGCGAGCACAGCCAGTCGCGGCGCGAGTGGAACGCGCTGCTCGATATCTGTCGCTCGGCGCAGGACGCGTGCGCGCTGGGACCGGACGGCCGGTATGTGCGCAGCGACGCCGAGCAGCTGTATCAGCGCTCGCGCGCCTTTGACCGCCGGGCCAATCGCTGGCTGCTGGGCGCCCAGGCGGGTGTCCTCGCCACGACGGCGCTGTTCATCATCGACCTGCATCCGGGGCAAGGGCCCGACAATATTCCGTTTGCGCCGCTGCAGGTCGGGATGCGGATCGCGTTCTAGGGGCTGGGGCCTTTTTCTAGCCCACACGAAACAGCTCAAACCCTCTCTCGTACCGCGTCACAATCCGTTCGCGGTAGGCCGCGTGGTCGCTCCGCTCGAGTGCGGGATCGGTGGCGATCATCGCGGCCGCAGCAGTACGCGCGGCATCGAGCAACGGCAGATCAGTCTCCAGATTCGCGTAGCGGAGCGGCACACCCCCCGACTGCCGGGCGCCGGTGAGCTCGCCCATGCCGCGCTCGTGCAAATCCAGCTCGGCGATCTTGAAGCCGTCTGTCGTTTCGCAGAACGCGTGCAGCCGCGGCGCCGCCTCCGGGGAGTCGGAAAGCAGGATGCAGTGGCTGGCCGCCGCCCCGCGCCCGACGCGGCCCCGGAGCTGGTGGAGCTGCGCCAACCCGAATCGCTCGGCATGCTCGACGAGCATGACCGTGGCGTTCGCGACGTCGATGCCCACTTCGATCACGGTCGTTGCCACGAGGATCTGCACCTGGTTGTCCCGAAACGCGCGCATCGTGGCGTCCCGCGCTTCGGCTTTCATCTTTCCATGCACCAATCCGACGCGAAATTCAGCGAACGTCTTTTCGAGCTTGCCGGCCATCGTGGTGGCGGCTTTGAGGTCGGCGCGCTCCGACTCGTCGATCACCGGATAGATCACGTAGGCTTGCCGCCCCGCGGCGCATTCGCTGCGAATGAACTCGTAGATCTTCGCTCGCGCCGCGTCGGTGCGGAGCGCGGTCTTGACGGCGCCGCGGCCGGGCGGCCGCTCGCGCAGCTGCGTGACGTCGAGATCGCCGTACAGCGTGAGCGCCAGCGAGCGCGGAATCGGCGTCGCGGTCAGCAGCAGGACGTCCGGGGCGTCGCCCTTCTCGACGAGGGCGGCGCGCTGCTCGACCCCGAAGCGGTGCTGTTCGTCGATCACGGCGAGACCCAGCTTCCGGAACGTGACCGACTCCTGAATCAACGCATGCGTGCCGACGACAAGTCGTGGCGCTCCACTCGCGATGCGCTCCCGGACTGACGACTTCTCCGCCGCAGTCATGCGACCGAGCAGCAGCTCCGGACGGATGGCCAGCGGCTCGAGCAGCCGTGTCAACGTCGCACCGTGTTGCTCGGCCAGCAGCTCCGTCGGCGCCATGATCGCGGCCTGATAGTCGTTCTCGGCGGCGAGCAACATCGCGAACAGCGCCACCACCGTCTTCCCCGTCCCCACGTCACCCATCAGGAGCCGGTGCATTCGCAGCGGCGCCGTCATGTCGTCCGTGATCTCCCGAACCGCGTGGCGCTGGTCGCCCGTAAGCTCGAACGGCAAGTGCTCCTTGAACCGCGTCGTCAGCTCGCGCTTGAGCGTGAACCGAATCCCGGCGCGCGAGCGCTTGGCCAGATGACGGGCGCGCGCCTGCACCAGCTGCTGATCGAATAGCTCGTCGAAGGCGAGCCTGCGCCGACCCAGCTCCGCGTCCTCGACTTTCTTCGGACGATGCATCAGCTCGAGCGCGGGGCGCAGCTCGATCAAGTTGTGCGTGGCTCGGAACGCCGGGGGATGGGGATCGGTGACGAGCGGCAGGAGATCGTGGAGGTGTTGCTGGACAAGGGCGCGAATCTGCCGATGGTTGAGACCCTCGGTCGCCGGATACACGGGCAGTACCAGGCCGGGATTGCTCTCGTTCTCGTCGTCCGGTTCGGCCAGGACGATGAACTCGCGGGGCACGATCTGCTTGCCGTGGTAATAGCGCACCGGTCCGGTCACCAGCAAGAGCTGTCCCTTCTTGACCTGCCGCTCGAGAAATGGGCGGCCGGGCCACGCGCACTCGAGCAAACCGCTGTCGTCCTTCAGCACCGCGCGGAACACGCGCAAACCCCGCCGCGTGGGCAACACGCCCGTGCTGACGACGCGGCCGACGCACGTCACGTCCTGCCCAATCGCGGCGCGCGCCAGCGGCATGACGGTGGTGGCGTCGAGATAGCGATGCGGAACATGATACAGAAGATCACCGACGGTCCGGATACCGAGTCGCTGGAGCGCCTCGGCGCGTTTGGGGCCAACGCCCTTCAAGAACTTGACGGGACTCCCGAGAGTCAGCGCCGTACCCTTCCCCCTTCCCCCGTCCCCCTTCCCCTCATTCACGAACCAGACGGCGCGCAAATCGCACGGGATCGAACAGCTCGAGATCGTCGAGTGTTTCGCCGGTCCCGAGAAACCGGATCGGCACGGGGACGGCGCGACGCAGCGCGACGACGCTCCCGCCCTTGGCGGTGCCATCCAGTTTCGTGATCACGAGTCCGGTGAGCGGGACCGCCGCGGCGAATGCCTCTGCCTGGCGGACCGCGTTCTGTCCCACGGTGGAGTCGAGCACCAGCAGCGATTCGTGCGGCGCACCGGCGCGTCGCTTCCCCACGACGCGCACGACCTTCTTGAGCTCTTCGCGCAGACGCTCATCCGTATGGAGCCGTCCGGCCGTATCCACGAGCACCGTGTCGACGCCGCGCGTCGTCGCCGCCTCGACCGCGTCGAACGCGACCGCGGCGGGATCGCCCTGTTGGGATGAGCCGCCCCCCACGAACGGCGCGTCGAGCCGATCGGCCCAGATCTTGAGCTGCTCGGTGGCGCCGGCGCGGAATGTGTCGGCGGCCGCGAGCATCACGCTGCGCCCCTCCCGTTGCAGCCGTTTCGCGAGCTTCGCAACTGACGTCGTCTTCCCCGTGCCGTTGACGCCGAAGATCAGGATGACGGTCGGCGGCTCGGACGCGCGCGCCAGCGGTGCCGCCGCGGGACCCAACTGCTCGACCACAATGCGCTCCAGGCTCGCCTGATCGACGGTGTCGGCCCGACTCAGCCGTTCGACTGTCTCGTTCGTCGCCGCCACGCCGAAGTCCGCCTCGACCAGCATGCGCTGCACTTTCTCGAGCGTGACGGAATCGACGGCGCCACCGCTGAAGAAGCGACCGATCTTCTTCCAGAGTCCCATCAGGGCAGTCCCTGGCGCCGGCGCAGCGCCCATTCCGTCGCGAGCGCCGCGATCGCGATGACGAACAACCACCAGCGGTCGCGCAGGCCGATGGAGGCGAAGCGCGACGTCGCCTCGCCGGGTTGGCCACTCAGTGCCGGCGCGTGCGGCAACCATTCATTGGAGTATGTCTCGACGGCGACGACGCCCTGCTCCGGACCGCCGCTCAACGCGTAGCGATAGACGCCAGGCGGGAGCAGCAGCTCCGCGCGGCCGGCGGCATCGAAGCGCAGCGTGTCGGTGCGCGTCGTGTCGTTGCCGCGCAGCGTGACGGGGAGCGCCCGCGCGGTGTCCGGCGACGTCCAGCGCCACACGGTCGGGAGCCCGTTGGCAACCTCCAGCAGTTCGGGCACCGCGCGCTCCCTCCTCCCCGCTCCCTGCTCCCTCAACAGCCAGTCCACCAGCGCTGCCATCACGCTGCGATACCCTTCCTGGGCGGCGCCACCACGAAACGCCCAGCGCCACAGCCCAGCCGCGTTGATCGTGGCAAGGCGCTGCCCGCTTCGTTCTTCGAGTGTGACGATCGGGCGCGCCGGCCCGCGCCGCGCCAGCCGCGCGACCAGCGCGACCGTCGACGCGGGATTCGAATCATGCTGGACGACGACCGCCGTCGCCGGCGGCAGCGAATCCCAAATTACCCCGGCGAGCGAGGCGGTGAGCGGCGAGGAGACCGGGCGCTCGACGTACCAGTCTCCCGGCTGGCCGGTCGTGGGCCACCGCAACACCGCGTTTCGCGATCCGCTGGTGAACGCGCGCGCGCGCGCCGGCTCGCCCATCGCGATCACGAGGCGCGCAGTCGCTGCCGCGCTGGTGAGGACGTTGCTTGCGACGGGAACGAGAGTCGCGCCGTCGCGCCAGCGGCCCGGTTCCGTCTCGACGAACACCTTCACCGGGACGCGCGCGACGTCGCTGAGGGTGCGGGCGAGGAAGCGCGTTTCCCAGTCGGGCGGCGCGGCGAAGATGACGGCGGCGGGCTCGAGGGTGACGTCGATGGCGAACAATCTCGCGTCGTCCCGGGGTTCGGGATCACCAACGCCATTGAGACGAACCTCCAACACCTGCCAGCCAGGAAGGGGGAAGCGGGAAGCGGGAAGGGTAACGCTCGTTTCGAGGATTCCACTATCCGGGAGTGAAACGCGTTGCGTCGCCAGACGTCGGCCTTCGACGCTCATGACCAACGTCGCACCGTCCCCCCTTCCCCCTTCCCGCTTCCCCGCCGTTCCGTAACTCACCTTGACCCGCACCGTATCCCCGCGCGTCCCCTTCCTCGGCCCCTCGAACCCGGCCACATCGGCATCGAAGAACGGCGCCCGGGGCC
>JACXTT010013272.1_pt1 | contig 10866 bp, 11 predicted proteins | sample 9270951 | NCBI WGS metagenome assembly JACXTT01 (sample SAMN15532306, study PRJNA645909) | rock metagenome | isolation source: weathered quartz diorite | place: Puerto Rico | collected 2017-06-21
TGTCCGTCACGGTCGCGGCCTGGTTCAGGCTCGGGCCGTTGTAGTGGTCGCTGATCCGGATCGTCGCGTTGCCCTGAACGCCACCGGAGTAGTCCGGCCCGTCAGCGGCATTGGCGCTGTTGCAGACCGTCGCCGATGTCGCCGGGAAGCACCGAATGTCAGTGCCAGTCGAGTCGATCTTGACGTCCTCCGGCGCCGTCGGAATCACGTTCAGCAGAATGGACGAGATCGACTGCGCGCCCGCGCCGTTCGCGTCGGGCGTCCCGACCGTCAAGAAGTTCGACGACTGCACGGGCGGGTTACACGACGGGAACGCCAGCGGCGCTCCGTGCGTCGTGTTCGGCGCGGTGCACGCTTTGTAGGCCGGAACGACCGAGGCGCGCAATGGCGACGCGCCCTTCGGCCGCACGTGCGAGGCACCCGCGGCCTGCACGACGAGAAGCGCAATCGCGCCGAGGGCGACGGCGAACACCAGCAGTTGAAATCTCCTGCGAGTTGGATTCATGAACCCGGTCTCCCCTCAGAATTGCCGACGGCTCCGACGCGGCCGCCGAGCGTCAGGTCGTCTGGAATCTAACATGACTTCGGTGTCTTGTAAAGGCTGTCAGGTGACTGACGCAACGGTTAGCTTCGGCGCGATCGGCTGAACGCCTGCGACCGCCGATTCGACACGCCGAACACGGCGGACTCGACGGCCGGCCGGCTCCTCGGGGAAGTCAACCGAACAACCGAAGGATGGGGGACCAAAGGCGTCTTTATCTACATGGCGAGAGCGTTGGTCGTCGGCGTCTTGGCACTCCGGCTTCTGTTGCAGTGCTCCCTGGCGGGAGCCGCGACCGTGAACGTCACCGCGACCGGAACGGACGTGTTCGATCCAAAAACGGTGACGATCGCGCAGGGCGACACCGTTACTTGGAAGAACGATGGGCTCGATCCGCAGGGGCACAACGTGGACTTCGAGGAGTTCCCCTTCGTAATGCCGAACCCGGCCTCCGCCAGCAAGTGGACCGTCTCCAATACCTTCACGCAGCCGGGGACGTACCACTACTACTGCCAAGTCCACGGCTACAAAGGTGGGATCGGGATGTCCGGGACCGTCACCGTCATGGCCGCGGCACCCGGGGGCGGAGGGGGAGGCGGTGGTGGCACCCCGGGGCCGGGTCCAGTGGAAACTGCTCTGGTCTCCTCCCTCAGCAGCCCTTCGACTCAGCGCGTCCACAAGCTCTACGTGCGCGCTTCGTTGAACCAGGCGGGCACGCTCAGCGCCACCGGGACCGTGAGCGTCCCGGACGCCGCAAAGGTCTACCGGTTCAGGCGCGTCACTCGCATGGTGACCGCGAATGTGCCCGTCAAGCTTCGCTTGAGGCTCTCCACGAGCGCCTTGAGAAAGGTTCAGCATGCCCTACGTCAGCGGGAGAAGCTGCGCGCGAGGGTGACGCTCACCGCAACGGATACCGCGGGGCGCCGGACACTCAAGAAGCAGACGATCCTGCTCAAACGGTAACGTCGCGGCGAGGCCGCGCTCGATGCGGCGCCCGGCGGTCCTAGCCGGATCCCAGAGCGGTGCCGCCGATACTCCACTGGGGAGCTCTCGGCGACACTGGAATGAGTTGTATCGCGGGTCCACGCGGCGTTGCCTGCTTGAGGCGCGCGGTTACCACGAGTCGCTTGTCAGCGCTCCCGAGGGGTGTGCAGGTCGTCAGCACCAGCCGGTCGTAGCGTGCGACGCCGAGCACGGTGGTCTGGGTCGGCGGCACCGCCTTTGACCCCTCGACGGTGTAGACGAACTTGCCATAGGGCATCGTGAGCGTGATCGGGTCGCCCTTGTTGAGGCGGTTGAGCTGTCGGAAGGGTGCGGCGTACGTGGTCCGGTGGCCCGCAATCGAGACCGTGCCACGTTCGCCGGGGAGGGCCGTCCCACCGTAGTGCCCCGGGCCCTTCTTAAGGCTGTCGGTCCCGGTTCCCTCGATGAACACGAAGCTGTTGTCGGTTCTCGGGATCGAGATACGTCCGAGCGGATCGCCGGCCTGCGCGGTGGTGCGCTCGTGCTCCGCGAGCAGGGCGATCCGTTTCCAATCCGATCCCGCCCGCCTCACCAGCTCGAGCGTACTCGGCGGCAGTGGAGCCTTCTCGGCCGCCGCCAGCCTCTCGCTGAGCGCCTTCTGCTCCTGCTGCGTGAACACCGCTGTGAACGGGTCCTCCCATACGACCGTGATGACAGCGTCGAACAGGAGGACCAGTCCGATGAACACAGCCAACCCGCCGACGAAGCCGCTCTTGCGACGCGACAGACGCGGACGCGGCGCTCGCCGGAAGGCGGCCGGGATCGACATTGCCAGGCGGGGTGCCGTCATTGGTGCTCAGCTCACCTCGGGCTCGACGGTCTCCTCAGTCGCGGGCCAGGGCGCGGCGGAAGAACAGGCTTCCGCCCGCCACCAGCGAGAGCCCCAGGAACGCCATCAGCCACGGGCTCAGCCCGGTCGACGCAAGCGCCTTCCGCTTGGCGACCGTCACGACAGGCGGGCCCTTGGTGGGCGGGGTCGACGTGGTCGTCGTCGGCGGTGACGGCGGCCGGCTAGTGGTCGTAGTCGGTGGAGTCGTCTTGGTTGGCGGTGTGGTGGTAGTCGGCGGCGACGTCGGTGGACTCAACGTCGTAACCGTCGGCGGTGCGCTCGTCGTGGTCGTCGGCGGCGGGCTGCTCGGCGTGAGCGGGGGAGGCGTCACGGTCGTGGTTGTCTCCGTCGGCGGGGCCTTCTTCGGCGGCGGCGTCTCGCCCTTCTTGCAGCAGCCGTGCTCCTCCTTGCCGCCTCCGTTCTCCTTCTTCCCGCCCTTGTTCTCCTGGCCGTTCCTGTTCTCCTTACCACCTCCGTTGCCCTGCTCCGACGAAGACTGTGTCTCGCCTCCGCCCTGGTCGTTGCCACCGCCCTTTCCTCCCCCCGCGGTTGCGGCTGCGGCCGTCAACCCCAGGAGCAGGGCGGCGATGGCGAGGATCACACCGATCATGTGATTCTTCGTGATGCGTGACATTCGAGGACCCCTTCCTGGACTCGGTGTCAGTCGGTATCCGAGAGAGCAGCCCGGCGACCGCGGGGCTTTCGTTGCGGGCGGGCGGGGCAGACACTGCTTCTCGTCCGAGCGCGCTGAGCTCTCCCGGTCCGGCTTGTTATCGACTGGCCCCAGCCGCGTCAACGCCAGCGCCGCGCAAAGTTTGCAAATACCGCACTTTTTTGACCGGAAATTGCGAGGGTGCCCATCGGCGGCGGTGCCTTGTGAATCCCCCGCAAGTCTTCTAGGGTCAAGTCCCCAGAGGGGCCAAACGGGCATCGGAGTGACCAGGGAGCAGTGGATAATCGTCGGCCTTTTGGCTGCGGCGTTCGTCGTGGGCTGGATCTCGCGCGCCCTCTCCGGCAGGAGGGATCGATCGACCGCAGGCGCCGAGCCGTCGCCCGTCGTTTTCGACGAGCATCTCCGGCAGGCGGTGGAGACGACCCGTAAGGAGCTCGACCGGGCGATCCGGTCCCACGTGGCTGTGCTGACGCTCTCGTACGGGACACGCGGTCCCACAAGGGTCGACGCGGAGGCCGACCCGCTGGCTGAGGAGGTGAGCGCGGCGCTCCAGGACGACGCCGCCAACGAGTGCATGCAGAGCGTGATGAACGGCGGCAGCGAAGCTTCCCTGAGCGAGCGCGAGCTCGACCTCGCCGACTGGGGGTTTGCCTACGGCGTCGCCTGGGCGCGGGCTCGCGAGCGCGTTTCCGACGCGCCCGGCGACGCGATCGCCCGTGAAGCGCTGAGGGCCGCCGAGACCGTATTCAGCGCTTACGCAGCCGAAGCCGACTGGGTCGTCCGATCCAGAGAGCTCGACGGCGCGGGCGAGGGAAACGGGAACGGCCACAACGGCTTCGGCGCATCGCGGGCGTAACCGCTCAGCGGTGACACGCTGCGGTGCCGTGGTCGTCGTATGAGCCCCTGACTGGCACGAACCTCCAGTCGTAGCCGGAGCGATCGAGAGTCAGCTCCAGCACGCCCTGATCGCTGTCGGTGCGGGCGGCGAACCGCCCATCGCGTCGCCCTTTCCGCGTGAACGAATAGAGGCCGGCGCCGCCGGTGCCGGCGACGAACTCGACGATTCCGTGGGCCTCGTCCTCGCGGCCTGCGCCATACGGGGCGAGCGGGACCGACCGCTCATAGGCGTGAACATGCCCGTTCACGATCACGTCCGCGCCGGCCTTGTAAAGGTCACGCCAGAACTGATCGGTCGCCCGATTGTCCTTGTGGACCCTGGTGTCGCTCGTGTACCTGGGATGGTGCCAGTAGGCAAGGATGCAGGCGGGTGGATTCTTGAGCGCAACCTCCCTGAGCCAGGTCTCTTCGGCGGAGCCGAGCGAGCATCGCGGCGAACCGGTCGGCGTTTCCCCGCAACGTCCGGAGTTCAAGGCGATCAGCCTCCAGTCGGCCCGGCCATCGCCATTCACGCCAACGTCGTGGAAGTACCAGCCGTCGCAGTTCGCTTTGCACGTCGCCTGATGCGGCGAGTTCGCGGCCGCCCCGAAGTACCCGAAGTACCCACCGGCAGCGTTGCGGCCGTCGGACTGGCCCGCGCAGTCCGGCTCCGCTGGATAGCGGAAGTTCGTGTAGTACTCGTGGTTGCCGGGGACGGGCCACGTGATCGACTTCAGCCGGCCCCAGCTCCGGTCATAGCGGGATCTGAACCGGCTGGGGCTGCCGCACTGGTACTGATTGTCGCCGAGCGCCAGGACTCGGGCCGGGTCGACCTGGGCCGACTTGCCGGAGATGAGCTTCGCTGTCTCGCCGGCGCAATCGGAGGCGGGGCACGAGATGTCGCCCGCCGCGACGATCACGAGGCCCTGCTGAGACGAACCGGCTCCACAGGAAACCATCAGGCCGGTCAGCGCCGCGAGCGCTGCGGCAACGAGGACGAGCCGCGGGGCCCAATCGGTCACTTGCCGATCCCACCGATCCGATAAAGGCCGAGGTGCGGCACCACCCCTCGCACGAGCGCTCCGTGCTGCTGCGCCCAGCGCGTCGCCGGCGGGCATCCACCCTGCCTCGGGGACATGCATTGGGCGCCGGCCAGCACGAAGCGGACCTCGCCGCGCCCCACGGCAGTGCGCATGTCGGATACCGACATCATCGGCGCTCCGTCGACGTTTCTCGTGACGAGCATCGGCCGCCGGTCTCTCACGACCAGGCTCGAGGCCTGCCACACGGTGAGGACGGCGGCCTCGTAGCGCTCGCCGCTCTGATGTGCCAGCAGATAGCGGCTGACGACGGACGTCTCTCGTGAAGAGAGGAAGCCGCCGCCCGTCGAGGAGTCGAACCGGTGGTCGCGAACGATCGCGAGGGATTCCGAAGTCGGGACCGCGAGCAGCGCCACGAGGGCAAGGCAGCCCGCAACAAACGGCAGCACCCCGTCCAGTCTGGGTCTCGTGATCGCGAGAGCCGTCGCCGTTGCCGCCGCGACCAGGATCACCGTCTGCAAAGCGTGATCGCCCCGCGCGAGGTAGAGGGCGTAGCCCACCGCCACGGCAAATGCGACGGTGAAAGCGACGGACCGCCGGGACAAGGCGGGGGCAAGCGCGGCGACGCCGACTCCGAACGCCGCTGCCACGGCAGGCGTGAATGCCTCCAGATATCTGACCTCGAGTCGGCTCATGACGCTGAACCCGACGAGGCCGATCGCGAGCCAAACTCCGATTGCCGTGGCGCCCGCGCGCTGAAGGATCCGCTTGTGCTCCACGTCGCCGGCACTTGGACTTCGGCCCAGGCCGAAAGCGAGCATCACCGCGATTCCGCCCAAAAGGAGACCCGGGACGAGCTCCGACCCGATCTGCCGACCAAGACGCGGCCCCGAGCCCGTAAGCAGCCTCGTCGGCGACGGCCTGCCGGAGGGCGGACCGGCCGGTCCTGAATTCGCCGCCCGGTGCTTCAACCGATGGACACCGTTGAACACAAATGCCGCGTCCCAAGCGCTCCCGTGTCTCGACCCGATGGCGAAGGGACGATCCGCGGCAGGGGCCAACGACACGGCGATCAGCCACGAAAGTGACACCACGACGAGTAAGACGGAAGCCAGCATCTCGTGCCGGATTCGACGCTTCATCGGATGCGGGCTCCCCAGGAGGTAGAGCAGCCCGAGGGCCGGGAGTGGGATCAGAGCTTGGAACAGCTTCACGTTGAAAGCCACACCCAGCACGACCGCAGCGAGGTAGAGATATCGCGCGCGCCCGGTCTCAGCGCTCAACACCACCAGCCACCCGGCCAGGACGACCAGCGCCATCATGAGCGAGTCCATAGTGTCGCTTCTAGATGTGAGAACGCTGAGGGGAAGGAGCGCCAACGCCAGCGCCGCCGCAAGGCCGGCCGCACTGCCGAACAGCCGTCTCACAAAGTCGTAGAGCAGCGGCACGGCGGCTGCGCCCGCGAGCGCTTCCGGCAATTTCAGCGAGAACGAGTTGAAGCCGAAGGCCTTGACGCTCGCGACCTGGAACCACAGATCGACAGGGGGCTTGTCGAGGCCGAAGCGCCCGCTCGGCTCGAACGCGGCGAAGAAGAAGTTGTGCAGCGAGCGGCCCATGCTGATCACCGCGGCGTCGTAGTAGGGATTGCCTGGAACGTCCGAGAGCGAGACGAGCCGAAGCGCGAGGGCGAGCGCGGTCACGGCCAGGATCGCCGGCGTGGTGAAGCCGACCCGGGAAAGCCATGCCGGGCCACGAGAGCCGAGGCGCATGGCAGGCTAGACGACGGGCTCGCGCCACATCGGCCAGATCGGCGGGCCTTCCTTGGGAAGCCTCAGCTCTTCGACGACGCGGAATCCGTGACGTTCGTAGAGCGCGATGTTGCGGCGCTTCGAGGACTCCAGGTAGGCGGGCATCCGATCGCGATCGCACCGCGCGAGGACCGGCCGCATCAGCGCGCTCCCGAACCCCCGCCCTTGAAACTCAGGCTCCACCCCGAGGACGGCCAGGTAGTAGTGCGGGGGCGCCTTGGGGTGCTTCTTTTCGATGAGGTTCAGCGCCGTGAAGAGCCTGGGAAGGTTTCGCCCGGCTACCGAGATGGTGCTTGGCAGCATTCGAAGCTGAGCGAGGGCGCCGAGGTGCCATTTCCCGGGAGGGAGCCAGAGCGCCGCACCGAACTGGCGATCCGCCGCGTAGCACTCCTCCTCGGGGAGCCAGATCTTCCTCAGAAAGAGACCGAACGCCCGCTCGAGGCGGGCTGGCCTGCCGGAGTCGTCCTGGAAGATCCAGCTCATCACAGGATCGTCCGCAAAGGCGCGCGCCAGTGCTCGCGCAACCCGTGGAACGTCGCCTGCAGTGAGCTTCCTCACGTCCGACCCGTCCGGTGCCGGGCGAACGGACGGGGGCGCGTCCTCGAGACCGTGGTCCTCCAGGGTCATCGCCCTTGGCACCATACCGCCGCCGGGGTGGGTCCTGCGGATGGGCGAGGATGTGAGCGTGCCCGACCAACCAACGCCACGAAGCGTCAAGATCTCCGACGATGAGCGCGGCGGCTGGTCGTCCGATCGTCCGCGCCGTGAGGGTGCCCCACATCGCTCGCCCGACGTTTCGGTTCGCTGTCAGGTCCTCGTCGCCCAGCACGAGGTTCGCTTCTCGCCGGGCAGCCTTCTCCTGATCGTGTCGCCCTCGCGGACCGAGCGCGATCGGTTCACGCAGCAGCTGATCGAGCACAGGGCTCCGATCCTCTCGCTCGGGCGTGTCCGGGTCCTTCTCGCGGGCAAGGTTGCCGAGGAGGAAATCGCAACCCGCGCGCAAGAGATCCTCGAAGCCGCCGTGCGCAAGCGCCTCGAGGAGAACGAGACCGTCGTCCTGACGGCCGAGGGTCTCGGCGCGGACGAACGGGAACGTTACGTGCGGCTCGCCCACGGCTTCGGCCGACCACGTCATCTGATTTTGATCGACGCGAGCGGTGAGGACGTTCAGGATTCGGACCGCGCCGCTTTGAACGAGCTGCGCCGGTCGCTGGACGCCGGTGAGCTCGGAACGGAGGGCTTCAACACCGCGTTGCGACTCGGCGGCGGGAATCTCGCCGAGCTGAAGCGGATCGTCTTCCAGCCCACGCGCCGCGACGAGTGACCCGCCGGCGGTTGCCGCTAGGGCTTGAGCCTGATGCTCACACTCTGTGAGCGCGCGGCGCCGGCGCTGTTCCTGGCGGTCACGGTGACGTGGGCCTTCAGCTGCTTGCCCTTCTTTTTCGCTTGCCTGATTGCGCGCAGGACCTGGCGCAGGTCCTTGTTCGAGAGCCGCAGGCGGAGCTTCGCGTTGCCCCCGGCTCGCACCTTCTTCGAGACCGTCTTGAACTTGAAGAGCTTGCCCGGAATGCGAATGCTCCCGCCCGCCTTCAGCTTCTCGGTCTTCGCGGTGTAAGCGGTCACGAACAGCTTGCGGATCGACTGGATCCCGGCGTACTTGAGCACGCCGAACGGCGCGACCTTGATGATGTCGCCTTTCCCGGTCTTCCCGCCTCCACCTCCGCCGCCGCCCCCAGAGCCGGCGGAGCAGGGCGGCGCCGGGAACTGGGAGCCGAGGGTGACCGCGGCGTTGCCCGAGGCGTCCACCGTGAATTGCACCGCCTCCGAGAACTCGGGCAGCACCGGAAGCGGCCTGGATTCGTCCTGGCCACCGACGTGCACGTAGTAGGTGCCCGGAGGGAAGTTGCCGGGCTTCACGTCCTTGGTGTCCGTGATGGCGAGCGACGTCTCGGTCGCACGCGGGGTGTCGAAGGAGTAGCGGTTCGGCTCCAGGAAGTAGCCGTAGTGGTCCGTGGTCTTATCGGTCGCGGTCTCGACCAGGATCGTGTGCACGCAGGCCGGCAGGGACCACTTCACGGTTGCCTGCCCGCCCGTCACGATGATCGACGCGAACACGGGCGGGGCTGCGAGCGCCGCACCGGGAGAAAAGGCGAGCGGCGCGGCAAGGCATGCAAGCCCAACGATGATTGCCCGGAGCGCACGGCGTCGCATACGAATCAGCGTATACCGGTTCATCACTTGACGAAAGCGGACTTGCAACCCCTGTATGCCGCGCCGCGAAGGGTGGCGTCGTAGCCTCGCGCGTAGGCACGAGCGGCCGCGTCCGGAGTTCTTGCCACCCCGTACTCGTGTGCCAGGCCGTCCAGTGTCAGCGCACCGCAGACAATTTTCGCCTCCCGGGCGAGCTCAGTCTGTTGGTTCGCGTATGAGCTCGGCGGCCCGACGGCCTTGATTATCGGGCGTTTCGGGCTCTTGTTCGCGCCCCCCTTCGTGCCTCCCGAGGGCTTCGGATGCTTCGGCGACCCGTTGCCGGTGCTCGACGTGGGGGTGCCCGAGTTGGTGCGTCGCTTGTGCGAACGTGCCCCGGCCCGCGGCCGCAAGCTCGTGGCGCCCGTCGCCCCGGTCGAGACCTTGGGGGGCTTGGCTCCTCCGGAAGTCGTGCCGGCGGCACCGGTCGCGCCCGTGGCGCCAGCCACCGCCGAGGCGGCGCTTGCATGCTTCGACGGCCCGCCGCCCCCGCAGGCCGATATCGCGAGCGCACACAACGCCAAGAGTGCAGCGGGCAAGAGCCACGTGCACGAGTTCATTCCGATCTGCTTCTGCATCCGTCCGTCAAAAGGAAAGCAAATGCCGGGAAAGCAAACGCCGCCTCGAGGAGGCGGCGCTTGCTATCCAACTTCCCTGCTCGTTTACTGCGTCTTCCGATTCCTTCCTGGTCTAGAAGCCACCGTCGTGCACGGTGATGTCGCCGGCGGTGATCTGGTTGGTCGGAAGGGGCACGCTCGGGCAGACCGGGTTCGGGCCCGGGGGTGACGTCAGGAAACCGATGGTCCTGTCAGGCGTGCTTGAATCGCCTGTCCCACCCGGTGGGTCCTCGTCCCGCGTGAAAACTCCCGCACCGACGGGCGCCAGCGGGGTGTTGGACGCCGTGACGACACCACGCCAGTCCGCCCCGTTTGTCGCACCCCTGGTCGCGTTGATGCACAGAATGTCCCCTGCGAGGTGGACTGGGCCGAAGGGAGTCACCGGGAAGTCAGTGGTCCAAGTTCCCGTCGCTTGGTCCCCCGAGTGCCCGTTCGGCGCCGTCGTACCGTTGTGCGAGACGACCGCCGGGATCGTGCCGAGCGGAGTCGGCAGCGGCACGTTGGCCGTCCCCGAGACGTAGTCCTTGTGCGGTCCGTTCGCATTGTCGCGGGGCGGGTTCGCGATTGCCGCCGCTGGGATAGCGATCACCAGCAACAAACCCGCCGCCGCCAAAGTTTTCCTCATGCTTCCCCTCCTTGACTCTTGTCCATGGACCGGCTAACCCTCTCATGTTCATGTCATCAAAGTCAAGCATCATTGTTCAAGAAAGCCAGGGCATGAATCTCTGGTAGCATCGCCCGAAGGCCGCGGCCGCACCGGCCCGGACGGGTGGATCTCGGAGCTTGGGAGGCTGTCGGAGTTGGGGGTAGGCTCAACGATGAGCAGGGGAACGGTCGCACGGTGGGCGGCGCTGCTCGGCGTGCTTGGCCTCATCACCGTGGCAATCCCCGCGAGTGCGAGCGCGGACCCCCGCCAGACCGACCTGCAGTCGATCGGCACGAACACCGGCGCAACTCCGCAGGACGCGACCTACCAGGCCAGCTCCCAGGACGGCTCGGCGGTCTTCTTCACGACGGCCGAGCAATTGGTGGCCGCCGACACCGACACCGCCTCCGACGTCTACATGCGTAAGAACGGCGTGACGACGCTGATCTCGATCGGCCCAACCGGAGGCAACAACTCCCTCGACAAAGCGATCTTCGACGGCCTCTCGAGCCACGGGGCGACCGGCCATTTCTCACCGGCGGAACCGCCGGTGTCCGCGGACACGG
>JACXTT010013273.1_pt1 | contig 10865 bp, 11 predicted proteins | sample 9270951 | NCBI WGS metagenome assembly JACXTT01 (sample SAMN15532306, study PRJNA645909) | rock metagenome | isolation source: weathered quartz diorite | place: Puerto Rico | collected 2017-06-21
TCTGGTCGCGCGCGTCGGGGCGCAACAACGTGACGTGCTCGTGCATGTCGATGATCTAGCTCGGTCGCCTCGGGAGCCGGGCGCCGTTGCGGCACGCGGCGCGATAGGGCTCCGCGACCTCGGCGCAGGCTGCCTCGCGCTCCTTCGGGTCGTTGCGCAGCGTCGCGATCTCCTCCCCCACCGCCTCGTAGCACTTGAGCCGGTTCGCGGACCCGGAAAGGTCGCGGCAATACGCGATGCCGTCGTCGACCTTGGCCGTCAGATCGATGAAGTTCTTCACCACGCCCACGTGGCACCACGGTTGATACTCAGCGGGCGACAGGCCGCACAGACGGATCGCCTCGCGGTGCACTTGCCGCGAGTAGGCGCTGATCTCGCGCCCGAGTCCCTGGTAGCACACGGGGCGGAGCGACTGCGGCGCGCCGAGGCAGCTCCGCGCCGCCGCCCCGATATCGCCGTGCGTGAAGTACAGCATCACCGACGTCTGCATGTTGTAGCAGGCGACGAGATAGCGCTGGGCCACGATCGAGCAGGGGTATTGGAGATCGGTTGAATCCAGGGCCTTGAAGGGCGCCACGTCACTCCCGTGCGAATCGGCGTGCGAGTGGAGCATGTGCGATGCGTGATGCGGCGCCGTCGCGTTGACGACATTCTCCATGAACGCGCCACCGTAGCACGACTCGCGGTCCCACTCCACACGAAGCAAGTCGCACCCGGACAGCGCGTGCGGCAGGTTGTGCGCGTAGAACATCATGAGCCCGTGGCCCATGCCGTGCACACACTGGAACCGGAGCCATTGGTCGGCCCCGGGCGACGCGTACGGGCTGCACAACCGGTTCGCGCTGGCGGTATCGACCGTCCGGACCCGCTCGAAGTACGCCTGAATCACGCCGTGATAACAGCCCGACTGGAAGATCTCGGTACAGCTCGCGAACGCACGGCTCAGGTCGGCGCCACCGGCGCGGCCGGCGGTGATGCCGATGGCGTGCGCGTAGACGTGCCCGTCCACGCGGAGCTGGGGATCCCGCGCGCCCAGGACGTTCAGCGTCCCCATGGCGGTGCGCACGCCGCGCGCCGCAACGAGCGGGTCGAGGACACCGTCGAGACAGTCCATCCGGGCATCCCCCCCAAGCCCGCGGCAGGTGCGGAGGGCGGAGTCCGCCAGGGCGATCGTGTCCGGAGTCTGGCTGCGGCTCGGGTGCGATTCGTGCTCCGCCGCGTGATGGGCGCCGCGCTGGAACGCCAAGAACTCGTGGACCGCGGTCACGGCCGCCGGGTCGGTGGTCAGGATCCGCACCTCACCGCCGGAAGGGCGGTCGATCGCCTGATAGACGATGGTGGCACGCCGGGCGGCCATGACGGCGGTACCGGGTACGGCTTCCGCGTGGACCTGAAAGGGCTTGGCAAAGTCTCCGGCCTGAAAGGCCGCGGCGATCTCGCGCATGTGCCGCCGGATCCGCGCGATGTCCAGGCTGTCCGACGGCGATTCGAGGATGATTCGTCCCCCGTCGGGCAAGTCTTCGAACACATGGGCCGACGTGTACTGATTGACGCCCATGACGGTTTCACCGCGCGCCTGCATGGCCGCAAAGTTCGTATCGGACGGGGAGGCGCTCGTCGCGCGACGCTCGCGACAGGCCACCGACATGACGATCAGCGCGAGCACAACAATGCACCGTCCCAATGCCCGTCTCCGCGGTTTAGGGAGCTGGCGACCCGAGGCCGAGACTCATGTCTGGTCGCAGCGTCAAGATCTCGACGGTTACCCTCGTGATCAAGTGACGCGCACTGTCAGGAAGCGCCTGTTCACTCCTCCCCTCGAGGACCGCGGACAAGCTGGGCCGTGGGCGAAGCCGGACGTAGCGCGGCGTGGAGCCACCCGCGATCATCCGATACCACAGGGTCTCGCCTCGGAGGGCCGATTGGCCCGCTCCAACGGCCGCCTCGAACGCCTGTTCCGCCCCGGAAAGGGGGACCAGGTCCACAGTGGTGAACTCAAGTCGAGCGGTCGGCTGCGGCTCCCCCGTGCCGCGTGAGAGTGCGGGCAGGTACTCGTAGAGCGCGTTGCCCATGTAGTCGACATGCGACGCGACGTTGAGGACGTTGTCCCGCTCGTCGTCTGCCGGGGCCACGGCGCTGTCCAGGCTCGCAGCTGAATGCCCGAACGTCGCATAGACGAACCATCGGTTTCGGTCACCGGCCCAGACGCTCCAACCATACCAGACCCATGGGTCCCTGGCCTGCCTGTGCCACGCGAGGTGTCGGATGTATCCGGCTTCGAAGTCGACGGTCTGTCCGTCGCGGGCACGCAAGATCGCGATACGTGCGTAAGGGCCCCGTCCCGCCTGAGCGCCGAGGAGCGTGGGCAGCACGGCGCCGACCATTCCGAGCCAGCTGCGTTTCATGATCGGGCTTCCAATGAGAAGGGAAAGGGAATATAGTTGTCATTGACAACTAAGCAAGGAATCTCTAGGATGGGGGCAACCATGACGACCGCGGCAACGCTCATGCGCCAGCTCGAACGCACTCGTGACGAGACGATGGGATACTTCTCGCTCGGCGACGCCGACCTGGCACGTACCTACGGGCCGGGAAAATGGTCCGTTCGCTTCATCCTCCACCACCTCGCGGACAGCGAGACGGTGTTCCTGTATCGCATTCGCCGGGTGGTCAGCGAGCCCGGGCAGGTGATCTGGGTGTACGATCAGGACGCGTGGGCCAGGGGTCTGGACTAAGGCCACCTGCCGTTGGACGTGTCGAAACGCCTCTACGAGCCGACCCGGGCGGCCATCATCTATTACGTCGGCATGCAGTATGAGCGAAACGGGGACCGCGAATTCGTGCACAGCACGACCGGCCTGCGCACCCTGAAGGACGAGTTCGACAAGGTGGCCTCCCATAACGAGCACCACCTCGAGCAGATCAGGGCCGCGCTGGCCGGTCCTCGGTTAGGCTGAGCACGACCGCGCTCAGGAGTCCCACGACCAGCACGCCGCTCCAGAGCGCCGTGCCGCCGAATTGCTCGAGCGCGATCGTGCCCGACCAGGGCCCGACCAGAATCGCCAGGCTGAACATCGCGGCATACGCCCCGGCGTAACACCGGAGCGTCCCCGGGGTGCGATGTCGGCGATGTAGGCCCCGCTGGTGGGCAGCGCGATCATCTCCCCGAAGGTCCACACGACGGCTGCTCCGAGCAATCCCGCCACGTTGTGAAGCACCGCCATGCTGCCGAAGCCGACCGCGTACAATGTGGCGCCCAGCACCAGGGTCCAGCGATACGACCATCCCGCCATCGCAAGGTTGAGCGGCACCTCCGCGATGATGATGAGCACGGTGTTCAACGCGAATAGCAGACCGTAGAACGACTCGCGGTAGTGCAGGTCGCGCACGAGAAAGAGCGGCATCGCCCCCTCGTGTTGGTAGAACACGACCGCCATGAGAAAGAACCCGGTCAAAAACACGACCGCACGCCGGTCGCGCAATACGCCCGCTGTGCGTCGGTCGTCGGTCGGAGCCGCGTCGCGGGAAGACGCCTCGACGAGTGGGGGCGGATGCCACGCGAGCAGGACCGTCAGCACGAGGCCAGCGGCGAGCGCGCTGGCACCGTCGACGACGAAGAGTAACGGAAACGACACGGCGGCAAGAAACCCTCCGGCCGCCGGTCCGACACTCATCCCCAGGTTGATGGCAAGCCGGAAGACGGCGACCGCGGCCTTGCGGTGCTCGGGACGCACGGACGTCGTCAGCGCGGCGAGGCTCGCGGGGCGCACCGACTCGGCGACGAGCGACCAGACGAGGGTGATGGCGAGGAACGTCTCGAAGTGTGTCGCAACGGGAAAAATAAGGAGGATGAAGCCCGAGACGAGGAGCGAGCCGCGCAGCACGGCGAATGCGCCGAATCGATCGCACAGCCGCCCGGCAATCGGCCCACTGACGAGGCCGCCGACGCCGTACACGGTGAGCGCCAGTCCCCCGAGGGACGGCCGCACGCCGAGGTAGCGGGTCACGTAGAGCACCATGAAGGGCACGACCATGGTGCCCGCACGATTGACGAGCGTCGTCGCGAACACGAGCCAGACGGCCGCGGGGAGGCTCCCCACGCCCCGCCACGGGTTTCGGACGAGCATGGGGACGGCTAGGCCCGGAGCGCGCCGGTGCCTTCGGCGCGCCGCACGAGCTGTCGCAGGAGGGTGATCGCCCCGCGCCGTGCCGCCGGCGCGTACGACGCCAGGAGTCGGGCGTTCTCGCGCACGATGGCACGACGGAGGCGCCCATAGCGCCGCTTCCCTTCGGCCGAGGCGACGATCCACATCGCGCGCCGGTCGTGCTCCGGTCGCGTCCACTCGACCAGCCCGTGGCGCTTCATGCCCGCGACGATCCGGCTCGTTGTGCTCTTGTCGAGCTGCAGGGCGTCCGCTAGGCCGGTCAGCCGCTGACCGTCCCGCGAGAGCAGCACGTCGAGGGCGTAGGCCTGGACGACCGTGAGACCGTGTCGGAGCGCGTGATCGCGATCGCGGAACTGGTAAATGCGGATGAACGCGGTGGCCGCCTCATAGAGCTCGGCGGCATCGCGTTGCAAGGAGGACGGTGAACCTCGTTCCGCCATGGCCGGACGCTCGCGGGAGGAGTCCCGGCACAAGCTAGTTGCCACTGACAACTAATCAAGCCCGCCTCCCCACGGCGTCTACCCCGATGTAGCTTCCCCACCTCCATGTTTCCATTCCTCTTCGTGCTGCACGCCGCCGGCGACACCACCGGCTACTGGCAACAACAGGTTGCCTACCGCATCATGGCGTCCCTCGACGAGCCCTCCGCGGTGCTCACCGGGCATGTGCGCATCGGCTACGTGAACCGGTCCCCGGACACGCTCCATGACTTCTACGTGCACCAGTATCTGAATGCCTTCCGCCCGGGATCCCGCTGGGCGGCGGTCGACTCGGCTGAGCAACGGGACCGGTTTCAGCATCTGAAGGATCCCGACTACGCTTTCGAGCGCATTACCGCGGCCACGGTGATGAACGCCCACCGCCTCCCGGACTATCCGTACGCGCCCGACTCGACCATCGCGCACTGGAGCCTCCCGCGACCGCTCGCGCCCGGTGACTCGCTCGTGGTCGAGATCGATTGGCAAGCGCGACTCTCCACCGTTCCCCGGCGGCAGGGGCGTCAGGGCCGGCGCTTCGATTTCGCGCAGTGGTACCCGAAGGTCGTCGTGTACGACAAGTACGGCTGGGAGGATCACCCCCTGTATCCGGCCGGGGAGTTCTACGGCGAGTTCGCCACCTATGATGTGACGCTCGACCTGGCCGAGGACCAGGTCATCGGTGCCACGGGGGTCCCGGTGGAAGGGGACCCCGGTTGGGAAAGGGCGAAGGCCGATCGCAGCCTCCAAATCGATTACCAGCGGCAATGGTACGGCTCCCCGCGCCCTGCTCCCGAGTGTGCGGCGATGCACCTCGGGGCGGGCCGGAAGTGTGTACGGTTTCGAGCGCAAGACGTCCACCACTTCGCGTTCTCCCTCAATCCCGCCTACGTGTACGAGGAGGGCCGCTACGGCGACGCGGTGGTGCGGGTGCTGTACTTGCCGCAGGACCGTGGCACCTGGGGCGATGGGCAGGCGGTCGGCACCACGGTGCTTGCGCTCGCCTGGCTCGATTCCTTGTACGGGAAATACCAGTGGCCCCAGCTCACCAACGTGCACCGCATCGAGGGTGGCGGCACCGAATTTCCGATGATGATCATGGACGGCAGCGCGTCCGTCGGGTTGATCGTGCACGAGACCGGGCATCAGTACACGATGGGCCAGCTCGCGAACAACGAATGGCGCGAAGGCTGGCTCGACGAGGGGTTCTCGGATTTCCAGGAAGGCTGGTTCTTCGAGCGGCACGGCGGCCCGCCGGCATACGACGGCCTCGAACCCGACATCCTCGGGCTCGACCTGGAGCGCTGGAGCGAGCCGGTCTCCACCGTGAGCGAGCACTTCCGGGACTTCGTCATCTACCAGGAGATGGTCTACTCCAAGGCGCAGCTTTTCTACGAGCAGCTGCGCTACGTCGTGGGTGACGAGGCCATGCGGCAGATCTTGCGCGCGTACTTTGCGCGGTGGAAGCTCAAACACGTCGACGAGAGCGCGTTCCGCGAGGTGGCCGAAGCGGTGTCGCACCAGGACCTGAAGTGGCTCTTCGCGCAGTGGCTCCACGGGACGCCGCTCATCGACTATCGGTTGAAGCGGGTGGCGCGGCGCCACCTTCCCGATGGTCGTTGGCGCACGACGGTGACCATCGAGCGCAATGGCGCCGGCCGCATGCCGGTGGAGATCGGCGATCGCGACACGATCTACGCCCGCGCCTCGGGTGAGCCGGGCGTCGAACGCATCGAGTTCACCACCGCCCGGAAGCCCAAACGCTTGATGCTCGACCCGCGGGGGCGCAGCCACGACTACGACATGTTGAACAACCGGGAGAAGCGCCCCTTTGTGGGGCGTGGCGCGGTCGCCTTGAAGCTCGACGACCCCACCCGCGAGACCGCGCGCCGCGACCGCACGGTGAGCGCGTGGCTGCCGGTCGCCTGGTCGAACGACTTCGGCGGCGTCACGCTGGGCCTCCGCAATCGGTCGAACTATCTCGGCCGCTACGACCGTGGCCTCACACTCGGCTCGGTCGCCGCCGGGAGCGGTGCCACCGACCGCCTCGGGTTCTACAGCCGCTGGTCCAACCCGATCGGGCGTCTCATGCCGCGCACCGAGACGAGCGTCGCGGCGTGGGCGGTCGAAGGACGCGCGGGGGTGCAGCTCTCGGTCGATCGGTCGTTGCGCCAGCACTTGGCGTTCGGCCCCGATCTGCACGCGGGGTTCGACGCAATGTGGATGGCGACCACCAATCTGGGTTATGTCGACCGGCGCCAGTGGGAGGACGCGGGCACGGTGGAAGGAGGCCCGTGGGTGTCGACCTCGTTCCGTCGGGGCGGGGCGGAGATGCGGGCTCGACTCGTTGCCCGCGTCGGCCTGGTCTACTGGAACCCCGGGCCGGGCGTCGTCTCATCGACCCGCTACGATATCGAGGGGTTCGAGCGCTTCAGCGGCGAAGCGAGCGTGCGCGCGCCCTTCTGGCTCGGCACGACATTCGGCTTCCGGGTGTTCGCGGGCGCGTACACCGGCCAATCGGCGCCCGTCCCGCAGCGGCGCATTCCCATCGCGGGGGCCGACCCGTACGAAACGTTCACCAACCCGTTGCTGCGCAGTCGGGGCGCCCTGTTCGTGCGCCCGGACTTCTTCTATCACGCGCCGGGCAACGGCAATCTGCGCGCCTTCCGAAGCGACCTCGGCGGCCGCTGGGCACTCACGGCCAACCTCGAGCTGACCCGCTCGCTGTGGCGCAGCCGGAGTATCTTGCGAGAGGTAGCGCTCATGGGATTCGTCGATGGCGGGCTGGTAGACACCATGGCAGTCGCTCCGACCACGCCCGATCGTGGCTACACGCCGCTCTACGACGGCGGCGTCGGCCTCGTCACCCGCCAGGAGGTGCGCGATCTGGCGTGGACCATGCGGTTCGAGCTGCCGCTCGTCGTGAACCGCTTCGATTACGCGGCCGACGCGAGGCCCAACGACGGCAGACTCGCGTTCCGGTGGCAGGTCAGCCTGAGCCCCAGCTTCTGATGGACACGCGCCCGAACGACCGCCGCGGGTTCTTCCGAGAGGCGTTCGCCCGGCTCGCGCGCGAGGTGGCCACGCGCACCGAGCGGCGGGTCGCCCCGCGAAAGTACTTTCGCCCGCCAGGTGCGGTGGACGAGTTCAGTTTCCTGGCCTCGTGCACGCGGTGCGGCGACTGTATTCCGGTGTGCCCCGTCAACGCGATCATCAAGGCCCCGCCGGGCGCCGGCCTCGCCGCCGGCACGCCCATGATCGACCCGGCCATCCAGGCCTGCATCGTGTGTGAGGACATGCCCTGCGCGCGCGCATGCCCCACGGGGGCTCTCGTGCCGCCCCCAGGCGGGTGGAGCGAAGTGCACATGGGAGTCTTGGAGCTCGACCCCGAGCGGTGCATCACCTTCCAGGGCGTGACTTGCGGCGTCTGTGCGCGGGCCTGCCCGGTGGGCGAACGGGCGCTCGCGATGGACGCGGGCGGCCGGCCGGTGCTCCGGCCCGAAGGTTGCGTGGGGTGCGGCGTGTGCGTCACCGTCTGCGTGACGACGCCATCGTCCCTCAAGCTGAGCCTGACGTGACCGATCTCCCCTACCGAGTCGACAAGCCCTGGGGATATGAGCTGATCTGGGCCCGCACGACGCGCTACGTCGGCAAGATTCTCCACATCGAGCCCGGGCATGTGCTGTCGCTGCAGTACCACAACAAGAAGGACGAGTCCATCTACGTGCTCACCGGGGAGATCATCTTGCGCATCCAGAAGGGCGATACCTTGATCGAAAAGCGCATGGGGCGGGGAGCCGCCTTCCATATCGAGCCCAAGCTCATCCATCAGTTCGAGGCCGTCGTGTCGACGGATCTGCTCGAGGCATCGACGCCCGAGATCGACGACGTGGTCCGGCTCAAAGACCGCTACGGCAGGGTGTGACATGAAAGTCATCGTACCGCTCGCGGGGAAGGGTACCCGGCTCCTGCCCCTCACCAATCGGGTGCCCAAACCTCTGGTGCACGTCGCCGGGCGGCCCGTCATGGACTGCGTCATGGACTCCATCCGGGACCTGGACGTCGAAGAGCTCATCGTCATCACGGGACATCTCAAAGAAACGGTAGAGCGATACATCATCGAGCACTACGACGTCAAGGCGAGATTCGTCGAGCAAAAGACGTTGGATGGGACGGCGGGTGCCATCAATCTCGCGAGGCCGTTCGTCGACCGTCCGGTGCTCATCATCTTCGTTGATACGCTCTTCGAAGCCGACATGAGTATCGTCAAGACCGCGGACGCGGACGGCATCATCTGGGTCAAGGAGGTCGAGGACTACCAGCGGTTCGGCGTGATCGTGACCGATACGCGCGGCTACATGAAGAGCATCGTAGAGAAGCCGAGCACTCCGGTCTCCCGCTTGGCGAACATCGGATTGCAGTACGTCAAGGACTGGAAGACGTTGTTCGAGGGCATCGCGCACGTGCTGAAGCAGCCACCAGGTAAGGGCGGCGAGTTCTACCTCACGGACGCGTTCCAGTACATGGTGGACCACGGGAAGCGCCTGCTGACGGCGCCGGTCGCGGGGTGGTACGACTGCGGAAAGGTGGATACCCTGCTCGAGACGAATCAGCATCTGCTCGAGCAGGGTCGGGCACGCGCGCCCGCCGCTCTCGGGCCGCGGTGCCGCATCATTCCTCCGGTCTACGTCGAAGACGGCGTCACGATGCAGGACGTGACCGTGGGCCCCAACGTCTCCATCGAGCGGGGGAGCGTCGTATCCGACAGCACGATTGCCAACAGCATCCTGGGGCGAAACGTGCGCGTCGTGCGCGCCACCGTGCGCGATTCACTCGTCGGGGACGATCAGCGTATCGAGGGGAAGGCCATTCAGCAGAGTGTGCTCGATGCGGGCGAGCTCGCGCCGGCACGGTAGAGACGCGAGCATGACCATCGCCGAGGTGCGCGAGCTGTTCGCCTACAATGCGTGGGCCAATCGCCGGATCTTCGCGGCGCTGCGGACGCTCCCGCGCGAAGCGTACTTCCGCGACCTGAAGAGCAGCCACGGGGGGCACGCTGTGTCACATCGTGTGGGCCGAGCAGTTGTGGCTCAACCGGTGGACCGACAAGCCGATGCCCGCGGTTCACCAGGGAAAAGATCTCGCGACGCTCGACGCGGCGGTGGGGCGGTGGGAAGAGATCGAGCGCGAGCGGTCCACGTTCCTGGACGGGCTCGCAGACCCGCATCTCGGCGAGACGGTCGTGGTGCAGCCGAGCACGGGCGGGGCGTTCCGGCACACGTTCAGGGAGATGTTCCGACACGCGGTGGACCATTCCTCGTACCATCGCGGTCAGATCGTGACGATGTTGCGCCAGGTGGGCGTGACGCCTCCGAACACGGGGCTGATCGTGTTCTATCGCGAGCGTGGCGGCAATGCCACTGCAATCGCTTGATCTGCAGGGACTTACTACTAACCGTCGAGTAACTTACCGCAACGCTTGACCGGCACGGGGAACTCAAGTTACTTACTGACCGTTCAGTAACTAACTCTGAGGGATCTCTACCGTGAGCACCGCCGTCACTCGTTCGAAGCGCCTGTCCCGTCACTCCCGTGCCCGCCGCCCCCCCCGCGCGCGCCGCCCCCGGTGGCAGCGCCGCAAGGACGCGCGGCCGGGCGAGATCGTGGCCGCGGCGCTCGAGCTGTTCGTCGAGCGCGGCTACGAGGCCACCAAGCTGGCGGACGTCGCGCGGCACGCCGGCGTGACCAAGGGCACTCTCTATCTGTACTTCGAGAACAAAGAAGCCCTGTTCAAGGCTGTGGTACGGGAGACGATCGTTCCGGTCATCGCGCAGGGGGAGGCACTGGCGCGGTCCTTCGCGGGCAGCGCTCGCGAGCTCGTGGAGCAGCTGATCCGGGAGTACTGGCGTCTGGTGGGCGAGACATCGCTCGCCGGCATCCCGAAGCTCATGATGGCCGAGGCCGCAACTTTTCCGGAGCTCACGCGCTTCTACTACGAAGAGGTGGTGAGCCGCGGGCAGCGGCTCATCGGCGGCGTGATCGAGCGTGGCATCAAGAACGGCGAATTCCGGCCGGTGGACGTCATGCTCGCCGCCAAGCTGGCGATGTCGCCGTTGATGCACGCCGCCTCCGCGCGTCGCGCGTTCGCCGCGTGCATGCCCGAGGGCTTCGACGCCCGGGCGTACCTCGACACTCACATCCAACTCTATCTTCATGGCATCGC
>JACXTT010013274.1_pt1 | contig 10865 bp, 14 predicted proteins | sample 9270951 | NCBI WGS metagenome assembly JACXTT01 (sample SAMN15532306, study PRJNA645909) | rock metagenome | isolation source: weathered quartz diorite | place: Puerto Rico | collected 2017-06-21
GTGAGATTGGGGACGTAGCGGCCGTCCATCACATCGACGTGCAGCCAGTCGGCGCCGGCGTCGAGCACCACCCGCACCTGCTCCGCCAGCCGCGCGAGGTCGACCGACAGCACGCTCGGCGCGATGCGCACGGCGCCGCTCATTGCGGCAACCGTGCCGAGACGACGTCGACGTCGGTCCCAGGCGCCGCCAACGTGCCGGCGGCCGGGCGTTGGGCGATGATCGTCCCGGGTGTCGACTCCGTGGTGCGCTTGCGCGTCACGCCGCCCAGGTCGAGGCCGAGCGCCTCAAGCTTCGTCTTGGCGTCCCCGACGGAGAGTCCGATCAAATCGGGGACGGTGATCGTCGGTGCGCCGCGGCTGATGACGAGGCCGACGCCACTGCGCGGGGCGAGCGCCGTCGCGGCGACGGGCCGCGTCATCATCGTGAGCCCCGTCGGAAACGCCGCCTGCACCGATTCGACTTTGCTCACCGTGAGCCCCGCTGCGTTGATCAGCCGCGTCGCGAGCCCGCCGTCGAGCCCCGTCACATCAGGCACGGGCACGCGCGGCGGTCCGGAGCTCACGGTCAGGGCCACATGCATGTCCGACGGAGCCTCGACGCCAGGCGGCGGATCCTGCCAGATCACGATGCCGACTGGAGCGAAGGGGTGCGGCTCGCTGCCGCCGTCGGAGGGGGCGAAGTGCGCCGTCGTGACGGCCGCGCGCGCGTCGGTGATCGTCATTCCCAGCACCCGGGGCACCTCCTGATGGTGCGGAAATAACGGAGCGGGGAAGACGAAAATGGCGGCGATCAGGTAGCCGATGCCCAGCGCCACGCCGAGCCAGAATCCCCAGCGGATCGCGTCCTCGCGCTCGATCTCGGGAATGCCCGGAAATTGCAGCTTGGGGAACCGCAATTGATGCAGCGGCGGCATGTGACGCCGGAACTTCATCGCGCGCTCCGCTCGAGGCGCGCCGCGTAAGCCCCGTCGATCGCATGGCGCTGCGGCAGAGCCCGGAGATCGCCGGCCGCGGTGACGAGCTCCGGCGGTACCACGCCCGGCACGGGGGCGCGGTGAAAATCGGGGTGACGCTGGAGGAACGCTTCCACCTGTTCGGTATTCTCCTCCTGCTCGAGCGAGCAGGTTGCATACACGAGTACGCCACCCGGCCGCACCAGCCGAGCGGCGGCGTCGAGCAGCGCCGTCTGGCGCTGAGCGAGACGGCCGATCGCGTCGGGCCGGACGCGCCAGCGGGCGTCGGGATGCCGCGCCATCGTCCCAGTCGCCGAGCAGGGCGCGTCGAGCAGCACCGCGTCCCACTGCGCCGGCCGGAATGGGGCGCCCAGAAGATCGGCAGCCACGATGGGGATCGCCACTCCAGTACGCCCCAGCGTTTCCACGAGCCGCTCGAGCCGGGCTGCCCGCGCGTCTCCGGCGGTCACGCGCGCCCCGGCGCCTGCGAGCGCGACGGCTTTTCCCCCGGGCGCCGCGCAGGCGTCGTACACGCGAGTACCCGGGTCGATCGCGGCAAAACGGACGACCAGCGCCTGGGCGGGATCCTGGACGATGAAGCCACCCTCCGCATACCCAGGTAACTGCGTCGGATGGGGGGATGGCGATGCCTGCGTCGATCGAGCGACGGTGAGGCCGGAGCCGAACGGAGCGTCGGTGACTGCGAAGCCGGCCTCGATCAGTGCGTGCCGCAGACGCTCGACGTCCCAGCGAACCGGCTGCAGGACGAGCGGCGGTTTACGATCGTTCCAGGCGATCAAGCGAGCGGTTTCCGCGGCGCCGAACTGCCGCTCCCACCGGGCGATGAGCCACTGCGGGTGTGATGCCGGGCCGGTGGCAACGTCGGTTCCTGACTGGGCCAGCCGCCGCAACGCCTGGTTGACGTAGCGCGCCGCCCGCTCCCCGGCCGTTTCCCGCGCCAGCTCGACGCTCGTCGAGACGGCGGCGTGGGCAGGGACGCGGGTGAGGCGGTGCAGCTGGTAGGCGCCGAGGCGCAGGATGTCGTGCAGGCGCGGATCGGCGTGCCGCAGATCGAGGGAGTCATCGAGGGCGCGGCGGCTGCGCAGCACGCCGGCGGAGAGCTCGAACGCGAGGCGGCGGTCGCGCTCCGACAAATCTCCGATCGCCTGGTCGCGGGCGTCGGCGAACGGCGCTCCACCGCTTACCGCGCGCAGGATGTCGAGAGCCGCGCGACGCGCGGCGGTCGCGCCCCTAATCCAGCATCCCCTCGAGCGGGGAGGACGGCACCGCGACCTCGCGACGCGGCATGCGCCCGGCGAGAAACGCCGCGCGTCCCGCTTCGACGGCGAGCCGCATCGCGTGCGCCATCGCGACGGGGTCGCGCGCGGCGGCGAGAGCGGTGTTCATGAGAATTCCGTCGACGCCCTGCTCCATGGTGAGGCAGGCATCGGAGGCGGTGCCGACACCGGCGTCCACCACGACCGGGACGGTGAGCCGGCTCTTGATGGTGCGCACGCTGAATGGATTCAGGAGGCCGAGCCCGCTGCCGATCGGCGAGGCCAGCGGCATGACCGCCGCCGCTCCCGCGTCCTGCAGACGGAGGGCCGTCACCAGGTCTTCATTGGTGTAGGCGAGCACCTTGAATCCGTCGCGCACGAGCACGCGCGTCGCCTCGAGCAGCCCGGCGACATCGGGGAGCAGTGTCTCCTGGTCGCCGATGACCTCGAGCTTCACGAAGTCGTTGAAGCCCGCCTCGCGGGCGAGGCGTGCGTAACGGATCGCGTCCTCCGCGTTGTGGCATCCGGCGGTATTGGCGAGCAGAAAGAAGCGCTTGGGATCGAGGTAATGCAGGATGCCGTCATCGCGGCTGCGATCGAGCGGCACGCGGCGCACCGCGACGGTGACCACCTCGGCGCCGCTCGCTTCGATGGCGCGCACCATGTCGTCGTTGGACCGGTATTTCCCCGTTCCCACGAACAAGCGCGACTGGAAGGTGTGCCCACCGATGGTGAACGGGACGTCGCGGGCAAGATCCGCCGTGAGGGTACTCGTCACCCGCCCCCCACGAAGTGGACCAGCTCGATTGCATCACCCGGCGCGAGACGCGCGCGTTCCAGCTCCGAGCGGCGCACGATCTGCCGGTTGTGCTCGACGACGACCACGCGCGGATCGAGGTGCAGCACGCCCAGCAGGTCGAGCAGAGTGGCATCGACCGGCACCGTACGTCGTTCTCCGTTCACCAGGACTTCGATCATCCGACTGCCTCCAACAAGCTCCGCGCTGCTGCCCCGGGGTCGGCCGCATCCCAGATCGCCCGGATCGCCGCCACGCCGTAGGCTCCCATGCCGGCCAGCTCACGCGCGCGTTCGAGGGTCACTCCACCGATCGCGATCACCGGAAGCCCGAGGCGCACGATGGCGCCCAGCGTTTCTGGTCCGAGGGGGGTCGCCGTGGGATGCGTGGTGGTGTGGTACACCGGCCCCACCAAAAGATAGTCGGCTCCCCAATCCCTCGCGGTGCGTGCTTCTTCCAGGGAGTGCACCGAGCATCCGATCCACCAATCGGGGGCGAGGCGGCGGGCGTCCGCCGGCAAGAAACTCGATCGGGAGAGCTGGACGCCCTCCGCACCGGTAGCGAGGGCGATGTCGAGCCGGTCGTTGAGAAACAGGCGGACGGGCGGTCGGGTGGTCAGCCGGGCTGCCAGTTCATAATGCTCGCGACCCGAGAGCTGATGCCCGCGAGCGTGAACGGCCAGGGGGAGGCCTTTCACTGCCTCAAGGGTTCCTTCGAGATCGGCTCGGCGCGCGATGCGCTCGTCGGTGATCGCATGCAGGCGCGGGAGCGTCTGCTTCACGTAAAGCGCCGGCCGACGGCGGTGCCTCGGCCGCGCACCCACTCGCCTGCCGGCATGCGCTCCTTCCCGGCGGGTTGGACCTCGGCGACCTCCAGCAGGCCTTCGCCCGCTGCGATCACGAGCCGCGCCGCCGCCTCAGTGACTTCGCCTGGGGTTCCGCGCCCCGGCACGGCGCGCCCGCCGAATAGTTTCACCTCTTTGCCCTCGTGGGTCGACCAGGCGCCGGGCTTGGGGTCGAGCGCCAGCGTCTGGCGCGCCACGACGTCGGCGGGCTTCGTCCAGTCGACGTGTGCGAGCTCGCGCGTCAGCTTCGGCGCATAGGTGGCGTGTGCGGCGTTCTGCGGCACCGGCTTCAGGCCATCCTGCTCCCACAACGTCAGGGCTTCGATCAGGGCCTGCGCGCCCATCTCGGCGAGGTGTTCGCCGAGCTCGCCCGCGGTCGTGCCCGGGTCGACGCGGTGTGGGAGCTGATGCAGAATCGGCCCGGAGTCCATTCCCTCGTCCAGCTGCATGATCGTGACGCCAGTGCGTTCGATGCCCTGGAGGATCGTCCACTCGATCGGCGCGGCGCCGCGCAGCGCCGGCAAGAGCGACGGATGCACGTTGACCATGCCGCGACGCGGCAGCGAGAGCAGCTCGGAGCGGAGAATGTGTCCATAGCCGACGACGACGCCGACGTCGGGGGCGAGGTCCCGGAGGCGTTGTACGAACGCCGGATCGGTCGGCTTCTCGGGTTGGAGCACGTCGAGACCCTCGGCGGTCGCCGCGGCTTTCACGGGCGTCGGAGTCGCAGTCGAGCGGGATCGTCCGGTGGGTCGGTCGGGTTGGGTGACGACGGCGCGGACGTTGAAGCCCTCGCCCACCAGCGCGCGTAACGACGGGACAGCGAAGTCGGGGCTGCCGAAGAAGACCACGTCCACTAGAGCTCGCCCGCCGGCTCCGGCGTCACCTCCTTGATATAGCCGGTTTCCCCCTTGCGCAGCCGCTTCCACTTGGAAAGGAGCAGGCCCCGCTTCACCGCCGACAGGTGGTCGAGGAAGAGCACGCCGTCGAGATGGTCGATTTCGTGCTGAATAGCCCGCGCCTGGTAACCGGACGCCTCGAGGCGGAACGGGGCGCCCGAGCGGTCAGTGGCCTCAACGATGATCGACACCGGCCGCTCCACGTCGCCGAAGATCTCCGGGATCGACAGACACCCTTCCTCCGCGGTCTCTGTCTCCTCCCCGCGATGCACGATCGTCGGGTTCACGAGGACCAGCGGTTCCGGTGTGTCGCCCCCGGTGTCCACGACGGCGACGCGCTGCGCGATCCCGACCTGATTGGCGGCGAGTCCCACCCCTTTGGCGGCATGCATCGTCTCGAACAGGTCGTCGATCAGCTGTCGCACGGCGTCATCCACTCCGGGGACGGGGTCGGCGCGCTGGCGCAGGATGGGAGAGCCGAGCAGGTGGAGTTTGCGCAGGGTCACGCGGACTTGGCGGGGGCAGGGGAGGCGGGAGCGGCGTCGCGATTCGTGATCGTGGCGATGTTGCTGCGCAGGATCACGAGTTTCGCTTCGCCGCTCTTGATCGTGACTTCACTCTCCTTCAAGTACACCACCTCGCCGACGATTCCACCCGACGTGACGATCTGGTCGCCTTTCTGCAAGGAGGCGAGCAGCTTGTCGTGCGCATCCCGTTGGCGCCGCTGCGGCCGGATGATGAAGAAGTCGAAGATCGCGAAAATCGGGCCGACATGAAGCAGGAGACCGGTCATCCCCGACCCTGGTTGGCCGGCGGGAGTGAAGAGCACGGCGAGTAGAGGGAGCGTCATGCGGGTTCCGGTGGGAGGTCACGGTGGCGCCACGCTTCGGCCCACCCGGCGAACTCGCCCGCGGCGAGGGCGCGGCGCATCTCGCCGGCCAGCCGGATCAGGTAGCGGACGTTATGGAGCGACAAGAGACGCAGGCCCAGTAGCTCTTCGGCGGCGAAGAGGTGGCGCAAGTACCCGCGCGAGTAGGTGGTGCAGGTCTCGCAGTCACACATCGGGTCGAGCGGCGCGGGATCGGTGCGGTGCTTCGCGTTGCGGATGTTCACGACGCCGTCCGGCGTGAACGCCGTGCCGTTGCGTCCCATCCGGGTGGGAGCGACGCAATCGAACAGATCTACGCCGCGCTCGACCGCGGCCACGAGGTCTTCGGGAAAGCCCACGCCCATAAGATAACGGGGCAGGGCGGCCGGCAGCCGTGGCTGCAACTCTTCCAGCGTGCGGTACATCGACGCCTTCGGCTCACCCACCGACAGGCCGCCGATGGCGAGGCCGGTCCAAGAGCCGAGGTCGAGGATCCGTTGCAGCGCTTCCCGACGAAGCGCGGGATGAATGCCGCCTTGCACAATGGGCCAGAGCGTTTGACGCCCGTCCGCCAGCTCCTGGTGACGGCGTCGGCAGCGGTCGAGCCATCGGAGCGTTCGCTCCATGGCGTCGCGCGCCGTTGGTTCATCCGCTCCCCCCGGAACCACATGGTCGAACGCCATCGCGATGTCGGCGCCGAGGGTCCATTGGATCTCGGTGGCGCGTTCCGGGGTGAGGCGGCGCCGGGCGCCGTCGATATGGCTCTGAAATTCGACGCCGTCGTCGTCGACCTGCCGGAACCCCTCCAGCGAAAACACCTGGAACCCCCCCGAATCGGTGAGCAGCGGGCGGTCCCACCCCATAAAGCGGTGCAAGCCGCCGAGCTCTCGGACGACCGATTCCCCCGGTCGAACATGGAGGTGATAGGTGTTGGCGAGCACGATCTCGGCGCCGACGGCCCGCAGGTCGTGGGGTGAAAGCGCGCGCACCGTGCCCTGGGTGCCGACGGGCATGAAGCAGGGAGTCTCGACTGTCCCGTGGGGCAGCGTGAGTGCACCGCAGCGGGCGTGGCCCGAACGGGGGGAGACGGTGAATGCGAACACAGAGGTTATTGCGGCAGTCCCGCCCGAATCGTTTCCAGCGTCAGGCGCGTACGCGGCGTGAGCTCGTTCGGGAGGGGATCGCAGGGGGGCAGTGGCTCGCTGATCCCTTCGGCCAGCATGCGCACTTGCGCCAGGGAGACGAGCGGCGTCCTGAACAGGCGCTCGAGCGTCCACGCGAGCGCGTAATGCGTGAACACCGGGGCCGGGACGATGAGCACTCGACGTCCCAGGGCATGGGCGACTCGCCGCACGACCTCGCTGAGCGGGATCGCTTCCGGTCCCGTCACGGCGACCGTCTGATTGGCGAGCCGTCCGTCGACGAGGGCGGCCCGCAGCACCGCGACGGTGTCCGCTACCGCAACCGGCCGGAGCGGCCGCTCGCGCACGCCGACCGAGGCGAACAGCGGCAGGAGGCGCACCGTGTGACTCAGATGATCGAGCATGTGGTCGCCACGACCGTAGGTGATCCCTTCTTTGAGAACCGTGAACTGGAGACCCGAGCCGCGCACGAGCTCTTCGGCGGCCCACTTCGATTCGTGGTAGGCCGACCCGCAGTCCGGTCGGGCGCGCAGAAAACTCACCAGGGCGAGCCGGCGGACGCCGGCCGCCCGGGCTGCCTGCACGACCGTCCGGGTCCCGTCCACATGCACCCGCTGATAGGTCTGCGGGCCCCGTTCCCGGTTGATGCCGGCGCAATGCGCCACGCCCTCGCATCCGGCGAACGCCGTCGCGAGCCCTGACTCGTCGTCGGTTGAGCAGGAGACGAACGTGACTCCCGGCAGCGAGCGGATCGCGGTGTCGCGATGGTCCGCGCCCCGGGCGATGACGACCACCGTGTGTCCCGCGTCAACCATTGCGCGCGACACGTGTCGTCCGATGAATCCCGTTCCCCCGGTCACGGCGATGCGCATCAGACTATGGCCATCGCATCGCCGTAGCTGTAGAACCGGTATTGGGCGGCAACGGCCTCGCGATAGGCTTGCATCACCTGCTCGTATCCTCCAAATGCGCACACCAGCGTCAGCAATGTTGATCGGGGAAGGTGGAAGTTGGTGACCAGCTTGTCCACCGCGTGGAAGGTGTAGGGCGGACGGATGAAGAGCGTCGTCTCCCCGGTAACGGCTGCGACGCTGCCGGACTCGTCCGCGACCGTCTCGAGCGTCCGCACCGTCGTTGTCCCTACCGCCCAGCGCCGGCCGCCTGCTTGGCACCGCTCGTTGATCACCTGCGCCGTTGCCGCGCTGACCGCATAGCGCTCGGCATGCATCGAATGGTTATCGAGTTTCTCCACGCGCACCGGCTTGAAGGTGCCGAGGCCGACGTGCAAGTCGACCGTCACGATCGCCGTTCCTGCACTGCGGATCTGGTCGAGCAGGGCGGTCGTGAAATGCAGGCCCGCCGTCGGCGCGGCGATCGACCCGTCATGCTCGGCGTACACCGTCTGATAGCGCTCGCGGTCGACAGCATTGGGAGTGTGGCGGATGTAGGGCGGCAACGGTGCAAGGCCGTAGCGCGCGAGTGTCGCCGGTCCGTCGAGCGCACCGACGAACCGGATGCGCCGCAGGCCGCCACCGAAGATCTCGAGAATCTCCACCGTACTGTCGGGACCGATCTGCACCGTCCGTCCCGGTTTGAGTTTGCCGCCGGGATGGCCGAGGGCGAGCCAGTCGCCGTCAGGGCGCTGCTCGACGACGAGCAGCTCGGCGGGACCGCCGTGCTCGCGTACGCCGACGAGCCGGGCGGGGATGACCCGCGACGCATTCAGTACCATCACGTCGGTCGGGGCCACGAGCCCGGGGAGATCGGTGAAGCGGCGGTGGGTGATCGCGCCGCTCGAGCGGTCGAGGACGAGGAGGCGCGACGCCGAGCGCTCGGGCAGCGGCTCCTGGGCGATCAGGTCGGGGGGGAGGTGGTAGTCGAAGTCGGAGGTGCGGTTCACGCCTCAAAGATGTTCGCCTGCTCCCCAGCGTTTTTGGCAGGCGGAGGAAATCCAAAGTGCCGGTACGCCGCCGTAGTGGCGGTGCGGCCGCGTGGGGTGCGCGCCAGGAATCCCTGCTGCATCAGGAACGGCTCATACACTTCCTCGAGCGTTCCGGGATCCTCACCGACGGCAGCGGCGATCGTCGTCAGCCCCACGGGTCCGCCGTCGAATTGCTCGATGATCGTTTTCAGAATGCGGGCATCCATGTCGTCGAGTCCGAACTCGTCCACGTCGAGCCGTTTCAGCGCTTCCGCCGCGACATCCGTCGTGATCTTGCCGCCGGCACGGACCTGGGCGTAGTCGCGCACGCGCTTCAGCAGACGGTTGGCGACGCGCGGGGTACCGCGGCTGCGCCGCGCGATTTCGGCGATGCCGGCGGGATCGGTCGCGACGCCCAGGATTCCGGCCGAGCGGCTGACGATCTGCGCGAGGTCGTCGGGCGGATAGTAGTGTAATCGCTCCACCAGCCCGAAGCGCGCGCGCATCGGCGGCGTGAGCAGGCCGAACCGGGTGGTCGCTCCGATCAGCGTGAAGCGCTCGAGCGGCATGGGGATCGTCTGCGCGTGGGGACCGTCGGCGATCCGCACGTCGACGCGGAATTCTTCCATCGCGGGGTAGAGGAATTCCTCGAGCGCGGGCCGCAGCCGGTGCACTTCGTCGATGAACAGGATGTCGCCGGCCTTCAGCCCCGTCAGCATCCCGACGAGGTCGCCGGGGCGCTCGAGCACCGGTCCCGACGTGATGCGGATCTGCACGCCCAGCTCGCGCGCCATGAGGAGGGCAAGGGTCGTCTTCCCGAGACCCGGTGGTCCGAAAAAGAGGGCGTGGTCGAGCGGCTCTTTGCGCTGTTTCGCCGCGTCGATCGCGATCTGCAGCGATTCCTTGACCTTCGCCTGGCCGACGAATTCCTCGAGGCTCGACGGGCGCAGCGCGGCGTCGGTGACGCGCTCGTCGGGGAGGGCCTCCGGGGTGGTGACCTCGGCCCGCGTCATTTTCCCAGCGGCCGCGCGCGCCACCGCACCGGGCGCGGATCGCTTTCGATCTCATGCTTTGCGTGGCAGGACACGCAGGCGTCGCGGGTCGTGGTGACCCCGCGCGGCAGCAGCTTGCGGTTGGTCACTCCGCACCTCGTACAGATCCACTCAGCGGTCACGAAGTCGGTCGCGGTCGTCATGGCTCACTTGGTCGTCAGGACATGGAGCGCGCGGCGCACCAGCGCTTCGGCATCGGCATCGCCGCCGTCGCCGGCCAGGGCCTGGCGCAGTGCCCGCTCGGCTTCCGTTCCCCCGTACCCGAGGCGCTCGAGCGCGGCCAGGGCCGCGCGGGCGGGAGCGTCGAGTGGAGCGGGCTGGACGCCCACAAGCTCGCCGAGCTTGTCCGAGAGTTCAAGCGCCAGACGCTCGGCGAGCTTGCGGCCGACGCCGGAGACCGAGGACAACGTGGCGAGATCCTTCTTCTGAATCGCCTTGGCACCGCGCTCCGCCCCGAGCGTCGACAGGAAAGCGACGGCGATCTTCGGTCCCACGCCATTGACGGTGAGCAGTCGCTGGAACAAGTGCCGCTCGCTCTCCTCGAGAAAGCCGTACAGCGACCAGCCATCCTCGCGGACGACCAGCTCGGTGCCGAGGGTCACCGATTCCCCGATGCCTGGCAGCCGCTCCATGACGCCGAGCGGAACGGTGACCTCGTAGGCGACGCCGCCCGGCGTCTGCACCACGACCCGGTCCACGGTCTTGGCGGCGAGTGTGCCGGTGACCGCGGCGATCACGACCGGATGACGTGCGTGAGCGCCACCGCCACTCCGTCGGCGGCGTCCGATGGCCGCGGCGCGTGCTTCAGCCGCAACAGCCGCGCGACCATCGCCGCGACCTGGGCTTTCGGCGCCCCACCCGCACCCACCACCGACTTCTTCACTGTGGCAGGCGGGTACCACGCCATGGCAACCTTGTTCTTCTCGGCGGCGAGCAGGACCACCCCGCGCGCCTGCCCGAGCACGAGCGTTGTGCGCACGTTCTTATGGTAGAAGGTGTCTTCGAGGGCGAGGGTATCAGGTTGGTGACGCTCGATCAGCTCGACGATGCCGTCGTGCAACAGCAACAGGCGGCTGGGGAGGGGGCTGCGTTTGGCGAAACGGATGACGCC
>JACXTT010013275.1_pt1 | contig 10865 bp, 10 predicted proteins | sample 9270951 | NCBI WGS metagenome assembly JACXTT01 (sample SAMN15532306, study PRJNA645909) | rock metagenome | isolation source: weathered quartz diorite | place: Puerto Rico | collected 2017-06-21
GCTGACCCCGCAAGGCACCCTGGCCGAGAAAATGCGCGCCGGCGGTGCCGGTATCCCGGCCTTCTTCACCGCCACCGGGGTCGGCACCCCGGTCGCCGACGGCAAGGAAACCCGTGAATTCCACGGCCGTCCGTACCTGATGGAAGAGTCCATCACCGGCGATTTCGCCATCGTCAAAGGCTGGAAAGCCGACCATTTCGGCAACGTCATCTACCGCCACACCGCCCAGAACTTCAACCCGCTGGCCGCGACCGCCGGCAAGATCACCGTGGTCGAAGTCGAGGAAATCGTCGAACCCGGCGAGCTGGACCCGGCGCAGATCCATACCCCTGGCATCTACGTCGACCGGATCATCTGCGGCACGTTCGAGAAGCGCATCGAACAGCGCACCGTGCGCAAGTGATCCCCTGCCCATCCCTCGACTAACGGAGAACAAGAACATGGCACTTTCCCGCGAACAAATGGCCCAGCGCGTTGCCCGCGAGCTGCAGGACGGCTACTACGTGAACCTGGGCATCGGCATTCCGACCCTGGTCGCCAACTACATCCCCGCCGGCATGGAAGTCATGCTGCAATCGGAAAACGGCCTGCTCGGCATGGGCGCCTTTCCGACCGATGACGAAGTCGACGCCGACATGATCAACGCCGGCAAGCAGACCGTCACCGCGCGTACCGGCGCCTCGATCTTTTCCTCCGCCGAATCCTTCGCGATGATTCGCGGCGGCCATATCGACCTCACGGTGCTGGGCGCCTTTGAAGTCGACGTGCAAGGCAACATCGCCTCCTGGATGATCCCCGGCAAGCTGGTGAAAGGCATGGGCGGCGCCATGGACCTGGTGGCCGGCGCCGAGAACATCATCGTCACCATGACCCATGCGTCCAAGGACGGCGAGTCGAAACTGCTGTCGCGTTGCAGCCTGCCGCTGACCGGCGCGAACTGCATCAAGCGTGTGCTGACTGACCTCGCCTACCTGGAAATCGAAAACGGTGCGTTCATTCTCAAGGAGCGCGCGCCGGGCGTCAGCGTCGAAGAGATTGTCAGCAAGACCGCGGGTAAACTGATCGTTCCCGACCACGTGCCTGAAATGCAGTTTTCCTGATGAGGAATGAAGCGATGCAAGATGTAGTGATTGTCGCTGCCACCCGCACGGCGGTGGGCAGTTTCCAGGGTTCGTTGGCGAACATCTCCGCCGTGGACCTGGGTGCGGCGGTGATCCGCCAGTTGCTGGCGCAGACCGGCCTGGACGGCGCGCAGGTCGATGAAGTGATCATGGGCCAGGTGCTCACCGCCGGTGCCGGGCAGAACCCCGCGCGCCAGGCCGCGATCAAGGCCGGCCTGCCCCATGCGGTACCGGCCATGACCCTGAACAAGGTCTGCGGCTCGGGCCTCAAGGCCCTGCACCTGGCGACCCAGGCCATTCGCTGCGGCGATGCCGAGGTGATCATTGCCGGTGGCCAGGAGAACATGAGCCTGTCCAACTACGTCATGCCAGGTGCCCGCACCGGCCTGCGCATGGGCCACGGCCAGATCGTCGACACCATGATCAGCGATGGTTTGTGGGATGCGTTCAACGACTACCACATGGGTATCACCGCCGAGAACCTGGTGGCCAAGTACGACATCAGCCGCGAAGCCCAGGATGCCTTTGCCGCCGCGTCGCAACAGAAAGCCGTGGCCGCCATTGAAGCTGGGCGTTTCATCGACGAGATCACCCCGATCCTGATTCCCCAGCGCAAGGGCGATCCGGTGGCCTTCGCCACTGACGAACAGCCGCGTGCCGGCACTACCGCCGAGTCGCTGGGCAAGCTCAAGCCGGCCTTCAAGAAAGACGGCACGGTCACCGCCGGTAACGCCTCGTCGCTGAACGACGGTGCCGCCGCCGTGATCCTGATGAGCGCCGCCAAGGCCAAGGCCCTCGGCCTGCCGGTGCTGGCGAAGATCGCCGCCTATGCCAACGCGGGCGTCGACCCGGCGATCATGGGCATCGGCCCGGTCAGCGCCACCCGTCGTTGCCTGGACAAGGCCGGCTGGTCCCTCGACCAGCTGGACCTGATCGAGGCCAACGAAGCCTTTGCCGCCCAGTCGTTGTCGGTGGGCAAGGAACTGGGTTGGGACGCGGCCAAGGTCAACGTCAATGGCGGCGCGATTGCCCTGGGTCACCCGATCGGTGCTTCGGGTTGCCGCGTGCTGGTGACGCTGCTGCATGAGATGATCAAGCGCGATGCCAAGAAAGGCCTGGCGACCTTGTGCATCGGCGGCGGGCAAGGCGTGGCGCTGGCGATCGAGCGCTAGTCTCGAGTTAGCGAACGCCCCCTCCCCTGTAGGAGCCAGCTTGCTGGCGATGAGTTCAAGAGCGCCGCGGGGTTTCAGGTACCCCACGTTATCGTTGACGTCCATCGCCAGCAAGCTGGCTCCTACAACAATGCTGTGGCGCCATCTCCTACAGGAATCATGGCGCTATCCTGCGCAGCCAGCCCCCGATCCTGCTGCTATCCTCGAAACTACTCCGTAGCCATCGAGCCGCCTGCATGATCCTGATCCTGCTCCCCCACTCCGACTACGACCCCACTGAAAGCAGCGTGCCCTGGCAGGCCATGCGTCGGGCCGGGATCGAGGCGCGCTTCGCCACCCCTCTGGGCGCTCCGGCGTACGCCGATCCACGCCTGGTGGAGCATGGCTTCGGCCTGCTGAACCCCATGCTGATGACCCGCGACAGCGACCTGCAAAGCTACAACGCGATGCTCGCCGACGAGTCTTTCCGCCAGCCGCTGGCCTACGACGATGTCGACCCCGAGCAGTTCGAGGGATTGCTGGTACCGGGCGGACATGCCGAGGGCATGCGCAGCCTGCTGGAGTCGGACGAGGCCAAACGCATCGTCCTGCACTTCTTCAAGGCCGGTAAACCGGTGGCCTCGGTGTGCCACGGCCCGCTGCTGCTGGCCCGCACCCTCGACCCCGACAGCGGGCGTTCGGTGCTCCACGGGCGCAAGGTCACCGCATTGCTCTCCACCACCATGGAACTGGCCGCCTGGCTGATCACCGCGCCATGGCTCGGACGTTACTACCGGACCTATCCGCAAACCGTCGAGTCCGAGATCAAGGCGGCGCTGGCCAGCCCAAAGGACTTTTCCCAAGGCCCGCCGGCACTGCTGCGCGATTCCGCGACCAAGCCGGGCCGAGGCTTCGTGGTCCGCGACGGCAACCTGCTGACCGCACGCTGGCCGGGTGATTGCCATCGCCTGGCCGCCGAGTGGATAAAAATGCTAAGGCCCGCACCGTCCCTGTAGGAGCTGGCTTGTCGGGACGCAGCACCGCAGCGATGGCGGCCTTAAGGTCGCCTGGGCCTCACAGGCAAGCCACACATGCCAGATCAATCCAGCTTGAACGCCTCATCCAGCGGCACCCGATAACCATTGGCCAGGCGGTTGGTTTCGTTGGCCATGCCGACCACCGCCTGCAACTCTCCGAACATCTCGTCGGTCATCCCCGCCTTGCGCGCGGCAGCGGTGTGGGAAGCGATGCAATACGGACAGTTATTGGTGACGCTGACGGCAACATAGATCAGCTCCTTGGTCAGCGAGTCCAGCGCCCCCGGGGCCATGATCTCCTTGAGACTCTCCCAGGTGCGACGCAAGGTCGGCGGGTGCCCGGCCAGGCACTTCCAGAAGTTGTTGACCTGCTCGACCTTGCGGGTGTGCATGATGTCGTCGTAGACCGCGCGAACTTCCGGATTGGCGTCTTCGTATTCGATCAGATGCTGGGACGGCATGAACGGCTCCTCGGGTTATTGAACTGCGATGGATGGAGCGAAGGTTATAGCTCAATCCCCCTGTGCTGTGCTCACCCTCGCGCCCCGCGCAAACGAAAACTCCCAGGGCTCTCCCCCGTCCACTGCTTGAAGGCACGGTGAAAAGCGCTGGGCTCGCGGAAGCCGACTTCCTGGGCGATATCGGCAATGCTCATGGTGGTGCTGCGCAAACGCTCGAAGGCGATGGCCCGGCGCACCTCGTCCTTGATTTCCTGATAGGAAAAGCCCTCGCGCTGCAACGCCCGACGCAGGCTCGCCAGGTGGATATCGAACTCCACCGCCAGTTGCTCCAGGGTCGGCCAATGGTCATAACCACAAGCGCGCAAGCGCTGGTGCACCCGGGCGCTGAAACCCTCGCGATTACGAAAACGGATAAACACCGACTGCGGTGCATCGCGCAAGAAGGTGTAGAGCGACTTGCGATCCTGCAACACCGGCAGGCGCAGGTATTCGCGCTCGAACTCGATTTCGGTCACCGCCGCATCGAACTCCACGTAGGCCCCCCACAACAGGTGCTCGTCGCCATGGGGCGGGCGGGCATAGGCGAACCGGGCACGACTGATGGGAATCCTCCGCCCGGCCAGCCAGCACATCAGGCCGACGATCAGGATCAGGAAGGTTTCAGTGATCACCGCTTGCAGGTAAGGGTCCGGGGTCTCGGTGCGCATCACCACCACCACGCGCTTGCCGCGGACCTGCACCTGGGCCTGGATATCGCGCAGGAACAGTGCGAAATATTCCAGCGACAGGCCCAACGCCTTGCCCACGGTCGGCGCCTGGATCAGTCCCCGGCAGATCAGGGCGAAGCTACCGATGGGCATGCCGTGGGAGTCGAAGCCGAAAAACTCGTCGCCCAGCTCGCGAATCACCGTCAGCCAGAGTTGCGCCAGCAGCCGGGGCTCGACCCGCTCGCCCAGTTCGTCCAACGAGCGCTCGCTGAAGCCCGACGCCTGCAACAGCTCGGCAACACGCTCCGGCCGGTCGAGAAAACGCGCCAGCAAGGCCTTGATGAAGTAGGACGACACCGAATGTTTTTCTTTCATGAATCCCAAGCTGCGTATGGCAAAAAATCACAGGTTTACTGAGCAGTTTCGGCATAGGCCGAGTGGAGGGGCAAGTCCTAGACTTACAGCATTGGCTACATCACCTGCGCCCCTACAAAGGATCATGCAAGCTGATCCACACAATAATCAGGACTGCCCCCATGTCAAAGCCCGAAGTGTATATCGTCAGCGCCGCCCGTACCGCCATCGGCACCTTCGGCGGCTCGCTGAAAGACGTTCCCTTGAGTGAACTGGCCACCACCGCGGTCAAGGCCGCCCTGCAACGCAGCGACCTGGACCCGGCGCGGGTCGGCCATGTGGTGATGGGCAACGTGATCCCCACCGACACCCAGGACGCCTATCTGTCCCGGGTCGCTGCGATCAACGCCGGCATTCCCAAGGAAACCCCCGCCTACAACGTCAACCGCCTCTGCGGCTCTGGCCTGCAGGCGATCGTTTCGGCGGCGCAGACCCTGTTGCTGGGCGACGCCGACATCGCCATCGGTGCCGGCGCCGAATCCATGAGCCGTGGTCCCTATCTGCTGCCCTCGGCCCGCTGGGGCGCGCGCATGGGCAATGTCCAGGCCATCGACTACATGCTGGGCATTCTCCATGACCCGTTCCACGGGATCCACATGGGCATCACCGCCGAGAACATTGCCGAGCGCAACGGCATCACCCGGCAGATGCAGGACGCCCTGGCCCTGGAAGAACAACTGCGCGCCAGCCGCGCCATCGAAGAAGGCCGTTTCACCGCGCAGATCGTCCCGGTGGAAGTGCGCGGTCGCAAGGGCACGCAACTGTTCAGTGTCGACGAGCACCCGCGAGCGACCTCGCTGGAACAGCTGGCGCAGATGAAAACCGCCTTCAAGAAAGACGGCACTGTCACCGCCGGCAACGCCTCGGGCCTGAACGATGGCGCCGCCGCCCTGCTGCTGGCCACCGGCGCCGCGCTGCAGAGCGACGGCCTGAAACCCCTGGCCCGCCTGGTGGCCTACGCCCACGCCGGGCTCGAACCGGAACTGATGGGCCTGGGCCCGATCCCCGCCACGCGCCTGGCCCTCAAGCGCGCCGGCCTGACGGTGGCCGACCTGGATGTGATCGAAGCCAACGTCGCCTTTGCCGCCCAGGCCTGCGCCGTCAGCCAGGAACTGGATTTCGACCCGGCCAAGGTCAACCCCAACGGCTCCGGCATTGCCCTCGGCCATCCGGTGGGCGCCACCGGCGCGATCATTGCCACCAAACTGATTCACGAGTTGCACCGCACGGGCGGCCGCTATGGCCTGGCCACCATGTGCATCGGCGGTGGGCAAGGCATCGCCGTTATCTTCGAACGGGTTTAAGGACAACAGAACATGACTATTCAACGTATCGCCGTGATCGGCGCCGGCATCATGGGCAATGGCATTGCCCAGGTCTGTGCGGTGGCCGGTCTTGAGGTGTCGCTGATCGACGTGTCGCAGCAGGCCCTGGACAAAGGCCTGGCGACCCTGACCGGCAACCTCGACCGGCAAGTACGCAAGGCGGTGATTACCGCCGAGGACAAGCAGGCGGCTCTCGGGCGCATCAGCCTGAGCACCGACTATGCGGTGCTGGCCCAGGCCGAGCTGGTGATCGAGGCGGCGACGGAAAACCTCGAACTGAAAAAGCGCATTCTCAAGCAGGTCGCCGAAGTGGCCAGCGCCGAATGCATTATCGCCACCAACACCTCGTCGCTGTCGATCACCGATCTGGCGGCCGCCATTGGCAAGCCGGAACGCTTTATCGGCCTGCACTTCTTCAATCCGGTGCCGATGATGGGCCTGCTGGAAGTCATCCGTGGCCTGCAGACCAGCGATGCCACCCATGCACAGGCCATGGCCCTGGCCGGGCAGATCGGCAAGACCGCGGTCACCGCCCGCAACCGCCCGGGCTTCGTGGTCAACCGCATCCTCTGCCCGATGATCAACGAAGCCATCTTCGTGCTCCAGGAAGACCTGGCCAGCGCCGAGGACATCGACGCCGGCATGCAGTTGGGCTGCAACCAGCCGATCGGCCCGCTGGCCCTGGCGGACCTGATCGGCCTGGACACCCTGCTGGCGATCATGGAGAGCCTGCACTCGGGCTTCGACGAGCCCAAGTACCGTCCGGCGCAGTTGCTCAAGGAAATGGTTGCCGCCGGCTATCTGGGCCGTAAAAGCGGTCGCGGTTTCTATACGTACGAGCACTGATCAGCATGCCCCGGAGCGCCCTCGCCGCCATCGTGCCTGAAGCCGAGCTTCAGGCCAGGACCTCGCGCCACCTGCAAACCCGCGAAAAGGCCGTGGCGCTGTTTGCCCGGCGCGGGTTCGCCCAGGTGGGTTTGCGTGAACTGGCCGGGCACCTGGGTATCCAGGTGGGTTCGATCTACAACCATATCGAGAGCAAGCAGGCCTTGCTCTTCGAGCTGATCGAGAGCCTGCACCTGGAGTTGCTGGGGATCGTCACGCAGCCGGTGCGTAGCGCGCGCTCGGCGGAGAAACGCCTGAACGAATTGATCGCCGCGCACCTGGACCTGCATCGCGCCAAGGGGGATTTCTTCCGGGTCGCCGAGCATGAGTTCCACTGCCTGGAGGCCGCGCATCAGGCGGCGATCCTGGTGCTACGCCGACGCTATGAAAGTCATTTGATCAAGTTGCTGACGCCGTTGGGGCTGTCGACCGACGACACCCTGGCGCTGTCCACCGTGCGCACCTTTCTGTGCCTGCTGAACAACCTGCCGGCCTGGACCGAGGAAGCCGGGTTGGATGCGGCCACCTATCAAGCGCTGATGCACAACATCGCGCTGGGGGCGGTCAAGGGCGCGCTGATCAAACCGGCCCGGTAGGAGCCAGCTTGCTGGCGATGGTCGTCAACGATGACGCGGGGCACCAGCATGATCGCGATGTGGCGACGTTCATCGCCAGCAAGCTGGCTCCTACAAGGGTTTTGCTGTCTTCGAGATACGGATAGTTACAGGCAGGTCGCTACCGCCGCCAACCTTCTTGTGCCAATCGGCTTGCTGTTGGTCGCGTAGTAGTCGACCACGGTACCCGTGCCTTCAGGACGCACATCGGCAAAGAACTCCGAACCCCGGGTATAAACGGTCGAACCGCCCTTGTAGCCGGACTGCAGATAGGCCGCCGCGTCCACACCGAACACCGCCTCGTCCTGCCAGGAGAACTGGATGCACTGGAGAACGGCATCCCCGGCCTTGCTCGACGTGAAGCTCTTGGTCGGCCCGGTGGTGCGGGCCTGGTTCATGCCGGGGCCCATGCAGCCTGCCAACGCCACTACCGCCAACGTCCCGATTAACATCCGCATGACCGTTCCCTGCCGAAAAAAAGAAGCGACTTTAACATTGTGGCCGCTCAATACGAATCACTACTGCGCGAAAGGTCACGGGCTGTCCCTGAAACACAGAACCTGTAGGAGCCAGCTTGCTGGCGATGAGGCCCGCAAGCCTTGCATCGCCTATACGGCCGCCATCGCCAGCAATCGAGCGTCGACCGGCGGCTCCTACAATAACCGCGTGAATCCGAATGGATCAGGCATCCTCGAGAATCAGGTCGGCGCCCTTCTCCGCCACCATCAGCACCGCCGCATGGGTATTGCCCGACGTCACGTTGGGGAAGATCGACGCGTCGATAATCCGCAATCCCTGCATCCCGTGGACCTTCAGGCGCTTGTCGACCACCGACACCCGCGGGTCCGCGCCCATGGCGCACGAGCCACACAGGTGATAGATCGACCCGCTGTTCTCGCGGAAATACTCCAGCATCGCCGCATCGTCATTCACCGCCTTGCCCGGCAACACCTCATCGACGGTAATCGCTCGCAACGCCGGCGCCTGCATGATCTTGCGAATCAGCCGGCTGCCCTGCAACACCTCGTCGATATCCTTCTCGGTGCTCAGGTAGTTCGGATCGATCAGCGCCGCATCCGCCGGGTTCTTCGAAGCGATCCGCACGCTGCCACGACTGGTCGGCCGGCACGGATTGAAGCACAGCAGGAAGCCCGAATAAGGTTCCGGCTTGAGACTGGCCTTGTTGTTCTTCGGAATCTGGTACGACAAGGGGTTGAAGTACATCTGCAGGTTCGGATGCGCCTGCTCTTCATTGCCGCGAAAGAATCCACCCGCCTGGTTCACGCTCATGGCCAGGGCGCCCTTGCGGGTCAGCAGGTATTGCAGGCCCAGCTTGAGCTGGCCGAACAGCGAGCTCAGTTCATCGTTCAAGGTCGGGATATTGGCCTTGTAGTAGTAGCTCACGCACAAATGGTCCTGCAGGTTCTGCCCCACCGCGGGCAGGTGCTTGACCACTGGCACCCGGTGTTCGCTCAACAGGTTCTGATCGCCGACCCCGGACAGTTGCAGGATCTTCGGCGTGTCCACCGCGCCGGCACACAGGATCACTTCCTTGTTGGCCTTGAACGAACGCGCCACGCCGTGCTGGCTGATGGAAATGCCGATGGCGCGCAGGTCGTTGTCGAACAGCACCCGGTCCACCAACGCATGATGCTCGACGGTGAGGTTCGCCCGGCTCAGGGCCGGATGCAGGTGGGCGAAGCTGCTGGAACTGCGCTGGCCGTTGCGGGTGTTGACGTCATAGACCCCCGCGCCTTCGAACTTCGGCCCGTTGAAATCGTCGCTGCGCTGATAACCCAGCTGTTCACACCCCTCGAGAAACACATCGCAGATCGGGTGCGTATGCCCCTGCATCGGCGTGATGCTGATCGGCCCCTTGCCGCCGTGATACTCGGTGTCGCCCAGCGGGTGATTCTCCAGCTTGCGGAAATACGGCAGCACGTCCTTGAACGACCAGCCGTCATTGCCGTTGGCCGCCCAGTCATCGAAGTCATGGGCCTGACCACGCACATAGATCATGGCGTTGATCGAACCCGAGCCGCCCTGGACCTTGCCCCGGGGCGCGTAGATTGCCCGGTTGTGCAGTTGCTTCTGCGGCTGGCTGTAATACATCCAGTTGAAGGTCGGGTTGTAATACATCTTGGCGAAACCGACCGGGATCTTGAACCAGAACGAGGCGTCCTTGCCGCCTGCTTCCAGCAACAGGACCGAGTATTTGCCCGAAGCCGACAACCGGTTGGCGAGGATGCAACCGGCAGCGCCCGCGCCGGCGATGATGTAGTCGTATGTCATGCAGGTTACCGCTGATTCGTTGAAAACGCCGCCCAACCCAGGGCGGCAGGATGGCTCAGCCCTTGGCCGGCGACGTGTCTTTGACATCGGCGGGGGTCGGTGCCATTTGCAGGTGCAGCCGCTGTCCGGTGTAGGGCGAATGCTTGCGCACGACGTCCATGTTCAGCTCGACCCCCAGGCCCGGTTCGCTGGACGGGATGATGTAGCCGTCCTCCCATTGCAGCGGTTTGGTCAGCACTTCGGCATGGAAACCGCCCCAGGTCATGATGCTTTCCTGGATCAGGAAATTCGGCGTGCAGGTCGCCAGCTGGAAGCTGGCCGCCGCGCCGATTGGACCGTTGTAGAGGTGCGGGGCAATCTGCGCGTAGTAGGCCTCGGCCATGCTGGCGATCTTCTTGGCTTCCAGCAGACCACCACAGCGGGCCACGTTCATTTGCAGGATCGACGCACCGCCGGCCTGCAGCAGCTTGAAGAACTCGTACTTGGTGGTCAGCCGCTCGCCGGTGGCAATCGGGATGCTGGTCTTGGCCGCCACTTGCGCCATGGCCTCTTCCTGGCCCGGCGGGACCGGCTCCTCGAACCACAGCGGGTCGTACTTCTCCAGGCGCTTGGCCAGGCGAATCGCCGACGATGGCACCATCTGCCCATGGGTACCGAACAGCAGGTCGCACTTGTCGCCCACCGCTTCGCGGATCCTGCGGCAGAAGGTCTCGCAACGCTCCAGCACTTCCAGGGAAATCTGGTGGCCGGAATAGGCGGTGTAAGGCCCGGCCGGATCGAACTTCACGGCGGTGAAACCCAGCTTCATGTTCTCCACCGCGCATTCGGCGGCTAGGTCCGGGTCGTCGTAGTCGTATT
>JACXTT010013276.1_pt1 | contig 10865 bp, 12 predicted proteins | sample 9270951 | NCBI WGS metagenome assembly JACXTT01 (sample SAMN15532306, study PRJNA645909) | rock metagenome | isolation source: weathered quartz diorite | place: Puerto Rico | collected 2017-06-21
CAGCCGCGCGGGCCGCGCGCCTGCTCCAGCGGCTCGACGGTGCCGACCGCGCCGTCGGCGTCCACCGTCAGCGCCCACAGCAGGCGCCGGCCACCCTCGCCGTCCACCAGCCCCGCATCGTCGCCGGCCAGCGTGCGCAGGGCGTCCAGCGCCTCGCGCCAACTGGCGGCGGACGGCGCATCCCCCGACTGGGGGGCGTCGGACATCGGATCGGCGATGGGATCGGCTGGCAGGGGTAGTCGCGGCGGCACAGGGAGCGGCGGCAGAGCGGAAAAAAGGGCATTCTAGACCGCTCGCGGCCGGCCGGCGCGTTGGCACCTCAAGGCGCGCGGCTTACAATGTCGATCTTTACGAATCATCATGCGCGCGAATGTGCGCACGGGAGAACACCATGTCGATGGCGGATCGGGACGGCAAGATCTGGATGGACGGCAAGCTGATCGAATGGCGCGACGCCAAGATCCATGTGCTGACCCATACGCTGCACTACGGCATGGGCGTGTTCGAGGGCGTGCGCGCCTACAAGACGCCGGCCGGCACTGCGATCTTCCGCCTGCGCGAGCACACGCGGCGCCTCTTCAACTCCGCCAAGATTTTCCAGATGGCCATGCCGTTCGACGAGGCCACGCTGGAAGCCGCCCAGCTAGAGGTGGTGCGCGCCAACAAGCTGGAATCGTGCTACATCCGCCCCCTGGTCTGGATCGGCTCCGAGAAGCTCGGCGTCTCCGCGCGCGGCAACACCATCCACGTGGCCATCGCCGCGTGGCCGTGGGGCGCTTATCTGGGCGAGGAAGGCATGGAGCGCGGTATCCGCGTGAAGACGTCGTCGTTCACGCGCCACCACGTCAACGTGTCGCTGGTGCGCGCCAAGGCGAGCGGCTACTACATCAACTCGATCCTGGCCAACCAGGAAGCGACCGGCCTGGGCTACGACGAAGCCCTGCTGCTCGACACCGAGGGCTACGTCAGCGAAGGCTCGGGCGAGAATGTCTTCGTCGTGCGCGACGGCGTGATCTACACGCCGGACCTCGCCTCGTGCCTGGACGGCATCACGCGCGATGCCATCCTCACCATCGCGCGCGACCAGGGCATCGCGGTGCGCGAGAAGCGCATCACGCGCGACGAGGTCTACTGCGCCGACGAGGCCTTCTTCACCGGCACCGCGGCCGAGGTCACCCCGATCCGCGAACTGGACGACCGCATCATCGGCGAAGGCCGGCGCGGCCCGGTGACCAAGCGCATCCAGGACGCGTTCTTCGCCGCCGTCGGCGGCCAGGACGAGAAATACAAGCACTGGCTGACGGTGGTCTGAAGCGCCCGCCGCCACGCACCATATCAATACCAGGCAACACAAGCACTACACACCCACAAATTACACACCCACAAATCCATGACGCAAACCGCCAACGTGATCGAAATCGGCGCGGAAGACATGCCGCTGCACTGCCCCACCAGCAACACGCCCGCGTGGAACTACCATCCCCGCGTGTTCCTCGACGTGGCCGACACCGGCGAAGTCAAGTGCCCGTACTGCGGCACGGTCTACAAGCTCAAGCCGGGCACCGTACTGAAGGGCCACCACTGATACGCCCCAACCGCTGCCCGCCGATTCACGCTGAACCCACGCTCCGGCCCGCCTGCACGCGCGCCGGAGCGTTGGTGTATCCGGCGCCCGGCGGGCAAGCCGCGCCCCACTCATGAAAAAAGCCCTCGTCATCGCCCCCAACTGGATCGGCGACGCCCTGATGGCGCAGCCGCTCTTCACGCTGCTCAAGGCACGCCATCCGCGCCTTGTCATCGACGCCCTCGCGCCCAAGTGGGTCGCGCCCGTGCTTGCGCGCATGCCGGAGATCGGCCGCGTGTTCCCGAGCGACCTCGCGCACGGCAAGCTGCAGCTCTCGGCACGGCTGATGTTCGCGCAGCAACTGAAGAACGAAGGCTACGACATCGCCTATGTGCTGCCGAACTCGTTCAAGTCGGCGCTGATTCCGTGGCTCGCCGGCATTCCCATGCGCATTGGCTATCGCGGCGAGGCGCGCTTCGGCATGCTCAACATCCGCCATGCCAACCCGCCGCGCGATCAGCGCCCGCCGATGGTGGAGCACTACGCAAGGCTCGCGCTCAAGCCCGGCGCGCGGCTGCCGGATGAACTGCCAGATCCCCGGCTGCGCACCGATCCGGCACGCATGGCGGCCACCGCGCAGCGCTTCGGCATCGCACCGGACACACGCGTGATCGCCTTCTGCCCCGGCGCGGAGTTCGGCCCGGCCAAGCGCTGGCCGGCCGCGCATTTCGCGGAACTGGCGCAGATGCTGCGGCGCTCGTTCCCGTACGCGCAGATGATCACGCTCGGCTCCGCCAAGGACGCGGAGATCGCCGAGGCAATCGTCCAGGGCGCGCCATTCGTGCGCAACCTGTGCGGCAAGACCTCGCTCGACGACGCCGTGGACCTGCTCGCGCTGTCCGAGGCCGCGGTCTGCAACGACTCGGGCCTGATGCACGTCACCGCGGCGCTGAACCGCCCACAGGTGGCCGTGTTCGGCTCCAGCGATCCGCGCCACACGCCCCCGCTCTCGCAGGCTGCGAGTATCATGTGGCTGCAACTCGAATGCAGCCCGTGCTTCAAGCGCGAGTGTCCGCTTGGCCACCTGCGCTGCCTGAAGGACATCGAGCCCGAAATGGTGTTCGTCGAGCTGCGCAAGCTCCTGCACCGGCCATGAATCCCTGACCCCGTCACCATGCCTCGTTTCGCCCGTCTGTTCGATTCCGCCGAAGACATCGTCGAAGGCTTCCGCGACGCCATGAAGCAGCGCGACGCCGACGGCGCCGCGCGCCTGTGGCTCGACGAAGATTCGGTCACCTGCGTGATGCCCGACGGCCAGCGCCTGATCGGCCACGATCAGTTGCGCCAGGCGTTCTCGCAGTTACTGGAAGAGCAGCCCGTGCTGATCGATGCCATCGAGACCAGCAGCCATGCGTCGCTCGGCGTGGCCATTTTTGACGTGACCGAGGCGCTGCGCTTCGGTGCCGACCGCGTTGAGGCCGACCTGTTCGTGCACACCACCTACGTGCTGATGCAGAACCACGAAGGCTGGCGCCTCGCGCATATTCACTGCAGCCCCGCCAACGCGGTGCAGGTGGCCGCCGTGGCCGCCGCGCCGGGACAGGCGCTGCACTGACGACGGCGCGGCGGCCACCTTCTGCCGCACCTCCCGCCGTACTTCCCGACACGCCGGCATGACGCAGCTCCCGCACCATCCACTTCCCGGCACCGCCCGCGTCCCGCACGGGATGCAGGCAGCGCCCGGCTTTGGCACCGGCGTCAGCACGCCCTGGTGGCTGCGCGGCGGCCACGCGCAAACCATCATTCCCGCCCGCTTCTCGCTGCGCCCGCCGCGCGTGACCTTCCGGCGCGAACGTTGGGATACGCCCGACACCGATTTCATCGACCTGGACTGGACCACGCACGCGGTGCGCCCCGGCGCGCCGCTCGTCGTGATGTTCCACGGCCTGGAAGGCGATTCCGGCAGCCACTACGCGCAAGCGCTGATGCACGCGCTGGGCGCGCGCGGCTGGCAAGGCGTGATCCCGCATTTTCGCGGCTGCTCCGGCGAGCTGAACCGCGCGCCGCGCCTCTATCATTCGGGCGATTTCGCCGAGATCCGCTGGATCCTGGAACGCCTGCGTGACAAGCATTGCGGTGACGGCCGCCAGTTGCTGGCGGTGGGCATCTCGCTCGGCGGCAACGCCCTCTTGCGCTACCTCGGCGAAGACAACAGCGGCGCCGGCTTCGTCACGGCCGCGGCGGCCGTCTCCGCGCCGCTGGATCTGGCGGCGGGCGGCGCGGCGCTCGGCGTTGGCTTCAACATGATCTACACGCGGATGTTCCTGCAAACCCTCAAGCGCAAGTCGCTCGCCAAGCTGGAACAGTACCCGGGACTCTTCGATCGCAATGCCATGCTGGCGAGCCGCGACCTGTACGCGTTCGACAACATCGTCACCGCGCCGCTGCACGGCTTTCGCGATACCGACGACTACTGGGCGCGCGCCGCCAGCAAGCCCGTGCTCGGCGGCGTTACAGTGCCCACGCTGGTGCTCAACGCGAAGAACGATCCCTTCCTGCCGGGCCAGCACCTGCCCGGCCCCGCCGACGTCAGCCAGCAGGTATGGCTGGAGCAGCCCGACGAGGGCGGCCACGTCGGCTTCATGACCCCCCGCGCGGACTGGCTGCGGCACCTGCCGCTGCTGTCCAACGCGGGGCACATCGAATGGCTGCCGGCGCGCATCCTGCGCTTCTTCGACAGCATGCGCTGACAGCGCGCGCCTGACCACGCGCCGACGGCGAGGAGACGACCATGGACGAGGCAGTCAGACAAGCAATGGCCCGCTGGCCGAACGTGCCGGTTTGCTACGGCTGGCTGGCGCTGGACCGGCGCGGACAATGGCGCATGCGCAACGAGTTCGCGCAGCAGCACGGCCTCTCTGGCGACCCGATCCGCCACGAGGCGCTGGTCGGCTTCATCGAGCGCAACTACCTGCGCGACGAGCGCGGCGCCTGGTACTTCCAGAATGGGCCGCAACGCGTGTTCATATCGCTCGCCTACACCCCGTGGATCGTGCGTCTGCACAACGGCCAACTGCGCACGACGAGCGGGCACGGCTTCGACGCGCAATCGTGCTACGCCGACGAACACGGCAACGTGGTGATCGCAGGCATGGTGGAGGGCGAGGACACCGCCGCCGGGCCACAGGCCGCGTTGCTGCACGACCACGACCTCGACGCCTTCAGCAGCGCCTGCACCTGGCATGGCGAGGCCTGCGGCGCGACGCTCGGCGTCTTCCACGGCACGGGCCGCGACATCGATATCGAGCCGATCCTGGAAAGCGAGGTGCCGCAGCAGTTCGGTTTTATCAGACAGCCGGCGGCACCTGACGTGGCGCCCCACGACTAAGCCAATGCCGGCTCAGTTCGGCATGCCCTTGCTGTCCTGCCGTTCCTCGCGGTACTGCCGCTCCAACTGGTGCAGCCGCGCGTCAACCTCGGACAGCGTGTAGAAGTCGCCGTCGCCGGCCTTGCGCGCGATCTGCAACTGCTCGATCGCGGCCTGGTAGGCACCGTCCATCGCATACTTCTCGGCCAGCGCCTGGTGCTGTTGCACGCGCTTGCCTTGCGCCGCATAGGCCCGCGCCAGCATGTCCCACCATTCGCTGCGCCCGGTCTCCTGGCGCGTGCGCTCGCGCAAGAACGCCACAGCCTCGGGCAGCCTGCCCGAGCCCAGTAGCGTCTCGGCGTAGGACAGCGCCACCGCATGCGACAGCGGGAACGCCTTCATCGAGGCGGACGCCTGGTTGAGCGCCTCCGGCACGCGGCCCTGCGTGCGCGCCAACTCGATCGCCATCACGTCCAGCATCGGGCTGCCGGACGTCGCGCCGGGGATGTTTCCGTACAGGCGGCGCGCCTCGGCCAGTTCCTGTTCGGCACTGGCGGCGCGGCCGAGTCGCTGGTCGGCAAAGGCCATGCCGTAGTGCAGCGCGGCCGCCCGCGACGGCGGTGCGCTCGCCAGCGCCGCCTGCATCGACGCGCGCGCGTTGCGCACATCGGTCGGTGTGGTTTCCTGCAGGATGCGCGAGCGGGCGCGGGCGAATTCGTACTCCGGCGTGTTCGGTACCTTGTGCTCGGCCACGTGCCGCACGCGGTCCTGCATGTCGGCGATCCGCTCCGAGGTCAGCGGGTGGGTGCGCACATAGGCCGGCACGGAGTTCTCCGCGATGCCCATCACGCGCTGCAGCCGCATGAAGAAGTCCGGCATGCCCTGCGGATCGAAGCCCGCCGCATTCAGGATCTGGAAGCCCACGCGGTCCGCCTCGCGCTCGGCCCCGCGCGAGAACGACAACTGGTTGGCCACTGCCGCGCCCTGTCCGCCCATCACCAGCGCGGCGGCCGCGTCCGGGCTGCGCGTGGCCGCCAGCCCCGCCAGCACCATCGACGCCAGCGCGATCCACATCGACTGGTCCTGGTTCGTGATGCCGCGCGCGATGTGGCGCTGCGTGACGTGGCCGATTTCGTGCCCGAGTACCGAGGCAAGCTCGGACTCGGTCTCGGACTGCACCAGCAGGCCCGTATGCACGCCGATATAGCCACCGGGCAGCGCGAAGGCGTTGATGGTGCGGTCGCGCACCGCGAACAGGTCGAAGCCGGTGGCGAAGGTGCCCCCGCCCGTCGAGCCGGAAATGGCCTGGCGGCGTGCCGCTGTCACCAGGCGGTAGCCCAGCGCGTTGAGGTAGTCGGTCAGCAGCGCGTCGGACACGTACTGTGGGTCGCGCCGGATGTCGCGCATGATGCGGTCGCCCAGCCGCTTTTCCATGTCGGGCGACAGCGCCGCGGTGGAAGGATCGCCGAGATCGGGCAACTGCGCGCCGCCGGCTTCGACCACCGCATTGTTGGTGCGCAAGCCGAACTCCGACTTCTGCCCCGCCTTCACGCTGCGGTTCAGGTTGTCGAACATCTGGTCGCTGGCTTCCCCGGACGCCGTAGCCTGCGCCTTTGCCGTGGCAGCGGCGGGCGTGGACGCCGCGCCCTGCGGCCAGGCCGGCGCGGCGATCGTCAGCATCAGCAGCGCCGCCAGTGGCCGCCGCAGCGCCCGCAAGGCGCCGGCACGGCCCGTGGGCGGACGATGTGATGTGCGCTGCCCCACGTCGGCCGCGTGATCGGCAATATCGGAAACGCTGACGGACGAACCAGGCGGCCGGCAAGGCATGAGGATCTTGGGCATGTTGCTATGATAGCGGCCTCCCCTAACGCGTTCCCATTTTGGGCGCGCGCGGACCGCTCCGGCCCCGCCGGGCCCATCAAGCCCGCCTGACCCGCCGACAGCGCCCGACGACCGACAACAGACACGCCATGAGCCAGCTCACCCATTTCGACACCGCCGGACAAGCCCATATGGTCGACGTCGGCGACAAGGCCAGCACGCACCGCGTGGCCGTGGCCACCGGCACCATCACGATGCAACCGGCCACCTTCGCGCTCGTGCGCGGCGGCACCGCCAAGAAGGGCGACGTGCTGGGCATCGCCCGCGTCGCCGCCATCATGGCGACCAAGCGCACCGCCGACCTGATCCCGCTGTGCCACCCGATCGGCCTGACCAAGGTCGCCGTCGATTTCGCGCTCGACGACGCGGCAGGCAGCGTCACCTGCACGGTACGCACCGAAACCCGCGGTCAGACCGGCGTGGAGATGGAAGCGCTGACCGGCGTGCAGGTCGCGCTGCTGACCATCTACGACATGTGCAAGGCCGTGGATCGCGGCATGGTCATTGGCAATGTGAAGCTGCTGGAAAAACATGGTGGCAAGTCGGGGGACTGGGCGGCGGACGGAGGCACCAAGGCAACGCCCTGACGGGCTTTGCCCGCCACCGGCTTGTCCGTGCGGCAGCGCACGGCAGCGTTCCGGCGTGGGCGCATAGTCATGCCCATCGTCCCGCGACAACGGGATTCGGAGGGAGAGAAAAGACCATGAACCGCGCCGTCTCATCCGCCACGATGGCCCTCTGGCTGGGTCTCTGGACCGCCGCGGCCGCGATGGCCCAGACGGCCGCCGACCTGATCGGCACATGGACCTGCGTTTCCAATGTCAGCATCCGGCCGGACGGCAGCCGCTCGGACATCTTTGGCCCGCACGTGAAAGGCCTGGCGATTTTCGACGCCAGCGGCCACTTCGCCTACGTCAACATCGACCCCGATGTGCCGAAGTTCACCGCCAACAATCGGGCGCAGGGAACCCCCGAAGAGAACAAGGCTGCCGTGCTTGGCGGTATCGCACTGTTCGGCACCTACACGGTGACGGACAAGGTGCTCTCCTTCAAGGTCGAGGGCAGCACGTATCCAAACTGGACGGGCACCGACCAGAAGCGGGCCATCGTCTCCTATACGGGGGATGAATTCCAATGGAGCGTCCCGGCATCCGTCGGCGGCACCGGCGAGGTCACATGGAGGCGAGTCCGGTAGGCACGTCGTGCGCCTTCCTGCGCTCGCGCCCGCCTTTCACATTCTCGACGTCCGGCTGCCGCGCCCGCCCCTTCAAGCAAGACTCCACCATATTTCCCTGCGGCATATGGCAATCCGCCCTACATGACAAAACTGTCGGTCTCGCGGCCGGAGTTCGGGGGCCTGCGGGCCTATATTGGAACGGAATATTTCGGCCGGGGACGATCTGCCACCTGAAGGGAGGTGGAACATGAAGAAGACACTGTTGATCCTGGCGGCGGCAAGCGCAGCATTGGGCGCCGGCATGGCATGGGCGGGGAATGGTCCCCGGGATATTTATACCGATGGCGCGATGGGAGTACGCGCGCCTGATCCGTACACCGATGGCGCAAAGACGTCCAGGTTTGATGTCTATACCGACGGCGCAAGCATCACCGATAAGCGCGACATGTTCACCGACGGCGCCTGACCGCATGCGGCATTCGCCACGCGTGATGGGCGCAGGCACGGGGCCAGGGTTTCCACCCTGGCCTTTTTGTTTTTGTCGCCGATGCACAGCCGGGATCAGGTGACGAGCGAATCGCTTCGGCCCAACGGGTGCTGCCAGGGGCAAGTCGGCAAGTTGTCCGCACGGTCAGAAGCGTAACGAAGCCTTTCAGGACGGACAGGCGCGGCGCCGGACCCGGTAAATTGGTATTCAATGCAAGACAGCAGTCGTGCCCGTGCCGGGCCACCGGCATGCGGCTGCGCTGACGACTGGCGGCGGGTTCCGGCGCAAGGCGGCCGTGATGGCGCGCCCCGCCGGAGCGCAGCGGTTTTGCCGGCTGGGATGGCTGGCGAGGGTGAATATCATGGACGGGCGCAGGCTTTGCCAGATCGCACTGGTTCTGGCGGCAATCGTGGCGTGTGGCGAGGCGTTCGCCGGCCACGGCTATTACGGCCATCGCGGCGGCTACTTCCACGCTCGCGCCCGCGTGGGCGTGGGTGTCTATATCGGTCCGGGATTCGCCTATGGCTACCCGTATCCGTATGCCTATCCCGCGCCTTACTACTACCCTGACTACTATCCGCCAGCGGTCGTGATGTCCGCGCCGTCCGCGCCGCAGTACATCGAGCAGGGCGCGGACGGCAACCCGGTGCCGGTGCCCGGCGACACTGCGCCGCCGGCGCAGGCGTTCTGGTATCACTGCGATCGGCCGGAAGGCTATTACCCCTACGTCAGGGCCTGTCCGGGTGGCTGGCAGCAGGTACCAGCGCAGCCGCCGCCGAACTATTGAGCCATGCGCGAGGCCATGCCATGAGATCCCATTTCCTGCCACTCACCACTGCGGCGGCGCTCGCGCTCTCCGCTTGCGTGGCGATGCCCTCCGGCCCGAGCGTGATGGTGTTGCCCGGCACGAACAAGACGTTCGACCAGTTTCGCGGCGATGACTACAACTGTCGCCAGTACGCCTTCGCGCAGGTCGGGGGCGTGAGCAGCGCACAGGCCGCCAACAACAGCGCGCTCGCCAGCGCAGCGGTCGGTACCGCGCTGGGTGCGGCGGCGGGAGCGGCCTTCAATGGTGGATCGGGGGCGGCGGTTGGAGCCGGCGTCGGCTTGCTGACCGGCGCGGCGGTTGGCAGCAGCAACGCGCAGTACGCCGGCTATGGCACGCAGCGCCGCTACGACGCGGCCTACATGCAGTGCATGTACGCGAGCGGGCACCGGATTCCGTCCTACGGCGGCGCGGTGGCAACGGCGCCACGGGCCGTGGCGCCGCCCTACTACTATCCGCCGCCTCCGCCGGGATACAGGCCGTACTGAGGCACCGTCCCGAGGTGCCGCACCAAAAGCCGCGTGCTATTCCGGCAGGCGGCGCGACTGCGCGTGCACCCAATCGCAGAATGCCTGCGGACGCGCCTCGGCAGACACGGCCTGGCAGTCGCGATCGACGGACGCGTACTGCGCGGCCTCATCACCGGCGTAGTAATAGCGCAGCCGCTCCAGCCACGCGCGGCCCTGCGCGGCATCGCCGGTTAGCGCCAGCAGCCACGCGGTGCGGGAAATCATCGTGGGCGTCGGCAACAGGTGCACGGCGGCGAGATGCTGCGGCAACAGCCGCGCAGCGTTGGCCGGCGTGATGACTGCGCGCTCGGCCTGATCCGACTGCGCATGCTGGCGGAACCAGAAGTTGGGCAGCGGCAGCGTATCGCGGTGCGCGGCGCTCGCGTATTCGCGGGCCTCCGCGCGGCGGTAGTCCAGCCACATTGTCGTCAGCACGCTGGTGGTCGCGATCGCGAAGGCAACACCCAGCCCGATTGAAAGCCCACGCGGCAGACGAACGCGGCCGAAGCCGGACGGCTCCAGCCAGGCCAGCAGGAAGCAAAACGGCAGGAAGAAATACAGGTAGTGCAGCGGGTACTCCAGCATCGAGTGCGCGCACAACATGGCCAGCCATGTGAGCACCAGCGTCGTCTGCCGGCGCTCGTCGGCGGCCGCCCGCCACAACCGGTGGCGCACCACGCGCCACAGCCACGCCAGCAGCACGAGCCCGACGCCAGCAGCACCAATGACGCCCATCTTCGCGAGCAAGTCCAGCACGGCGTTATGCGCATGCAGCGACATCTCCACCGTCACGCCGACCTGCGCCAGTTGCTGGAACTGCGCCCAGCCGAACTCGCCCCAGCCGACGCCAAGCCACAGATGGGACCGGAACATGGCGAGCGCGTGCGCCCACAACGCGCCGCGCGCGGAGACCTGATCCCCGGCTTGCAACTGCGCCACGGTATCGAACAGCCGCCAGTCGAATGCATGCCCCGCCGCCTTGATGGCCGGTTGCAGGATCAGCAGCACGGCAACCATCGCGATCGCGGCCACCGCCAGCCCCGTGGCGCGCTGC
>JACXTT010013277.1_pt1 | contig 10865 bp, 10 predicted proteins | sample 9270951 | NCBI WGS metagenome assembly JACXTT01 (sample SAMN15532306, study PRJNA645909) | rock metagenome | isolation source: weathered quartz diorite | place: Puerto Rico | collected 2017-06-21
GGGGCAAGGCGTCTCTGGCGTCCATCACGCCTGACAAATACCCTGCCGCGGACAAGCGCAGCGAGCGAGATCCTCACACCTTCGACGACCTAACGAAGGAGTACATGGAGCGCCATGCGAAGCCCCGTAAGCGGTCGTGGCGCAACGACGAGGGCATGATCCGGAAGCACGTCCCGAAGGAGTGGCTCCTCATGAAGGCGCACGCGATCTCGCGGCGGGACATTCGGGACCTCCTCGACGGGATCGCGAAGCAGTACCCCACACAGGCCAATCGGGTGCTCGCGTTACTTCGCAAAATGTTCAACTTCGGGGTCGCCCGAGAGCTGGTGCCCGCCAGCCCCTGCGTCGGAATTGAGCGCCCGTCCCCGGAGCGCCAGCGGGACCGCGTCCTCACGCCTGACGAGTTGAAGCAGATATGGACGGCGCTCGACGCGGAAGACCTGTCGATTGCTGGGCTCTTTCAGCTCTACCTACTGACGGCCCAGCGTGGCGGCGAACTGAGGGCGATGGCGTGGACGGAGGTCGACCTTGAGGCAGCCTGGTGGGTGATCCCGGCCGAGAAGGCGAAGAACGGCCTGGCGCATCGCGTGCCGCTCTCGCCGCGAGCCGTCGCCGTTCTACGCGAGCTGCGCGGACGCGCAGACAGCTCGCCCTGGGTATTTCCGAGCAGAAGCGCCAGGGGGTACCGGAAGACCCTCACGAAGCCCCTCGAGCGCATCCGAACGGCAAGCGGCGTGTCGTTCCAACCGCACGACCTCCGTCGCACCGTCGCGACGTACCTTACCTCAGAGCTGGGCGTGTCTCGGCTCGTGGTGTCGAAGATCCTGAACCACGTCGAGACTGGCGTGACGAAGGTCTATGACCGCGCGAGCTACGACCGCGAGAAGACGGCCGCCCTTGTCGCCTGGGATGTGCGCCTCGACGCTATCGTGCGTGGCGAGCCTTCGACCGCGAAGGTCATCCCGCTCCGCGCTCACGGCGGCTCTTGATCCATTCCACCACGTCTGAGACGAGCCACCCCACGGTCTGCGTGCTGATCTGACGGCGCCGGGGGAATTCCCCCGCTCTCTCTAGTCGCCAGAGTGTGGTGCGGGAGAGCCCCGTTCGCTTGCAGACCTCCGGTACTCGGAGAAGTCGGTCTCCTGGGAGCGGGTCTTCCGACAGCGACGACTCCGCCTTGGTGCAGGCCTCTTCGATCATCGCCTGAAGGTGGACGAGCGCCTTCCTGTTTCGTCGATACTGAGCGACGACCTCCGCCAGGGTGGCCATGGGGCAATGGTGGGGCGCGCAGGGCCTGAGTCTCAAGCTGCTCGCTCGACGCCTGGGCTCGGCGTCTCCACTCCATCGTGACCGGCACGGCCGCGAGAAGAGTCGTCGAGCTTCACCACGCCTAGAGCGCAGCGCCCTGTCCAAGACTGGCCGCTCCGGCCTGCGCGCCCGTCGCCGGGGCTTAGATCGCGGAACCCACGCCTCTCACCGACCATTCCCAGAGGCTCTTCCCTGCCGTCTGGGCGACGGGCGCCGCGGCGCGATCCAGCTTGCTCTCGCGTGTCGTGCGGACCTCTCGGACCACGCCCTCTGATACCCACGGTAGGAGGTTTCCATACCCGGTTTTTCGGCTGACCGTGCGGGACCGAGATACGCCATGGTGGCGGAAAATCCTAAGTAGCGGATCTCACAGGTGAATGATTTTCGCCAAACCTACAAAACCGTAGGTTTGCCCCCTTGGCGAAAAGTCCCAGCCCGTGCCGAATTGGCGCCAGACCCCCGTTGGCGAGAATTCCGCTCTTGGCGCGGCTCAGACCGGCTCAAGCGTCGCGGGCCGGTAGTAGCGAACCGTCGGCCGCCCCCGCCGCCCCTCGCGCTTCTCTGTCCACTTGAGGACTCCTGGAGGAGGGAGGTCCGCTTCCTCCTCGCTTCGCATCTCGGCCAGCTGGCGGTTGATGGTCCGCTCTGACTCGCCCAGGCGCTCGGCAATCTCCGACGCCGACAACGCTCGGTCCTCCTCCGCGGGAAGCGCGCCGAGAATGCGCTTCCGGTCCTGGGCTCGGGCCGCCTGGTTCGGCGTGCTCGCCCTGCGATAGCCCTCTGGCGTCAGCTCGATGTACAGATCGCTCGGCGTCTCCTCCAACCGCCCCTCGTACTGGAGGCGTCGGACGTGGCCACCGTGAGCCCCCTCCTTCGGCTTGGTTAGCCCGAAGATCGCGTCGGCGTCCCCAGCGATGGCATTGCTGCCTCTCCCCGAGTCGATGACGCTGCCACCCCCCTTCCGGTCGTGGCGCACCAGGATGACGGCGATCCCCATGGCAAGAGCGGGCTGCAGGACGGAGAGCGCTTCGAGCATTGCTCCCGATTTATTTTCGTCCTCGCCCTGGATGCCAGCGAGCTTCGCCAGCGTGTCAATGATCAGGACGCGAGCGCCAAACCGTTCCGCCAGCCGGATCGCCCCGTCGGCGCGGGCTTCCCAAGAGATGCCGAGCACGTCCTGGTTGGAGAGAACCTGCAGCTCCTCACGCTCGCACAACCCGGCCCGCGTCAGAATCTGATTGAAGGTCGCCCGCGGCTGCTCCGTAAACCACAGCACTCTCGTCTTCGTCGCCCGCTCCCCAAGGAACTCTCCGCCCTCGATCAACGCACGGACCCACCAAGAGACCAAGGTGGACTTACCGGCCTCCTTGGGTGGCCCGTGTAGATCGACGAGCGTGCCGAACGCGATGAAGGGCCGGAGCGCCCACTGCACTTCGGGACTTCGTCCTTGGCTGAACGCGCGAGCAGACTGCCCAGCGGTCATGACCAGGGCAACCTGCTCCTCATGGGTGAGTGATTTACGCTTCTTGCGGTCGCGTTCGGCGCGCTGGGTGCGCTTCTCCCATTCGTCAAGCTTATTCAGCCCCGCCCATTGGGTTTCAGGCTTGGAGAACAAGGCGCTGACCTCCCGCCGGTTGGTCTCAGGCATCGCGCCCAGGAGCGCGCGGATTCTCGGGAGTACTTCCTTGTTTACCTCTAGCCACGCATCGCGATCACGAGAGCGGTCAAGTTGCGTGAAGCTTCCACGCACGAAACAGTCGTGGTCATCCTCCCACAGTTCGCAGAAATGCTCCTTGACACGGAACTCCAAGAGATCGTAGCAGAAGTTCCTGCTTTGCAGATCGAGTTCCGCGCCAGCTCGGAGTGTCTCTCGCACCAGCACCGCGCGATCGATGGCACTCGCCCCGTACGACTTTGTCAGTTCGGCGATCCGGTTGCGCGCTGCCGTCGTGCGCGCCTCGTACTCCAACTCAGACGCGTCGTACGCCTCGTCGTCGGGTGCGGCTTCGCGGGTCTCCGGGTCTGTCCCGAGGTCTGGGGTGTACTCCTCAACCTCGATCTTCCCGTTTCGGTCGACCATTCGAAGGTAAGGCATGTCATGCGTCCTTTCTCACCCGCTCCGCCCGCCTTGTGGTGGCGGGCGCGTGGGCTGGGTAGATCATGTCACCTAGGTTATTCTGCAGGTCGACAGTGCGTGTTTCGAACACCCGCCTGGCGCCCATTCGGACGCCTCGCCCATGAACCCGGCACCCCTTTCCTGCCGGCCCTGGGACATCGGGGAGGGCCGGCCCGTGGCGTCGGCCGCCTGCCTAGATGCGGGGCTGGTGGCGAGAACACCGGCGGACATGTACGCAGGGCGCCAGGCGGCAATTCCGGACCGCCGGGCGGCCCGGCTCAAACGCGAGACGCTAGCGCGGCGGAAGCGGGAGAATCTCCGCGTCGCGTGACGCGGCTGACATGCGGGGAGTGTGCCTTACTCAAACGCCCGGTACCGACGAAGCGGTACTGCGCCCGCAGGTTTGCGATCAATGCCTGAGCCCGGAAGGAGCCATCTGTGTCTACGGGCTGTCCATCGACGGTGTGTTGTCAGACGCTCCGACGGCGAAGGGGATACACTCGACGCCTCGGCTGGTTCGGCAGTTGGCGCGGCAGGAGTGTTCACGCCGCGCGCGACTCTGCCATCCGCAGGTGCTGCATCGCGACCGACGCTGCCGCGTCAGGAACCTGTCTCGCCCGGCACACCGCTTCAAATTGGCCCAATGGGATCCGCTCTGGAAACGCCTCGCCCGGGTCTTGCGCTAGATCGTATAGGTAAACGTGCCCACTCCTGACCACGACCTTCTGGTCGCCCGCAACTGCCGCCACGAGGTTCTGCTTGAAACGCGGTGCCGTGCCTGCCCCGTTTGGGTAGTGGAAGTGTTCCGCGAGCGCAATCGGTCGGCGCCCACGATAGCTCGCATCGAGCAATGTGTCTGAAACCTTGTTGCTCCGGCTGCACGTCTCGATCAACCCGAAGAGGTCCTTGGTACTGACAACGTCATCGACCTCTTCGGACGGCAGATTGGGGTGGTGAATGAACAAGGGTACGTGGAGGTGGGTGTCGAACACCGAGGCATCGTGCAGGTACAGGCCATGTTCCCCGAAGGCCTCGCCGTGATCGCTGACAACGATGAGCAGCGTATCGTCTAGCAGTCCCCTGCGTGCCGCTTCGTCGTAAAACGAAGCGAGCTTTTCGTCCATCAGCTCGATTGCGCGGTGGTACCGCCCGAGTAGCAACCGCCGATTGACGTCAGACATTCGGAAATCGTCACGCAGGTACTGATGACCTCCGAGCCGGGGAAGGACAAATGGCATCGTGACTGCCTCGCAGGCTCCTCTAGCCGACCAGGGGGCACGGAAGATCGACCGCCGCGAAGGAGGATAGGGCGCATGGACGTCGTATAGGTTGCAGAAGAGGAAATAGCGGGTACCCGCGCGCCGCCATCCCTCCATCGCCGCCAGGGCATAGTTCAGCAGGCGATCGTCCGCGGGCACTGTGCTGCGGGCGAACTCGGTCACGAAATCTCTGTTCTTGCGTTGAAGAGCGGAGAAGAACCCGCTCGACATGATCTGGCGTCGGAATCGTGGCTTGGAAAGCGCAAGGGCCAATGCCAGCGGGTTCAGCCCGTGGAGTGGAGAAAGCACACGGGTGTTGACACGAAACCCGCGAGTGACACCCGGAAGCGATCCATCAAAGACGGAGTTCCGTGTCGCGACTTCGGTGTGGTAGCCCCGATCCGACAGGATCTCCGCTATGGTGCGCGTCTGGCCCCGGTAGGCCATCGTCTGGAAGTGAGCGCCATGCTCGGAGGGCAGGAGGCCCGTAAACATGCTCATGTGAGTGGGCAGGGTCCAACATTCCGTGGCATATGCTCGCGAGAACCGGATGGTCGATCGCGCGAGCCGGGAGAAAAATGGTGTTGACGGAAGCGCGGAGTTCTGGGCGCCGAGTGAGCTCGCTCGCAGGGAATCAACCACGGCGAGGATGATGTTCATTTACGCCTTCGCTGACACTGCGGCCTCGCCGAACTCCGGTTGTGCCCTTCGTGCACGCCTCGCGCGGTTGCGCACCCATGCGATGAAGAGGAGGGCGCCGAGCCCTGCTACCGCAATGATGAGGTCCAACTCCCAAGCACGGTTAACCTCGGCGCCGTACTCTCTCCCTCGCAGCGGCTCCAAGGCTGCCTTAAGCCCCTCGTGTATCGTCAGGAAGAGAAGAAACATCTCCCCCGTGAAGGTGAAGCGCCGTCGATAGCGAATGAGCAAGGCTCCTACGGCGAGGGCTCCCAACGAGAAGTAGAGCTGCAACGGGTGAACATGGAGGCTGAGGTTCGCCCCTACGGGGAGCAATCCCTCGGCCATCTCGTTCACGTACGGTCGACTAAACTTTGGGAACTGAATTCCCCAGGGCAGTGACGTCGGGACCCCGAAACAACACCCGTTCAGCAGGCAGCCGATTCTCCCAATGCCGAGGGCGAGCGCCGTTCCTGGAACGATGGCGTCCAGGACCGAGAGAACGGGAATCCGAGCGAGTCGCAGTATCAGCGGAAGGGCTACGAACGCGCCCAGGAAGCCCCCAGGAAGGCGAAACCCCGGCCCCGCAAGCCAAAAGCGAAGGCCCAGGCCGTTCTCAATCCCGAACTCGATCTTAGCCCCGACGGCACCGAAGGCGCAGACTATAGCCAGCGCCGTGGCGGCCTTGACGACGGCTACACCCTTAGAGCGAAGGACGAGGACGTTGCATGTCGTTCCGGCCAGCGCACCCAGCGCCCAAAGAGCGTGCCACGCTGAAAACCCTAACAGCTCCGGATGCATCCCGCGAACGCCCTTCGGCGAGATGGAACGCTATCCGCAGCAGCCGGCACACGGCGGAACGATGAAGTTGCCGAAGGCCTGGGGGTTTACCCCCGCAAAGAGCTCGAGCTCGTCTGTGCAGCCATTCACCACATCGACCCGCCCCGCCGATGATCCGAACAGCGTTGTCGCCACATAGACGCGACCATCCGGAGCCGCGGATGACCCTTGAACACTGAGGCTTGGGAAGCCGATGTTGCAGCTGATCGTGTTGCTTGCCACATCGTAGACGTCCACGGTGGTGCCTCCCGTGCCTCCGAGCGTCGAGACATACACCTTGCTGCCATCCGGAAGCACGGTGATGCCTGCGTACGGGTCTAGATGGGTGGCCACGCTCGTGAACGCGTTGGTGCTCGTGTCGATGACTCTTAGGAAGTCTCCACCCGAGAGAAGGTGCGTCCCGACATAGACCTTTGTCGAATCGGGACTTGCAACGATCTCTCGGGCATAGCCGCCAATGGCGATCGTTGCCGTTACGGTGTTGCTGGTCGCGTCGATCACTTTGACGGTGTCGTTGGGGTCAGCGGCGATCGTCACGTAGACCTTGCTATTGTTCGGGAGCACCGTTAGGCCGGAGGGCCAGTCTCCCGCAGGGTAGGCGGTCCCGACGCTGATGTTGGCGATCCGCGCAAAGCTCGTACTGTCGAGCACCTCGACGAAGCCGCTCAGCTTCGAGACGTATATCTTGGCACCATTGTGACTCACGGCAACCCGGTCCGGTGTGGCGTCGAGGGTGATCGCTTGCGAGACCGTGTTGCTGCCCGTGTCAATGACGAGCAGCTTGTTGGTCCCCGTCTCGCACACGTACACCGCGGCCTTGTTGGGGTTGACGGCCACACCTTGCGGGCGGGCGAGCGAGGAGATGGTGGCTACGACGGTTCTGGTCGCCGTATCCACTACGGTCACGCTTCCGTTCGTCGAGGTCCCAGTGAAGTCGCCGTAGTTGGTGATGTAGGCGTTCGGCGCGGCGAAGGCCGCGACAGGAAGAGCAAATACCAAGGAAGCTATGAGACGGAACCGTGTCATCGCAGCACCTCCGCGGTGTCTTCTCTCTGAAGAGTAGCGCCTCGTAGCCCAGAAGCGGTACGCCTGCAAGTAGTCACACAGGTCGCAGGTCTAGCACGAGACACCGCGGAGTTGGCGCGCAGCGCTAGTTATTGGGTGCGCACTCCAGTATCCACGTGTTGATCGCATCGATCTCGTCCGAGGAGAGGCACTGCGCCCCGCCCGCTGGTGTCCCCGGACACCCCTGTGGCATCAGAACGCCAGAGATTGACGGATCACCTGTGATCTTAAGGTAGAGGTAGCTTTTCGTGGGATCGCCTGGGGCCACCCGCTTCAGGCCTGGCTGCTGGAGCGATGCCACCCTGACCGACTGCTTGTAGGAGTCACCTCTCGCCAGGGAGTAGTTGAGGACCGCGCCCGCCGAGGGATGGCATCCGCTCAGGGCACACGAGCGATCGAAGATTGGTTGAACATTTGAGCCAAACGACACTGGCGTGCAGGTTTCGGGCTGCTGTGGAACACAACCAGGGACCTTTGACTTGCAGGGTGGGGGGCCACTCGGTCCTCCACCCCCCCCACTGCCCGCACAGCCAGTGAAGACGAGTGCTAGCAGAATGGTACCGACACCGTAGGCAGAGGACATTCGCATCCCAACTCCACGCGAGGCCGAGACTTCCGGGTGCTAGCTTCTGGGGGCTTACGAGACTCCAAGGATTGATCGAGAGGGGCGTACGTTGCCGGAGCAGCGCGTGAGGCGCAAGCAGAGGCGACTTTCCGGCAATGTCCTAATTTGAGGGGGGAGTCTTTGGCGACCGGCAGTCCGCACACAATGGCCGGCGGGGGCTGCGTAACCGCCTCTCCAAGTGACGCGAGCAGAAGGGTTGATGGCACCGGGAGCAGACGCCTCCCTTGGTTGCCGCGAACTTCTTGGCGCACCTGGTGCAAACGAACGGGACGAGTTCCCAGCGGCTCATACAATTTGCGGCGTCCCGTCGTCGGCCATGAACGGCAGCTTAAGAGTATCGCCGCGCTTCGGGAACGCTCGGTCGAGCAGCGCCATGAACTGCCTCCAGGCAGTCGGGCCGGTGGGGGTAATACGCATGAAGGCCAGCACGGCATGCAGGTGCTGGGCGAGCGCAGGGTTCCCGACGTCCTCCGTGAGCCACTGGTGGTGCTTCGCCCGTCCGTCCACAATCTAGTGGTGCGGGAGCGGGTCGTCACGGCGGCGCTGGCGGCCGCAAGGCTCGATCGCCGGCAGAGGGGTCTCGTGTAAGATTCGTTTCCTCCTGTGTGGGGGGTAAAGGCGCTGGCGCTGGCGAGCCCTGCACGCTACAGGCCCCCTCCCCGGTCTGCTCGCGCTGGTCGTTGGTGCGGTCGCTCGTAGCCGACCGGCACACGGTTCGCGCGAGCGCGTGAAGCGTGAGCACATGACGGCCCCGCGATCGTGACGGCCGTGTCGGCGGTGGCATTCGTTCGACGCCGCGCCTCGTCCGAAAGATCCGTGAATGCGACGGCGGAGTATCGGCACGGTTCGTGGATCTGCGGGCGAGATGGGAGGTACGAGTGATGGACTTCGGAATCAAGTTGGTGGCGTACGGACAAGCGACCGCAACGCTCGCGCTCCGGTGCGGGTGTCGCTACGAAGAGTGGAGCGACCCCGCCACGGGCGAGACCGCGGCGTCGCTGTGGAACCCGTGTGGTGAGCCGGAGCACGAGCCCCGCCGTCGAGGACGCGATCATGCGGGGCATTGCCTGGGACCTGGCGCTCACGGCGAGCCGTGCCGCGTGACGCCACTAGACCCCCGAGTGAGCCGGCACCAGATCACGGAGCACCAGCGAGGGTGCCGCTCCTGTTCGGCGCTACTCGACCACGCCCGAAGTCGGGGCGACGGCGTGGCGCTCGAAGCCTGGCGCCGGCAGCTTGCTGCCCACCTGGAGGAACCGTCGCCAGGGGGCCGCAAACCGCTCTCGCCATGCGATCGGCCCTAGGCAGCTTAGCCGCTGCTGCCTATTTGCTGCCTGGGTCGCCTTCGCGGGGCGCGCGGCAAGCCGTAAGTACCTGAGAAGTCGAATGGCCAGGGGCAGGATTGAACTGCCGACACCACGATTTTCAGTCGTGTGCTCTACCAGCTGAGCTACCTGGCCGGAGCGCGCGTATATACACGAGCCGTCCGGCGGGCAAAAGGCGTGGCGACGGGCACTCCCGGCGCCGTCCCGATCCGCAGCAGATGGACCGCGACGACCGCGCCCGGGTATCTTCCCGCCTCGATGCCGCCGCAGGCCCCGCGCGGAGCGCGCCGCGCCGACGTCCTCTGGTACGCGGCGGCGGCGCTCACGTCCTGGTCCTTCGGCTATGCGCCGGTGCGCGCCGGCGACCTCTGGTGGCACCTGGCGAGCGGACGCTGGATCGTCGCGCACCACGCCGTGGCCGCGTACGATCCGTTCGGCTACACGTCGGCGGGACGCGCCTGGGTCGACGACGCGTGGCTCTCCGATGCGTTGCTCTGTCTCTGGAGCCGCGCCTTCGGGTTGGAGAGCCTGGCCGTCTGGAAGTGGGCGGCGCTGGTCGCGGGCTGGCTGCTGCTGTTCCGGCTCCTCGTCCGGCTGAGCGACAGCTATCTCGCGGGCTACGTCGCGGCGACGGTCGGCCTCGCGGTCGCGGCACCGTTCCTCGACGTCCGACCGCAGCTCGTCGCGCTGCCGTGCTGGGCCCTGGTGCTCGAAGGGACGGTCGGACGGCGCCCGGCGGCGTGGCTGCCGCTGGTGCTGGCGGCGTGGGCCAACCTGCACGCGAGCTTCGCGCTGGGCCTCCTCACACTGCCGTTGGTGCTCGCTCCGGCGCTGCGCGATGGGAGCGAACGCCGACGGACGCTCGTCCTCGGCGCGCTCTCCGTCGGCGCGACGCTGCTCACGCCGTACGGCTCGCAGGGCATCGCCCGGCCGCTGCTGCACGCGCTCGCCCCGGGGTTCCGCGGCATCGCCGAGTGGCTGCCACCGTTCGAGCCGGGCGGCATCCATTCGTGGCTCTACCCGTACGGGATCGCCACATTCGCGGGCGCGACGTCGGCACTCGCGGCCGACCCCCAACGCCGACGGTCAGCGGAGACCTGGGTGGCGATCGCGGTCGGCGCGCTGGTCCTCGCGATGTCGCTGCGAAGTCGGCGATTCGTACCGCTGTTCGGAATGGGGTCGACGCTCGCGCTGGCTTTGGCCCTGGCACGTCCCGCGGCCGCGCTCGGCCGGCGGATGCCCGCGCTGCTCCCGCCGCTGGCGGCCCTCGGCCTCGCCGGATGGTGGCTGGCGCCGTATCCGAAGGGCCTCGCGGCGTTCCACTACCTCACCGAGGACTTCGAGTTTCCGGTCGACACGCTCGACTTCGTCGAGGCCAACCGTCTCGGGGGGAACGTGTTCGCCTTCTACGGCTGGGGCGGGTACGTCGACTGGCGGACGGACGGGCGGCTGCGGGTCTTCATCGACGGCCGCGGCGAGACCGCCTTCGGCGACGAGACGCTCGCCCGCTACCTCGACGTCGCGAACCGGCGGCCGGGCTGGACGGACGTGGTCGATCGGAGCGGCGCCGACTTCGTGCTGTGGCCGCGCTGGGAGCTGGCGGACGTCGCCGAGACCCTGGTGCACGCGGGGCACTGGCGCGTGGTCCC
>JACXTT010013278.1_pt1 | contig 10865 bp, 8 predicted proteins | sample 9270951 | NCBI WGS metagenome assembly JACXTT01 (sample SAMN15532306, study PRJNA645909) | rock metagenome | isolation source: weathered quartz diorite | place: Puerto Rico | collected 2017-06-21
CCCGCGCCGTTGCAGGTATCGGGATGGTCGCAGTCGGTGTTGGCCGGGCTCCCGCACGCCGCACCGGACGGCTTGACCGCGTCGGCCGGGCAGGTGACCGCCGTGCCGTTGCAGGTCTCCGCGATGTCGCAGTCGCTCGTCGCCGAGCGGCAGACGAAGGTGGACGGCTGCTTCGCGTCGGCCGGGCAGGCCGCGCTCGAGCCGTTGCAGTTCTCCGCCACGTCGCAGACGCCCGCCGCCGACCGGCAGACCGTGGTCGACGCGAGGAAGGTGTCAGCCGGGCAGGCGGCACTCGTCCCGTTGCAGCTCTCCGCCGCGTCGCACACGCCTGCGGCCGAGCGACAGACCGTCCCAGCAGCCTTGAGGCTGTCCGCGGGGCAGGTGACGCTGCTGCCCGTGCAGGTCTCCGCGTTGTCGCACGTGCCCGCCGCCGAACGGCACACCGTTCCGGCATTCCCGGCCGTGTGCTGGCAGGCCACTGCCGTTCCGTTACACTGGTCGACCGTGCAGGGATTCCCCTCGTCGGTGCACGCCGTCCCGCTCGCCTTCTTCACGTCCGCCGGACACGCCGAGCCCGACCCCGTGCAGTTCTCCGCGAGGTCGCACTCGCCTGCCGCTGGCCGGCAGACCGCACTCGTCGATGCGAAGCCGTCCGCCGGGCAGTTGTTGCTGACGCCGTCGCAGTTCTCGGCGACGTCGCACGCCCCGGTCGACGGCCGGCAGACCAGGCTGGTCGGCTGCTTCGCATCCGCCGGACAGGTCGAGCTCGTGCCGGTGCACGTCTCGGCCACGTCACAGACGCCCGCCGCCGAGCGGCAGGTCGCCCCGGCGTTCCCCGCCGGGTGCTGACAGGTGTTGCTCGAGCCGTTGCAGGTGTCCGTCGTGCACGGATTCCCGTCGTCGGTGCACGCCGTCCCGTTCGCCTTCTTCCCGTCCGCGGGGCACGTGGCGCTCGACCCGGTGCAATTCTCGACCGCGTCGCACTCGCCGGCCGCCGACCGGCAGACCGACGACGTCGGCTGGAAGCCGTCCGGTGGACAGGCCGCGTTCGTCCCGTCGCAGGTCTCGGCCGTATCACACGCGCCGGCCGCCGACCGGCAGAGCGTTCCCGCAGGGCTCTTCGCATCGGCCGGACAGCTGGCGCTCGATCCCGTGCAGCTCTCCGCCGGATCACACGCGCCCGCCGACGACCGGCAGCTCGTTCCCGCCGTGGCGAACCCATCGGCCGGGCAGTTGTTGCTGACGCCGTCGCAGCTCTCCGCCACGTCGCAGACCCCCGCCGCGGACCGGCAGACCGCCGTGCTCTTCCCGTCGGGCGGACAGGCGGCGCTCGTTCCCGTGCACGTCTCGGCCGTGTCGCACACACCGGCCGACGACCGGCACGTGGTCCCGGCCACGACCAGTGCATCCGCCGGGCAGTTGTTGCTCACGCCGTCGCAGGACTCCGCAACGTCGCAACTACCCGCCGCGGACCGGCAGACTGCGGTGCTCTTCCCGTCGGCCGGGCACGCCGAGCTCGTCCCGTCGCAGCTCTCCCCCAGGTCGCAGACCCCGGCCGCCGACCGACAGATCGTGCCGGCGTTGCCAGACGCGTGCTGGCAGGTGTCGTTCGTGCCGTCGCAGAGATCGGTTGTGCAGACGTTCCCGTCGTCGGTGCAGGACGTCCCGGCCGGCTCCTTCGCGTCGGCCGGACAATCGGTGCTCGTCCCGGTGCAGCTCTCCGCGAGGTCGCATTCGCCCGCGGCCGAGCGGCACACGGTGCTGGACGACGCGAAGGTGTCTGCCGGGCACTTGTCCGTCGCCCCGTCGCAGGTCTCGGCCACGTCGCAGGCGCCCGCCGCGGACCGGCAGACCGTCGTCGAGGGCTCCTTGGCATCGGCCGGACAGGCCGTGCTCGTCCCGGTGCAGGTCTCCGCCGCGTCGCACACCCCTGCCGCGGACCGACAGGTCGTCCCGGCGTTCCCCGCCGGGTGCTGACAGGCATCGCTCGTCCCATTGCAGGTATCCGTCGTGCAGACGTTGCCGTCGTCCGTGCACGCCGTCCCGCTCGGCTTCTTCGCATCCGCCGCACACGTCGCGGTCGCCCCGGTGCAGGTCTCCGTCGCATCGCACTCGTCCACCGCCGAGCGGCAGACGGTGGTCGAGGACCGGAAGGCGTCGGCTGGACAGTTGTCGCTCGTCCCGTCGCAGCTCTCCGCCACGTCGCACACACCGGCCGCGGACCGGCAGACCGTTCCTGCCGGACTCTTGGCATCCGCCGGACACGCCGCACTCGCCCCCGTGCAGCTCTCCGCCGGGTCACAGACCCCGGCCGAGGACCGGCACTCCGTCCCCGCCGCCACGAAGCCGTCCGCCGGACAGTCGTTGCTGACGCCGTCGCAACTCTCCGCCACGTCACAGATCCCCGCCGCGGACCGGCAGACCGCCGTGCTCTTCCCATCGGGCGGGCAGGCCGCGCTCGTTCCCGTGCAGCTCTCCGCCGGGTCACAGACCCCGGCCGAGGACCGACACTCGGTCCCCGCTGACACGAACCCATCCGCCGGACAATCGTTGCTCACGCCGTCGCATGACTCCGCGACGTCACAGACATCGGTCGCGGACCGGCAAACATCCATGCTCTTCGCATCGGCCGGACACGTGGAGCTCGTCCCGTCACAGCTCTCCGCCAGGTCGCAGACGCCCGCCGCCGACCGGCACACCGTCCCGGCATTGCCCGGGTCGTGGTGACAGGCATCGTCGACGCCGTCGCAGAGATCCGTCGTGCAGACGTTGCCGTCGTCGGTGCAGGACGTCCCGACGGTGACCTTGTCGTCGGCCGGACAGTCCGCCCCGGTCCCGGTGCAGCTCTCCGCGAGATCGCACTCGCCGGCGGCCGAGCGGCAGACCGTCGTCGAGGGCTCGAAGGCATCCGCCGGGCAGTCGTCCGACGTGCCGTCGCAGGTCTCCGCCACGTCGCAGATGCCCGCCGCGGACCGGCAGACCGTCGTCGAGGGCTCCTTGGCATCGGCCGGACAGGCCGTGCTCGTACCGGTGCAGGTCTCCGCCGCGTCGCACACCCCCGCCGCGGACCGACAGGTCGTCCCGGCGTTCCCCGCCGGGTGCTGACAGGCATCGCTCGTCCCGTTGCAGGTATCCGTCGTGCAGACGTTGCCGTCGTCCGTGCACGCCGTCCCGCTCGGCTTCTTCGCATCCGCCGGACACGTCGCGCTCGCCCCGGTGCAGGTCTCCGTCGCATCGCACTCGTCCACCGCCGAGCGGCAGACCGTGCTCGAGGACTGGAAGGCGTCGGCGGGACACGTGTCGCTCGTCCCGTCGCAGCTCTCCGCCACGTCGCACACCCCGGCCACCGAGCGGCAGACCGTCCCGGCGTTCCCCGCCGGGTGCTGACAGGTGTCGCTCGTGCCGTTGCAGGTGTCGGTGGTGCAGACGTTCCCGTCGTCGGTGCACGCCGTCCCGCTCGCCTTCTTGGCGTCCGCCGGACACGTCGCGCTCGATCCGGTGCAACTCTCCGCGAGGTCGCACTCGCCGGCCGCCGATCGGCAGACCGTGGCCGAAGACTGGAACGCGTCGGCAGGACACGCATCGCTCGTCCCGTCGCAGGACTCCGCGACGTCGCAGACGCCCGCCGACGGACGGCACACGGTGCCAGAAGGCTCCTTCGCGTCCGCCGGGCAGGCAGGACCGCTGCCCGTGCAGAATTCGTCCGCATCGCAGGCGCCGGCCGACGAGCGGCACTCTGCCGTCGACGGGGCGAACGCATCGGCTGGGCAGTCGACACTCGTGCCGTCGCAGGACTCCGCGACATCACACACGCCCGCCGCCGATCGGCAGATCGCCGTGCTCTTCTGGTCGGCGGGACACGCGGAGCTCGTCCCGTCGCAGCTCTCGGCAAGGTCGCAGACGCCCGCTGCCGAGCGGCAGATCGTCCCGGCGTTCCCCGCCGGATGCTGACAGGCGTCGTCCACGCCATCGCAGGTGTCGGTGGTGCAGACATTTCCATCGTCGGTGCAGGGCGTCCCGCTCGCCACCTTGTCGTCGGCCGGGCAGTCCGCGCCCGTCCCCGTGCAGCTCTCGGCCAGGTCGCACTCGCCGGCCGCGGAGCGGCAGATCGTGGCCGACGATTCGAAGGTGTCCGCCGGGCAGTCGTCGGTCGTGCCGTCGCAGGACTCCGCGACGTCGCAGACTCCGGCCGCGGACCGGCAGATGGTGGTCGAGGGCTCCTTCCCATCGGCGGGACACGCCGCGCTGGACCCGGTGCACTTCTCTGCGACGTCACAGACGCCGGCCGACGAGCGGCAGACGACGGTGGAAGACTGGAAGCCATCGGCGGGACACGCCGCGCTGGATCCCGTGCAGCGCTCGGCGACATCGCAGACACCAGCCGAGGAGCGACAGGCGACCGTGGAGGACTGGAACGCGTCGGCGGGGCAGACGGCGCTCGACCCCGTGCAGGTCTCCGCCACGTCACAGACGCCGGCCGAGGAACGGCAGACGAAGGTCGAAGGCTGGAGGGTATCGGCGGGGCAGTTCGCGCTCGAGCCCGTGCAGGTCTCCGCTATGTCGCAGACGCCGATCGCGGAACGGCAGACGGTGCTCGACGACTGGAACGCATCGGTCGGGCACGTTGTGCTCGTGCCGTCACAGGTCTCTGGCACGTCGCATACGCTCGCTGAGGTACGGCAAATGGTGCCGGCGTTGCCGGCCGGATGTGTACAGGCGGGCGATCCGACAGTACCGTTGCACACGTCGGTGGTGCAGACGTTGCCGTCGTCGGTACAGGCGGTCCCGGCCGGTTGCACGGCGTCCGCGGGGCACGCCCCGTCGACGCCGGTGCACCTCTCGGCGTTGTCGCACTCGTTCGTCGCGCTCCGGCAGATCGTCCCGGTGGCGACGAGCACGTCCGCTGGGCACGCCGAGCTCGTCCCCGTGCAAGACTCGGCGACGTCACAAGCGCCGGTCGCGGAGCGGCACACGGTGCCGGCGTTCCCGGCGTTGTGGATGCACGCGGGTGATCCCACCGTACCGTTGCACTGGTCGGTCGTGCAGACGTTCCCATCGTCGGTGCACGCGGTCCCCGCGGCCTTACCGGCGTCGGTGGGGCACGTCAGGCTGCACGCCGAGAACTTCTGAATGCGGCTGTTCCCGTTGTCCACGACGAAGATGTTCCCGCTGCCATCCACGGCGATCCCGTTGGGTTGGAAGAACTGCCCGTTGCCGCTTCCGGCGCTTCCGAACTTCGCGAAGAAGGTGCCGGCGTTGGTGAAGACCTCGATGCGGGCGTTGTTGTAGTCGACTGCCAGCACGTTCCCAGTGCCATCGACGGCGACGCCCGTCACCGCGTTGAACTGGCCATTACCGTTGCCCAAGCTTCCCCACTTGCCGAGGAACCCGCCGGTGGGTGAACTTCTGGACCCGGTTGTTGCTGAACTCTCCCACGAACACGTTGCCGCTCGTGTCGACCGCGATGCCGGTCGGCGCGTCGAACTGACCGTCGCCGGTGCCGAAGCTGCCCCACTTGGTGAGAAATGTGCCGCTGTTCGTGAATTTCTGGACACGATCGTTGCCGGAGTCGCTGACGTACACGTTTCCGCTCGCGTCGACCGCGATGCGTGTGGGGAGGTTGAACTGGCCGTCCCCGCCCCCGCCGGAGCCCCATTTGGCGATGAACGTCCCGCTGTTCGTGAACTTCTGGACGCGGGCATTCGCGCGCTCCAGCACGAAGACGTTGCCGCTGCCGTCCACCGCGACGCTGTACGGCTGGTTGAATTGACCGTCGCCGCTGCCGGCCGTCCCCCACTTGCTGACGAAGGTTCCGGTATTCGTGAACTTCTGGACGCGGTTTCCGTCGAATTCCGAGACGAAGACGTTCCCGCTGGCGTCCACCGCCACGCCGGTGACGTTGTTGAACTGTCCGTCACCGCTGCCGACGCTCCCCCATTTGGTCACGAACGATCCGCATCCGGTGCAGGTCTCGGCGAGGTCGCACTCGTTGGCCGCCGCCCGGCAGATGATCCCGGCGTTGCCGAGCGCGTGCTGGCACGTGACGTTCGTCCCGTCGCAGGTGTCCGTCGTGCACGGGTTGCCGTCGTCCGTGCACGCGGTGCCATTCGACTTCTTCGCGTCCGAGGGGCACGCGGCACTCGATCCGGTGCAGTTCTCCACCAGGTCGCACTCGCCGGCCGCCGAGCGACAGATCGTCGTGGAGGAGGCCAGCGCGTCCGCCGGACACGCCGTGCTCGTGCCGTTGCAAGACTCGGCCACGTCGCACGGGCCGGCGGACGCGCGGCACACGGCGCCCGCGTTCCCGGCCGCGTGCACGCATGTGCCCGACCCGTTGCACAGGTCGGTGGTGCACGGGTTCGCGTCGCTCGTGCACGCGCTCCCGGCGGCCTCGAACTGGCACGCCGCCGAGCAGCAGTCGCCGCTCACGGTGTTGCCGTCGTCGCACTGCTCGTGAGCGCCGACGACGCCGTCGCCGCAGTGAATCGAGCACTCGCCGGCGGTCCCGGCCTGGTAGATCGCGGTGATCTCGGACTGCGACAGGGCGCGGTTGTAGATCTGGACCTCGTCGAGCAGGCCGACGTAGAGGAAGTTGCCGCCGTTCCAGCGACCGAGGTTCAGCGACTGGGCGCTGGAATCCTGGATAGTCCCGGAGGCGGCGCTCGAGGTCTTGAGCACGCTGTCGACGTACAAGGCGATCGTAGTCCCGGTGTAGACGCCGGTGAGGAGATGCCACTGGTTGTCCCAGACGAAACCGAAGTTCGACGTGAACTGCCCGCCGCTCGTCGTGCCGACGAAGAACTGGAGCGTCGAGGTCCCGCCGGTATACATCGAGTAGCCGTTCGTCCCGCCGAAGTTGCTCTTGCTGAGGAGATAGCCGTTCGCCGCCTGGGCCCCGCCCTTGGCCCACATCGAGACGGTGATCGCGCTCCCGGTGATGTTCAGCGACGAGGAGTTCGGTACGACGACGGCCGCGTTCGATCCGGGGAGGCTGAACGCCTGGCCCACCTCGCCGGCCGCGAACGTCGCGCCGTTGACCAGCGAGCCATTGTTCCCGTCGGCGGCGTCAGCGGCATTGCCCTCGGCGGCCCACCAGCTGACGAGGCCGGATGCGGGCGCGATGCAGCTCTGTGCGCTGGCAACGAGGGGAAGCATCACCGTGAGCGCGATCGTCGTGACGATCCGTAACCTTCGTGGGGACATGGGCTGGGGCCTCCGTCTCGGCGCGGCACCGGCTGATTGAGAGGAAAGTGCACTCGCTAGCACGCCGGCTAGAAAGGCGCTTACCGCTGCCGAGTAGCATGGACGATGCCATCCTGTCCAGGGGAAAAGGGCGGCACGGGCCGAGCAGCCCGTGCAACGTCGGTGTCCACTCGAATGGACAGGACGGCCAGGATCGTGAACGCTCGCCTTGACCTCGCCGCCGTGCCCAGCGTTAGACTCCTCCGGGCCGCCCGTGAGACAGCCCTGACGATTTCGATGTAAGCGCGGCAGCTCCTCGGCGCGGCTGCTCCGTCGGCAGCCCGCGAGGTGCCCCTAGCTTCGTCCAATTCACCTGTCGTCGGAAATACGGCGATCAAGCGCTGGAGGGGGTCGCGCGGCTGATGGAGCAGATAGGACCCTAAAAAGGGGGATCCACCCGGATTTCCTCCCGGTCGCGTCTACCACGCCCCCGCGTCGCTCCGTAACGACGGATGCCGCAGGAGGGGTCCGGCAAGCTGGCGAGCGGGGCTTTCGTCCCGTCGTCCCCGCGAGGGCCTCCTGCTCCGGAGACGTCGCCCTAACGAGAATGCTTGCCGGATGATGAGCAGCGCGGCTATGAAGTGCCGGGAGGAGCTACGTCGTCCCGTTTGGGGAATGGCCGGTGAATCGCGTGCCTTCGGGCCTTCAACGCCGTCCCAGCGCACCCTCCATGGTCGTTCGTTCGTCGCGAGGCGCGCCGGCCGCCGCTGCTGGTCGATCGTGATCTCGCCGAGGAGGAAGGGCACTGGAAGATGATTAGCCGAGTCGCATGGGTGGCTCTGGCCACCACACTGATGTTGGGAGCGGGGGGCCCGGCTGCCGACGGTGCGACGGTAGCGACCGGCAGCGTGAGCTGTACATGGACGGGTCAAGCATCGATCAGGCCGCCGGTCGTGTTCGGGGGCACTGCGAAGTACTTGAAGGTCCGATTCAGGGGGAAGCTGTCCTCCTGCACGGGAAGTCAGGGTGGCGGTGTGACGATTGTCGGGGGTACGCTCAGGGCCTCCGGTGTGGCCAGCAGCAACGACTGCCTCTCGCTGATAGGCGGCATGCCACCCATGACGGGGACGGTCAGGTGGAGGGTGGCGCCAGGCACGCCACGAGTAGTCCCCAGCGCGCTCCTCTTCACGGGAGGCGGATTCGGTCTCGGGTCGGCCGTCACGATCTATCTCCCCGGCGGGGAGACGTCCTTCGTGACGGGCTCTTTCGTGGGTGACGCGACTACCGCCACCATCGTCACCGATCAACTTACGAGTGCGTTTGCGGACGGGTGCGGCTCCCGTCGCGGGGTGAGCGGGTTGACCTTCACGGGTACCAACGGTCCCTCGAGTATCACGCTCTCGTGTGGGTGTGCGGTGTCGACGACCACCACCAGCAGTACGACGACCTCGACCCTCACCCCGACGACGACGACGAGCCTGCCACCGCCATCGCCCAGTCTGATCTTCACGACCACGGTCGGTACCACGAGTTGCGGATCGGCCGGGCTCACCATGCAGCCCGCGGCGCCAACGTCGGGGCAGATCGATTCGGACACGGCATGTTCGACGATGATCTCGCCGCTCGGTCTCGGCTGCCTCTACCGCGGCGGCGGCGCGGCGAACGTCGTTCCTAGCCCGAAGATTCCGGACGGCGTCGCGTCGTATCTGAACCTCAGTGGCCCGAGCACGCTGACCGGCAGCGCGGGGACGACCATCCAGACTTGCACGGTCGGCTCCGGACCGGGACGGCATTGCATCAACAACGATTCACTGCCGGCGTGCAGCACCGATACCGACTGCGGCGGCGCCGTGGGATCCTGTGCGTTCGACGCGAATTGTTACTTCGGGGCGCCACTGCCGATCGTGAGCCCAGCGCCGTTCGGCCCGCTCACGATCTGTGTACTGGACACGGTCCAACCGGGCGCCGGCGGCACATTCGATGCGGGGACCGGCGACGTGTCGCTGTCCCTGCCGCTCTCCAGTCGGGTCTACGTTACTGGCAACACCGCATCGCCATGTCCCAAATGCATCTCGGGGACGTGCGATCCCACGTGGAAGACGAACGCGGGCAACCCGAGCCCCGACCAGGGGGCCGTGTGCATGTCAACTGGAAGTCAGCTCACGACCCTCGACTGTCGACCACCGCTCGGCCGGTTTCAGGCGACACTTCCGGTCGATCTCGGCGCGCTCACCACAGGAACGGCAACGCTGACCGCTTCGGACGGCAACTTCTGTCCAAACCAGCTCAATGCGGGGGCGTTCGGTCAGGGGGCGATTCGCTGCATCGCAGCGGGTGGTGCGCCCGCCGGCAATCTGGGCGACGGTTCCCCGCATGCGGTCGCGCTCGGGGCCGTCTTCTGCATGCCCGCCACCGGAACTCCGGCGCTCGATGCCGTTACGGATTTGCCAGGGCCTGCCGCGCTGAGCCTGAACGGAATCGTCCAACTGAATACATCCGGCACCTTCGCGAGCACGACCACGACTTCCTCGACGAGTACGACAGCCAGCACGACGACAACCTCTACGTCGACGACGACCCTCCCAGCCTGTACGTTCTTGCTGACGTGGGGGATTCTCGGAGGGGCTCCCGGCCAGTTCGACGGTCCGGCGGGCGTGGCGGTCGGTGCGAGCGGCAACGTCTACGTCACCGACTTCTACAACAACCGCATCCAGAAGTTCGATGCGAACGGAGGCTTCCTGACGACGTGGGGGACCTCGGGGTCCGGTCCGGCACAATTCACCAATCCCTACGGCGTCGGCACCGACGCGAGCGAGAACGTCTATGTCACGGACACTGGGAACAACCGCGTCCAGAAGTTCGATGCCAATGGAACCTTCCTCGCCATGTGGGGAAGCTATGGAGCGGCCGTTGGACAGTTCAACGTGCCAGCTGGTGTGGCGGTCGACGGGAGCGGAAACGTGTTCGTCGCGGACTTTCTCAACCACCGGATCGAGAAGTTCGACACGAGTGGCACCTTCGTCACCGCATGGGGCACACCGGGCGTCGGTAACGGCCAATTTCAGGATCCCGGCGGGGTGGCGACAGACGGGAGTGGCAAAGTCTACGTGGCGGATACCCACAACGACCGCGTGCAGAAGTTCGATGGGACGGGCACGTTCATCACCTCATGGGGAGGCGTGAGTAGCCCCTATGGCGTGGGCACCGATACGAATGGTCACGTCTACGTATCGGACTACACCTACGGCCGGGTCGATAAGTTCGACACGAATGGGGTGCTGCTCGGGGCATGGGGTAACTACGGCTCGGGGAGCGGGCAGTTCATCCATCCGCGGGGCGTAGCGACGGATGCGGGCGGGGATGTGTACGTTGCAGATCACGACAACAACCGCATCCAGAAGTTCGCCTGCCCATAATCCCAGGCTAGGGCGCGGACGTCCGCACCGCCGCCTCGGGTGAGCGTGAACGATGCCGTCGTCAGGCCCGAGGTAGGCCCGTGCGCGCATGAGGTCCTCGGTCTCGAGACCTTGGTGGTACTGCTCGTAGAGGAGTGTCACGAGTGCGCGCCCTTCCTCCCGCTTGCCGCGGCGCTCGAGCAGGCAGGCGAGGCTCGTCGCCGCGCGCAGCTCGAGCGTGTAGTGCTCCCCTCGTGTCAAGCTACACGTTGACATTATTGCCTTTGG
>JACXTT010013279.1_pt1 | contig 10864 bp, 8 predicted proteins | sample 9270951 | NCBI WGS metagenome assembly JACXTT01 (sample SAMN15532306, study PRJNA645909) | rock metagenome | isolation source: weathered quartz diorite | place: Puerto Rico | collected 2017-06-21
CCGTAAGGCGGGCGAAAGCCGCAAGGCCGAGCAGTACCTGCGCGGGGCGGTCGAAGCCGAGCGGCAGGTTGCCTCGACCGGCTTCGCGGGGCCGGGCGGCGTGGCGTCGCAGATGCCGCCCGCCAACCCGTTCGCGGGCATGACGGGCGGTGCGCCGAGCGCGGCCGTGCCCACGGGTTATCCGCCGGCCGCCGGTGGCAATCCGTTCGCGCAGGCACGCTCGCAGCCGGTGTCTTATCCGGTCGCGGCGAATTCGGCTTATCCGGCCTACCCTGCGGCTGCATACCCTGCCGGCGCCTATCCCGCCGCCTACCCGGCTGCCCCGATGGCGGCAGCACCGGGGGCGCTGCCCTGGGGCGCCGCACCCGCCGCCGCATCGAACGCCAAGGGCCGCACCACCACCGCCACGCGCACCACGCGCAACAGCAAGGCCGCCAACAACACGCCGCAGGCTTCGGCCTATGTGGCGCAGCCGGGCGGGCAGCCGGTCTACATTCCGCAGGCGCAGCCTGCCGGGTATCCGCAGCAGCAGGCCGGCTATCCCGCGCCGGGCTATCCGCCGGCCGCGTATCCATCGGCCAACGCGGCCTATGCGCAGGCCAATACGCCGCCGCGCAGCGAGCCGAGCTGGAACGCACCGCTGCGCACGGCCCCCGCGCCGGCGAACTCGCTGCAGTCGGAGCTGCAGGACCTGGAGTCGCAGCGCGCAGTGAGCCTCACCGCGGGCACCGTCTTCCGCAACCGCGCGGGCGAGGCGGGCCTGAGCCAGCTCTCCGACTTCCAGCTGCCGATCCAGGCGCGCTTCCCGGTCGGCGAAGGCAAGATCGTCGTCGGCGTGACGCCCACGGTGGTCGATGCCGGCACGCCCTCTTCCACCTACTCGACCGCCAGCCGGTTCGGCGGCGGCCCGACGGCCTTCTACAACTCGATCGCCAGCCAGACCACGCCGGGCCAGCAGAACGCCGCGGGCGTGGGGCTGAACGTGGGCTACGAAGGCAAGAACTTCGAAGGCGGCATCGGCACCACGCCGCTGGGCTTTCCCACCACCAACGTGGTCGGCAACGCGACCTTCAAGGGCAGCTTCGGCGACTCCTGGAACTACAAGGCCGACATCTCCCGCCGCGCGGTGACCGACAGCGTGCTGTCCTTCGCCGGCGCGAAGGACGGGCGCACCGGCGAACGCTGGGGCGGCGTGGTGGCCACCGGCGTGCGCGGCGACATCGGCTACGACGACGGCACCTACGGCATCTACAGCTACCTGGCGGCGCACAGCCTCACCGGGAAGAACGTGGCGAGCAACTCGCGCGTGGAAACCGGCGGCGGCGCCTACCTGCACCTGCTGGACAGCCCGGGCTCCAAGCTCACGCTGGGCATGAACATCGGGCTCATGGGCTACCAGAAGAACCTGAGCTACTACACCTTCGGGCAAGGCGGCTACTTCAGCCCGCAGAGCTTCGTGAGCGTGGCCTTCCCGGTCGACTGGACCGGCCGCGCCAGCCGCTTCTCGTGGCGCGTGAACGCGTCGCTGGGCGTGCAGTCGTTCACCCAGAAATCGTCGCCCTACTTCCCGACCGATCCCTCGCGCAACGCCGACGCACAGCGCGTGGCGGACGGCGCCCTGGCACTGGGCCTGAGCAGCGCTGTGTACAACGGCATGTACCCCAGCAGCTCGAAGACCGGCCTGGCCTACAACTTCGGCGCGGTGCTCGAGTACCAGCTGGCGCCGAAGATGTTCCTGGGCGGCGCGCTGGGCTTCAACAACGCGCAGAACTACCGCCAGTTCACCGGCAGCATGTACCTGCGCTATGTGTTCGGCGGCTCCAACAACCTGGGCGTGCCGAGCCTGGGCGGCGGAACCTCGCTGAGCCCGATGGTCTCGCCCTACACGCCGCTGCTGTAAGAGAAAGAAGAAAGCCTGCAGGCCCCGCGCGGGGCCTGCAGGCTTTCTGCACTTCGGTTCAGGCCGCGGGTGGGTCCTGCGGGGGTGGGGTCGTGGCGGGTGCCGCGAGCGCCGGTTCGTCCGGCGTGCTGGTGTCGCGGCCCCACAGGGGTGCGCTCTCGTAAGCAGCGACCCATTTCACGATGTCCTTGGCGGCCATCGGCATGGCAATGCCGTAGCCCTGGGCCAGCGTGCAGCCCATGGCGAGCAGCGCCTCGCCCTGCTTCACCGTTTCGACGCCCTCCGCCACGGCCGTGAGCCCCAGCGCATGCAGCAGCGCCAGGATGCCCTGCACGATGGCCCGGTCCTGCGCGTTGTCGAGCATGCCGCGCACGAAGGACTGGTCGATCTTCACGGCCGACACCGGCAGCTGGCGCAGGTAGGTCAGCGACGAATAGCCGGTGCCGAAGTCGTCGATGGTCACGCCAACGCCCAACGCCTTGCAGGCCTCGACGAACAGCGCCACGTTGGCGAACTGGCTGATGGCGGTGGTCTCGAGAATCTCCAGCTCGAGCATGCCCGCGCCCAGCTTGGGAAACTGCGAGAGGTGGCGTGCGAGGCGATCAACGAAGTCCCAGCGCATCATGTGGCGCGGCGCCACGTTCACGCTGACCGACACCTGCAGGCCCGCCAGGCGCCACTGGTGCGCCTGCCACAGCGCGGTGGCGATGGCCCAGTCGCCGACCTGCTCGACCAGCGCATCGTCTTCGATGAGCGGCACGAACTGGATCGGAGGCAGCAGACCGCGTTCCGGATGCTGCCAGCGGATGAGGGCCTCGACGCCGACGACTTCGCCGCGGCGCATGTCGACCTTCGGCTGGTAGACCAGGAAGAACTCGCCCTGCAGCAGCCCCTCTTGAATGCGCTGGCGCTCTCGCACCACCTGCTCGTCGGCACGTGCCTGCGGGGCGTCGAAGTAATGGACTTTGCCGTCGGCCGCGCGCTTGGCGAAGAAGGCCGCGTGCTGCGCCTGGCGCAATGCGATCTCGGGCGGCGGGCCATTGCTGTCGAGCATCATCGCGCCGATGCTGGCGTCGATGCTGGCTGTCTGGTCGCGCCAGGTCCAGGGCTCGGCCAGCGCGTTCTGGATGCGTTCGAGCACCTGCGCGCATTGCGAGGTGCCCAGGCCGGCGAACACCGCCGCGAACTCGTCGCCGCCCACGCGGGCCATGACGCTTTCGCGCGGCAGCTGTGCCTTGATGCGGCGCGCGACCTCTTCGAGCGCCGCATTGCCGGCAACCATGCCGAGGCGGTCGTTGAGCTCGGCGAAACGATCGACGTCGAGATAGCAGACGGCCGCGAGGCGCTTGCCCGCACGTGCCCAGTCGTCCATCAGGGGACGCAGCACTTCATCTGGCGGCAGGCGTGCTGAACCGTCGTAATGCGACGGCAGAGAGACGGGGGGTTGCTTGATCGACAAAAGACTGTGGCTCCGGAAAGTCGCGAGCTATTGTTCTCCCAATTCTGGCCGTTCGGCGCTTTGGAGCGCGGATTTGTGACAGCCGCTGTGTGCGCACAACACATGTGCATGCAAAAAAGGGCTTTCTCTTCGCGCCTAACCGCAATATGCACCCACCACGCGGCCTGCGGCCTCCACCTGGATGTTGAGCCGCGTGGCGTCCTGGGCCGGATCGGGGGAATCGGCGGGCAGCACGGTGCGGGCCATCCGGGCACCGGCACGCTGGCGCATTTCCTCGATCAGCAAAGGGGAAACACGCAGTCCGAGGCCGAAGCGCGCGGCGGCGGCCTGGCAGGTCTCGGGCGGCGGCGCGAAGCCGGGCGGCTCGGGCACTTCGGAGGTCAGCGGCCGGTCGGCAGGAGGTGACTGGCAGCCGGCAAGCGCGAGCACGAGGGTGGCCAGGGCGAGGTAGCGGCCGTTCGTCATATGCATTCATTTCCTCCGGGAATCGAGTCGGGAGCCTGTTCTGCGGCAGAGGTTAAGCCAGCGGGCCGCAAGGCATCAACTAATTCGCATGACCATGGCCGGGCCTTGGCCGCCAGGCGTATGCTGGATGCGACGCGCGCAGCCCCGGCCATCGGCCGCACACCTCATGACACAGCCTCCCGCCACCGTTTTCCTGATCGACGTCGACAACACCCTGCTCGACAACGACCGCGTCATCGCCGACCTTCGCGCCCATCTCGAGGAGAACTTCGGCGCCGAAAGCTCCGCCCGCTACTGGGACGCCCTGGAGGCGCTGCGCGCCGAGCTCGGCTATGTCGACTACCTGGGCGCGCTGCAGCGCTACCGTGCCGAGGAAAGCCGCCGCGGCATGAGCGACTCGCGCCTGCTGCTGATGTCGGGCTTCCTGATCGACTACCCCTTCGCCGACCGCCTCTATCCCGGCGCGCTCGATGCGCTGAAGCACCTGCGCCGGCACGGCCCCACGGTGATACTGTCCGACGGCGACGTGGTGTTCCAGCCGCGCAAAGTGCAGCGCTCGGGCCTGTGGGACGCCACCGAAGGCCGCGTGCTGATCTACGTGCACAAGGAAGAAATGCTCGACGCCGTCGCGCAAAGCCACCCCGCCAGGCATTACGTGATGATCGACGACAAGCTGCGCATTCTCTCGGCCATGAAGGCCGTCTGGGGACCTCGTCTGACGACGGTCTTCGTGCGGCAGGGGCACTATGCGCTGGATGCGCAGGCCATTGCCGCTTACGCGCCCGCCGACATCACCATCGAACGCATCGGCGACCTGATCAACTTCGACTTTCCATCGACATGAGCCAAGCCACCAATCCCCTCGCGGGCCAGCCCGCCCCGCTCGACCTGCTGGTCAATGTGCCGCGCCTGATCTCGGCCTACTACACCGGCCGGCCCGACCCGTCCGTGCCGGCGCAGCGCGTGGCCTTCGGCACCTCGGGCCATCGCGGCTCGTCGTTCGACAACGCGTTCAACGAATGGCATGTGCTGGCCATCAGCCAGGCGATCTGCGACTACCGCAGGCAAAAGGGCATCGACGGCCCGCTGTTCCTGGGCATCGACACGCATGCGCTGTCGACGCCGGCGTTCAACAGCGCGGTGGAAGTGCTGGCCGCCAACGGCGTGGAGCTGATGATCTCGAAGGACGACGAGTACACGCCTACGCCGGCCGTCTCGCACGCCATCCTGGTCTACAACCGCGGACGCACCGAAGGTCTGGCCGACGGCATCGTCATCACGCCTTCGCACAACCCGCCCGAAAGCGGCGGCTTCAAGTACAACCCGCCCAACGGCGGACCGGCCGGCACCGACATCACTTCGGCCGTCGAGGCCGCAGCCAACAAGATGCTGGCCAACAACCTCGAAGGCGTGAAGCGCCTGCCGCTCGCGCAAGCACTGCGCGCCGACACCACGCACCGGCATGACTACCTGAACACCTATGTCGAAGACCTGGCACAGGTGCTCGACATGGACGCCATCCGCGGCGTGACCATCGATCTTGGCGTCGATCCGCTGGGCGGCGCGGGCGTGCACTACTGGCCGGCGATCGCCGAGCGCTACAAGCTGAACCGCCTGAACGTGCTGAGCCAGGAGGTCGACCCCACCTTCCGCTTCATGTCGCTCGACTGGGACGGCCGCATCCGCATGGACCCGTCGTCGCCCGATGCGATGCACAAGCTCATCGCGCTGAAAGACCGCTTCGGCATCGCCTTTGCCTGCGACACCGACCACGACCGTCACGGCGTGGTCTCGGGCAGCACCGGCTTGATGCAGCCGAACAGCTACCTCGCGGTGATGATCGACTACCTCTACACGCACCGTCCGCAATGGCCGGCGCAAGCGGCCGTCGGCAAGACGGTGGTGAGCAGCCAGATGATCGACCGCGTCACCGCGCGGCTCGGGCGCAAGCTGTACGAGGTGCCCGTGGGCTTCAAGTGGTTCGTCGACGGACTGGTCGATGCGTCGCTGGCCTTCGGCGGCGAGGAAAGCGCGGGCGCGACCTTCCTGCGCAAGGACGGCTCGGTGTGGACCACAGACAAGGACGGCATGGTGCCCGCGCTGCTCTCCGCCGAAATTGCCGCGCGCACCGGCCGCGACCCCGGCGAACGCTACACCGAGCTGACCCAGGCGCTGGGCCAGCCGGTGTCGGACCGCGTGGACGCGGCGGCCACAGTCGAGCAGAAGAAGCGGTTGTCCAGCCTTTCTCCCGCGCAGATCAAGTCGACCGAGCTGGCGGGCGACAAGATCGTCGACGTGCTGAGCCATGCGCCGGGCAACGGCGCGGCCATCGGCGGCGTGAAGGTGGTGACCGCGAACGGCTGGTTCGCGGCGCGGCCCTCGGGCACGGAGAACATCTACAAGATCTACGGCGAGAGCTTCAAGGGCCCCGATCATCTGGCGCGCATTCTCGAAGAGGCGCAGCAGGTGGTCGATGGAGCGCTGTCGGGCGGTTGAGCGCATGCGGACGCTGGTGCTGCGGCTGAATCCGAGCGACGACCTGCGCGCGTCGCTCGACGCGGCGTTGAGGCAAGGCGGCGGCGAGGCGGCCTTCGTGGTCTCGGGCATCGGCAGCCTGCGTGGCGCGAGCATCCGGTTCGCGGGCGCGGAGAACGCCGCGCGCATTGAAGGCGATCTGGAAATCCTCACGCTGGCGGGCAGCCTGTCGCCGGACGGCTCGCACCTGCACATCAGCGTGTCGGATGCCGATGGGCGCGTCTTCGGCGGGCACGCGGCGCCGGGGTGCACCGTGCGCACGACCGCCGAGGTGCTGGTTGCGTGGCTGCCAGAGTGGCATTTCAGCCGGACGCACGACGCGGCGACGGGCTATGCCGAGCTCGCGCCGCGCCTCAAGACCTGAAAAGGCTCACTCGACGAGCTCTTCCACCCGCAGCGTCGTCACGGCTCCGGCCACTGCCGCGTGTTCCTGCAGCGCGTGCACCGCGAGGTCCAACGTGCCCTGCGTCACCTGCCCGGTCAACACCAGCACCTGGGGCCCCGCGCCGGCGGACTCGGCCGCCAGCGCAACCTGACGCACCGACACCTTCTGCTCTGCTAGGCAGGCCGTGACCGCCTGGATCTGGCTCACGGCGTGCACCGGCACACGCAGGTAGTGCAAGGTGTCGACCGCGGCGCGCGGCAGCACCTGCAGGGCGTTCGTCGCATGCGCATGGACGCCCAGGTGCGGCACGTGCTGGGCGGCATCGACGCCGTCGAGCCGCGCCACGTCCACGAGGTCGGCGATCACGGCCGATGCCGTCTGCTCCGAACCTGCGCCGGCGCCGTAGTACATCGTGAGGCCCGCCGCATCGCTCTTGACCATGACTGCGTTCATCGATCCCTTCACATGCGCCATCAGGTGATCGGCGGGCACGAGCGCGGGCTGCACGCGCAACTCGACGCCCGACGCCTGCCGGCGCGCCACGCCCAGCAGCTTGATGCGAAAGCCGAGTTGCTCGGCGCAGGCCACGTCGATGCCCTGCAGGCCGGTGATGCCCTCGACCTGCGCGTCGGCAAAGCGCAGCGGCATGCCGAATGCGTTGGCGGCAAGCAGCGTGAGCTTGTGGGCGGCGTCGATGCCTTCGATGTCGAAGGTCGGGTCGGCTTCGGCATAGCCCAGCGCCTGGGCCTGCGCGAGCGCGGCGGCAAAGTCCAGGCCCTCGTCGCGCATCTTGCTGAGGATGAAATTGGTGGTGCCGTTGATGATGCCCGCCACCCATTCGATGCGGTTGCCCGCGAGCCCTTCGCGCAGCGCCTTGATGATGGGAATGCTCACGGCCACCGCGCCTTCGTAGGCGACGACCACGCCTTGCTCGCGCGCGGCCGCGAAGATCTCGGTGCCATGCACGGCCAGCAGGGCCTTGTTGGCCGTCACCACGTGCTTGCCGTGCGCGATGGCGGCCAGCACCCAGTCGCGCGCGGGGCCGGTGCCGCCGGCCACTTCCACCACCACGTCGACATCGGGGTGCGTGGCCACGTGCATCGCGTCGGACGTGAGCGCAACGCCCTCGCCCACGATACCGGCGGCCCGCGCCAGGTTGCGCGCCGCGACGATCACGAGCTCGATCGAACGGCCGGCCCGCGCCGCGATGTCGGCCCGGTTGCGCGCCAGCACGCGGAAGGTGCCGGAGCCCACGGTGCCGATGCCGATCATCCCCACGCGCAGGGTACGAATGGCCGCGGGACGGCGGCTGTGCAAGGGCTCGAGGGATTCAACGGGATCGCGGTACATGGACATCTCCAGACGAAAAAACAAAACCCAGCTGCCAGAGCTGGGTTCATTCGTTCGGGGAGAGAGCGATACACCAGGTGGCTGCCGGAACGGCCACCTGCGCGTGTCAGGTGACCGCGGTGGTAATGGTGGTAATCATTCGAGCAACAACCATCGCCTGCGCGGAGGCAGGCGGCATCATGCGAGCCATCAGGGCTGCGTTGGATGCGGGGTTGAAGTTGAGGCTCGGCATGAAGGCCCGGAGTGTACCGCAGCTGACCGACGCCCGGCTCAGGGCGCCGCCGACAGGCGCTTTTCGAGCCACACGCTGTAGCGAGAGAGCCCGAAGCACAGCACCCAGTACACGGCCGCGATGAAGAGGTAGCCCTCGAGATAGAAAGGCCGCCACGTCGGGTCGCCGCCCAGTGCCAGCCCCAGCGCGCCGGTCAGCTCGAACAGGCCGACCACGGTGACCAGCGAGGTGTCTTTCAGCGTGCCGACCACGCTGTTGGTCAGCGCCGGCACCACCAGGCGCAGCGCCTGCGGCAGCACGATGTCGCGCTGCACCGGCCAGCGGCCGAAGCCCAGCGCCATCGCCACTTCGGTCTGCCCGCGCGGCACCGCCTGCAGGCCGCCGCGGATGATCTCGGCCAGGTAGGCGGCCACGAACAGCGTGAGGCCCGCGAGCACGCGCACCAGCACGTCGGGCTGCCAGCCGGCCGGCCACAACAGCGGCAGCAGGAACGAGGCCATGAACAGCACCGAGATCAGCGGCACGCCGCGTACCAGTTCGATGTAGCTCGCGCTCAGCGTGCGCACCACCGGCCAGCCCGAGCGGCGACCCAATGCCAGCAGCAACGCGAGCGGAAAGGCCAGCGCCAGCCCGACCACCGCCAGCCCGATGGTCAACGGCAGGCCGCCCCAGCGGCTGGTCGGCACGCCGCTCAGCCCCAACACGCCGCCACGCATCAGCAGCACGAACAACAGCAGCGCGACGATCCACAGCGGCGCCAGCCACCAACGCCAGCTGCGCGGCCAGGCGCTGAGCACGGTGACGGCCGACAGCACGACCACCGCGACCGCCGGCCGCCATTGCTCTTCATACGGAAAGCGCCCGAAAAGCATCGGCCGCCACTTCTCGGCCACCACACCCCAGCAGGCGCCGTGCTGCACCGCGCGGCAGGCCTCTGCGTCGGGCCGGAACACCGCATGCACGATGCCCCATTCGACGACATGGAAGCCGCCCCACGCCAGCAGCGCAAGCAGCAGCACCGTCGCCAGCGCACGCAGCGGCGAACCCCAGAGTTCGCTGCGCCACGCGATGGGGCCTTGCACGACATTCCTCATCGCCAGCCTCGCAGCGCGACGCGCGCGTTGTAGCGGTTCATGCCGAAGGAAATCAGCAGCGAGAGCAGCAGGTAGACCGCCATGATGATGGCGATGCACTCGAAGGCGCGGCCATTGGAGCCGATGGTGGTGTTGGCCACCGACACCAGCTCCGGATAGCCGACGGCCACCGCGAGCGACGAGTTCTTGGTCAGGCTCAGCAGCTGATTGGTCAGCGAAGGCACGATCACCCGCAGCGCCTGCGGCAGGATCACGATGCGCAACTGCTGCCCTGAAGAAAGCCCCAGCGCCTGCCCCGCCAGCACCTGCCCCTGCGAAACCGAGAGGATGCCGGCGCGCACGATTTCCGCCACGAACGCCGCCGAATAGAAAGTCAGGCCGGCAACGATGGTCACGTACTCCGGGCTCAGCGCGGCACCGCCGCTCACGCCGAAATTACCGCGCTCCGGCCACTCGAAATGCGTAGGCCACCAGCCGCCCTCGGCCGCCACGGGCCAAGGCACGCTCAGGCCGCCCTTGCTGAGCCACACGCCCGGCAGCAGGTGCACGGGCTCGGTCGGATCGGGCAGCAGGTTCGCCATCGCGAAGGCCAGCATCAGCAGTTGCACCAGGAGCGGCACATTGCGCAGCAGCTCCACATATGCGGTGCAGATGCCGCGCAGCAGCACATGCGGCGCGAGCCTGCCGATGCCGATCAGCGTGCCGAGCACCACCGAGAAAATGGCCGCCGGCACCGCCGCGCGCACCGTGTTGATCAGGCCCGCGAGAAAGGCGCGCCAGAACGGCTGGCTGGCATCGAAAGCGAGCCAGCCCTCGCTGATGGAAAAGCCCGCGGGCTCGGTCAGGAAGTCGAAGCCCGAGCGAACGCCGCGCGCGCGGAGCACCTCGAGCGCGTGGTGCACCACCCAGACGGCACCGGCCACCACGGCCAGCACCAGCAGCGCCTGCACCGCCCAGGCCAGCCAGACGCCGCGGCGCGACGTCCCGCCCTTCATCGAACCGGGGGTGCGTAGATCAGGCCGCCCTTGCTCCAGAGATTGTTGGAGCCGCGCGGCAGCTTCAGCACAGACTTGGGCCCGACGTTGCGCTCGAACATCTCGCCGTAGTTGCCCACGGCCTTGATGGCGCGGAAGGACCAGTCCTTGTCCAGGCCCAGCAGCTTGCCGAGGTCTTCACCGGTGCCGACCAGGCGTTGCTGCGCCGGGTCCTTGCTGTTGGCCTTGAGCTCGTCGGCGTTGGCCTGCGTGACGCCGGCCTCCTCGGCCTCGATGAGCGCGTTGGGCACCCACTTGGCGATGGCGAACCACTCGTCGTCGCCGCGGCGCACCAGCGGTGCCAGCGGCTCCTTGGAGATCAGCTCGGGCAGGATGACGTAGTCGTCGGGGTTGGGCGCTTCCTTGTTGCGCAGGCCGGCCAGTGCCGAGGCGTCGGTCGTGAAGGCCTG
>JACXTT010013280.1_pt1 | contig 10864 bp, 7 predicted proteins | sample 9270951 | NCBI WGS metagenome assembly JACXTT01 (sample SAMN15532306, study PRJNA645909) | rock metagenome | isolation source: weathered quartz diorite | place: Puerto Rico | collected 2017-06-21
CACGGCCGGGATCGTATTCATGCTCTTCCTCACGCACCGGGTGGTCGAGTCCCAGCGATGGCGATGATGTCGGACCGGCTGACGTTCTTGCTGGGAACGCTGGGCGGCGTTCTGGCCGGAACCGGGGGGGTCATCTACCTGGTGGCGCCGGAGCGCACCGGGATCGTCGCCGTCGTGGAAGGCTTGGCGGCGGCCTGTCTGACCGTCTTCCTGGTCGCGCATTACGAGCTGTTCAGGGAAATCTCGACGCGCCGGTCCACCCGGTTGGGCCTGAACAGCCTCCTGATGGTCGTTCTGTTCGCGACCATTCTTGGCATCGTCAATTTCCTCGCCGTCCGCCACGGCGTCCGCTGGGATTTTTCCGAGACGAAGCGGTTCACCCTCGCCCCGCAGACGGCCCGCATGCTGCGCGAACTGTCGCGGGAGGTCAAAGCGACCGTTTTCACCGGAGACCAAGGCCCCGCCCGCGCGGCCTATCGCGATTTGTTCGACAGCTACAAAGCCCACACCGCCAAACTGACGGTGGAATTCGTGGATCCGGAGAAAAAACCCGGCGTCGCCCGCCAGTACGGCATCACCAGGCCGGATACCGCCGTGCTGGAGAGCGGCAAGCAGGAAACCCGGATCACGTCCGCGACCGAGCAGGAACTCACGAACGCGCTGATCCGCGTCATCAAGGACGAGAAGAAGACCCTGTACTTCCTGACGGGCCATGCGGAGCACCTCTTGGAGGATGCCGACAAGGGCGGATACTCCTTCCTGAAAGAGGCCCTGGAGCGGCAGGGCTATACCGTCCGTTCACTCTCACTCTACGAATCCAAGACGATCCCGCTCAATGCCTCGGTGCTGGTTCTGGGAGGGCCCCAAAAAGCGGTGTCTCCCGAAGAGCAGACCCTTCTCGCCGACTATGTCAAGAAGGGCGGCCGGCTGCTCGTACTGTTGGATCCCGGGTCCCGAGCCGGCCTGGAGGGCTTTCTGGAGCATTGGGGCCTGCAGGCGGACAACCGGACCGTCCTGGACACCCAGACCATCCTGGGCGGCGACTTGACCATGCCGGTGGTGAACACTTACGGCACCCACGAGATCACCCAGGATTTAGGGCAGGTCTTCACGATGTTTCCCCATGTTCGCCCGATCAGCTTTCTCGACAGCAAGGCCAAGGAGTGGGCCTTTCACCCCCTGGCCAAGTCCAGCGCCCGCAGCTGGGCGCGACCCGAATCCCCGTCCGCTAGAAATGGCCCAGCCCGCGATTTTGATCCCCGCAACGATACACCGGGGCCGCTGACACTGGCAGGGCTGGTCCTCGCCCGCATGAGCCCGGCGGAGAATGTCAGGCAGCCGGCGATCCTGTTCATCGGCGACTCGGATTTCGCCAGCAATGCCTATCTGGACTTCTCCGGCAATACCGATTTCATGTTGCATGTCATGGCCTGGCTGGCCGAGGAAAAGGACCTGATCACGATCGCGCCGAAAGACGTCGCGCTGGGCACATTCTTATTGACGGCGGCGCAATCCAACGCGCTGTTTATAGTGCAAGTTCTCGGCCTCCCCGGCTTCTTCCTAGCCGCAGGGTTCGTCGTGTGGCGCCGCCGACGCCGTCTCTGAGCCCGCCGCCTATGTCCCGCACAGTGCCGGCCCTCTTCCTCGTCGCCGTCGGGCTGGGGCTCTACCTCTGGCTGGTGGAGATGCCCGCCGAGCGGAAACAGAGCGAGACGGAAACCGCCGCCAAGAAGCTGGTCGACTTCGAGGAAGAGGACGTGCAGGCGTTCACGCTCGCCACACCGCAGGGCAAGATAGAGGTCCTCCGGGAACAGGACGGCCGCTGGGTCATCCGCAAGCCAAACGTCTTGGAAGCGGATGCCGCGGCCGTGGACGAGTTCCTCCACACCCTGCTGCTGGCCCAGGTATCCCGCGTCGTGGACGAATCGGGAGTGGACCTCGCCGGCTACGGTCTTGACGCGCCGTCCCTGACCGTTTCTTTCCTCCTGGCTTCCGGGACCCAAACGATCCGCCTCGGAGATGCCGGGCCCCTGTCCGCCACACTCTATGCCATGCGCGAGGGCGCGCCCAGGGTCCTCCTGACGACCCTCTCGGGCCGCGACGTCCTGATGAAAAACCTCCGGGAGTTCCGCCGCAAACGGGTCTTCCAGTTCAACCGGCATCAGGTGACCAGATTGAAGGTCGCGACCGCGCGCGAGACCGTCGTGCTGTACAAGGAAGGCCATGGCGACAAAGAGAAATGGACGATCAAAAGCCCGGCCGAAGCGCCGGCGGATCAGCCGGAGGTGAACAGTCTGCTGTTCGGCTTGCAGGACCTCAAAGCGCAGGACTTTCTCGACGATCCAAAAGACCGGACGGCCGCACGCGCGCGGTTGGGACGACCGCTGGCGACGTTCACGCTGCGCGTGGGCGAGACCGACCGCACGCTGTCCCTGTTCATCGATCCACAGGACAAGCGGCTGGCCTACGCAGAGAGCACCCCCCAGGAGCCTCTGTACAAGGTCGCGCCGGGCGTCGCCCAGGACCTCGCCAAGGGTCTGTTCGCCCTGCGGAACAAGCAGCTCATCGCGGCCGAGCCCGACCGCGTCAAGACGCTCGTCATCAGGACGGCCGGCCAGGAATACTCCCTCACCCACGAGGGGACCGACTGGCTCGTGGACGGTGATCCCCAATTGAAAGCGGACGCCGCCCGTCTCAACATGTTCGTCACCCGCGCGGTGCGGCTCCAGGCGGAACGAAGTGTGACCGAGAAACCGGCCGATCTGAAACCCTACGGTCTGGCGCCTCCGACAACGGAATTGATTGTCGCGGACGAACAGGGTAAACCACTAGGCCGGGTCGCGTTCGGACGGGAAGAGCAGGGACTGGCCTACGCACTCGGGTCGGCGATGCCGGGGGTCTTTCAAGTCCGCTCCGACATTCTCAAGGAGATTCCCCAAAAAGATACACTGCTCTCAGGCAAAACCCATTCCCAACACTAAAATTTCATTTTATCCAGAAATTGTGCTAAGATCGGCACCTTAGTTAATAGGTGTGCCAGAAAAGAGCGGGACTCTCCTGCACCGGAAAGGAACACGGTGACAATGGATACACCGAGAAAGAAACCGCCGTTTTGGCAACGGCAGTTTTATGTCCACCAGATCCAGAAGACCTATGCGCTCTGGTTCGGCCTGTTCATGTTCGTCTCGTCACTCCTGGTCTTCGGCCTCGCTTTCCTCGTTCCATTCATTCCTCCGGCCATTAAACTCGCTTCACCCATCACCCTCGAAGAGCGGGCCATGGCCGCCAAACAATTTATCTTCCTCGCCCAGACAATTCTGCCCGGCCTCATAGTCCTCATCCCGACGGCAGCCGTTTTCAGTATCTACCTGACCCATCGGGTGGCCGGACCGCTGTTTCGCATCGAACAGACCGCCAGGGAAATGATTCGGGGCAACCTTGCGATTCGGATTCGACTCAGGAAAGGGGATGAGCTGCATGAACTCGCCGGGCTGGTCAACGAGTCCCTGAACAACCTCGAACGGGCGTTCCTGGAAATTCGAGGAAGCCAGACCCGCGCACGCGAAGCGGTATCCTGGATCATGGATGAGATGAAGAAGCAACCCTCGGTCAATCACGAGATACTGGGCCGTCTGGAAACGGCCCTCAAGCAAGGGGAGCAGATTCAGGAGACCCTGAAGAAGTTTCAGGTCTCCCAGCCGCATGCGTAGTCCAGCAAATGGTCCGTTTTGATGACTCGCGCGACCGTGCGAGAATCGAAAGGGTTCTCGTTAATCGAGCTGTTGGTCGCGGTTTCCGTCGTCGGCGTCCTGATCAGTATCGCCTATCCCCTGTTTGAAAATTTCATGAAGAAGGCCAAAACGGTCGAGGGCGAGGTGGCCTTAAACGAAATCAGGAGTCTTGAGAATCAGTACTACTTTGCGAACCTGATATACTCTGATGATCTTCCAACCCTCGGCTGGAGACCGGACGCGCCGTTAAAGTATTACACTATTACGATACAGCTGAACGGGCCCGGTCCGCCTCCATTTTTTTACCAGGCCATCGCCACAGCCAATCTGGACAACGATCCTGACCTGGACGCTTGGGTCCTCACGCAATGGACGGACGGCACGAGCGACATCCAGCACGGCTGCATCCCCGGAGGGGTCGGCACGGTCCAACTCAACTGCGCGGATTAGTTCCGTCTACGGCGTTCGGATCACGACGAGCTTGTCTGTCCCGGACTCGGCGCCCCAGACTTCGCCATGACGGCCCAGAATTTGACGCACCTGTGCGTTGGCGCTGGGCAATAGAAAGGATTCGAATTTCTCCGTTAGTTGTGTCGATCATGGCATCACCTTCTCGTTCCAGCCCCCGCCCAGCGCTTTGTAGAGCTGGACGACGGACACCAGATGGAGCCGGCGGGTGGCCGCCAGCGACAGCTCGGCGTCGAAGAGACTGCGCCGGGCCGTGAGCACGTCCAGATAGTTGGAGACTCCGCCTTTGTACCGCAGGTCGGCAAGGTGCAAAGCCGATCGCAGCGCAACGACCTGGGCCTCCTGTGCCTGAGCCTGCTCGCGGGCTGTGCGGACCGCCACGAGAGCATCCTCGACTTCCTTGAAAGCCACAAGGACCGTCTGCTGGTATTGGGCCAAGGCCTGTTTGGCCTGGGCTTCGGCCGCCTGCTGTTGGAACCCTAACGTCTGGGCGTTGAGAATCGGTCCGGTCAACCCCAGGCCGGCAACCGCATAGTCACTGCTACCCAGACTCGACAGTTGCGGACTGGCCACCCCGAGGAGCCCCGTGAGCGTGATCTGCGGAAACCGCTGTGCCTTGGCGACCCCGACCCTGGCCGTAGCCGAAGCCAGTTGTTGCTCCGATTGAAGGATATCCGGACGACGCTGGAGCAGTTGGGAGGGGAGGCCGGCCGGCACTTCGGGCGGCATGACCTGTTCGGTAAGCGCATGCCCCCTGGGGATTTTGACGGGATTCCTTCCCAGCAGCACGCTGAGTTCGTTCTCCTTCTGGACCATCTGACGCTCCAGATCGGCCGTTCGAGCCGCGGAGTTGGCCCGTTCCGCCTCGAACTGGTCGAGATCCAGCTTGGGAACCACCCCTTGTCGCAGTCTCGCCTCAGCGATTTTCACCGATTCTTCCCACGACTGGAGCGTGCGCCTGGCGATGTCCAGTTGCATGTCCAACTGGCGGAGATCGAAATAGGCCTGGGCCACGCCGGCCACGAGCTGCAAAATGACCGCCCGCCGGTTCTCCTCTTGGGCCAAGAGGTCCGCGCGAGCCGCCTCATTCTCCCTGCGGACCCGCCCCCAGAAATCAAGCTCCCAGGACAGATGGCCCTGCCCGGAATAGCTGAATGGCGTGGGAAAGCCGGGGATCCTCGCCCCTTTCAATCGGCCGAAGGCGGGGGCATTGGCATCCGCGCTGATCTGGGGGACAAAATCCGTTCGCGCGATGAACAGCCGGGCCTGAAATTCTTCGACGCTTGCGACCGCGCGCTGCAGATCCTTGTTTTCCTCCAGCGCGATGCGGATCAGCGTGTGGAGTTCATCATCGCGGAGGAGTTCCCACCAGGGCATATTGGCAATGGATTCGCCCTCCTTCCCGGCCATGCGGAAGGACTCCGGGGTCGGAATGCCGGGACGCGTATAGTCCGGCCCCATCGCGCAGGCGGCCAGTAGCAGCATCCAGAGAGCGACCGGGGCGAGACGACGCATCAGTGCTCTCCTCGGGCCGCAGGTTCAGCTGGCACCGCGCTACTCGGGTTTACAGCCGCTTGACCAGAACGGCGTTGCGCCAGCTTCCGGACCAGCACGAAAAACAGCGGCACGAAAAAGATGGCCAGGAAGGTTGCGGCGAGCATGCCCCCGAAGACGCCGGTGCCGATGGACTGGCGGCCGGCGGCTCCCGCGCCCGTAGCAACGACCAGAGGCGTCACGCCCATGATGAAGGCCATGGAGGTCATGATGATCGGCCGGAACCGCAGCTTTGCCGCCTCGATGGCCGCCTCGGTGGCCGGCATGCCAGCGTGGTATCGATGGTTGGCGAAATCCACAAGAAGGATCGCGTTCTTGGCCGAGAGGCCGATCAGCGTCACCAACCCGATCTGGAAGTAGATGTCGTTGGTCATCCCGCGGAGCCAAACTGCGGACAAGGCCCCGAAGACGCCGAAGGGGACGGCCAGGATCACGGCAAACGGCACCGTCCAGCTTTCATATTGCGCAGCGAGCACCAGAAACACCATCAGTAGGCCGAACGCGAACGCCGCAACCGACTTCCCTCCTACATTCCGTTCCTGGTAGGAAATCCCCCTCCAATCGACCCCATAGCCCTTGGGAATGAGCACCTCCTTTGCAGCCCGCTCCAGCGCGTCAAGAGCCTGACCCGAGCTCGCGCCGGGCGCCGCCGCTCCCAGTACGAAGGCCGTGTTGAACCCGTTGAAGTGCGTCACCGGGTCCGGCCCGCTGGTGAATTCCGTTGTGACCACGGTGTTGAGCGGGATCATGTACGGGCTCTGCCCGTTCTGCGCGCGCACGTAAATCTTGGCGATATCGCCGGGACTCATCCGGTACTGCGCGTCCGCCTCGGTCTGCACCCGGTAGACCCGGCCGAATTTGAGGAAGTCATTGACGTAGAAGTTGCCGAAATAGGCCTGCAGGGTGTCGAAGACATCGGAAATGGGCACCCCCAGCGTCTTGGCTCGCTCCCGGTCCACGTGCGCATAGAGCCTTGGCGCGTTGACGCGAAAATTGGTGCCGATCGCCCCGATGGATGGGTCCTGCCTGGCCCTCGCAATGAACTCCTCGGCGACGGCCGAGAACTTCTTGAAGTCGCCCCCGCTGGGATCCTGGATCTGCACCGAGAACCCGCCCGTGGCGCCCAGCCCCCGGATTGAAGGAGCGTTGAAGGACAGAATCAGCGCCTCGGGAATCTTCGCGAATTCCCGGAAGGCGGCTCCGATCAGCGCCTTGACGTGCTGGTCGGGACGCGTACGTTTGTCCCAGAGATGCAGGGGCGTGAACAGGGTCGCGGAATTGGGCCCGCGCGTGTTGAACACAAAGTTCTGACCGACCAGCGCATCCGTGCTGTGGATCACTGGAATGGACAGGAAATACTTCTCCAGCTTGCTCATCACCTCGGTGGTCCGTTGCAGAGAGGCGCCGTCGGGAAGCTGGACTATGGAGATGAAGTAGCCCTGATCCTCCTCCGGCAGGAAGCTCGACGGCAACACCCGGAACAGCGTGGCGCTGAGGACGATCACGACGCCGAAGACCGCCACGGCCAGAGCCGCCCGCTTGATGACCTGCGCGGCGACCGTGGTATAGCGGTCCCTTGTCCAATCGAAGAGTCTGTTGAAGAGCGGGAAAAAGCCTTTGCGTGGCCCCTCCTCTCCTCCCGGCTTCAGTACCAGGGCGCAGAGAGCCGGGCTGAGCGTGAGGGCGACGAATCCTGAAATCGTCACGGAGATCGCGATCGTGATCGCAAACTGCTTGTAGAGCTGGCCCGTGATCCCGCCCAGGAATCCCACCGGCACGAACACGGCACACAGCACGAGCACGATCGCGATAATGGGAGCCGTCACTTCCACCATGGCCCGCTTGGCGGCCTCCTTGGACGAGCAACATTCTTCCTTCATGTGGCGTTCGACGTTCTCGACCACCACGATAGCGTCGTCCACCACGATGCCGATGGCCAGCACCATGCCGAACAGCGTGAGGGTATTGATGGAGAACCCGAGGGCCTGCATGCCGGCCAAGGCGCCGATGAGGGAGACCGGCACCGCCACCGCGGGAATCAGCGTCGTCCGCCAGCTCTGCAGGAACAGGTACACGACTAGAATGACTAAGATCATCGCGATTCCCAACGTCAACGCTACCTCATGGATGGAGACCTCTATGAAGCGGGTCGTGTCATAGGGGATGTCGTACTTCACGCCGGGGGGAAAGCTCTTGGCGAGCTCGTCCATCTCCCGTTGAATGCGCTTGGCGGTATCGAGCGCGTTGGCGCCTGGCGAAAGGAACGTGATGAGAAACGTGTTGGGCTTGCCGTTCCACCGCCCTTCGAGGTTGTAGGATTGGGCGCCCAGTTCGACTCTGGCCACGTCCTTGAGGCGGACCATGTCTCCGTTCGGAAGCGCCCGGACAATCATTTCTTCGAAGTCTTTCACCTCCGTCAGGCGGCCTTGCGTGATCACCGGGATGGTAAGCTGCGTGCCCTTGGGCGCGGGCTCCCGCCCGACCAGGCCGGCAGGAAAATCCCGGTTCTGTTCGCGGACCACGTTCGTGATGTCGGTCGTCGTGAGGTTGAGCTGTGCCATCCGGACGGGATCCAGGATCAGCCGCATGCTGTAGTTCTGGCCCCCGAAGACCAAAGCATCGCCCACGCCGCGGAGCCGCTTGATGTTGTCGAGCACGTTGATGATCGCGTAGTTGGATAGATAGAGCATGTCGAACCGTGGGTCGCTGGAGCTCAGCGCCACGACCGTCAGCAGGTCCGGAGAGGTTTTTTTCACCGAGATCCCCTGGCGTATGACCTCGTTCGGGATCTGCGGCTCCGCCAGCTTCTCGCGGTTCTGCGTCTGGACCTGTGCGATATCCACGTCGGTCCCGATCTCGAAGGTGAGCCGGATGGTCATGTGCCCGTCGTTGGTGCTGGTGGAATCGTAATAGAGGAGATTGTCGATGCCGGGGAGCTGCACCTCGATGGGGCGGGCCACCGAATCCGCCACCACCTCGGCGTTCGCGCCCGGATAGTCGGCCTCGATCTGCACCACCGGAGGCGTAATGTCGGGAAACTGGGAGATGGGCAGAGTCTGCATCGCCGCGAGGCCCACCACCACGATGACGATGGACAAAACCGACGAGAAGATCGGACGGTCGATGAAAAAGTGGGAGATCACAGGTCTTCCTTCACCTTGGTGTCGATCGGCTTGCCGTCGGAGACCACGCCAGCATCAGCGGCGGGAACCGGCTTCACGGGCGCGCCTGGCGAAATTCTGTGCATCCCATCCACCACCACTCGCTCGCCCGCACGGAGCCCTTCCTCGATAAGCCACTGAGTGCCCTGCCAGTTGGTGGCTTGGACGTTACGGACTTCCACCTTGTTGCCCTCGCCCACGACATAGACGACGGATCCCTTGGGTCCCTGCTGCACGGCCCGTTGCGGCACGAGGATCGCGCCGGTTCTCGTATATCCCTTGACGCGAATCTTGACGAACTGCCCGGGCAGCAGCACCCGCTCGTGATTGGGAAAGACGAACCGACCCTGTCGGGAACCCGTTTCGGTGCTCAGCCCCACGGAGGCAAAATCCAACTGCCCCTCGTGCGGGTAGGTAGTCCCGTCGGTGAAGGTGAGTATCCCCCGGAGCTGGTAGAGGTCCGGCCGCTCGACTTTCTTTGTTGCGAGTTGCTGGCGCCGCTGCAGGAGGTAGCTCTCCGGAGCGCTCCCCACGACATACATCGGATCCACCTGGTGGATGACCGTGAGCAGGTCGGTCTGGGCGGAAATCAGCCGGCCTTCGTAGAACTTGGTCCGCTCGATCAGTCCGGAGATGGGCGCGATGATGCGCGTGTTGTCCAGGTCGAACTGGGCCTTCACCAACTGCCCTTGGGCCGACTCCAGCGCCGCCTTGGCCGCCAGGTCTTCCGCAACGGCGTCATCCACGTCTTTCTGGCTCACGGCCTGTTCCGCCAGCAGCGGCTTGACGCGGGCGAGGTTCTGCTTCGCCTGGACCAGCCGCGCGCCGGCCTGGGCCACCATCGCCTTGGCGCTCGCCACGGCCGCCTCGAACGGCACAGGATCGATCAGATAAAGCCGGTCGCCTTTTTTGACGTCACGGCCCTCACGAAAGAAGAACTGCTTGATGATGCCCGTCACCTGCGACCGGATCTCGACGATGCGGGAGGCTTCCGCCTGCCCGATGAACTCCGGATCGTCTGGTATGGTCTGCGCAGCTACCGTCATCACCCCCACTTCAGGGAGAGGACGAGCAGGAACGGAGCCAGCCTCTTGCTTGCAGCCCAGCAACCCGGCCGCTCCCACGCACAGGAGGAGGCTTAATGCGAGTCTCGGCGTTCGGTCACGGTAAGCCATATCACCTCCTGACAATAGATTGAGCCGTCACTGATCGAGCACACAGCATGAACATTGCCCACGGCAAAAAGCAAGCCGGTGGCATGTAGCGCCTTCCCGTCATGCCACCGTCATTCCCAACTGTTCCAATGGATACTTGCGCTCGCGCCAGGCCCCGACCCCGCCGACCAGCGGCCGGACCCTCGTGATGCCGTTTTTCTTGAGCAGGAGGGCCATCCGGGCGGCGGTCACTTCATTGGGACAGGCGCAGTACAGGATCACGTCCCGATCGCGCGGGATTTCATGATGCCGCTGTTCCAGTTCCTCCACCGCCATCCGCAGCGCGCCGGGGATCGAATAGGGGTCAACCTGAACATCGAGCGGCTGGCGCAGATCCACGATCATCACCTCCCGGCCGTCGTCCATCAGTTGTTTGAGCTCGTCCGCGGTGATCCGCGCAATGCGCAGTTCGCGCAGCAGGAGTTGCCGGTGGATGTATTTGTAGGCGATGTACAACGCCAAGGCGCCTACGATCAGCACGACGAGCGAGCCACCGAAACGCGCCGCCTGCGCCACGAACTGCTCGATCTGATCGCTGAACAGATAGCCGGGCCCCACGAACGCCGCCGTCCATAACAGGGCGCCCAGTCCGTTGTAGCCCAGAAATTGTCTGACTTCGACACCGAACAGTCCCGCGAGAGCCGGCGTGATGGTGCTCAATCCTGGAATGAACTTGGCCAAGACGAGAGCCCACACACCGTGCCGACCCCAAAAGTTCTCCGTCCGGCGTACGCAG
>JACXTT010013281.1_pt1 | contig 10864 bp, 19 predicted proteins | sample 9270951 | NCBI WGS metagenome assembly JACXTT01 (sample SAMN15532306, study PRJNA645909) | rock metagenome | isolation source: weathered quartz diorite | place: Puerto Rico | collected 2017-06-21
CTAAGAGATGTCATTGTTTTACCGTATTTCGTTGGATTGACAATTCATGTTTATTCAGGAAAAGAGTTTTTGCCAGTTACAGTCAGACCAGAGATGGTAGGACACTATCTGGGAGAATTTGTAAGAACTAACAAGAGAGTTATACATGGTGCACCAGGTGTAGGCGCATCCAGGTCTAGCTTGTATGTGCCATTAAAGTGATATCTATGCATTTTAGCTACGCCTTCCAAAATTATGATAAAACACGACACGTCCGCGCAGCACTAAGAGAAAAAACAATCTCACACAAACATGCAAGAGAAATTGCACATACAATAAAGGGCAAATCAATTGAATCTGCACGAAGCTATTTGCAATCTGTTGTTAACTTGGAACGTGCAGTGCCATTCAAGAGATATCACAATGAAGTTGGTCACAAGTCAGATTCTGGTGTAATGTCTGGAAGATATCCTCAAAAGGCCGCATCTGAATTTATGAGATTACTTGACAACTTGGAATCAAATGCAGAATATCGCGGAATGGATCTTGATCGTTTGAAAATAATCAACGCAACTGTACACAAAGGTAGAAAACTTGAACGATTCACTCCACGTGCAATGGGCCGAGCTACTCCGAAAATAGATATTCTTACTCACGTCGAGCTTGTGGCTCAGGAGATTTAACATGTCATCAGTGAAAAATGTTATCAATGATAGTTACAAGTTGATGCTCTTGAAAGATTATCTAAGAGAAGCAATCAAGGAAGCAGGATTTTCTGAGGTTGATATTCAAAAAACTCCAACCGGTACGAGAGTTGGATTACATGTCACAAGACCAGGTATTGTAATAGGAAGAAAAGGCAGTGGAATACGAGATCTCACAAAGGTTTTGGAAACTGACTTTGGTCTTAAAAACCCACAAATCTCTGTAATTGAAATAACAAAACCAGAACTTGAGCCCAGTGTCATGTGTAATAGAATGTCACAACACCTTGCAAAGGGGACTGCATTTAGACGTGCAGTCATGTGGACAATGCAGACTATCATGGAAGCAGGAGCCATGGGTGTACAAATAACGACCTCTGGAAAACTGCGTGGTGACCGTTCTAGTTTTGAAAAGCATAGCAAGGGTGTACTTCCACGTGCTGGACACCAGGCAGCAGTAATAGTTTCAGAAGATATTGCTCACGTACAGACCAAAATGGGTCTTATTGGAGTTAGAATTAGAATTGCAAGAAAAGAAAGATTTGTTCCAGAATTTGAACTCAAGACAATAAAGAAAGAATCTAAACCAAAACTTGAAGAATTACCAGCAGAAGTTGAGATTGTAGAAGAGACACAAATTGATCCAAACAAACCACGCACCGAAACTGAAGCAATCGAGATGGAAGAAAAGTTAATCGAAACCGTAGAAACGTTCGAAGAAGTTGAAGAGGATCTCAAGTAATGGCTCGCATTAAAATGAAAACAGTACGTGAGTTTAATGAAACTGATCTAAAAGACAGACTTGCACAATTGCGTTCTGAATTGACAAAGCTAAAGATTGAAGCATCAAAAGGAACATTGCGAAAAGATAGCGGTAAGGTAAAGCCACTCCGAAGAGATATCGCAAGAGTATTAACTAGATTAAATGAGATGAAAACTAAATGATTACACCAGAAAATATCCGTCATCATGAATTAATTGGACTTTACACCTCTATTGTACAATCAAGCAGTCAACAACTTGTTGGATTAAATGGAAAAGTAATTGATGAAACTAAATCAATGTTCTCGATAAACACTATGTCTGGAATTAAGATGATTCCAAAATGTAATTCTACATGGCAATTTAGCCTCAACGGTGTATCTGTTAGCATTGATGGAAATACAATTGCAAAGAGATCTTTTGAAAGAATGGGGGCAAAAGCATGACAAGAAATATCGGTCTTCAAGTAAAAGAACCAAAATCAAAGTGTGATGACAGTCTTTGTCCATTCCATGGTGTTCTAAGTATAAGGGGAAAATTAGTTCAAGGCAAAGTAGTCAGTGCAAAAGCACCAAAGACAGTAGTTGTACAGCAAGAATTCCCAAGAATGGATATCAAATACAAAAGATATGCTAGAAGTCAAAGCAAATTGCATGCCCATAGGCCGCAATGTCTTGATGTAAAAGAAGGTGATGTGGTTCTTACTGCTGAATGTAGACCAATCTCAAAAAGTGTATCATTTGTAGTAGTTGAGGTAGTATCATAATGGCAGCAACAAAGAGTCGTGCAGTATCTGCAAAAGGTGTTCAAGAATTCCGTCCATATGTTACAAGGGCACTTCCACTTGGTGCACAAGTGATATGTGCTGATAATACTGGTGCCAAAATTCTTGAAATTGTAATGGTACAAAAAACAAAGACTAGAGTTGCAAGATATCCATCAGCTGCTGTTGGTGATTTCTGTAACGTAGTAGTAAAGAAGGGTCCTGGTGAATTGAGAGGCCAAATATTTGGTGCTGTAATTGTTAGACAAAAATATGCTGTAAGAAGATTAAGCGGAGTTAGAGTAACTTTTGAAGACAATGCTGCAGTACTTGTGACCCCTGAAGGCGAAATCAAGGGTACAGAAATCAAAGGTCCTGTAGCAGTAGAAGCAGCCGAGAAATATCCAAGAATCGCAAACTTGGCATCGATGGTGGTATAAAATGAAGCCAACGACAATAAGAAAAAGAATGTTGTATACCGCATCGCAGCATCTGTTGAGCAAGCAACTTGGGTCACACTTGTCAAAGGATCTTAAAGAGAAATATCATTGCAAAAGTATGCGTGTTGTAGAAGGGGATAGTGTCAAGGTACTACGTGGTGAATTCAAAGGAATTGAGGGAAAAGTTACACGGGTATCTACAGAAAAAAGAGGCATTGCAATCGAGGGTATCAAAAGAGAGAAACTCAAAGGCGGCAACGTCGACATTTACATCCATCCGTCCAATGTGATAATTACTTCGTTGAATCTTGAAGATAAATGGCGACAAAGTAGACTTGAGGGACAAAAGCCAACAGCTGCAAAAACAACTGAAACAAAAGAAACAAAACCAAAAGAACAAAAAGAGGTTAAAAAAGAAAAGCCAAAGGAACAAAAAAAGGAATCAAAATCAGATGATAAAAAAGAAAAACCAAAAACTGAAAAAAAGGGGACTAAATAATGGTTAGCATTTCTGGCAGTAAAAAACTAAAAAGACAAATGGCTCCACTTTTCTGGGGAATAACAAGAAAAGACAAAAGATTTGTGGTCACAGTCAAGCCTGGTGGTCATAAAAAAGGTGTTTCCATTCCTACTGCTGTATTCATACGTGATACTCTAAAGCTTGCTACCTCTCTAAGAGAAGCAAAATCTGTCATATATGGAGGAAAAGTAAAGGTAGATGGTGTAGTAAGAAATTCACTTCACCATGGAATTGGATTGATGGATGTTGTGGAGTTGGAAGGCGTACCTGATGTTTATAGGCTTGTTCCAAAGGATTTGACAGTTCTCAAGCCAATCAAAATTAATTCTGCTGAAAAGACAAAAAAATTACTCAAAGTAACTCGAAAAGTAACCATAAAAGATAAAAAAACCCAACTTGGATTCCATGATGGAAGAACACTTGTTACCGACACTAAGGTAAATGTTGGAGATACTTGCGTAGTTGAGGTGCCTGGTACAAAAATATTAAACGTCATAACTCTTGAAGAGGGAGTTCAAGTCATGATTACAAGTGGAGTAAACGCAGGACGTATGGGTAAACTAATCGAATTAAAACCTGGAACATTCATTTTGCCAAAAAGGGCAGATGTTGATCTAGGCGACAGACAGATTGAGATTCCAGCAGACTTGGTAATGGCAGTAGGAAAAGACAAACCTGTTATACAAATTCAGTGATAATTATGAAACAACAAACAGAATCTCCCATGAAAAAAATCTCAATTTCAAAAGTAGTTCTCAATATGGGAGTAGGAAAGTCTGGAGAACCAATTGAAAAAGCAAAACGTGCATTAAAACATATTTCAGGTCAACAACCATCCCCACGATATGCAAAAGCAACTCAACGTGATTGGGGTGTACACAAGGGTGAACCAATAGGCGTTGCTGTAACGGTAAGAAATGAACCTGCAATTCAATTGATAAAGAGATTGTTTGCAGCAAAAGGTAACCAGATGAAAGGTTCATCCTTTGATAATTTTGGAAATCTTTCTTTTGGTATAAAAGAACACATCGATATCCCAGGAGTAAAGTATGACCCACAAGATGGTATTTTGGGATTAGATATTGCAATATCTCTTACAAGACCTGGCTTTAGCATACGGGTAAGAAGCAAACACAAGGCAAGTGTTGGCCGTACCCATACTATAACAGCAGAAGAAGCAAAAGCATTTCTAACCCATGAGTTTGGAATTCAAGTGGTATAATATGAAGAATCGCGATTACAAAATAACTGGAAGAACAGAGCACAAATTTGGAAAAGGCTCAAGATGGTGTAAGAGATGTGGAGATTATAATGCTGTAATTCAAAAATATGATTTAGATCTTTGCAGAAGATGTTTCAGAGAGGTTGCAAACTCGTTAGGGTTTAGGAAATTCAAGTGATAGATATGCCAGCAACTAATATTCTAGCAAACATGTTTGTAACACTGTATAATACTGAAGCAAGAAGAAAGGGCGAATGCATAGTTCTGCCTGCATCAAGACTTGCAACTGATGTACTAAAAACACTACAAAACCACAGCTATATTGGAGAATTTGAACACGTTGACGACAAAAAGGGAGGCAAGTTTAAGATCCAATTATTGGCAAAAATCACAAAATGTGGTGCAATTACACCTAGATTTAAGGTAAAAAAAGATGGTTACGCCAAATGGGAACAACAATACCTGCCATCATATTCACGTGGTATGTTAATTGTAACTACAAATCAAGGAGTAATGTCACACCATGAGGCAGTAAAGAAAGGCTTGGGAGGGCTATTGATAGGATTTGTCTACTAAAGAAGTTGAAGTACACCAGGTAACAATTCCAATTCCTGATGCTGTCAAGGCCTCTGTGAATCATAAAATATTACATGTACAAGGACCACTTGGAAAGACAAGAAAGACTTTCAAGAAAATACCAGTCGATCTTCAAGTGGAAGGAAAAAATGTCATACTAAAATCAGTTGGACTTCGTAAAAGAGACTATGCAATTTTCAAAACTGCAGAATCTATAATCAATACTCTGTTCAAGGGTGTGCAGACTGGATACACTTTCAAGATGAAAATTGTATATGCTCACTTTCCAATCACTGTAAAGATAAAAGATGGATACATTCACGTGGAAAATTTCCAAGGTGAACGCGCTGCCCGAGTTTCTAAAATAGTTGGCGACACCAAAGTGGTGTCAAAAGGTGATGATATTATCATCACAGGACCAGTACTGGCAGATGTTTCCCAAACTGCTGGAAGCTTGCAACAAAATACCAAAGTCAAAAATAAAGATCATCGAGTTTTTCTTGACGGTGTTTATCTTTTTGAGAAACTCGACAAGATCGAAAAATAGTTCAGCAAAGAATAAATCCGCTTATCCTACGAACAAGTCTGTTGCCGCCCTAGCTCAGCGTGGTAGAGCAGCTGGCTGTTAACCAGCGGGTCGCCAGTTCAAGTCTGGCGGGCGGCGCTTAATATTTCTAAATTCGAATTCTGCAATATTATTTTTTGTTGTGGTGCATCATGAGATAAAATTTAACAGTTATGATGTCTGTATTTCTAAATTCGAATTGTGAAATATTATAATGCGATCACGCTTTAGTTTATTCTATTAGACAATATGGATCTAATACCAATCATATCATGATGATACATGCAGGAGGTCCGCATTGGCCAGAACAAGACGCGCAAATAGATATTGCGTGGATTGTGGGGGTAGATTAGTTTACTATCCTCGCCTTTCGAACCCTAAAGCTCCCAATGAGTATCGAGTTCTGGTATATGCATGTCCCGACTGCACTAAAGATTTTGATAAACCGAAGATGTTCTCCATAAAAAGAAATGTAGTGGATGAACCAATCGAGACTGTGGAAATTGAGATAGTCCAAGCCAGAGAAAAAATTCCAGAAATCATCAAAACTGTCAATTGACAAAAATATTAAGTACGTCTTTTTGTCATTGGAAAAATCATGCGGGTATTTTACACTCAAAAATTGGATGATATTCTTGGCAGGATTGAATTGGCAGACTGGAGGCAAAGACTACAAAAACCTCTTGGCACCATGGAGAATACTCTGTCTGACAATTGGAAATCTTGTGCACTTGGAGAAAGAATGAGAAGGGAGGGTAGGGATATAGACAAAGTAAAGGATCTGATCCCTGAAGCAGTAAAATTAGGATTTGATTTTGCAATGGCAGTCAAAAAAAGGAATAGTTCTGCAGCACTGGAAATACTTGAACAAATAGAAAAACTTCCTACCATATGGCGTAATCAATAACTGAAAATATTGTCTGAACCTCATTTTCTTGGCGATCTGTGGTAAAATACCCCCCCGGCTTTGGGATTAATTTGGCCCAAGAACTTGTGTGATCTACTAATTTGTTGTTCTTTGTTTTACTTGTTTTTTCAAATGATTGCTTAACTGTAAAAAACTGGACCAAAAAACTTGGCAAAATCAGGGGGTTTAACTTTTGTTCATAGGGCAAAAGAAGAAAGGAACTCTTATGGGGTAATGGGGGTGTTTTGACCCTTGGCTGTTATTAGTACGCACAAGTGTTACACCCCCCCTAAAATTGGCCATTTTTGAAAAAATCATGTCATGACTAATCGTCCGAAAATATCCAGGGGTTTAACTTTTAGGCGCAAATCTGAAAAGCATCGGTTTTTCAAAAATTAGGGGCTTTTTCAGCCCAGATTTGTGCAAAAATGGGGGGGAGTCTTGAGCATTAACCTGTAGGTCTGCCAGCCTCTTCCCAATATTTGGCCCAATTGCTTGAAATTTCGTCTTGTGCAGTTTTCAAGTCTAATGCCCCTGAACAAACCTGGGCGTGTAGGTAATTTTCAAACTTGTCTTTGTCATATGAATTTGGACTTGAATTGTGTGGTTCTGGCCAAAGATTTTTCATGTCATCTGGGGCGCCGCCAACCTCCAAGGGGATCAAATGGTCAAACTCATAATTACTTGGTGAATCGTCAAACCCGTATGCTTTCATGCTTTCTAGTTTTTGCGGTTCTGTCACAGAAACTGGTGGTCTGACTGTCTTTGTATATCCTGGAACACAAATGGTAGAATCTATGTTGTCCTGTGTCACTCTTGGATCTACTACACCTGGAGTGCATTTTGGATCCGGCAGAACATCATTTACTGTGTGACATTCCGCGTTGGTTGTAGATGGCATGTTATTTTCTATAGGGGTCGAGTTTTTTTCAGATTGAGTTGAGGTTTGGTTAGTCTGAGAATATGACATGATTCCAACTGCAATTACAATTAGTATGATGGGTATGACAATACCAGTGGATTTCTTCATAAAACACAAGTTTGAATGCCACTTCTTTAACCTATGTAAAATTCACCTGTTCTTTCTAAAAGGTAAATTATCGTGAGAGAGACACAAAAACCCTCACGATTCTAGGCCTGGTCAGTTATGGGTAGCCATTTGGTGAATTGTTGCAATAATATCTTAAGTCTCTAGTAGAACTTTGTGGATGGTTTAGCTAGATTTTTTTCAAATCTGGTATTAGACATGTACTGTATGATCGTGTCTATAGTCACATGATGGGCATTGAAATATCTGGTGCAAATCTCCATTGATATCTTTTTCAACTTTAGTAATTAATCTCTCCATTGCAAGACCGTATCTGGGACAATCTTCATCAGGACAGGGCATGTCATAATCTAGAATGTGTTCAAGACAAAAATATCCTATTTTTGATGAATAGATTCCCTCATTATTGCATCTGTCTTTCTCACATTTTCTTTTTTTATACAAAAAGCCTTTTGGAACTCTATTTGCAGGTATGTCTAGGTTGCTCATAGTCTTTTCGTGTTATTGTACAATGGTTACTAGGTAATTTTATGCCTGTTCTTTGCTTTTGTCATGAATAAAATTTTCCACCAAAAGTATGGATATTTTTACCTGCACATGCTAATTAAGTAGTATTTCAAAATTCGAATATGGAAAGATTTGAAATTACTCTGACGGTTAATAAAAAACCAAATGATCTGCAACTAAGAAAATTACAAGAGCATTTTGTAGAAATGCCTTTGGAGGAGATTCTGTCTGGATTGAATTTTGCTAAAAACCGGTGGACAGCAAAAGATGCAGGAGTTCTAAAAGTGGGAAGAAAAAGTATCATAAATAAAGAAATTCACTCTGTAACCTCTGAGCAAGCCCAGTGGAGGCTAAAGAATTGGAAGATGATGATTGCAAACTATAGGAAACTGGGATATAGCTATCCCACCATATCTAGAATAAAAAAACACTTTATTGAATTGAGTAAAAAACGTTCTAGATAGTGGTAATTCAAGACACTTGAAGGTAATTGCATGTTGTACGGAGCCACTGAAAATATCGTCTGAAAGTAGAGTGTCAGTATTTGTTACAAACAAGTGCATATAAAGTTCCAACTTGCCGATATACTGTGAGACCCATACTGGTAATTACAGGAGTGTTACTTGTAATATTTTCAATTCCCTCATACTATTATTCACCACAATATTTGACCAATACTGTACACTCTTTCATTGGCTCAATGTCTGGAGGAAGCATGAATTCTGCATCCATGTTGCGTCAAATGGGCTATCCTTCATTGCACCAGGTGATTCCTATGGTTCAATATATGATAGTGGGGTTGGCTGTGGCAGGAGCTGGAATTGCAATGTTTGGAATGGTTGCAAAAAAAGTATCAAAATCCATATCCGTAAAACTTGTTGCTGATAATGAAATTGGTGAATTATACCTAAGCAAGCAATCACTGGGCTCTGCCATGCATAACCCGCAGTCAACTGCTAAAAATGACACTATGTTTCAGGCAACAAATGATGTTTTAAGCAAATTAGAGACGGAATTAAAAGAAATGAAGACTGGGTATCAGGATCACAGGCATACTATAGAAAATGAAAAAAGAAAACTAGAACAAAAGAAAAGAGAAAAGCTAGCCAAAGTCATAGTTGCAGGCGAAATCATAACCAAGGAGATCTCACGTGACAAATTTGATGAGCGTGTACGTCACTATGTGGAGATGACAAACAAAGAAACAGGACAGCTCATTGACCTGTCTTTGCTTGCAGAAAAATTTGCAAAAATGAAACAAACCATAAGCTCAATGGAAGAAAATATCACTCCTAATGATCTTGAGAATGTGAAAAAACTCTTAGACCAATAAACTACAAACCAATTATTCTGATTAGAAAATGTCTAGTTGTCTCTCTTAGAATGAAGAAAACTCTCTGCCAATGCCATTTTTGCATCCATTATGCCTGTCAAGGCATTATCGATTCTAGCCAGGTGCTCGCTTATTCCATCTGAATCATTCTTTAAATTTCGTAATTTGATTGCCTCCACTTCAAGTGTTATGTCAGCAAGATATTGTGTGAACATCTCTGACAGTGTAGGACCATTCTTGTCAAATACGAGATTGTATGGCATGAAGAAATTAACAATAATCTAGTATAAAAAATCAGTCTGCCAAATATGGAAATGTGAAGATAAGGCATTTTTAAATAATGCTAGATTTTTCCACAAGCTTCTACCTGTGTGTAATATTGTATTACTTACAGCTGATCACTATTTTGGTACTGGACTGCAAATTATTCTAGATTTGCTCTGGTGCTTTTGTTGCAGGCCCAAGTGTGGGGGGAAGGTCAGGCAGGCTCTGTCTTACATGTCCCTCCAGTATTGATTGTGCCTCTTCTAGTATTTGGTTTGTTTCAGAGTTTGTTGTATCCACGGCAAATGTGTTATCGCTGCTCACCGATGCTCCGGACATGATCTCTCCTAGTATGTTTGACAAATCTGCCATGGAAGAGTCTGCTGCTGGCATTAGTCCATTAAGACCTGCTCCAAGTCCTTTAATTATTGACATACATGGACTTAGTGTCACTACAACATCGCCAAGCTCTGATATTGTGTTTAATCTAAGTTGTATCTGTTCCATGGCAAGTTTTGCGCCTGTGACCATTTTGTTCATTTTTCTAATCTCTCCCAACTCTGTAGCGTATGCATTAGAGTATGCTTTGTTGTGTAGTCTTACTGCTTCAACCACCTTTTTGAATATGAAATCATCTTTTTCTTTTAGTTTTTTTGAAATAGAATCAAGTTTTATGATTTGTAATTGTAATTTCTTCTGAGCCTCGTCAATCTTTGGCTTTAATGGAGCATCTGGCTTTACCTTGTCCATTACCTTTTGGGAAATACTCTCTTTCTGTACGTTCCATTTGTTTGTAAAGTTCATTTTTTAACTGGGCCTTGATTCACAATGTTATTTTAAACACTCATGTTCTTACTTGGTGTGTAACTGTAGTGACACCACGTCGTGGTTACATCAAATGCCTTGCATTGATTAATTTAATATGTTTCTAAATTCGAATTTCGAAACATATTATTCATGCTATCCAAAGGTAAATGTGTACATCTCAAAGCCTGGCTGGCCTATGATAGTAAGCGTGTGTGAGCCTGCTTGCTTTGATGATATGATGTTGTACAGCCGATTCTCTGAGATTGTGACCATGTTCCAAATCTCTTCCAAATCAAAATTCAGATGATCTGAAATTTCTTTCCTGCTTTTTCTAATATATTTAATGATTCCAATATCATTTCCTGGGAAAGCCAGTCTGTGATGGATATTCGTATCCTGGCCTCTCCTAAATTTACTGTGGGATAACGTATTGGGTGTGCAAATATCTTGTTGCTTTTTAAATACTT
>JACXTT010013282.1_pt1 | contig 10864 bp, 9 predicted proteins | sample 9270951 | NCBI WGS metagenome assembly JACXTT01 (sample SAMN15532306, study PRJNA645909) | rock metagenome | isolation source: weathered quartz diorite | place: Puerto Rico | collected 2017-06-21
GGGGTGCGGGGTGGCGGATCGGGAGAGGGCGCGGCGGGTGCGCTGGTGTCGAGGGGAACGACCGCCGCGCCGAGCGGCTCTGGCTCGCCCTCGCCGATCGGCCGCACGCGCGCGACCACCAAGTCGCCGTTCCTCACGCCCGCGAACGCGCCCGGCGCGGCGGCGTCGGCCTCGCTGGCCGCATCGCCGGCGGTGACGTCGCGCGTGTACCCGGCCAGCTCGATGGCGCGTTCTCTGCCGTCGCGCCAGATCTCGGCGCGCGCCGCCTCGGGCGCGACGAGGCCGGCCACGGGCACGAGCGTGTCGCCGCTCGCGGATAGCACTTGGGTGTAGGAGATGACGATCTCTTTCAGCTCGTTCGCGTCGATGGGAAACACGCGCGCCGCGAACGAGTTGCCGGCGTCCTTCTCGAGGAGCGCGGGATCGACGCGCCGGTGCAGCGAATCCTCGTAGGCGACGCGCGCGCGCTTTTGCTCGACGACCTCGGCCTCTTGCCAACGACCCGCGATGCGCATCGCCAGGCGCGCGATGTTGGCGCGCTCGGGCAAGGTGATGCGGAAGCGCCCCTCGATGCGCCGCGCCTGGGCGTTGCGGAACGCGAGCGACAGCTCCGTGAAGGCGAGTGGCCCCTCGACCACCGAACGCGCGCGCAGCTTTTCGAGGCGCAGCGCGACGCCGTCGGGCCCGGTGAGCTCGAGCGGCGGCGCCGGCGGGGCCGTCTGGTAGCTCGCAGGGCGAAGCCCTTCGAGGCGTGCGGCAGGTTTCGCGGTTGGCCCAGTCGCGCACGACGCACCCGGCTCGCATGCCGGGGTGCGCTGCCCCGGCCCACACGAGCCGAGCGCCAGCGCGAGGGCCGCCAATAGCGTGCGGGCGACCTTCACATCGGGTTGAGACAACGCGCGCGCGCGTTGGTTCCCGCGCGCAACTTTCAGACGCCGCCGTACACGGGCACGAGCGCGCCGCGGACGTCGCGCGCCTCGTCGGACGCGAGGAACGCGATCACCGCCGCCAGCGACTCCGGCTTCACCCACTGCCCGGCGTGCGCCTCGCCCATGGCGGCGCGGTTCGCCGGGGTGTCGATGATGCTGGGCAGCACGCAATTGGCAGTGATGTCGGTGCCTTTCGTCTCCGCGGCGATGACGCGCGTGAGCGCCGCCACGCCCGATTTCGCGGCCGCGTAGGCCCCGGTGTTGGCGCCGGGCTCGGCCACGGCGCGCGAGCCCACCGTCACGATGCGCCCGTAGTTTTGCGCGCGCATGCGCCCGAGCGCGTGCTTGCAGGCGACAAAGGTGGTGGTGAGCGTCAGCTCGAGGTGCGCCTGCCAGGCGTCGAGCGGCATCTCGTGCGCCGCCGCCATGGTGAAGCCGCCCACCAAGTGCGCGAGCGCGTCCACGCGCGCCATGCCGGCGTAGAGCGCCTCCACCTCGGCCTCGCGCCGCAAGTCGGCCCGGACGGTGGTGAGCCGCACGGCGGCCGATCCGACGCTGGCGCGCAGCGCCTCCGCGTCGCGCTCGTCGCGGTAGGTGACGGTCACGTGCGCGCCGCGCTCGAGAAACGCGCGCACCACCGCGCCGCCCAAACCGCCGGTCCCGCCGGTCACCACCACGTGCCGCATGCTGTTCATGCCTTCCAAATCCCGGTCGCGCGCGAGCGCACCGTGCTGTAGACCTGTTTGAACTCGTCGCGCCCGCGCAGCTCGGCGAGCGCCGGGCAGCGCTCGAGCCACTCGACGTCCACCAGCGCCTCGGCCGCGCCATCGCGCAGGCATTGAATCGCCAGCTCGGGCTGGTTGCGCAGCCCGTACCCCTCGGCGCACATCTGCGCCACCAGCGAGATCATGCGCGGGTTCTTCGACATCTTGCTCGCCCCGCGGAGCATGCCGAGGTTGTCGTCGCCGCCCAGCACGTAGCGCCCGAACGTGACCATCGCTTGGCGCGCGATGTCGGGATCGCCCGCCAGCGTTTGCACCAAATCGCGCAGCTCTTCGGTCTTGCCCCACCACGCCGCGAAGCGCACCGCCATGCCCACGTAGGCCATGTTGCGCTCGCCGCGCATCTCGCGGAGCTTCTTCATGTAGCGCTCGACGTTCTCGCGCTCGCCGCGCAGCGCCGCCACGCGCGCCAGGCCGACGTAGGCCGACCATTGCCCAGGATCGAGCTCGAGCGCGAGCTTGAGGCGCTTCACGCCCTCGTCCGCGCGGCCCGCCTCGCACTGCAGGTCGCCGAGGTAGCGGTGCGCCTCCGCGAACGTGGGCGCGATGTCGAGCGCCTGCACCAGCTCCACCGCGGCGCTGGCCATGTCGCCGCCCTGCACCGCCAGCATCGCGCCGGCCAGGTGGGTCTCGGCGAGCTCGGGCGCCTGCGCGAGCGCGCGCCGCACGCTGGCTTGCGCCTGGGCTTGCCAATCTCGGCCGCCGGGGGCGCCGGCCCACCAACCGCGCATGCAGCCGATGGCGTGCGCGGCCATGGCGATGCGAAACCCAGGCGCGATGGCGAGCGCCTGATCGAGCAGCGACACGGGCAGCTCCCACTCCGAAAAGTACAGCGTGCGCATGTGGCGCCGCGCGGTGAGGTACAGCTCGACCGCCTGCGCCGGGGTCTCGTCGCCGGGCCGCGCCGCGGCGATCTCGATGCGCAGCGCCTCGGCGATGCGCCGGCTCATGGTGTCTTGCAGCGCCAGCGCGTCCTCGACCGTCGACTCGTAGCGCTCGCTCCAAATCTGCACGCCGCTCTTCACGTCGATGAGCCGCACCGTGACGCGCAGCGCCGGCCCGGCGCGTTGCAGCGTGGCGTCGACCACCGCGTCCACGCCGAGCTGCGCGCCGATGGCGTGCGGATCGCGCTCGTCCTTGAAGCGGGCGGTGGCCCCGCTCGACAAGACGCGCATGCCGTGGTTCGCGGACAGCACGTCGATGAGCTCGTCGCCGAGGCCCTCGGCGAGGTAGCTGTCCTCGGCCGGGCCACGGTAACGAAACGGCAGCACGGCCAGCGCGAAGTCGAGCTTGGGCAGCGGCGCGAACGGGCCCGACGAGCCGGGGCGGCTGTCGAGCGGGCTCGACGGCGCCAGGCCGGCATGGCTCGTGTGGCTCGAATGGCTCGACGCGAAGCGCGGTTCCGAACCGATGGGCGACTGGATGGTCGGGGTGGCGTCGGAGATCTCGTGCCCCGCGACGACCGTGGCGCGAAACAGGGCCTCGATGTCGGCGCTCGAGCCGCCCCGCACGCCCGACGCGGTGGACAGCCAGCGCTCGAGGGCCGCGACCACCTCCAGCGCGCTCTCGGGCCGGTCGGCGGGCTTGGTGGCCAGGCAGCGCTGGGCGAGGATCGCCAACGGATCGGGCACCGCCGCGAGGCTGCGCGGATCGGCCGGCTCGCGGCGCACGCGCGCCATGGCCACGGCGAACACGCCCTCGGCGTCGCGCACGAACGGCAGCTCGCCGGTGAGCAGCTCGTAGAGCACCAGGCCGAACGCGTAGATGTCGGTGCGCGCGTCGATCGGCTCGCCCAGCACCTGCTCGGGCGCCATGTACGCCGGCGTCCCGACGAACGCGCCAGCCGCGTGGGTGAGCGCCTCTTCGCGTTGGGCGCGCGCGATACCGAAGTCGGTGATCACCGCGCGCTCGTGGTCCGTGCCCTCGCGATCGATGAGCACGTTGGCGGGCTTGAGGTCGCGGTGCACCACCTCCACCTCGTGCGCGGCGGCCAGGCCCGAGGCGATCTGCAGGGCGATGCGCGCGACGCGCGGCGGCGGCTGGGGGTGCGCGCCGCCGAGGACGTCTTCGAGGCTCTTGCCGGCCACGTACTCCATCGACAAGAAGTGCACGCCGGCGTGCTCGCCGATGTCGTGAATGCGCGCCACGTGACGATGGGTGATGCGCCGCGCGAGGCGCACTTCGCGGCGAAAGCGCGCCACGATGTCGCCCTTGGGATCGACGCTCAAGAGCTTCAGCGCGACGGTCTCGCCGAGCTGATCGTCGTGCACGCGGTAAACCACGCCCATCGCGCCGCGGCCGACCAGCTCCTCGATGCGGTAGCGATCCGCGAACGTGGCGCCCGGAGCCAGCGTCTCGAGCGCGACCGGCCCGAGCGGGCGGGCGGCGTTCCGGGGCGGATCCTCGGGCACGCCCAATACTAGCGCTCAATTACCGGCGAGCATGGCCGAAAATTCATGCGCGAAGCGGTAGGCGTCGCCGGGCCAGCGCGCCGAGAGGTAATTGCCGTCGCGCACCGTGAAGCCCCGGTCGAGCCGCTCGGGCGTGTCGCGGAGCAGCGCGAACGGGCCGGCCATGAACCGATCGGCGGCGCCGACCGCGCGCGTCACCTCGTCTTCGACCGTCTCGGGATAGGTGCGGTAGTAGTCGCCGAGCCACAGGCGCGTCATGCGCCACGCGCTCATCTCCATCGAGCGGGTGAGCGCGGTGGTGCGGCGGCCCGCGAGGATCGATTGGCCGTCGCGCTGGCTGCGCGCGGCGAGCACCACGCCATGGCAGATCGCGCCGAGCGGGCGGCCCGCGGCCATGTGGCGCGCGACGGCGCTCTGCAGCTCGAGCGCCTCGAGGTAGACGCGCATGCCGGGGGCGTGCCCGCCGGGCAGGAGCAGCGCGTCGAAGCTCGCGCCGTCGAGCTGCGCGTAGCGCACCGGCTCGCGAAACGGCGGCGCCTCCTCGAGCTCGCGGTAGGCGGCGCAGGCGTCGCGACGCGCGCCGAGAATGCGGCGCCACGGGCCGAGCCCACGCCCGGTGAGCATCCGGTCGTCGCAGCGCGCCGGCTGTCCGTCGGGCGTGGCGAACACGACGTCGTGGCCGGCGGCCGTGAGCACCTTCCACGGGATGGAGCCCTCGCTGGGATCGAAGTCGACGGCGGGCAGCGGCATCAAGATGCGCACGCTTCGCCGATACCCGATCCGCGCCGCGCCGTCACCGTCGGCCCTTTCGTCCCGCGCGCGATGCCGCTACGAGCAAGTCATGGGCTGGACGGGGATGGGACGACGGCGCCTCGAGCGGGTCATGCGCCGCCGCTGGCAGAGCGCCGACGCGCCGCCGTGGGGCACGCTCGGGGCGCTCGAGGCCGATGCCGTGGAGCGCGCCAAAGCGGCGCTGCTCCGCCCGCACCTCGCAGGCGCGGCCAGCGTGCTCGATTGCGGCTGCGGCGGCGGGGACTTCTTGCGGTTGGCCGATCCCGAGCGGCGCGTGGCGCGGGCGGTGGGCGTCGACGTGGCCGAGCAAGCCATCGTGCGCGCCGAGCGCGGCGGGCGGTATGCCGAGCTCCACTGCGGGCACATCGAAGACGTGGTGGCGCGGCTCGACGAGAAGTTCGACGCGGTGCTGCTCGGCGAGGTGCTGTATTACATCCGCGACTACGGCCACGCCTTGGACCGCGCGCTCGATCGGATCGCGCCGGGCGGCGTCTTGTTCTTGGCGATGGCGGTGGGCCGCAACTACTTTTGGAAGAGCGATCTCGCGGCGATTCGCGCGCAATGCCGCGCGCGCGGCCTCGCGCCGGTGTGCGACGAGCGCGTCGACTACCGCGTGCTGGGCCTGCCGAAGCGCTGGTTCTTCCCGTGGTTCCCGCAAGACTCCAAGCAAGTGCTGGTGTGCCGCGCGTGACACGACCGCCGCCCGGGATGCCGCGCGCGGGCGGGGCCATGTGGCTAGAAACTACGCAAATCGGCGAATTTCGACCGGGATGGGGCAATCATCTGGGCCCGAACTGCGCGATTCGCGCAGTTTCGAGGCACATGGGCCATGAGCCGCTCAGGCTCGCGACAAGTAGCGCGCGGCGAGCAGCGTCAGCTCGTCGCGAAAGCGCGGCTCGTCGAGCAGCTCGGGGCGCTCCGCGGCGGTGACCAATACGACCTGCTCGACGGCGCGCGACGCGATGTAGCTCATCAGCTCCATGTCGCCGTCGCGCAGCTCGGCGCCGTGGCGCTCTTCCAGGGCGCGCCGCACGTGGCCGCGCGCGTGCTCGATGACGTGCCGCAAGAACGGGGTTCGCTGGAACATGGGGATGAGCGGCAACAGCGCTGCCACCATGCGCCGCTCGCGCGCGTGGAGATCCACGAACGCAGCCACGCCCGCGCCGATCACGCCCCGCAACGTGCCGTCGCTCTCGCGCTCGACCCGCGCCAAGACGGCCTCGCTGTTCTCGCGCAGGAAGCGTTCGACCAGACCGAACACGATCGAGTCGCGGTCGGTGAAGTACTGGTAGAGCGATCCGACCGACACGCCGGCGCGATCGGCGATGCGCGTCGTGGACAGCCGTTCGAGCGGCGTGGTGGCCAAGAGGCGGGTGGCGGCGGTGAGAATCGCTTCGACCAGGCTCTTGGAGCGGCCCTGACGAGGCGCGCGACGAAACGGCGAGGCGGGGGCGTCCATTGGTAGATCCTTACTCCTCCACCGCGCTGTCGCGGCGGGTGAAATCAAGACCCCCGTTCAAACCCGTGCGTGCGGATTTCCCGCGCACGGCTTTCCTATTAGAATCTCACGTCTCTTGGAAACGGCTCGTATCGGTATCCGAGCGGATCTGGCCCCACCCCCACCTCCGAGCACTCGTTGTCGCCCCAACACTTCACCGAGTGGTCGGCGAGCAGCACGCACGCGAACTCGCCCCAACCGACGGCAAGCCCGATCACGTTCGCGACCCCCTTGACGCGCCGCGGAACGGGCGAATCGTCCGGATAAGCATTGCCGGAAGGGTTCTGGCCCTTGGGCGGCCCGTTTCCCAAGACGCCTTTGTAACCGGTGCCCCAGCACGACACGTGACCGTCGACCTCCAGTGCGCAGGCGGCGTTCGCGGCCCTCTCCACCTGAGTCGCTCGAAGCTGCGCCACCTGGAGCGGAGGTTGCGGCGGATCAAAAAGGGTCCCCACGGTCCCCTGCCCGAGCTGGCCGGAGTTGTTCATTCCCCAACAATACACGCGGTGGGCCGAATCGACTGCGCAGGTTGGCGCCAACTGTACGACGCCAGTGAGCCCCGGCACGCGCGTCGGCGCATGGTTGACGGGTGTGTCGTCGCTCTTTCCGTCGCCAAACGCCCCTTCGAAGTTGCTCCCCCAACACCACACCTCGTGCGCCTCGGTGATGCCGCATTGCACGCAGCCGAGATTGCGGATGCTTATGAACCGTTGAGAAAAGGCCACCCGGCGCTTTTCGGGCGAGGCCTCCAGTAGGTCCGTACAGCTGCCCCAGTACCAGACCGCGCCGTCGCGGTCGAGCATGGTGGTGCATTGCCCGCAAAGCTGAACCTGGACGGCCGGTGGCACACCGGAGACCTCGACCACCCCGTGCGAGATATCGTCCACGCCCAGTTGGTAGAAGCCGTTGCTCCCGCGACAAGAAAGCCGTCCCTCGTCGCCGACAATCGCGCACGAGTGGTCCTGGCCGTTGGAAAAATCGCGAACGTCCGCGAGCCCCGGTAGCTGGGTGGGGAAGTCCACGGTCGCGTGGGGAGCGTCAACCGCCGTGCTGCCTCCGTGCGGGATGAGCTGCCCGAACCGGTTCTCGCCCCAGCAGCGGATGGTCGCGTCCGACATGATCGCGCAAACAGCGCCAACTCCTGCCACGAGCCGCACGGGCACGGGTGCCGGCGGATCCGTGGCAGTCCCGGAGTGACAGGCCGGGAGCGTCATTCCCAAGACGGCGAGAACGCGCCTCCACCTCATGGCTTCGCCATCCCGAACCCCGCGAAGAGATCGAAAAGGGGCTTTCCGATCGGGCCCGCCGTCGCCGCTGCGATCAAGGATGCGGGTCGAGAATGACCTCGTTCTGGTTCACCAACACCACCACCGTCACGCCATTGGTGTCGCCGCGATATGCCATGGCCTTGCAGCCCTCGAATTCGCCGATATGACCACCGAACCACTCGCCACCGTTGTCGAAATGATAGAACGCCAAGCCGCGGCGCAGCCACGGTTGTGCGTGGTCCTCCAAGGCATAATCAACGTCGGTCGGTCCGCGTTCAAACTCTGCCTTTCCCGCCGAGTACGGCATCGACGCAAGTCGTCTACCACCGCACCTTGACCGGCCATGGCCATGTTTCATCCCCATTGGGGGCTTCGAAGCCACCGAGTTGCCGCATCGCGTTGTTACCCCAACAGTAGATCGCGTGATTTCGGAGGAGTGTGCAGGCGAAGTCTACTGCCGATACGACACTTTCGGCGTCGCCAATCTCGGGCACCTGCTGCGGCTGCAACACGTCCAGGGTGTATTGGGGGCCGTGGCCCAGCGTGCCGAACAGGCCGCAACCCCAGCAATAGATCAAACCAACACCATCCACGGCACAGGCTGAACAATATCCGGTTGCTACATCGGTGGCGCTTCCTACTCCCGCAACGAATTGCGCGTACTGGAAGTCTGGTGACTTGGCGCCATTGCCGAGCTGACCATGGTCGTTGTTTCCCCAACAAAACACCTCGCCAGGCACGCTAACGCTGCAAAATCCGCCAAGCTGCCTCGCATCGTGAATACCAGAAATTCTCTTCGGAGGAAGTAAGTCGGGTGTGTTCACCGTGGAATCAAGTCCCCAACACCAGACTGTGCCGTCAACCGCGATTCCGCATTGGCTATTGCCGTTGTTTGTGAGCGCCACCACGCCTTGCGCCAGTTGTAGCGACCGCTGTTTAGGCGAAGCTTTCCAGTTGAGAGCGCACGTTCCCCAACACACGGCCTTTCCAGCGCTGAGTGCGCAGCTACAATCCCCGCCGAGCGCAACTTGTTCGACCCCGCCCAAGCCAGCTACGACACTCAGGTGACCTTTGGCGGCGATGCCGTCGCCAACTTGATAATAGGTGTTACTACCCCAACACATAACGACTCTGTTATCACCGACGATTGCGCACGAATGGCGTTGGCCGAGGGAGAAGTCGCGCACTCCGTCGAGGCCGCCAATCCGAGTGGGTCGCGGTATGATGGGCTCCAGGCTGTCACTCGATTGTCCGGCACTATTGTCCCCCCAACACCAGAGCGTTTGATCAGACGACAGCGCGCAAGCATGAGATCCGCCAACTTTGACGCTAGTCAGCACCGCTCGCCCTGTCAAATTTACCTTTTCGGCAAGGTTCCCGCGCGGATCCCTCGGCTCGCGCGCATCTTGCGCGCAGCCAACCAACACCAAGCCGAGAACAGATACCTTTAACATTCGAGGCGTGCGGCTCCAGCTAGCCCGTGTAGAACCCAAACACTGAGAAAAGATCGTAACTAGGGAAATTCCAAATTGGTGGCAACGCATTCACCATCGCATACCAATTTCCGATGTTGACTCCCGACAAACTGGGAAAGCCAGCAATGAGGGGACGGCCGGTGCGTAGATCTTGGTTTACGAGAAGCGCAATCGTGAGGCCATCGTCTTCGCGACGAAACACCTGCGCCGCTCCCCCTTGTAAGGCCCCGTTGTGCGCTGAAACCCAACTGCCCGCGCCGTAATCATAGAAGTGGAAGAACACGAGCCCTCGCCTTTGGTCCCCATAATCCTTGACTTGCGTGCGCGCAATGTTCTTCTCAAGAATCTGAGATACAGTCGATCCATAGTCCTTTCCGAACAGCGGGTGGTTGTAGCTGGCATCATACGGGAACATGCCGAGGTCGAGCGCACTGATCACGCGAGCTAATGCTACCGCAGACATGGCCCAAGCGCCGTCGGTGTAGCCGAAACCGTAACTGGGATAGTAGCATATGGGCAGAGGTCCTGCACCCCATGACAAGTTCTGAGAAGTGTACAGCACTTCGTTTGCTTTGGTGAGCGCCAAGTTGGCGTCCTCTAGCATCATGCCGGCGAACGCCGCCATCTTCAGGGGCGCGAAAAGTCGGCTGATCACATACTGTTGGTAGCTCAACTGCGCTTGAGCTGGCGGGGTTCCAGTCGCGTGCAGGATTTCGCCGATGAGCATGGCGTCAAATCCAGAGTACCGCATGAGAGGCGGGGGCACGTACACTTTGCTCGATCCCTGAGCGACGGGCAGCTTCGACCAATATCCGCCTGGAACCTCCGGCAATTCATCAACAAAGTAACTGCCAATGTTTGCTCCGTCCTGAGCGACGTATTTCACATACAGTGACGGATCCGCAGCAAGCACTGACCGATCTACTTGGAAAAAGTTCGCCACTTTCGCCGGAGCAACAACTTCCTCAAAGCGGAAACCCTTATAGTCCGGAGGCACCTTCGCAATGTCCGGAAGGATGTTTGAGATGTGCGCCATGAGATGTCCAATCGCCCGGCGATCGAAACCAGTGTCGACGAACGGAAGCTTCATGAGCTTTGAAATGGGTGACTTCTTGGCGTCCCAAATGCTTACTTCAGGATGCTCACGGAGATAGACCATTGCCGCGAGGCAGGTGAGCACCTTCGATATACTTCCTAGACGCATCCGTTGTAGGAGATGTGTATTCGGGTAACCCCAAAGGGGCGGCCCCCGCGAGGGGCCTGGATCGCGCAGTCGCCACGGCAAACGAAGGCGCGCTCGATGGCGGGGAGCTTCGACCGCGCGCGAGCCGGCGCGGATCGCGTAGGGCTTGCACGACGGCAGGCTGCCCGACGACGAAGCGCGGACCGGGCCACTCCGTCTCCACACGTGTGGAGACGTATCTCCACACGTGTAGAGTTGGCTCATGCTCCGCATCCGCTTCTTCGTCGCCGCGGTAGCGGCCGTCGCGCTGTGCGGATGTCCGGCCAGGCCGCCGAGCGCAACGGCGCGCGGATCGACGCAGCACTCCCTCCCCGACCCGCCCCCGCCAGCGGGGCAGCGAGATCAGCGGGCGAGCGCGACGACGACCACGGCTACGACCACGGCTACGACCACGGCTACGACCACGGCTACGACCACGGCTACGACCACGGCTACGACCACGGCTACGACCACGGCTACGACCACG
>JACXTT010013283.1_pt1 | contig 10862 bp, 8 predicted proteins | sample 9270951 | NCBI WGS metagenome assembly JACXTT01 (sample SAMN15532306, study PRJNA645909) | rock metagenome | isolation source: weathered quartz diorite | place: Puerto Rico | collected 2017-06-21
GACGGTCTGCAGCATGCTCACGCAGCGGCCCTCGCGGTCGGCGGCGCCGATGTAGACCGTGTCGCCGGGCTTGAACACATGCGGCCACGCCATGGCGCGGTCCATGCGGATGCGGCGGGCGTGGGCGTCGAGATTAGACCTGGACAACAGCCGGTCCAGCGGCACGTCGACGAAATCGGGATCGGCGACGTAGCGGTTGCGGTCCAGGAACGCCAGCTTCACCGCCTCGACCAGCAGGTGGTAATAGTCCGGGCTGCCTTCCGGGATGCCGGACAGATCGAACCGATCGAGGATGCCCATGATCTCCAGCGTGGTCACGCCTTGCGTGGGCGGACGCAGGCCGAGCAGTTCGCCGTCGCGGTAGGCGACGCGCAGCGGCACTTCTTCGCGCGCCTGGCATCGCGCCAGGTCCTGTTCGCGCAACGGCGAGCCGGCCCTGGCCAGCCCGGCGGCAAGGCGACCTGCGACGTCGCCTTCATAGAATTCGCGCCCGCCCTGGGTCGCCACCCGGTCCAGGGTGCGGGCCAGTTCGGGCTGGCGGAACATTTCGCCGGGCCTGGGTATGCGGCCGTCTGGCATGAAGACCTGTCCGAAGCCATCCCAGCCTGACAGGTCCGCCGAGCGGAACTCCTGCCAGAAGCACTGTGACGGCGTGACGGGGAATCCGTTGGCGGCGTACTCGGTGGCCCGCGCCAGCATCGCCGACCACGACTGCGTGCCGCCCCACTGGTCCCGGCTGAAGGCGAAGGCGCGGTCCCAGATCGCAACGGTGGCGGCGGCAGTGAGGGCCGCTGCCGGGCCCCGCAGCGGAATGGTGCCGGCATAGCCCGAGGTCTCGGACGCAGCCTGGCCGATGCCGGAGAACGTACGCACATTGCCGCCGCGGTCGCTGACCACCAGGAAGGCGTCGCCTCCCAGGCCGGTAAAGTGAGGGTATGTCACGCTCAGCACCGCGCCGATGGCAATCGCCGCCTCGATGGCGTTGCCCCCGGCCTTCAATACCTCCAGCCCCGCCTGGCTGGCCAGTCCATGCGGGCTCGTGACCATGCCCGTGGACGAATTCGCCAGCCCCGCGCGCCCGGATTGCGCCGGCTCCTGCGCCAGTTCCTGCCCGACGGCAGGCAATACCGTGCTGCCCGCCAGCGCGGCCGACCCGGCCAGGAATGCCCGGCGCGACGTGCCGGTGCAGCAAGGATCCACTTCACTCAGAAATTCCATACCCACTTCCCCCGGATACGCGGCGGCCGGCCGACGCTGGCAGCCGCGATAACGATTCGATGATGGCGCCGGGTCACGCTGCGCCTGGCACGCAAACCCGGCAGGACGCGTCGGCTCAGGCCTCGGTCTTCCAGCCCTGCCATGGGCGTTCGGCAACGGATTCCGGCGCGGCGTAGTGATGCTTGATCCAGGCATAGGCCGGTCCGAGCGCATTCATGGCGATCACCGCGCCGAGCGCGGCAACGGGATCGCCCGGCACCGGGCCGAAGCCGCCGAACAGCGTTGCAAAATACGAGGCAAAGCCAAAGAACATGCCGGGGATGAAGCGCAGCATGACGAACACGCGCGCGAGGTACATCATCGAAGCGTTGAGCGTGAACAGGATCACCATCTCCGCCACGATCAGCGCAGGGCCGGAGAACTGCTCGGCTGCCTGGCGGAAGCAAAGCACGATGACAAAGGCAAAGAGCGAGCCCACCGGCAGCGTCGGCCAGATCTTCTTCAGGTTCTCCGGCGTGGGACCGCCCATGGCAAAGGTCGCGGCCCAGCTGATGAAGATGGCCCATGGCGGCAGGTGCGAGGCATGCGCGGCGATGGGAACGGTGGTGATGGCAAGCAGTGAGGCCACGACTTCGGCAGGCAGCTTTCTCATGATCGACTCCTTGATGGACGGGGAACGGGCATTGCTGTCAGTGCGGGCAGCACCGGTGCCGATGGATCTCGCAGCGATGCTGCGTGACCACGGTGATCTTGCCGCGCTTCACCACCCAGAGCCGCGGCGGGATGTCGATCAGCGCATCGGCCACCTGGAAGGTATCGAGCACGACCAGGTCCGCCTGGCGCCCTACCTTGAGGCCATAGGTGTCGTGCAGGCCGATCGCGCGCGCGGCGTTGTGCGTGCCCATGTCGAGCACCGCGAGCTGGTGTTCGGGCACACCGAACTGGGCCACGTGCGCCAGCATGTTGCCGATCTGCAGCATGTCGGCCTTGCCAAACGGCGTGAAGGCATTGCGGATATTGTTCGAGGAATACGCCACGTTGACCCCGCCGCTGTGCAGGGCCTTCACCGGCGCCAGTCCACGGCGCTGGTTCTGGACGTCCTTGCGGCCGCCGAGATAGAGATCGGTCGCGGGCAGCGTGACGATGCTGATGCCGGCCTCGCGGATCTGCTCGATCAGCGGCTGCAACTGCGCCGCGTCAAGCGCGCCCAGGCTCGTGACATGGCCCAGCGACACGCGCCCCTGGTAGCCGGCTTCGATGGTCTTCTGCGCGATATATGACACTGCGGCAAAGCGCTGGTCGCCGGTGTCGTCGGCAAAATCGGCATGCATGTCGACCGGCGCGTCATAGCGTTGCGCCAGTTCGAAGACCATGTCGATATGGCGCATGGTGTCGGCCCAGCTCAGCTCGTTGTAGGGGCAGCCGCCGACCACATCGGCGCCCATGTCCATGGCCTCAGTCATCAGCTCGCGGGTGCCCTGCGATTTCAGGATGCCCTCCTGCGGGAAGGCCACGATCTGCAGGTCGAGCAGGTCGTGGTACTCCGATTTCAGTTCAAGCAGCGTCTCCACCCCGATCAGCCCCTGGATCAGATCGACATCGGGATGGGCGCGGATCGCCACCGTGCCGTTCCTGACCGCCATGTCCAGCACCTGGCGCGAGCGGTCCAGCACATCCTGGCGCTGCTGCTTGCTTTTCAGGATGCCGGTGACGCGGATGGCTTCGTCCAGCGTGCCGAAGCGCGCCGGCAGGCGGCAGTGCAGCAGTGCCTTGTCCAGGTGCAGATGGGCTTCCACCAGCCCCGGGATGACCGCGCGGCCGCCGGCCTCGATCACTTCATGCGCCGGCACGTCGATGCCGGGCTCGATGGCGGCGATGCGGCCGTCGCGGATGGCGATATCGGTCAGGGGCGCGTCGTCGCGAACGCAGGCGTCCCGGATCAGCAGATCCAGCTGCATGGCTTGTCTCCTCAGGTCTTGTTATGCCGGCGAAGTCAGGGCTTCGCTACCTGAAGCGTAGGTGCCGGGGCGGCATCACTGCATCAGGATTGGCTGAATTCGACCTAAGGATTTTCCTAGACGCACCGCAGCAGACTAGGCGGCGTCCCCGGCTTCGGCGAGCAGGCCGTGGCGGATGGCGTAGTGCACCAGCCCGGCAGTCGAAGCGATATCCATCTTGCCGAGGATATTGGCCTTGTGGGTGCTCACCGTCTTGGCGCTGAGCGACAGCGACGCGGCGATCTCGTTGATGCCCAGCCCCTCGGCCAGCATCTGGAACACCTGCAGTTCACGCGCCGTCAGGCGTGCATGCGGCAACATGGCATCTGGCTGCCGCGCCTGGCTGACGAGCTTGTCGGCAATCGCCGGCGAGACCGCGGTACCGCCGCGCGCCACCTTGCGGATGGCACCAAGCAGCTGGTCGGACTCGACATTCTTGGTCAGGTAGCCCGCCGCGCCCGCGCGGATAGCCTGCACCGCATACTGCGACTCGCGGTACATGCTCAGCACCAGGATCGGCAGCGCCGGATGGCTGGCCCGTATCTGCTGGATCAGCAGAATGCCGCTGCGCCCCGGCATCGACATGTCCAGCAGCAGCACGTCCGGCGCCTGCGCGCGCAGCAGCGCCAACACTTCGCAGCCGTCGGCGGCTTCGGCCACCACCTGCATGTCGGGCACGGTGGAGAAGATCTTCTTGAGCCCGTCGCGGATGATGGTGTGGTCGTCTGCAAGCATCAGGCGGATCATCTTGCCCCTCCGTTGCCGGCAGCGCCGGCATTGGGGATCTGCGCCTCGACCCGGGTGCCGCCGCCCTTCTCGCTGCTTACCGTCAGCTTGCCGCCCAGCATCAGCGCACGCTCGCGCATCCCCAGCAAACCCAGACTGCGGCGATGCCCGGCCCTGGACGCATCGATGCCGCGGCCGTTGTCGGCAACCACCAGCCGCAAGGTTCCGCCGGCCTCGCTCAGTTCCACCCGCACGCGACCGGCGCGGCCATGGCGGCAGGCATTGGTCAGCGCTTCCTGCGCGATGCGAAAGACCGCGGTGCTGAGTTCGGCGCCGAGCTCGCCGACGGGCTGCAGCGCCAGCTCGCAGGCGATGCCGCCACGCTCGGAAAAAGACTCGGCCAGCCACTCGATCGCCGCGGTCAGCCCCAGCTCATCCAGCAGCGGCGGGCGCAGGTCTGCCGCGATGCGCTGCACCGCGTCCACCGTCGAATCCGCGATCTGCTTGAGCATCTGCAAATGCTTGCGGCACGCGTCGCCGGCATCGGGGCCCTGCTGCGCTTCGATAAAGCTCAGACCCAGGCGCAATGCCGTCAGGGACTGGCCAAGCTCATCGTGCAGCTCGCGTGAGATCCGGGTGCGCTCGGCCTCGCGCACGGACTGCAGGTAGGCGGACAACTCACGCAGCTGCGCGCGCGAGTCCAGCAACTCCTGCTCGGAGCGCTTGCGGTCGGTAATGTCGCGCGAGATGCCGACCGTGCCGACGACCGCGCCGTCCTGGCCTCGAATCGGCATCTTGATCGTATCGAACCAGCGCAGGCTGCCGTCCTGGCCGTGACGGCATTCCTCATAGCGCCGGCGGATGCCGCTGGCCACCACGGCCATGTCGGTGCCCAGGTAGACCTGCCCCCACTCCTCCGACCACACCTGGTCCGGCGTGCTGCCCACGATCTCGGCCTCGGACCGCCCGCATGCGGCCATGAAGGCGTCATTGACCAGGACGTAGCGGGAGCCGACGTCCTTCAGCCAGGCCTGGTCGGGTATGTTGTTCAGGATGGCCCGCTGCAGGTCGACATATGTATCCATGACTTCTCCTCGTCGGGCCTGTGCCTTGTCGGCAGGCGCCCGATTCATGACAGACAAGAATCGATTCATGCCTTGCACGCATCAGACGGCATGGCCTGCCTGCAGCCCCTCGCAGACTATAGCCAGCAATCGGCGGCAATGCGCTTGTCGTTTTCCTCAATGGCTGCACGAAAGCGGGAAGTCCGGATCACAGAGCCTTGCGGCACGGTGTGGATCATGGGGTTGTTGGGCAGTCCTTCCGTTCCGGTGGAGTGAAATCTTTGACCCAGGTTTAAGGCAAGCCTTATGGCTGCCGGAATACGCCACACCTATCGTAGTAGCGTAACTTCAACCGGCATGCCGGAAAGCCGGAGGGCCGGCCCGCAACCTGGCCGTTTGTGCACGCCGCGCATGCCATCACGGCGACCCCCGCTATGAACGGAAAACAACTAATCAGCACCCTGCGCCACTGGCTGGTGGTACTTGCTCTTCTTGCGGTCCCGCATTTCGCTCAAGCGGCCTGCACTTCCACGCCGGCAATGCCATATCTGCAGGCACTCAGCAACATGGCAGTCGCCGCCAACCTTGCCGTTGGCAGCACCATTCCCGGAACGGTGCACTACTACTCATTCAGCGGCACCTGTGCCAACGTGCCGCCGTACGTGGTGGCCGGCGCTCCCATCATCTCCTGCTACTACGGCAGCGGCACTGAAGTCATGCCCGGCGTCTACTCCACCGGCGTCGCCGGCATCGGCATCCGGCTGCGCAATGCCTCTGGCCAGCCCATGACGAATGCCGCTGGTGTCTGGTGCGATACCCGCAGCGCTAACCTGGGAAACCTGGACGCAAACCTGAACTATGCCGTGTCGGTATCGGTGGAATTTGTCAAGACCGGCCCGATCACCTCAGGCAATCTCAATCCAAGCCAGACCGAGTTCGGCTTCGGTGTCTACAAGGGCAGCCTGGCCGGCGCGCTAGGCGGATCTGGCAACAACTACATCGGCTTCTCCGGCAATGTGACCCCCCGGGAAATTGCCTGCAATCTCAACTACCCAACGGTGGTCAACTTGCCGACGATCAGCGCCAGCACGCTCGCGAGCGGGCGCGCGGGTGGCAACACACCATTCGCCATCCAGTTGACCTGCAGCGGCGCGGCCATAGTCGGCATGACACTCGACGGTGCCGCAGGCACACCCGTGGCCTCGGCCGCAACCGGCATACTCGGCATCAGCGGTGGCGGGACGGGCGGCACGGCCAGTGGCGCAGGCGTGCAGATCGTCAATGCGAGCGGCACCGCGCCCGTACCCCTGCAGGTGCGCAACGCGATGGGCAGCATCGCGCCCAACGTCCCCGCCACGTACCGCTTCGGCGCGCGCTACGTCGGCCTGGGCGGCACGCCCTCTCCGGGGATGGTGTCGAGCGCGATGGTCTTTACCATGGATTATCAGTAGCCCGCATGGAAGCGGCGCGCCGAAGGACTACAATAGCCGGCTGCAGTCCTTGAAGGCTTTCGCCATGTCTGACCATCCCCGCTTCACCATCAACCGTTCCATGGTCGCCCTGGTCCCGGAACAGCCGTTCCTGGACTGGATCCAGGCGGTCGATCCCCAGCCGGTGACCGGCCTCACGCTAGAGCAGGTGCGCGAGGACCAGAGCGTGTTCCTGCTGCCCGAAGAACTGGCCGATACGCACGACAACGCCGTGCGCTGGGTCGAGAAGCGCTGGCAGGAGTTCTTTGAATTCATGCTGGGCGAGTGGTTCGACGACTCGATGTGGCCCGAAGAACTGTCGCTGCAGATGTTCCGCGAGTGGTTCAGCGTGCGCTACCACTCGATGGTGTTCGACATGGCGCCTGACGTGCCGGTCATGCACGATGACTGGGACGACGAAGACGACGCGTCCGAGATGTTGCACTAGGATCAGGAACCGGGCCGGCAGAGCTCCGGCCCGGGTTTCAGCGTCGCCAGCGACGCCTCAGAGGAAGCGGTCGAGGATCTTGCGGCTGTGCTTGTCCAGCGCCATCAGGTCGCGGATCAGGTAGTGGATGCCGTGCGTATCCGAAATCAGCAGCGTGCTGCCGGCCAGGCGCCGGATCGCCTCTTCACCGCGCAGCACCAGTTCGGTCTGGCCGCGATCGGTCTGCACCGTCCACACGCTAGGAGTGGCGTAGGTCGACACGCCGACGATACGCTCGATCTCCGGCATGAACTCGCGCGAGGCGAGTTCCGCTTCGATCATGTCGCGCTCTGCCTGCGGCAGATCCTCCAGCCGCGGAATCCACACCACCTCATGCCCGTCGGTGCTCATCAGGCCGATGCCGCCCTGCGGCGCGGAAATCGGGAAGGCGCGCACCGGCACCACGCCTTCGTGGATGGTGCCGTCCCCGGCGATCAGGACCAGGCGGCCAAAACGATTGCGATCTAGCGTAAACATGGGCGTCGGCGTGGTGGCGGAGATGTCATTGGGCATTGGCGGCCTCCGGCGTTTCAACGGCTTCGTCCTCGCCGTCACCGTCCTCGGTGTCGACATTGCGCGCCTGCGCCTGGTACAGCTTGTAGTACGCGCCTTCGCGCAACAGCAGCTCATCGTGGCTGCCGACTTCGACGATCTGGCCACGGTCCATCACCACCAGCCGGTCGGCCTTGCGCAGTGTCGAGAGGCGGTGCGCGATGGCGATGGTGGTACGGCCCTGCACCAGGTTGTCGAGCGCCTTCTGGATTTCCTTCTCGGTGGAGGTGTCGACCGACGAGGTGGCCTCGTCCATGATCAGGATGCGCGGGTTGATCAGCAGCGCGCGCGCGATCGAGATGCGCTGGCGCTCGCCGCCCGACAGCGCCTGGCCACGTTCACCGACCAGCGAGTCATAGCCGTGCGGCAGGCGCAGGATGAACTCGTGCGCATGCGCGGCGCGCGCGGCGGCGATGATCTCATCGCGCGTGGCGTCGGGCTTGCCGTAGGCAATGTTGTCGGCAATCGTGCCGAAGAACAGGAACGGCTCCTGCAGCACCAGGCCGATATGGCGGCGGTACTCCGACACCGGCAGCGAGCGGATATCGACGCCGTCGACGCGGATCGCGCCCTCGGAAACATCGTAGAAACGGCAGATCAGGTTGACCAGCGTGCTCTTGCCCGAGCCACTGTGTCCCACCAGGCCAATCATCTCGCCCGGCTCGATCGAGAGGTTCAGCCCGCGGATCACCGCGCGGTTGCCGTAGCGGAAGCCCAGGTCGCTCATGTCGATGGCGCCTTCGACCTTGTCCAGCTTCGCCGGGCGCACCGGCTCCGGCACGCTCGACACATGGTCGAGGATGTCGAAGATACGCTTGGCGCCGGCCGCGGCCTTCTGCGTCACCGAGACGATCCGGCTCATCGAATCCAGCCGGGTATAGAAGCGGCTGATATAGGTCAGGAACGCCACCAGCACGCCCACCGTGATGGCACTCTGCGACACCTGCCAGATGCCGAACACCCACACGATCAGCAGGCCGATCTCGGTCAGCAGGGTGACCGTCGGCGTGAACAGCGACCATACCGCGTTGACGCGGTCGTTGATCGCCAGGTTGTGCTTGTTGGCCTCGCGAAAGCGCGACACCTCGCGCTTTTCCTGGGCAAAGGCCTTGACCACGCGGATGCCGGGGATGGTATCGGCCAGCACATTGGTGATCTCGGACCAGATCCGGTCGATCTTCTCAAAGCCGTGGCGCAGGCGGTCGCGCACCAGGTGGATCATCCAGGCGATGAAGGGCAGCGGCACCAGTGTGACCAATGCCAGCCACGGATTGATCGACACCAGGATCACCGCCGTCATGACAATCATCAGCACGTCGGTGGCAAAGTCCAGCAGGTGCAGTGACAGGAAGACGCAGATGCGGTCACTTTCCGAGCCGATGCGCGCCATCAGGTCGCCGGTGCGCTTGCCGCCAAAGTATTCCAGCGACAGCTTTAGCAGGTGTTCGTAAGTCGTTGTACGCAGATCGGCGCCAATGCGCTCCGATACGCGCGCCAGCAGGTAGGTGCGCGCCCACCCCAGCGACCAGGCCACCAGCGCCGCACCCAGCAGTCCCGCCAGGTACAGGCGCACCAGGCCGTAGTCAATCGGCACCCCGTTCTGGAACGGGATCAGCACCTTGTCCATCAGCGGCATGGTCAGGTACGGCGGCACCAGCGTGGCCGCGGTGGACAGCAGCGTCAGCACGAAGCCCGCCAGCAGCTGCCACTGGTATGGCCGGGCAAAGCGCCACAGGCGCAGCAGCGCCCAGGTCGACGGCGGGGTTTCCAGCTCCCGGCTGCATTGGGGGCACTGCTCCTCGTCCGACGGCAGCGGCGCCTTGCAGGTCGGGCACAGCACCTCGCCCGCCTCGCCGGCCGGGCGCGCGCCGGCGGCATCGCGCTGCGCTTCGAACTGGTCGGCCAGCCGCAGCGCGGCCGGATTGTAACCAAGCGTATATCGCCAGCTGGCCAGCCGGCCCTCCGGGCCGCTCAGTTCCAGCGCGCCCACGCCCGCGTGGTCGGTGTGCGACAGGCGCAGGGTGGGCCCGATGTTCCATTCCCGCACATTTTTTTCACCGGGAGCCCGGGCAACGATGCGCTGGTCGGTCACAACCAGCCACCCTTGGGTAAAATGCAGCTTCGCGTCGAGGTTCAGAGCCAGTCCGGCCAGGACGGTCTCGCCGGGTCGGAGCCACGATCCGGATTCAGCCCGCCAGGGTTCGTCGGCAGCAGGGGCGGTAGGGACAGGCAGGGAGGACTGGGTCATGAATGGCGCGGCGTGCGTCCAGGGGGTACGGACATAACTTGAAACAAATTTAGGCCGGGCACGCTCTGGCGGCCCGCGAATTCGCCCGCAGTATACATAACGACGAACGCGCGGGTACTCCTGATGCATTGCACAATCACTTTTACACGAAGAAAGTCAACCCGCTCTGTGCTGTAACGTTACTGAAAGGTTAGGCTTCCATTTCTCGGGCGGTTCCGCCCACTGCCTCAAGCAAATTCAATGAAAAAGAAGGACATTGAGATTTTCGATGTCATGTCGCTGCGCGGCCCGAATATGTGGACATATCGGCCCGTCCTGGAGGCATGGGTCGATATCGGGGAACTGGAGGACTTTCCCTCCAACACGATTCCGGGGTTCTACGAGCGCCTGTCGGCCTGGCTGCCATCGCTGATCGAGCATCGCTGCAGTATCGGCGAGCGCGGCGGCTTCCTGCAGCGCCTGAAGGAAGGCACCTGGCCCGGCCATATCCTGGAACACGTGACGCTTGAGTTGCAGAACCTGGCAGGCATGCCCGGCGGCTTCGGCAAGGCGCGCGAGACCCCGGTGCGCGGCGTCTACAAGGTGATCGTGCGTGCCTGGCACGAGGAAGTCACCCGCGTCGCCCTGTTCACCGCCCGCGATCTGGTCATGGCCGCGATCGAGGACCGTCCCTTCGACGTCCCCGCCGCCGTGGACAACCTGCGCCGCCTGGTGGACGAGCATTGCCTGGGCCCCAGCACCGCCTGCATCGTCGATGCCGCGGACGACCGCGACATCCCGGCAATCCGCCTGTCGGACGGCAACCTGGTGCAACTGGGCTACGGCGCGCGCCAGCGCCGCATCTGGACCGCGGAGACTGACCGCACCAGCGCCATCGGCGAAAGCATTTCGCGCGACAAGGACCTGACCAAGAGCCTGCTGGAGTCCTGCGGCGTGCCGGTCCCTGAGGGCCGCATGGTCGATTCCCCGGCGGACGCCTGGGATGCCGCCGAGGACATCGGCGTGCCGGTGGTGGTCAAGCCCTATGACGGCAACCACGGCCGCGGCGTGTTCACCAACCTGATGACCCGCGAGGAAGTCGAGACCGCCTACGGCGTGGCC
>JACXTT010013284.1_pt1 | contig 10862 bp, 8 predicted proteins | sample 9270951 | NCBI WGS metagenome assembly JACXTT01 (sample SAMN15532306, study PRJNA645909) | rock metagenome | isolation source: weathered quartz diorite | place: Puerto Rico | collected 2017-06-21
GAAAGATTCAGCCCGATATAGGAAGTGGTAAACCAGCTTCCCCCTTTGAAGAAATCGAAATCACTGCGTTGTGCATTCTTGGAATAAGACCCGTTGGCAGTGAGCACAGGGATATAAGACAGTTTATATCGCTTAACATTATACTGGTTGAGCTTTATTTCCAGCTGGGTAAGCTGGAAATCTCTCCTGTCTTTATAATTGAATGCCGCCAGGTCCAGCAATCCTTCGCGGGCCTGGTTATCGCTGAGCGAATCGGTTAGTGTAAGCGAGTCTCTTACCGGCATACCTATCAATACCTTTAAGCCCATATAGCCTACTGCAATAGTATTTAGCACGTTTTGCTTTTCTGTTTCCTGGTTGGCCAGCTGAACAGTAATCTTGTCTACATCCAGTTTTTCGGCAAACCCGTTCTTGTACATTTCCGTCTGGTCGTGCAGCAGCTTGTTCAGCCTGGCCAGGTTGGCATCTTCCAGCTCCAGCTGCGTTTTGCTGGCTACCAGCTGGTAGTATACTTTATAAATATTGGCCCGGATGTTTTCTTCTGTTATTTCTTCCGTTTTCCGCATGAGGTCTATCGACGTGCTTCTTGCCTGCAGGCCTACAAATACCTGGCCATCGAAAATGGTTTGCGAAAGGGTAAGCCCACCGCTGGCATTGTATTTTGTTCCAAACTGGACCGGTTCAAAGGTGCCTGCCGTTCCACCAAAAAACTGTGCCGGTATTAAGGTGGTAGGTATTTTTAAATAGTCGGTAAAAGAACCGCTGCCGCTCAATGATGGCAATGCCCCCGCCGTTATACCACGGTTGGTCTGCTGCTGTATTTTTATATCCAGCAGCGCGTTTTGTACCTGTGCGCTGTTTTTCCTGGCATAATCCAGCATTTGCTGAAGCGAGAGCGCATGCGGCCCCTGCGCCAGCGCGGGTACAGTAAGTGCGGTAAGCCCTATCCATGCGATGATCTTATTTAGTCTTTGCATTGCTCGGTGTTTTATGAAGTCTTTCTTGTTTATATTTCTGGATCAGTTTATATCCTTTGGGCGTGGCAAGACCGTATACAAAATGTTCAATCAATTCCTTCGTTACATCGGCTACATTGTATTTTGAAGGGGGAAATACAGCAATATTGAACGGTATCATAATCGATTCCAGCCTGAATTTGACCATAACATCTACCTGGAGCTCGGGCCGGTATAATTCTTCGCGGATGCCCCGTTCAATGTTATTTTTAAAAATCTCGTATAGGAATTTTTGTTTGTGCTGCTGGAACTTCTGGAAGGTTTTGAAATGGAATTTTTCCAGGTCGTACAGCACAATCGGGTTAATATGCCTTAATTGTTCGTCTACATGGTCCAGCGTAAGAAATATTTCATGAACAGCGTCCTGGGCATGCTGGCTGCAATCCATGCAATTGCACTGCATTTCGTATATCTCCCCATTCAGCACGGCGTCTACCAGTTCATCCTTGTCGGAAAAGTATTGGTAGATGGTCTTTTTCGACATGCCCAGCTGGGTAGCAATATCATCCATCGAAACGGAGCGGATGCCGTATTGCATAAACAGCTCCTGCGCTTTCACCTGTATGCGTTCACGTATGTCCATAATTCATGCTAATCGGGCACAAAACTATGGAAACTTTTTTTGTTACCAAAGTTTCCTGCCAGTTTTTTTTGCCTTTTATCCATTTGGAGCTAACGTTTGTTTGGATATATGGCGCCTTCGGCGCGGCAACTAAAGGCTAAGAGTTCAAAGGAGAAAAAAGAGGAAAGAAGTTGTACGTGGAAGGGTTTGGCGCACAGAGGGGAAAGAGAAAAAGAGACACTGTACAGGCGTGCCACGGTTACCCGGGCTAAGCAAACGAACCGTGGCACGCCTTCTTCCAATAAAACCTTCTTTTTCTCTTTTCCCTCTGTGCGCCAAAAAACTTTTACCGTACCAGCCACCCCGCAAACAAAAAAGCATTCCCGCCCAAAACCCTCTTTTCCCTCTTTTTTCTCCTTTGAGCTCTTAGCTAATGAGCGTTAAGGAATTATATCGTCACTCCCCAAGTCGTTTTTTTATATGAACTTTACGCTACAAAATTCACGTTCAACTATACATCTATGAGCTTATCCCGCCGCAACCGTTGGCGTTGGCGTAAAGTATTGCAGTATTTGTTGCAGGGTCTGCTGGTTACCGCACCACTGGCACTTACTATCTATCTTATATACTGGTTTGTATCTTCCATCGACAGCTGGCTGCCCCTTTTCCGGGCAAGAGATGCCGAAGGGCATATTGTAAACCGCAATTACGGGCTGGGTTTTGTAGTCATCATCGCCTTCCTGGTTGCCATCGGTTTTCTCAGCTCCAATTTCCTTACCAGCCGCCTGTTCAGCCTCTTTGACGCCTGGCTGGAACGAACACCCGGTATTAAATTCATCTATTCCTCCATCAAAGATTTTTTTGAGGCCTTTGCCGGCAATAAGCGTAAATTTAAAAAAGTGGTGCTGGTTAACATTTTCCAGCCCGATGTTTTCCAGGTGGGCTTTGTAACGGATGAGGATGCCAGTCAGTTTGGACTGGCCGATCATGTAACGGTATACATACCCAGCGCCTATACCTTTGCCGGGCAATTATTTATCGTGCCCAAAGAAAGAATAAGGCTGGTGGATATCAGCGCAGCAGATGCGTTAAAATATGCTATCAGCGGCGGCGTGGCTGAGGTGGAAGAGGAGCACCATAGGCCTGAAACATGATTTGGAGGGATTAAGTGGATTTGGAGTAGAGGCTTCGCGGCGGTTGATATTGCTTCATATTTATTAAACCTGGTCCATGAAAAAAACAGCTCTGCTGGCCCTGTTCGTATTGCTGTATCTCCACAGTTTCTGCTGGGGCTTTTTTGCACATCGCAAAATAAATTACTACGCCGTTTTCCTGCTGCCACCCGAAATGATGGCGCTGTATAAACCTTCCGTTAATTTTTTAAGCGAACACGCGATGGACCCCGACAAAAGAAGGTATAGCCTGCCGGAAGAAGGCGCCCGCCATTTTATTGACCTGGACCATTATGGCCCGGCCCCTTATGCCGGCTTGCCCAGGCGCTGGGACAGCGCCCTCGCCAAATACGGTGCCGATACCCTGCGGGCCTACGGTATCGTGCCCTGGTACACGCTGGCGGTGTTGCAGCAGCTCACCAATGCCTTTAAAGAAAAGAACGCCTCCAGGATACTCCTGCTTTCGGCTGCTATCGGCCATTATATTGCCGATGCCCATGTGCCCCTGCATGCCAGCAGCAACCACAACGGCCAGCTTACCGGCCAGCAGGGCATCCATGCTTTCTGGGAAAGCCGCCTGCCCGAGCTGCTGGCCGATAAGGAATGGGATTTTTTTATCGGCAGGGCGCAATATATCCGTAATCCCGCGGCCTTTTTGTGGAGCCGGGTAGCGGAAAGCGCCGCCGCGGCCGATACGGTGCTGCGGCTGGAAAAGCAGCTGAGCCGCCAGTACGGCGCCGACCGGCGCTTTGGCTTTGAAGAACGCAACGGCACGCTGGTGCGCCAGTATACGGCCGGGTATTCTATCGCCTACAACAGGCTCCTGAAAGGCATGGTGGAGCGCCGCATGCGACAATCCATCTTTGTCACCGCCTCCTTCTGGTACACGGCCTGGGTAAATGCCGGCCAGCCCGGCCTGGACAGCCTTTCTCACCGCCCTTTCAAGCCGGAAGAGCTAAACGCGCTGGAACAGCTGGACGCACAATGGAAGGCAGCGGGAAAAGGGAAAATGGATTGCTACTGATCGCCACAATATTCTACCTTTGCGACTCATTTTATAAACCAACGCGCAGTGGTACATAATTTCAATTCCGGCCCCAGTGTTTTGCCCCGGGAGGTAATGGAAGAAGCCAGCCAGGCCATCCTCAATTTCAATAATTCCGGTTTGTCTATCCTGGAGCTCGGCCACCGCACACCGCTTTTCCAGGCCGTTATGGATGAGGCCATTGCCCTGGTAAAGGAGCTGGGCCGGCTGGACAGCCACCACGAGGTATTGTTCCTGCACGGGGGCGCTTCCACCCAGTTTTTCCAGGTGCCCATGAACCTGCTGAACGAAAACGAAACAGCCGCCTACCTGGACTGCGGTACCTGGGGCACCAAAGCCATCAAGGAAGCCAAACTGTTTGGCAACGTAGATATGGTGGCTTCTTCAAAAGACAGGAACTATGTTTATATTCCCAGGGGGTATTCCATACCGGAAAAAGCTGTTTATTTTCATTATACCACCAATAATACCATCGAAGGCACCCAAATGCACAGCATCCCAACTACGCCGGTGCCGCTGGTAGCCGATATGAGCAGCGATATTTTCAGCCGCGAGCTGGACTATAACCGCTTTGCCCTGGTATATGCCGGTGCGCAGAAGAACGCCGGCGCCGCAGGTGTAAACCTGGTCATCGTAAAAAAAGATATACTGGGTAAGGTGAACCGCCGCCTGCCATCGATGATGGACTACCGCAATCATATTGAAAACGGGTCGATGCTCAATACGCCACCCGTTTTTGCCGTATATGTATGCCTGCTCACGCTTCGCTGGCTCAAACAACAGGGTGGGGTAGCCGTTATAGAAAAACGCAATGAAGCCAAAGCAAAATTATTGTACGATACGCTGGACCAGCTACCCCTGTTTACCCCCAAAGTAGATAGGGAAGACAGGAGCCTGATGAACGTGGTTTGGGTTATGCCCGATGAAACCCTCGAAAAAGAATTCCTGGCCGCCTGCAAGGCAGAAGGCATGGTGGGCATTAAAGGCCACCGCACCGTGGGCGGTTTCAGGGCCTCGCTTTATAATGCGCTTACCATAGATAGTGTAAAAGCGCTTACTGATCTTATGAAGGATTTCAGCAACAAAAAAGGATAATACTTATCATTAATTAACAGCAATGGCAATCATCACTCCCTTTAAAGCATTAAGACCCACTCCCCAACTGGCGGCAAAACTGGCTTCCCGCCCTTACGATGTATTGAATTCGGCCGAAGCCCGTGAAGAAGTAAAAGACAACCCCTATTCCTTCCTGCACATCACCAAATCGGAAGTAGACCTGCCCGAAAATACCGATATCCATACCCCGCAGGTATATGAAAAAGCAAAGCAGAACCTCGATGCGTTTATCCGCAAGGATATTCTTTTCCGTGAGTCAAAGCCCTGCTATTATATTTACCGGCTTATTATGAATGGCCGGAGCCAGACCGGGCTGGTATGCGGCAGCTCCGTGGCTGATTATGAAAATGATATTATTAAAAAGCACGAGTTTACGCGCCCGGAAAAAGAACAGGACCGCATCAACCATATTAAAACCAGCGGGGCGCAAACCGGCAATGTGTTCCTGGCCTACCGCAACGTGGCCGAAGTAGACGCTATTATCAATGACTGGCAGGCAGAACACCAGCCGGTATATGATTTTGTGGCGGAAGACAGCATTACCCATACCGTTTGGGTGGTCAATGACGAAAAAACGATTGCCGCCATTACGCAGCTGTTTGCCACCAAAGTGCCGTTTACCTATATTGCCGACGGCCATCACCGCGCCGCCTCTGCCGCCAAAGTGCAAAAAGCGCTGGGCGCCGCCGCTACGGAAGAAGCCGATTATTTCCTGACCACGCTGTTTCCTTCGGCACAGCTGCATATTATGGATTACAACCGGGTGGTAAAGGATTTAAACGGCCTCAGCGGCGAAGCCTTCCTGCAGGGCCTGCTCAGCGATTTCAGCTGCGAGCTGGTGGGTAAAACCGTGTACAAGCCTTCAACACTCCATAGCTTTGGCATGTACCTGGGCGGCAACTGGTATAAACTCACTGCCCGCCCCGGCACCTATACCGAAGACCCCATCGGCGTGCTGGACGTAACCATCTTATCCAATAATATACTCGACAAACTGCTGGGCATAAAAGACCAGCGCACCGATAAGCGCATCGATTTCGTTGGCGGCATCCGCGGCCTGGGAGAGCTGGAAAAACGGGTAGACAGTGGGGAAATGAAAGTGGCGTTTAGCCTCTACCCCGTAAGCATACAGCAGTTGTTTGATATTGCCGACAGTGGCAATGTCATGCCGCCCAAAAGCACCTGGTTTGAGCCCAAACTGCGCGATGGGTTGCTGACGCATTTGATTTATTAAACGAGCCCCGTAGGGGCGATATGTTAGTAGTAGTAGCAGCAATCAGGATCGCAACGTTTTACAATGAAGAGCCCCATAGGGGCGGCATGTGAAAACAATCCACATGCCGCCCCTATGGGGCTCTTTGTCTTAATTATGTTTGTATCCCCATTGCTACTACTAACATATCGCCCCTACGGGGCTTAAAACTATAATTAACACCCTGTTTGCGCGGGGGCATTGCCAAAATTCTATCTTTGATAGTATGAAAAAAACAGCCGGTATTGTAATAGGCCTGCTGGCGCAGTTTGCGCTGCTGGCCCAGCAGGACCCCAAAACGCTGCAGGAAACCGCCCGCAGCTTTATGGGGCAGGGCGATTATGCCAATGCTGTTCTTGTATTGAACAAGGCGCTGGAGCAGGACCCTTCCAACCTGGAGCTAAGTAAAGACCTGGCGCTGGCCTATTTTCAAAAATCGGATTATATGCACGCGCAGGCCGTACTGAAGCCCCTGTTGGAAAGAACAGATGCCGATGCCGCCGTATACCAGCTGGCCGGCATGCTCAATAAAACCACCGGCGATATAAAAGAATGCGACCGCCTCTATAAAAAAGGGCTGAAGCTATTCCCCTCCAGCGGCGCCCTGCACAACGATTACGGGGAACTGTTATGGGCCAGGGCCGATTTCAGCGCTATTAAAGAATGGGAAAAAGGCATTGAAACAGACCCCGGCTATACCGGCAATTATTATAATGCGGCTAAATATTATTACCTCACGCGCGATAAAGCCTGGAGCCTTATTTATGGCGAACTGTTTGTAGCCATGGAAAGCTACAGCCGGCGCACCGATGAAATAAAAGACCTGCTGCTGGAAAGCTATAAGAAATTGTACACCGATGCCGATATGATGGACAAGCAGGATACCAAAAATCCTTTTGTGGTAGCTTTTCTCACGGTCATGAACCACCAGTCGTCCGTGGCGGTAAACGGCATCACGCCCCAATCGCTCACCATGATCCGCACCCGGTTTATCCTGGAATGGTTTGAAAAAGACGCGGCCCGCTTTCCGTTCCGCCTGTTCGACTACCAGCGCCAGCTGCTGAAAGAAGGCAGCTTTGACGCTTACAACCAATGGCTGTTTGGAACCGCCCAGAATTTAACCGCATTCCAGAACTGGACGGCTACGCACAACGAAGAATACCGGCAGTTTACCACCATGCAGCGCAGCCGCCTGTTTAAACCGGGGCCCGGCCAATATTACCAGACCGTTTCAGTAAAAAATTAAATGTAACGCGCTGTAATGCTTGCCCCGCGCACGTGGGAGCCGATATTATTATTCCCGGATTTTTTTTATTAATTTACTCCAATTACATCAATCCAACGATTGTCAAATGGAAGCAAAACGATTATTTGATTGTGTCCAATATCACCTGGACAACCGGCCGATTACGGATATGCTCGCAGCTAAGGAAGGAAGCAAATGGCGTACCTACAGCACTGCAGAAGTAAAAGAGCTGGTAGATAAGCTGGGCGGTGGCCTGCTGAATATGGGTATCGGCTGCGGCGATATGACGGCCGAAGGCAGGGATAAAGTGGCTGTTCTTTGCAAAAACCGCCCCGAATGGATGGTGCTTGACCTGGCCGTACAGCAAATCGGCGCCATTCTTACCCCCGTTTACCCCACCATTAATGTAAATGAGCTGGAGTTTGTGCTGAAAGACGCCCAGGTAAAAATGGTGTTTGTAAACGATGAAGAAACGTTTCACAAGGTAATCAGCATAAAAGACAGGCTGCCCGTGCTGCAACAGGTATTCTCGTTTGAGCATGTTACCAACGCCAGGCACTGGAAAGAAGTACTGGATGCCGCCACGCCGGAGTCCATAGCGCGTATACCGGCCATTGCCGCCAAAATAGGGTATGAGGACCTCGCCACCATTATTTATACCTCCGGCACCACGGGCACGCCCAAGGGCGTAATGCTCAGCCATAAAAACATACTGAGCAACGTAATAGCCTGCCTGCCCTGTTTTCCGCCGGGCGATAACCTGCGGGCGCTGAGCTTCCTGCCCCTCAACCATATTTTTGAGCGGATGGTAACCTACCTCTACCTGTTCAGGGGCACCTCCATCTATTATGCGGAAAGCATGGATACCATTGGCGATAACCTCAGGGAGGTACAACCGCATTTGTTTACTACCGTGCCCCGGCTGCTGGAAAAAGTGTATGACCGCATTATGATAAAGGGACGTGAGCTGACGGGCATCAAAAAACGCCTGTTTTTCTGGGCGCACGCACTGGCCGAAAAGTTTGAAATCAACAAAAACAACGGGCCCTGGTATAATTTCCAGCTTATGCTGGCCAATAAAATCATTTTCAGCAAATGGCGGGAGGCGCTGGGCAACCGGCTGGTATGTATTGTAAGCGGTGGCGCAGCCTGCCAGGTAAGGCTGATACGCATCTTTACCGCCGCGCAGATCCCGGTGATGGAAGGGTATGGGCTTACAGAAACCTCGCCGGTTATCAGCGTAAACCGGTTTGAGGTGGAAGACCGGAAATTTGGCACCGTAGGCCCCCTGATAGACGGCGTGGAAGTGCAGATTGCGGAAGACGGTGAAATTATTTGCAAGGGTCCCAATGTCATGATGGGGTATTACAAACGGCCCGATTTAACCGCCGAAGCCATGCCCGGCGAATGGTACCATACCGGCGATATAGGCATGTTTGACGACCGGTTTTTAAAGATTACCGACCGTAAAAAAGAACTTTTTAAAACAAGCGGCGGCAAGTACGTGGCCCCCTTACCGATTGAAAATAAACTCAAGGAATCCCTCTATATTGAACAGGTAATGGTGGTAGGCGCAGAACGGAAATTTGTGGGCGCGCTGGTAGTGCCGGCTTTTTCACACCTGCAGGACTGGTGCCGCCAAAATAATATTGCCTGGACCAGCAGTGAAGAAATAATACATCACCCCAAAGTGGTGGCTTTTTACAAGGAGCTGGTGGAAGGATATAATAAATACTTTAACCATGTAGAGCAGATTAAGAAATTTGAACTGCTGGCCAATGAATGGAGCATTGAAACTGGCGAAATGACACCCAAACTATCGTTGAAGCGTAAGGTGGTTATGGAAAAATACCGGGAGGTGATTGAACGGATTTATAGCTAAAACCCGGTGCTATACGCGGGTAGCTTCCTGCGGCCTGGGTTCCTGTTGTTTAGCCTCCTGCTGCCTGGCTGCCGGAGCGCTTTTCCTGCCCTTTGCCTGTTGCAGGTGGTATAACTTGATATACTTCAGAAAGGTATAATGCGAGGAATTCACGGCAATAACAAACCCGTAAAAGCCATCAATAAAGCCTGCCCGCAGCAGGTACCCGTGAATAAAGGTCCACAGCGGGTTCAGCAATATTTTACCCAGGTGGGAGCGAACTCCTTTTTCATGCAGCGTACGGGCCGATATGGTGCTGAAATGATTGTTTTGCAGCAGGTGGTCCTCAATGCTGTTATAGGAATAGTGCAGTAAATTACCCTTCAGGTGTTTAATCTTTACTTTTTTTGACAGCTCAATCCGGTCGTGCGGGTTGGTGCCGCCCCAGCGGGCAATCCGTTTATCAAACAGCCGCACTTTCTGGTCGGGGTACCAGAGCCCGTGCCGGATAAAACGCCCGCAGTAATTGGCGCAGCGGTTCATTTTATAGGCTTTTGTCTCAAAGTTCTTTTTAGCGCGGAGAATGGAATTCACCAGTTCCTGGTCCAGCGCTTCATCGGCATCCAGGCTCAGCACAAAATTGTGCGAAGACAGTTGCAGCGCCCTGTTTTTCTGCTCAATATAGCCCCTGAATTTCTCCTGCCGCACGATGGCTCCCTTAGCCCGGGCAATTTCTACGGTTCTGTCGGTAGAATAAGAATCCAGCACAATGATTTCATCGGCCACTTTTTTAACGGAATCGATACAGCGGCCAATGCTATGTTCTTCGTTGAAGGCTATGATGATAATCGACAGGGCATTCGCATCCGTGCTGTTGGGCTGCAGGATTTTTGAGTAGGACAGCTCTACAGCCATCTCCCCGTTGGTTACCCCCTGGTATGTGAAAAGGTTTATCAAGTTCAGGTTTTACAGTTACCCGGTACCGTACCCGGGTGTTTTTATGCTTATGCGTTTTTGAGTTCAACAAATACAGGTTCACTGGCGGCGGCAGTACCGGTGTTGGCAACCGTGGTGGTGATTTCTTTGCGGGAAACTTTAAACACAGCTGAAATGGTCTGGCCGATTGTTTTGTTTATGAGGCGAAGGTCCAACATAAAATTGGCATTCCGTACATAAAACACATCCCACTGGTAGCGGTGGAAAACATCAAAAAAGCCTTTTGTTTTCCCCCTGTAACCCTTTACCTGGGCCATTCCGGTAATACCGGGCCGCATAAGCTGGCGGAGGGCATAGGAGGGCACCTGGCGCGCAAATTCCTCGCAATCCTTTATCATGTGCGGGCGCGGGCCCACAACACTCATATCGCCTATCAATACGTTGAAAAACTGGGGCAGTTCGTCGATGCAGGACAGGCGTAAAAACTTGCCCAGCGGGGTAATACGCGGGTCGTTTTTATCGGCTTGCTCGGTATCGGCCTGGTTATTAACAACCATTGTCCTGATTTTAAGGCAATTAAAGGTTCTCCCAAAAAGTCCGATGCGCTTCTGGATAAAGAAAACCGGTCCCGGGGAATCCAGTTTTATCAGTATGGC
>JACXTT010013285.1_pt1 | contig 10861 bp, 11 predicted proteins | sample 9270951 | NCBI WGS metagenome assembly JACXTT01 (sample SAMN15532306, study PRJNA645909) | rock metagenome | isolation source: weathered quartz diorite | place: Puerto Rico | collected 2017-06-21
ATCATCGGCCAGTTTTGCGGCGTGCCGAATGGCCGCGATCTCGCTCGGCATCTTGTGCATAAGCAGCCGGTCAAGCAATGGCGTGCCATCGGCGAGGTCGAAGCTACGACCCTTGTCAGCCAGCCTCTTCGGCATGAAGCGCCGCGGCGCTGCTGCAAGCCGCCGGTTTGCCATGCGGTCGAGCTGTATACCGACGTCGCGAACAATGTCGCATGCGAAGCGGACTCGCACACCCGAGGTCTCCGCCTCGGCACGCTCGGCATCGGTTGCGCTATCGAGAAATAGTTCGATCGTCCCGTCCGTCGAAACAATTGCAATGCCGTGACCTTCGAGGATGCCGAAATCGGCGGCATAGCGCAGATAATCACCCTGCCAGGCATTGCCGTAGAGCGCCATCTGCTCGATACCGGCTTCCGACATTGCCGTAAGCAGACGGTTTCGCCTCTCCTGTGCCAACATGGAATTGCCGCTCCGCTTAAAAATCTACCGCGCACAATAACCTTCGACGCAGAAATCGTGTCAATGATTCCACGCTCGCGGCCCAAGATGTGTTGGCTTAAACGGTCGCGGGTTCGGGTGTGGCTTTCTGCGACTTCGCAGGGGCCGGATCGCGCAAATTGAGAATGCGCCGGGCATTATCGTAGAACAGTTTCTGTTTATTGGCAGCCGACAAATTGATCTCTTCGATCAGATTGAGGCACGGAGCCGGATCCCAGCAAGGATAGTCCGTGCCGTACATGACGTTGTCGATGCCGTAATAGTCGATGGCGAATTTGATTCCGGCCGCGTGCGGAGACACCGTGTCGGTGTACATGCGCTTCATGTAGTCGGTAACGGGCCTGGGCAAATTTGCAGCCTTGGAGTTTTTGTCCATCCGACCGGCCTGATAGGGCAACGAGCCGCCGGTATGCGAGAGATAAATCTTCAGCTTCGGATGGCGCTCCATCAAGCCGGAAAGAATGAGTCGCATGGCCGCAACGCTGACTTCGATGACACGGCCGAGACTCAAGTGCAGCGCGCCATTGTAACCGTCGAGCATGTCCTGGAAGGTGACGTCGGTCGGGTGCAGGAACACCGGCAGGCCCAGCTTTTCGCAATGGGCGTAGAACGGCTCAAGGCGTTCGGCGTCGATGCGCGGATCGGGGCCGACGCTACCGGGAAGATTGACGCCAATCAGGCCGAGCCGATTGATTGCATCGTTGACAACCTCGATCGCAATGCGGGTGTCTTGCAGCGGTACGGCTGCACTCGCCCATAGCCTGCCCGGATATTTTTTCTGCGCGTTCGCCATCTCCTCGTTCCACATCAGCGCGTAGTCGCGCCCCTCCTCCACCGGCATGTCGGAGAAGGCGACCGCGAACGGACCGATCCAGCAGACAACATCGACGCGGTGACCCAGGCTATCCATGTATTCAAATTGTTTGTCGAGGTCGAACCACTCAGCCCAGCTGTTGAGATGCTGGCCGCTGTCCGAGCGCCGCATGTAGTCGTAGCCGCTCTTGGCGTTCACCCGCGCCTTTGGGAATTCCTTGCGCTTGCAAAGCTTGTCGAAGATTGAGCGTGGCCACCAATGGAAATGCGCGTCGATGATGTGCATGGTCCTGCCCTTAAGCCGATTATTCAATGATTTTAGAGGCTGAGGCGATCACGGTCAACGCGACCATCATGCATAGCGCATGACAACAATGCAGGATTTCGGTAATGATTTAATTACGGCCGAAGGCTTAACGGCCACCTGGGAGGATGCCATGTCGATATTATTCCGTTCATTGGTGGCTGGTCTTGTGCTCCTGGCGACGCCAGCGAGCTCTGCGGAGAAACTGCGCGTCGGCAAAGCCGTCGCCTTTGCGTGGACTTTCACTCCGCTTGACGTCGGCATTGAGACTGGCCAATTCGCCAAGCAGGGACTGGAGATCGAAGCGTCTGCCGCGGCAGGCGACGCCAAGCTGCAACAGGCACTAACCGCCGACAGTCTCGACATCGGCATCGGCAGCGGGCCCGGGATGGCCTTTATGGCCAAGGGCGTGCCGGCGAAGGCGGTTGCCGTTATGGCCGGCGTGCCGAGGAACATGGCGGTGATGGTCGGCTACGATTCAACGATCAAGACGGTCGATGATCTCAAGGGCAAGAAACTTGGTGTCACGACGGTCGGCTCGCTGACCGACTGGATCGGTAAGCGGATCGGGACATCAAAAGGCTGGGGACCAACCGGAATCACGACGGTTCCGATTGGCGGTATGCCGCCGGCGCGCGCGGCGGTAAAAACCGGCCAGATTGATGGCTACATCGGCGCGCTTGAAGTTGGCTACGCACTTGAGGAGGCCAAGGAATGGCGCGTTATCACCACCGCCACTCCCTTCGTTGATCAATTCATCACGCATGTCTTCTTCGTGCGCCAGGACGTGATCGAGAAACGCCCGCAAGCGGTCCAGGCGTTTCTCAAGGGCTGGTTCAACACCATAGCCTTCATGAAGGCGAATAAGGCCAAGACTGTCGAAATCACCTCCAAAGTCCTCGATCTCAGTCCAACGGTGATTGCACGCGCCTATGAAGAACAGATCGGCATCTTCTCCACGGACGGCACGTTCGACCCGAAAGCCGTGACGGTGCTCAAACAATCGTTTATCGAGATGGGGCTGCTCAAGGAAATCCCTGACGACAAGATCCTTTTTACAACAAGCTTCGTGCCGGTGAAGGCTGGCATGTAACAACAATCTAAATTTTATGTGCGATTTGCTTGATCGTTGAAGATCGGGACGAGGGCGACAACCCCAGCTCATCCTGCAAAATTAAGATTTACTGCGGCTCGACACCGGCTTCGCGCACGATGCGTTGCCAACGCGCGTACTCGTCTTTGACAAACGCCGCGAACTCGCCCTGGCTCATCGTCATGAGATCGAGCCCGGCCGCTGCCATACTCTTCTGCGCGGCCGGGTCCTTGAGCATTCCTTGCACCAGCGCGTGGATGCGCTCCACGATCGGTTGCGGCGTGCCGACCGGCGCCACCACACCGATCCACACGCTCATGATGTAGCCGGGAAGGCCCGCTTCGGCCGAGGTAGGCGTGTCCGGCAGATAGGGCAGCCGATCCTTGGTGGCGGTAAGCAGCAGCCGGATCTTTCCCGCTTCTATCGCTGGACGAAAGGCTCCGATGGAGCTGGAGATGAGATGGATGCGTCCGGCGATCAGGTCGATCATCGCCGGCGCGTTGCCACGATAAGGCACGTGCACGAGCTCGATACCCGCCATGCGCGCGAACGTATCGGCTGACAGGTGCGGCAGCGAGCCCGGCCCGGCCGAGCCGTAGGCGAACGACTTGGGCTTCGCCTTGGCCAGGGCTTGGAACTCCCTAAACGTCTTGGCCGGTACATCGGCGTTGATCGCGATCATCTGCGGCGCGTCGCCGATCGCAGCCACCGGCAAGAGGTCCTTTTGCGCGTCAAACGGCATCTGCTTCTGGATGAAGGGATTGATGACCAGATTGCCGTTGAGCGCGAGCCCGAGTGTCAAGCCGTCGGGCGCAGCCTTCGCGACAACATCCATGCCGATCGTGCCGGCGGCGCCGGTGCGGTTCTCGACGACGGCCTGCTGGCCAGTGGTGCGCGTCATGAAATCTGCGAGCAGGCGCGCACCGAGATCACCGATACCGCCCGCCGCGAAGCCCGTGATGATCCGCACCGGCTTCGCCGGATACTCCTGCGCCGGAGCTGCACTGCTGCCGATTACCGCAACTCCAATCAAGACCGCCAGCCATGAACGGACGATCATTGGTTTGTTTCCTTGTCTTGAGACGGTTTCATCCTATCCGTCCCCTTCGAGAATTACATCCTCACCTATTGACGATGTAGTCCGGACAAGATCGGAAAAGCGATGATGTGCCCACGCCGCTGGACTGCTGTGGGCGGCTTGAGGCGATCAGTCACGCTCGAACGAAATCTCGCCAGAATGCGCTCAAGAAAAAAGCGGAAGTGAAGATTCTTACCGCTTTATGCCCCCTTGACCCCAAGACACGATCGACCGACCCTAACAAAAATATCGGCTATGAGTGCCGGAGGTCTGGGAGGACGCCATGCACAAATCGATCCGACGCTTGACGACGGCCTGCGGCTGCTGCGTACAGCCTTTTGCCGCGACGGGAGTGAGCCGACGCGACATATTGGTGGGTGCTGCCGCTACCGTTGCTGCGGCGGGTGCGTCCACAAAAATTTTCGCACAAACCAAATCGCAGATCATCGACGTCCATCACCATATCGTTCCGCCATCCTGGCTTGCGGCGATGGACGTCATCGGTCGCAGCGACTTCCCGCTATCGAACTGGTCGATCCAGAAGACCATCGAAGACATGGATAAGGGCGGCGTGGCAATTGCGATGACATCGCCGACCACGCCGCAGGTGACGCCGCTCGGCAAAGCGACCGCGGTGCGCATTGCACGCGATGCCAACGACTACGCGAAGAAACTCATGGTCGATCATCCCGGTCGCTTCGGCGTATTCGCGACCCTGCCGCTGCCGCACATCGACGAGAGCTTGAAGGAAATCGCCTACGCCTTCGACACGCTCAAAGCTGACGGTGTCGGGATCATGACGAGTTACCAGGACAAATGGCTTGGACACGGTCATTTTGATCCGATCTGGCAAGAGCTCAACCGCCGCAAGGCTACGGTTTATACTCATCCCACCGTCGCTAATTGCTGCGTCAATCTGGTGCAGGGTGTTCCTGACTACGTAGTTGAGTTTGGCACAGACACCGTGCGCGCGATCGCGAGCCTGATTTTGAGCGGTACCTCACAGAAGTACAAAGACATCAACTGGATTTGGTCGCATGGTGGCGGCGGGCTTACCGCATTCGCCGAACGGTTCCAGGTGCAGCTCGTGAATATTCCGCCCTACAAGGGCAAGATCACGCGCGAGCAGATGAACGGTGAGATCACGCGCTTCTACTACGACACGGCGCAGATTTCTGGCGCGATCACGCTCGAATCCTTGAGCAAGCTCGTGCCGTCGTCGCAGATCGTCTATGGCACCGACTTCCCCTACCGGACCGCGGCCGACCATACCAAAGGCGTGACCGCGTTCTTCAAGGGTGATGACCTCAAGAAAGTCGAACGCGAGAATGCGCTACGGCTCATTCCACGGCTAAAGACAGCTTGAGGAATTTTCTAGTTCCAAACTCTGCTTAGATCTCGTGCTGCTCCGTGAGGGCTACGGTGAAATCCGATCGGCATGTTGTCTAGGCAAGCATATCGACGCTAATGGCACTTAGCAGACATCGCGCGAACAACAATCGATGTCTGCTTTGTGCCAACCGCAGACATCGCTCATTTTACGCCGTCGTCAATTTGAGAGTGACAAAACGCAGATCAAATCAGCGATGGGCCCAACACTTAGCTCGCGGCACTGTTCCGCAGAGGTTCGAAGGCGATGCGCGCGAATGTCGCTACGATTCGCGTGCCGGCAACGAGCGTGCCACGTAGGCTGCCGGCTACTTTGGACTCGCCACCAACGCGGCGCCGGTAAGGCACAGGCAATTCCAGCACGCGCAGGCCCGCACGCGCGACACGCATCTGCATTTCGAGATTCCAGCCGTAGGTCATCTCACGCATGCCGAGCGCGAGCAAAGTATCGCGGCGGATCGCACGAAACGCGCACATGTCGGTGTAACGCACGCCATAAAGCAGGCGGATCAGCCAGCCTGCGAGTTGGCCAGCCACGATTTGATGAAAAGACATGCTGCCCGGCTCGCGCTCTCCGCGTGCGCGCGAACCGATGACGAAATCGTATTCGCTGGAGCGAATTGGCGCGACGATGGCCGCGATCGCTGCCGGATCATCTGCGCCATCGCCGTCCATAAAAACTACAATATCTCCCTAACTAGCCGCTTGGGTGCCTGCGAGACACGCACGGCCATAGCCGCGGCCGGCGGCGACGACCTCGGCACCAGCGCGACGCGCCTGTTCCGCAGTGCCGTCGGTGCTGCCGCCGTCGGCCACAATGACGCGGTCAACGACATCGCGAGGCAGCGAAGCAACAACTGGGCCGATTGATTCCGCTTCGTTCAGCGTCGGAATGATGACTGCGACGCGCGTTGCGCGTGATATATCCGGCGCGGCAGACACTGTCAGAGGCTCCAGCGCAGGCCGCAGCTGGCGCAGGCGGCCGGCGGTTTGACCGACAGCAACGCCTGTCGAAAATCGCTGTAGGCTGCGCCGTTCCAGATTTCACGTAAGGTCTGCTGGGTGGCGTCACCAAGCGTGTAGTTTTCGTAGCCGCGTTGCGAGAACGGTGCGATGCAACAAGGCAGCGCGCGCCCGTTGGCAGTGAAATACATCACCGCCCATGGCCTGCGGCACATCGACCAGGGTGACTTGTTGTCGTGGCGCTTCAAGCTCATGCCGGGTTCGGAGGCCGCGCCCGAGGCGCTGAATGTCACGCCGAGCGATTTTGCAAGCGCGGTGGCGCGGTCGATGTGAACCGCCTCCTCGCTTGAAAGCTGTTCGTAAAGCGCCTGATCCGGGCGTGCTTTGCCAATCGAATCTTTTTCGAAGAACACCAGTCGCTGAAGATAAACCTCCTTGACGCCGGTCTCCGCGGCCACGCGAACGAAGTCGGGCAGCTCCGCGATGGTTTCGCGCAGGCCCGTGAGCCATGCGGACACGCGCGGCTTGGTGTGACCTTCGCGCTCCTGCAATTCGCGAAAGGCGCGCACGTTTTTCAGGATGCGGTTGAAATAGTTTTTGCCGCGCACCGCGAGATAGGATTTTGGATTGGAGGCGTCGAACGAAACTCGCAACTCGTCCAGACCGGCCTGGATCAGCGCGCGCCCGTTGCGTTCATTGAGCACGCTGCCATTGGTGTTGAACAGCACGTAGGTGCCACGGTCTTTGAGGTAGTGCACCATGCGCGGCAATTCCTTCACCAGCATGGGTTCACCAACCCCATGCAGCACCGCGCGGGCGAGGTTCGGAATCTGATCGACGATCGAAGTAAACAACTCCCAGCTCATGTCTGCCGGCGGTTCGAGTTCCTCGTAGGTACGCGGGCAAGTCGTGCACAAAAGATTGCACCGGTTGGTGGTCTCAAGATAGAGGCAGACGGGTTCGCGTTCGGGCGAGCCGCCGCGCGGTTGCACGTTCTCGAAATAGCGCGCCGGATCTATTGGGCGAGGCGTTATGGCATCCATTACGCGCGAAGCTCCTCAAGCTGTATGAATGCCCCGATGCGGCGAGCGAAATCGAATTCACGGCAAAGACGATCCATCAATGCGGCCGTGCGCGGCGATTGCGAAGGGGAAAGCCGCAGGAACGACTTCGGGGAATGCAACTCGGCATGCAGCGTACGCAAGCTCTCGACATCATCGACGTCGTACCAGACCGGCAGCATGTGAATCTTGAGATTGATTTCCCTGGCGCGCACAAGCGTCTGTGCAGCGACCTGATCCGTGCTCCAGGCAATATCCTCGAACATCCGCCTGTGTGCTTCTTTGAGTCCCAGCAGATAGTAGCCGCCGTCGCTCGATGGACCGAGCACCGCACGATCTCCCGGTTTAGCGAGTATCTCCGCTGTTTCAACCAATAGGGACGTTGGGAGCGTCGGGCTGTCGGCATTAAGCACAACAGCCGCACTGTGTCCGCGATCGAGAATGTTCTGAATCGTAAGCGACAGGCAGTCGCCGAAATTGGGCAACCACGCTTCGATAAGCCCGACAGCAGGAAACGTTTCAAGGAAGAATGATTCGGAGCCCGGAGGGCCGAACGCCATGAATGGCGTGATGCTCCTTTGACCGCCAGCGAGCCGCAAGTTGGCCGTGACGTCCTGCAGGAATGCGGTATTCAATTCGGCGGCTTCTTCGAAAGTCAGTGGCGGCACGAGCCGCGTTTTCACGCGTCCCGGCAGCGAGGCTTTTGCCATAACCGCAATACCGCAACTCTGATCTGCCATGCGTCGCTCCCAACGGCACCATTCCTTAAGATACCGCCTAATACGGGACATGGACGATTGATCGCTGAATCGCCAATCAACTCCACCTGACGCGCGACCACGCCGCGAACAACAAAGCGTTACGGGCTTCACTATGTCGTGAGTGCTGGGTCGAATTCTTAACGCCGGCCGAGCGCGATGCGAATCATCTCATCATTCGGTAAAACCTGCGCCTCCGCGCCGGACCAGTTCGGAGCCGCGGCATATTCTTTAGGTTGCATGTCGACCGAATTGATCTGCTTTGCCAGAATGGCAACCACCTCGATCGGCACTGCGACTGGCCGTGCACCCCAGCCAAACCAGCCGCCGTAGGCTACGATCAACTTGATTTTACCCTCAGGCGTGCGCACCACCTGTCTTACGCGGCCGATGGTCGAATCGTCATCGTCGAGCACCGGCAGGCCGATGAGGTCGCCGACCCGCGCCAGCTGCGGATACCGCTTTTGCATTCTCTGTTCGGGTGTATCGGTCACAACCGGCGCCGGCGCCGCGCCGTGCTGTGCAAATGCCGTAGGCGCATTCAAGTTTGCCACCGTTTGGATCGCCGCAGCGACGAGCGCGGCGCGTGCAAGCAGAAGGAATTTGGAATTCAACACGTCGTCCTCCAGATCAAGAAATCCACACAAAGATGTGTTTCGAGGCCTTCTTGCGAACGGTTTTAGGCAAACGTAGTGTCCACGCGACGTGCGCGCATGAGATTCGGTGAATACTGACGCGGCCAGTGTCGGCCAATACCAACGGAGTATTCTAGATGTCCGGTGCTGACGTCAAATCACATGCCGGCGAGACGCGGAAACTGCACCCGCTTCCTCTGCGCATCATGCATTGGACCAACGCTGTCGCGGTGCTCATCATGATCACCAGCGGGTGGAAGATCTACAACGACGAGGTGATTTTTGGCTGGCTGCATTTCCCCGAATATCTCACGCTTGGCGTCTGGGCGCAGCACGGCTTGCAGTGGCATTTCCTCGGCATGTGGATATTCGCGCTCAACGGGCTCGCCTACGTTACCTATGGAATTTTTTCGGGCCGATTTTGGCAGAAGCTATTTCCTGTCTCACCACGCGAGGTGATCGCGACAGTTAATGACGCGATGCGGTTTCGCCTCAAGCACGACGATCTCACGCACTACAACGCCGTGCAGAAGGTGCTCTATCTCGGCATTATCTTGGTTGGCGTCCTCACGCTGATGTCCGGGTTGGCGATCTGGAAGCCCGTACAATTCTCGGAACTCCTTGTGCTCTTTTATGATTTTCAGACCGCACGGCTGGTGCATTTTCTTTGCATGACGGCGTTTGTGCTGTTCCTGTGCGTGCACGTGGCGCTCGCACTGCTAGTGCCGCAGTCGCTGCTCGCGATGATCACTGGCGGCCCAGAGGTGAAGGATAAGTCTGCGCGCCGACAATGCATCAGCCGAAATGAAAATGACTAGCTAGGCACCCAACATCATGCCGATTAAAACTCCGACCTCGTCTATTTTCCGACCGGTAAATCCGGTTGATCAAAGTGCGCTCATTGAAAGCCATGCTCTGGTAGAGGACATCAATCGCCGCGGAGTATTGCGCGGTGCCGTCAGTCTGGGCGCGCTTACAATGCTGACCGGATGCGATGTCAGTGAAAGCAATGCCGTGCAGACCGTGCTGCGCGGTGTCTCAGCCTGGAACGACCGCGTGCAGAGCGTGATCTTTCGTCCCAACCACCTCGCGCCGACCTATTCGGAAGCGCAGGTGGTCAAGCCGCCGCGCTTCAACGCCTATTACGACATCGAAGATGTCAAACCAGTGGATGCCGCGGGCTGGAAGCTCGAATTGAGTGGCCTCATCAAGGACAAACGCCCTTGGACCGCGCAGCAGATTTCCGAACTGCCCGAGCAGGAGCTGATCGTCAAACACATTTGTGTGGAAGGATGGGATTACATCGGACAATGGTCGGGCGTGAGCTTGCGCTATTTCCTGGAGCGCATAGGCGCCGATCTCACGGCCAAATATATCGCGTTTAAATGCGCCGACGACTACGACGAAAGCATAGACATGGCGTCGGCATTGCATCCGCAGACGATCCTCGCGACCAAATACGCCAAGCAGGCCATCGCTGATCCCTTCGGTTTTCCGCTGCGGTTGCGGACGGCCACGAAGCTTGGATTCAAGAACGCAAAATGGATCATGGCGATGGAAGTGACAAACACCTTCCCGGACACGTTCTGGCACAAGCAAGGTTTCAACTGGTTCGCCGGGATTTGACGGCCTGAGTGTGGATCAGTTGCCGGGCGCGCGTTTATAGATGCGCCATCGATCTTGGCGGACTTCCGCCAGACTATAATTGGCACTCGATGCGAATGGATCGTTGTTCCAGGCACCGTCCTGGGGCGTGACGACCACAACATCGCAGCCGTACCGTGTCGCAAGTTCCAAGACATCCTGGGGAGTGCCTTGACCTTCAAACACGCGGACGAACTGGGAGTGGATCGCTTCTCGGCGCTCGCGAGTCAAAGGCACATAAGCGATCGCAAGCTCGCGGCCGGCAAAGCACGAACTGCGATCGGCGAGCAATGCCCATGAGATATCGACCGGCCAGGGAGTCATTTCCTTGAGATAATTCGGATTGTTGCCGACGCGCGCCGTTGGTTCCGCGTGGCGGCGTACGGCCGTCCACATTTCGGGTGTCTGGGCAAATATTTTTCCGGTAGGCGTCTTGTTGCCAGTGAAATTGTAATGAACCATTTCACCCACGTCGGGCAGGCTCAGCACAAGTCCGCCAATGGCTGTTACCGCAATCATTGTCCGGCGGGGCTGAAGCGAGATTCCTGCGGCCGCAGCCGCAATCAGCACCATCGCGGCGGGCAATACAGAGCGCCAGCCGAGGTCGTTGTTTTCGCCGAGCGTG
>JACXTT010013286.1_pt1 | contig 10860 bp, 11 predicted proteins | sample 9270951 | NCBI WGS metagenome assembly JACXTT01 (sample SAMN15532306, study PRJNA645909) | rock metagenome | isolation source: weathered quartz diorite | place: Puerto Rico | collected 2017-06-21
CCCGGGGAGAAGAGAAGGGTGGGCGAGAGGGGGGGGGGGGGCTTGGGGCGCCAGGGCAGCTCGCTGGGGTGGCGGGGGGGCGGATTCGAAGAGCGCGGCATCGATGCGGCCACAGGCCAGACGCGGGTGGAGATCGATCCTCGTTATCTCCGCCCAACGGAAGTCGATCTCCTCCTCGGCGATGCCACGAAGGCGAAGGAGAAGCTCGGTTGGACACCGGCCACCAGCTTCGAACAACTGGTCGACCTGATGGTGGACGCCGACCTCACGCTGGCCGAGCACGAGGCGCGCCTCGACGGGGCGCCGATGCCGGCCCGATCCTGATCATGAGCTCGTTCTGGAGCGGCAAGCACGTCCTGCTCACTGGCGGGAACGGATTTCTCGGCGGTTTTCTGCGCGAGCGGATCGAAGCGTTGCGGCCCACGGCGTTGCTCGCGCCGCCATCCACCGAGCTCGATCTGCGCGATCCCGTTGCCGTGCGCCGCTTCCTGCAGCAGGAGAAACCCGACCTGGTCATTCACGCCGCGGCGGTGGTGGGTGGCATCGGCGCCAACCGCGCCAGTCCCGGGCGCTTCTTCTACGAGAACGCGGTGATGGGAATCCATCTCATCGAAGAGTCGCGCCGCGCGGGAGTGGCGAAATTCGTCTGCCTCGGCACCGTCTGCGCCTATCCGAAGTTCACCCCGGTGCCGTTCCGCGAGGACGACCTTTGGAACGGCTATCCCGAGGAGACCAACGCGCCGTACGGAGTGGCGAAGAAGGCGCTGCTGGTACAACTGCAGTCGTATCGCGATGAGTACGGTTTCAACGGCATCTTTCTGCTGCCGGTGAATCTCTACGGACCGCGCGACAACTTCGATCTCGACACCAGTCACGTGATTCCCGCCATGATCCGCAAGTTCGCGGAGGCGCGCGACGGCGGCGAGGCGCACGTCGAGTTGTGGGGCGACGGCTCACCCACGCGCGAGTTCCTCTACGTCGAAGACGCGGCCGAGGGGATTCTCGCGGCGGCGGAGAAGTACGACAAGCCGGCGCCGGTGAACCTCGGCCGCGGCGAAGAGATCGCCATCCGCGATCTCGCCGCGCTGATCGCGGAGAAGACCGGGTTCCGCGGCCGCATCGTCTGGGACCCCACCAAGCCGAACGGGCAGCCGCGGCGCATGCTCGACGTCTCGCGCGCCGAGCGTGAGCTCGGCTTCCGTGCGCGAACGTCGCTGCACGAAGGAATCGAAAAGACCGTGGCCTGGTACTTCGCGCACCGGCGGGATGCGGCGTTTCGAGGATAAGACAGAGGAGCGCCGCCGTCTCGGCGGCTGGAAAGGCGGCGTCCTCGCCGCCTCTCGAAAATGCAGGCGCGGGACGCCTGCCTGCCAGCTGGCGAGGACACCGGCGCTCCACGATTGGATCGGACCATGTGCGGCATCGCCGGCAAAGTCGACTTTCATGACGCGCTCGTGGACCGCGGGCTGATCGAGCGGATGTGCGCCACGCTGGTGCATCGCGGTCCTGACGACGAAGGGATCTACACCGCGCCGGGCATCGGACTCGGCCAGCGCCGGCTGGCCATCATCGATCTCGACCGCCGCTCCACCGCGCCGCTGGCGAACGAAGACCAGTCGGTGTGGGTCACCTTCAACGGCGAGATCTACAACTTCCGCGAGCTGCGGCTAACCCTCGAACGGCGCGGCCATCGCTTCCGCACCGAGGGCGATACCGAAGTGCTGGTGCATCTGTACGAGGAGTACGGAACGGATTGCGTCGGGCATCTGCGCGGCATGTTCGCCTTCGCCGTCTGGGATGCGCGGCGGAAGCGCCTCTTCGCCGCGCGCGACCGGCTGGGGAAGAAGCCGCTGGTCTACGCGCGCACGGCGGACGGGTTGGTCTTTGGCTCCGAGATCAAGGCGGTCACCGCCGATCCGTCGGTGGCGGTCGCGCCGAACTACCGCGCCATCGACGAATATCTCACGCACCAGTACGTCCCCAGTCCGCTCACGGCGTTCGAAGGGATCTACAAACTGCCGGCCGGGAGCTTCCTCCTCTGCGAGCGCGGTGTCGTTCGGGTGGAGCGCTACTGGGAGCCGCCGCTCAAGGCGAAGAGCACCGCGGACGAGCAGGAGATCGCTGCCGAGCTCGTGGGGCGCCTTCGCGAATCTGTGCGCATGCGCCTGGTGGCCGACGTCCCGCTCGGCGCCTTTCTCAGCGGCGGCATCGACTCCTCGGCCGTGGTGGCGATGATGGCGCAGGAGAGCGGCGCGCCGGTGAAGACTTTCTCCATCGGCTTCGAGGAGCAGGACTTCGACGAGCTACGGTATGCGCGGCTGTTGGCCGAGCGCTACAGCACCGACCATCACGAGATGATCGTCAAATCGGACGCGGCGGCGGTGCTGCCGCTGCTGGTGCATCACTACAACGAGCCGTTCGCCGATTCGTCGGCCATCCCCACGTACTACGTGTCGAAGATGACGCGCCAGCACGTCACCGTGGCCTTGAGCGGCGACGGCGGGGACGAGAACTTCGCTGGCTACGAGAACTACCGCCTGGTCGACGAGTGGTCGCGCGGCGACGCCATCCCCGCGGCGGTGCGACAGCCGATCGGCCGCGCGGTCGGCGCGGTCATCGACGCGCTGCCGCGCACGCGCTCCACCGGGCGCGCCAGCCGCGCCGTGGCCATGCTCGCCGGCACGCTCCCCGACCGTTTCGCGCTGCAGACCTCCATCCTCAAGCCGCAGGAGAAGGCGGCGGCGTACACGGCGAAGTTCCGCGCGCTGGCCGGCGACGCGGCGTGCTCGGTCGGCCTGCCGTGGAGCGAGGAGATGGACCCGTTCGATTGGATGATGCGCCACGACCAGAGCTTCTACCTCGCCGACTGCCTGATGACGAAGGTGGACGTCGCCTCGATGGCCAACAGCCTGGAGGTGCGTTGCCCGCTGCTCGATCACACCTTCGTCGAGTTTGCCGCCACTGTTCCGGCGGCCATGAAGCGCGACGCCTCCGGCGGCAAGCGCATCTTCCGGAGGGCCATGCGCGACCACTTGCCGGAAGCGATCCTGACCAAGAAGAAGCAGGGCTTCGGCGTGCCGGTGGCGAAATGGCTGCGCGGCGATCTCGCTCCACTGATGCGCCAGAACCTGCTCGACGACCGCGCCCGCGCGCGAGGACTCTTCGAGCCGGGGTTCGTCCGCCGCATGGTGGATGATCACGTCGCCGGCCGCATCGATTGGAGCAGCCGTCTCTGGGCCCTGCTCTTCCTCGAGCTCTGGTTCCGTCACTTCATCGACTGATGATCATCACGCGCAGCCCTCTGCGGATCACCCTCGGCGGCGGCGGCACCGATCTGCCGTCGTACTACGAATCGTTCGGCGGATTCCTGGTCGCCGCGGCCATCGACCGCTACGTCTACGTCACGGTGACGCGGCCGTTCGCGCCGAGCATTCATCTCAAATACTCCGACATCGAGCACGTGCAAGCCGTCGACGAGGTCCGCCATCCGATCATCCGCGAGGCGCTGCGCATGCAGAACCTCCGCACGCCGCAGATCGAGATCACCACGCTCGCCGACATCCCGGCCGGCACCGGCCTCGGATCCTCCGGAAGCTTCACCACCGCGCTGGTCAAGGCGCTCTACGCGCACCGCCGGCGCCTGCTGCATTCCAGCGAGGTGGCGCGGCTGGCGTGCGAGATCGAGATCGAGCGGCTGAAGGAGCCGGTCGGCAAGCAGGACCAGTACATCGCTGCATACGGCGGCATCACCTGTTTCGAATTCCATGAAGATGGCAGCGTCGAGGCGCGGCCACTGGCCATCAGCATGGAGACGCTGTGGGACCTGGAGGACAACCTGCTGCTGTTCTTCACCGGCGTCTCGCGCAGCGCGGGATCGATCCTCAAGGAACAGAAGGAGCGCTCGCAGCGGCTCGATGACGAGATGCTGGCGAACCTCCACTACGTCAAGGACCTCGGCGTCCGCAGCCAGCGCGCGCTGGAAGCGGGCCATTGCGCGCAGTTCGGTGAGCTGATGCACGAGCACTGGGAGCACAAGAAGCGCCGCTCGAAGCAAATGAGCAATCCGCAGATCGATGAGTGGTACGAGATGGGGCGGTGCAATGGCGCGCTCGGCGGCAAGCTCGTCGGCGCCGGCGGCGGCGGATTCCTTCTGTTCTACACCGAAGACCGCAGCCGCCTGCGGAAGGCGATGGCGCACGCCGGGCTGGAGGAAGTGCGATTCCGGTTTGACTTCGAGGGGACGAAAGTACTGTTGGATTGATGTGGAGTGTGGTGGCGAAGCCACCGCTTTGAAAGCGGCGGCTGCGCCGCCGCACTCCGAAAGCGATATGACCTACACCGAACAACACCTCCGCGAGGCCGTCGAGATCATCACCCGCTTCGACGTCGCCGCCATCGAGCGGATGGCCGAGCAGCTCGCCGCCCTCCGCGCCCGCGGCGGCCGCCTCTTTCTCCTCGGCGTGGGCGGCAGCGCCGCGAACTGCTCGCACGCCGTGAACGACTTCCGCAAAATCTGCGGCATCGAGGCCTACGCGCCGACCGACAATGTCAGCGAGCTGACCGCGCGGACCAACGACGAGGGGTGGGCCACCGTCTTCAGCGAGTGGCTGAAGGTCAGCCGCCTCGCCGCCGATGACGCGGTGCTGGTCTTCTCCGTTGGCGGCGGCGATGCGCAGAAAAACATCAGCCCCAACCTGGTGGCCGCCATCCAGCACGCCAAAGAGGTCGGCGCCAAGGTGCTCGGCGTGGTCGGCCGCGACGGCGGGCACACCGCGCGCGTCGCCGACGTCTGCGTCATCGTCCCCACGGTCAACCCGCAGAACGTGACGCCGCACACCGAAGCCTTTCAGGCGGTGGTGTGGCACCTCCTGGTGTCGCACCCGAAGTTGAAAGCGGCGGAGACAAAATGGGAAGCGACGCGATGAAACGAGTGGAGGACCTCACGGTCAAGCTCTTCGCCGACGGGGCGGAAAAAGCGGGGATGCTGGAGATGTACGCCAAGCCGTACATCAAGGGCTTCACCACCAACCCCACGCTGATGCACAAGGCGGGGCTCACCGACTATCGCGGCTTCGCCAAATCGATCGTGCAGGCCATCCCCGACCGCCCGATCTCATTCGAAGTCTTCTCCGACCACTTCGTGGAGATGGAGCGGCAGGCGCGCGAGATCGCCACCTGGGGGGAGAACGTCTACGTCAAGATTCCGGTGACCAATACGCGGCGCGAGCCGGCGTACGAGCTGGTGCGCCGCCTGGCGCACGACGGCGTGAAGCTGAACATCACCGCCATTCTCACTCTCGATCAGGTGGGATGCGTGGTCGAGGCGGTGGCAGGCGGCGCTCCGTCGTGCATCTCGGTCTTTGCCGGACGCATCGCCGACACGGGCCGCGATCCTGTTCCCCTGATGGCCGAGGCGGTAGCGATGTTGCGCGCGGCGCCGGTGGCGGAGCTGATCTGGGCCAGCCCGCGCGAGCTGCTCAACATCTTTCAGGCCGACGAGATCGGCTGCCACATCATCACCGTGACCAATGACATCCTCAAGAAGCTCTCGCTGGTGGGAAAAGATCTCGCGGAGTACTCGCTGGACACGGTGAAGATGTTCTACGAGGATGGGCGAAAGGCCGGCTTCGCGCTTTGATGAGCGTTCAGTGTCCTGCCGAGCGGCGCTTCTCCGCCGCGGCACGCGTGATGAGCACGATCTTACCGTCGGGGACGGTCAGGAGCATCGGCTGCAGTTCGCGCGAGACGGTGTCGAAGCGAGTCAAGGCCTCTCCCATGCCGTCGAACGTGTCGAGCTTGAAGGGCGCGTCGGGCGAAACGATGGCGCTGCCGGCCACGATGCGCTTGACCACCACCCATTTGAAATCGTCGCTGCCGGTGGGCATGGCCAGCATGTATTGGTCACCGTTCGAGAGCACGATCGCGGCCGCCGCGCAGTTTCCACGTCTCGCAGGGCGTCACGATCCACTGATAAGTCAGCGGTACGCACGGACAGACCTGCTGCGGAATGGCAACTGCGGGGTCCAAAAGTGTCAGTCCGACGAGCAACCCCAGTGTTTTCATGAGAGAGCCTCCAGTGGCGCGTGATTTGAAAATTGCTTGCTAACGTTATTTGAGCCTCAGCGGTAGGACCGCGGGGGCGGAGAAAACATGCGCAAGCCATTCCAATCAGCAGCCTTCGTCGCCGGCATCCTCTCGATGGCGGCAACCCTCGGTGCCGCGACCTTCGTGGTCCCCGCGGACCGCGAGATGGTCCGCCGCGCCCACGTCATCGTCGTCGCCTCGGCGCTCACCTCGTATACCCAGCTCACCCCGCAAGGGGGGATTGAAACGGTGACCCCGATCTCCATCGAAGAGGTGATCTCCGGAGGCAAAGTCCCCGACACCATCAACATTGTCGAGCCCGGCGGCCGCCTGGGCGATCGCGCCACGATCATCCCTGGAGTGCCGCAGTTCGAGCCTGGCCAGCGCGTCCTTCTTCTGCTGCGCCGCACGGGCCCGGAGCGGTGGGCGGTGGCCGAGCTCGCGCTCGGCAAGTTCACCTTCGCCTCCGATGTAGCCGGCCGCAAGCTCCTGGTTCGCGACGAAGATGAGATCGCCGGGTGGGACCCCGATCTCCGCGCGCACACCGAACGACATCGCGCGGCCGACGGCTTCCTCCGCTTCGTCCGCGAAGAGTCGCACGGCATCACCTCGCCGGAGGATTACTTCGTCCCCACCGAACCGCTGCGCCTGCGGCCGCACGCCAACGGCGTGGCCGCCGCCGCGGCATTTTCGGCCACCTCGTACACCATGATCGTCAGCGGCAGCATGGGCTCGCGCTGGAACGTTTTTCCGAGTGCGGTGACCTTCTACAGCAATGCCTCCGGAGAGCCGGGGGCGCCTGGCAACGGGACGACCGCGGTGAGCACGGGGCTGGCGGCGTGGACGAATGACTCCGGATCGAACGTCAATTACGTCTACGGCGGTACCGACTCTTCTCACACCAATGGACTCTCCGGCCCTGACGGCGCGAACACCGTGCTGTGGGAGCGCGACTTGAGCGCGTACGGAATCACGCCGTTCACCTGTTCCGGCAACGGCTACAGCGGAACGCTCGGCATCGGCGGAATTACCTCCGCCTCCGGGTCGAACGTCGTCAACGGCGAGACTTTCGTCACCACCACCGAAGGCGACGTGGAGATGAACCGAGGCCTGGCCAACTGCTCGCTGCTTTTCAACAACGGCGACTTCAACAGTGCCGTGACGCACGAGCTGGGGCACACCCTCGGCTTCCGCCACGCCAATCAGAACCGCTCCTCGAACGCCGCCTGCTCGGGCGATCCATCGCTCGAATGCTCGTCGCAGGCGATCATGAGGTCGTTCATTCCGTCGGGACTCAACGCGACGCTGCAGCAATGGGACATCAACGCCGTGCGCACCGTCTATCCCGGCTCATCGCCGCCGCCGTGCACGCCGCCCTCCATCACCGCGCAGCCGCAGTCGGCTACCCTCCCGCCCGGAGGCTCCGTGACTCTTACCGTGACGGCCAGCGGGACCTCGCTCGCGTATCAGTGGTACATCGGACAATCGGGCAGCACGCAGTCGGCTCTCATCTCGGGCGCTACCAGTCCGTCGCTAACGGTTTCCTCGCCCAATCCCTATTGGGTCAGGATCACGAACTCGTGCGGATTTGCGAACAGCGCCACCGCGACGGTCGCCCCACCGCCGCCGCCACCCCCGCCACGCCGCCACGTTCATGGCGACTACAACGGTGACGGCCGCACCGATCCGACGGTATACCGTCCCTCCACCGGCATTTGGTACATCTACGGGGTGGGCACTGTGTCGTGGGGCTCCCCGGGCGATCAGCTCGTCCCCGCGGACTACGACGGCGACGGCAAGACCGACGTGGCGGTTTGGCGTCCGTCAACCGGCACCTGGTTCATCCTGAACTCGAGCGACGGAACCACGCGGACGGTCAACCTCGGCGTGAACGGCGATGTCCCTGCTCCCGCGGACTACGACGGCGACGGCAAGGCCGATCTCGCCGTCTTCCATCCGGCGACCGGAGTGTGGACCTTCATTTATTCGTCGACAGGCGCGAGTGCCACGATGACGTGGGGGCAATCGGGTGACATACCCGTGCCGGCTGACTACGACGGCGACGGGAAGGCCGACGTGGCCGTCTATCGCCCTTCGAGCGGCTTCTGGGTGGTCAACGCTCCAGGCTTCGGAACCATCGGGTGGGGTATACCGGGTGACATTCCGGTTCCCGCCGACTACGACGGCAACGGCACCGTCGACATATGCGTCTATCGTCCCTCGAACGGATTCTGGTTCGTCCTCAACGGGGGGACGGAGAAGTTCTCGTGGGGCATTCCGGGCGACATTCCCGTACCTGGCGATTACGACGGCAATGGCCACTACGACCGCGCCGTGTGGCGTCCGTCGAACGGTACCTGGTATGTGCTCAATGGCGGCCTCAATACGCTGCAGTGGGGGATGTCGAGCGATATTCCGCTGTTTCGCTGAATCACTCAATCGCGGTCTTTGACAAATGCCTTCTGTGCGACGAGCGGCGGTAGCCGCGATCGCCTATCACCTGCCGGCGGCCGAGCTGACGAATGAGCAGCTCGCCTCCGAATTCAGTGACTGGACGGCGGAGAAGATCTACGAAAAAACCGGCGTGCGCAGCCGCCGCATCGCCGCGGAGGGCGAAACAGCGTCCGACCTTGGTGTGGCAGCGGCTGAGAAGCTATTCGCCGCCGGCGCCTGTAAGCCGGCGGACGTCGATTTCCTCCTGTTCTGTACACAGAGCCCGGATTATTACCTCCCCACCACCGCCTGCACCATGCAGTCGCGGCTCGGTATGCGCACCGATTCCGGCGCCATCGATTTCAACCAAGGCTGTTCAGGGTGGGTCTACGGACTGTCGCTGGCCAAGAGCCTGGTGGAAGCGGGAACGGCGGAGAAGGTCCTGCTGATCACCGCCGAGACCTACTCGAAATACATCAATCGGCGCGACCGCAGCGTGCGCACGATCTTCGGCGATGCCGCGGCGGCCACGCTGATCGCGGCCGTCGAGGCCGACCGCGACCTGATTGGGCCGTTCATCTTCGGCACGGACGGCCGCGGCGCATGCAACCTCATCGTGCCGGCGGGAGGAGCGCGGCGGCCTGCCTCTGCGGAGCCGCCTGCGGAGAGCAGCGATGTGAGCGGCAATTGGCGCTCCGAGGCGAACCTCTTCATGAACGGCCCCGAGATTTTCAACTTCACGCTGCAGTCGGTCCCCAAAGCGGTATTGCAGCTTCTGGCGAAAGCGGGACGGGTGGTGGCGGACCTCGACTTCTTCATCTTTCACCAGGCGAATCGTTTCATGCTCGAGCGGCTGCGGACGAAGCTGAACATCCCGCAGGAGAAATTCTGGATCGACATCGAGCAGATCGGAAACACCGTCTCCTCCACTATCCCCATCGCCTGGGAGCAGGCGCGCGAGCAGGGAAGATTGCGGCGCGGCGACCGCATGATGGCGGTGGGCTTCGGCGTCGGTTACTCCTGGAGTGCGGCTTTGGTCGAGGTGCTATAGTCGCCGCAATGGACCGCGAGCTCTTTTACACGCGTCTGGCGGCAATTCTTCAAGTGCCGGCGGAACAATTCGCGGCCGGCGGGCGGCGTCTGCCGGACGTGCCCGACTCGGTGATCCTGCTGGACATCATGGCCCTGGTCGATGAATTGACCGGCGTGGCGCTCTCCCCCGAGGCCCTCAAACAGGCGAGATCGGCCGACGACATTCTGGAGATGGCCGAGAGCAGCAGCGCGGCACAATAAATTCACAATGAGCGCAAAGCGGCGGCTCGTCATTGTCGGCAATGGTCCGATTGCCGAGGTTGCGTGCGAGTACTTCACGCAGGACTCGCCTTATGAGGTGGCGGCGTTCACTGTAGAGCGCGGCTTCATGACGCGCGAGACAATGAGCGGCCGTCCCATTGTGCCGTTCGAAGAGGTTCAGGATCGCTATCCTCCTTCCTTGCACGAGCTGTTCGTGGCCGTCGGCTATGGACAATTGAACCGCCTCCGCGCCAGGCTCTTCGGTGAAGGGCAGAAAAAGGGCTATACGCTCGCCTCGTACATAAGCTCGCGCGCGTCCGTGTGGCCCAACGCGGTAATCGGCCGGAACGCGTTCATCTTTGAAGGGAATGTCATCCAGCCGTTCGTCACCATCGGCGACGACGTGGTCCTCTGGAGCGGCAACCACGTGGGGCATCACGCCAAGATCGGCAATCACGTCTTCGTCTCCTCGCACGTGGTGATCGCCGGCTTCGTGCAGATCGGCGACTATTCGTTCGTGGGCGTCAACGCCACCTTCGCTGACAACGTCACCGTCGGCCGCGACGCGCTCGTCGGCGCGGGCGCGGTGGTGCTGAAGAACGCGCCGGCAGGCTCGCTGTTCGCCGCCGAGGGGACCAAGCCGCACGCGGTGTCGACCTATCGGCGCTTCGGGATCAAGGACATCGATTAGGTGCGCATCGACCGCTACACCGCGCGCGACCGCGACCGGTGGAACGATTTCGTCCTCGCCTCGCGCAACGGCACGTTCCTCTTCGACCGCAACTACATGGATTACCACGCCGATCGCTTCGCCGACCATTCGCTGATCGCTCGCGACGCGGGCGGCAGCCTCCTGGCGCTGTTGCCGGCGCACGAGAGCGACGGCCGGCTGGTGTCGCACGGCGGCCTCACGTACGGCGGTTTCGTCGTCGACGACGCCATGACCGCGCCGGCGATGCTGGAGGTTCTCAGCGCTGCGACCGCCGCGATGCGCCATGAAGGCTTCCGCACGCTCGTCTACAAGTCGGTGCCGCACATCTACCATCGCGC
>JACXTT010013287.1_pt1 | contig 10859 bp, 8 predicted proteins | sample 9270951 | NCBI WGS metagenome assembly JACXTT01 (sample SAMN15532306, study PRJNA645909) | rock metagenome | isolation source: weathered quartz diorite | place: Puerto Rico | collected 2017-06-21
GCCTTTGCGATCCACGACTGCATGGAGCTGGACGGCCGGCCCTGCGCCTTTGCCGCGCGTTCGCTGCTCAAGGACGTGCTGGCGCGCTACACCGCGCAGGGCCTGACGCCGGTAGTCGCGCCCGAGATCGAGTTCTACCTGACCGCCCCGAATGCAGACCCGGCCCAGCCGCTGACTGCGCCGGCCGCGCGCAATGGCCGTGCGGAAGTGGGGCAGTCCGCGTTCAGCATGAACATGCTCAATGAGCTGGCGCCGTTCTGGGACGAACTGCGTGCTGCGCTGGAGGCCCTGGGTGTGCAGGCCGACACCTGGATCCACGAGGTGGGCACCAGCCAGTACGAGATCAACCTGCTGCATGGCGACCCGGTGCAGGTGGCCGACCAGGCCTTCCTGTTCAAGTACGCGGCCAAGGAGATCGCCATCCGGCACGGTCTCAACGCAGTGTTCATGGCCAAGCCCATCGCCGGCGACCAGGGCAGTTCCATGCACCTGCACCAGAGCGTCGTGGATGCCGCCGGGCGCAACATCTTCAGCCAGGCCGACGGTAGCGAGAGCCCGGCGTTCGGCCACTTCATCGCCGGGCTGCAGGCCTATGTGCCGGACATGATGCTGATCTTCGCCCCGCATGTGAATTCCTACCGCCGCTATGTGTCCAACAGCCAGGCGCCGGTGAACCTGCAGTGGGGCTATGACAACCGCACCACCGGCTTGCGCATCCCGGTCAGCGCTCCGGCGGCGCGGCGCGTCGAGAACCGCATCGCCGGTGCCGACGCCAACCCCTACCTGGCCATCGCCGCCTCGCTGGCCGCCGGGCTGGCCGGCCTGGACGAGAAACTGGCGCCCACCGCCGCGCTGCCGATCAGCGTGAACAGCAGCAGCCTCGGCCACACGCTGCCGCGCAGCTTTTTGCCGGCGCACACGCAGATGGCGCAAAGCGCCGCCGCGCGCAGACTGCTGGGCGACGCTTTTGTCACCGGCTTCTGCGCCGCCAAGGCGGTGGAATACGACAGCTACCTGCATGAGATCAGCGCCTGGGAGCGGCGCTTTCTGCTGCCGCAGGTCTGATGTCCAGCTTCATGGACAATGGCCGGCTTTGCTTTTCCCCTTTGAGAGATTGACCCCGTGAACCCCCTCATCATCATTGGCGCCGGCCTGGCCGGCTGGACCACGGTACGCGAATTCCGCAAGCTCGACACCAGCACACCGGTGCTGATGGTGACCGCCGACAACGGCGACTTCTACGCCAAGCCCACGCTGTCCAACGCCTTTGGCCAGAAGCGCACGCCCGCGCAACTGGTCACGACGCCGGCCGCCAAGATGGCCGAAACGCTGAACGTCACGCTGATGGCCCACACACGTGTCCAGGCCATCGACACCGCGTCGCAAGCCCTGCACGTCACTGGTGCCGCAGGCACGTCGAGTCTGCACTACAGCCAGCTGGTGCTGGCGCTGGGCGCACAGCCGATCCGCGTGCCGGTGCAGGGCGATGCCGCGGCACAGGTGCGCTCCATCAATTCGCTGGATGACTTTGCCGGTTTTTACGCGGCCCTGGGCGCCGATGCCGCAGCCGCCGACAGCAAGGCCGTGCTGATCATGGGCGCCGGCCTGATCGGCTGCGAATTTGCCAACGACCTTCTGCAGGCCGGCCACACGGTGCACGTGGTGGACCCGGCCGCGCGCCCGCTGGCCGCGCTGCTGCCCGAAGGCGCCGGGCTGCAGCTGCAGTCGGCGCTGGGCACGCTCGGGGCGGTCTGGCACTTTGGCACCACGGTGCAGGCGGTCGACGCCGCCAGCCCACGCTTCAACGTGCACCTGTCCGACGGCAGCACGGTGGCCGTCGATGCGGTGCTCAGCGCCATCGGTCTGCGCGCCGATACCGCACTCGCCGCTGCGGCCGGGCTGCAATGCGAACGCGGCATCGTCGTCGGCGACACCTTGCAGACTTCTGCGCCCCATGTGTATGCGCTGGGCGACTGCGCCCAGTACGCGTCTGCCGGGCAGCGCACGCTGCCCTATGTCATGCCCATCATGAACGCCGCCAAGGCCCTGGCGGCCACGCTGGCCGGCACGCCGACACCCCTGGTGTTCCCGCTGATGCCGGTGTCGGTCAAAACCCCGGCGCTGCCCATCGTCGTCGCGGCGGCGCACCCGGCACAGGCTGGCCATTGGTTGGCCGATGGTGAAGCCGCAGACGGTGTCTGGCGTTTCATGGACCCCGAAGGCGCACAACGTGGCTTCGTGCTGGCCGGCAAGCACACGGCGCGGCGCATGGAGTTGGCCAAGGCCACCTTGCCGTGAGGCACGAATAAAGTCATGTCTGTTCTGCATAAAGTAAGGGCCTGGCACACGGCTTGCTGAAGTCGTGAGGTCTACAATGCAAAGCCCATAACGGAGCTGCGGACCCGCCGCCAAGGCAGCAGGCCCGCAGCCGCAGAGGATGCAAGATGCCAGAACAGTCTCCCGCCGTACCGCACGGCCCCGTGTCCAATTCGGCTGAGAAAAAAGCGCAACTGCGCCAGGCCGCTCTCGAATACCACCAGTTCCCCACCCCCGGCAAGGTTGCCGTCGCCGCCACCAAGCAGCTGATCAACCAGCACGATCTGGCGCTGGCCTATTCGCCGGGCGTTGCCGCCCCGTGCGAGGAGATCGTCAAGGACCCCAACAACGCCTTCAAGTACACCAGCCGGGGCAACCTGGTAGCGGTCATCACCAACGGCACTGCGGTGCTGGGACTGGGCGACATCGGCCCGCTGGCGGCCAAGCCGGTGATGGAAGGCAAGGGCGTGCTGTTCAAGAAGTTCGCCGGCATCGATGTCTTCGACATCGAGATCAACGAGAAAGAGAACCTCGACAAGCTGGTGGACATCATTGCCGCGCTGGAGCCCACCTTCGGCGGCATCAACCTGGAAGACATCAAGGCGCCGGACTGCTTCTATGTGGAGCGCAAGCTGCGTGAGCGCATGAACATTCCGGTGTTCCACGACGACCAGCACGGCACCGCTATCGTGGTCGGGGCCGGCCTGCTCAATGGCCTGAAGGTCGTCGGCAAGGATATCAAGAAGGTCAAGCTGGTGACCTCGGGCGCCGGCGCCGCGGCGCTGGCCTGCCTGGGACTGTTGGTCAAATTGGGCCTTCCGCGCGAGAACATCTATGTGACCGATCTGGCCGGTGTGGTCTATGAAGGCCGCACCGAGTTGATGGACGAGGACAAGATCCAGTTCGCACAGAAGACCGATGCCCGCACGCTGCGCGATGTCATCGCCGGTGCCGACATCTTCCTGGGCCTGTCAGCCGGTGGCGTGCTCAAGCCCGACATGGTGGCGACCATGGCCGCCAAGCCCATCATTTTCGCGCTGGCCAACCCCAACCCGGAAATCAGCCCGGAAGACGTGAAGTCCGTCCGCGACGACGCCATCATGGCCACCGGCCGCACCGACTACCCGAACCAGGTCAACAACGTCCTGTGCTTCCCGTACATCTTCCGCGGCGCGCTGGACGCCGGCGCCTCCACGATCACGCTGGAGATGGAAATTGCCGCCGTGCACGCGATCGCCGAGCTGGCCCAGGCCGAGCAGAGCGAAGTGGTGGCGGCCGCCTATGTCGGTGAGCAGCTGGCCTTCGGCCCGGAATACCTGATCCCCAAACCGTTCGACCCGCGCCTGATGATGAAGATCGCGCCGGCCGTGGCCCAGGCCGCCGCCGACAGCGGCGTGGCGCTGCGCCCGATTGCCGACATGGACGCCTACCGCGAGCGGCTGCAGAGCTTCGTCTACGCCTCGGGCACGACGATGAAGCCGATCTTCACCGTCGCCAAGAAGGCGCTGAAGAAGCGCGTGGCCTATGCGGAAGGCGAAGACGAGCGCGTGCTGCGCGCGGCCCAGATCGTTGTCGACGAATGCCTGGCCCTGCCCACGCTGATCGGCCGCCCTGCCGTCATCGCCGAACGCGTCGAGAAGTTCGGCCTGCGCCTGAAGGAGGGCGTGGACTACAACGTCGTCAATGTGGAGCAGGACCACCGCTACCGCGACTTCTGGCAGACCTACCACCGCATGACCGAGCGCAAGGGCATCACGGTGCAGGTCGCCAAGATCGAAATGCGCCGCCGCCTGACGCTGATCGGCGCCATGCTGCTGCACAAGGGCGACGTGGACGGCCTGATCTGCGGCACCTGGGGCACCACGGCCCTGCACCTGCAGTACATCGACCAGGTCATTGGCAAGCGCCCCAGCCATGCGCAGCGCAGCCCGCAGGCCGTGCAGACCTACGCCTGCATGAACGGCTTGATGCTGCCCGGCCGCCAGGTGTTCCTGGTCGACACCCATGTCAACTACGACCCCAGCGCCGAAGAGCTGACGGCCATCACCGTGATGGCCGCCGAAGAGATGCTGCGTTTCGGCGTCAAGCCCAAGGTCGCGCTGCTGAGTCACTCCAACTTCGGCACCAGCAACGAGCCCAGCGCCGTCAAGATGCGACGCACGCTGGGGCTGCTGCAACAGCAGGCCCCGTGGCTGGAGGTGGACGGCGAGATGCACGGCGACGTGGCGCTGGACGGCGAGGCGCGCAAGGCGCTGATGCCCAGCAGCACGCTGCTGGGTGACGCCAATCTGCTGGTGCTGCCGAACATCGATGCGGCAAATATTGCGTACAACCTGCTGAAGACGGCAGCAGGCGGCAATATCGCCATCGGGCCGGTGCTGTTGGGCGCGGCCAAACCGGTGCATATCCTGACGGCCAGCACGACCGTGCGCCGCATCGTGAATATGACGGCCCTGACGGTCGCCGACGCAAACGTTACCCGGTAATGTTTCTACAGGTAGTTAGTACAAACTACCTGATGTAAGCCCCACGTAAACCCTGCCCAATTATTGGGCAGGGCCTTGCTTTTTCGGGCCGGATGGGCGACACTACGCACCTTGGATTTTTCGGGTTTACCCGGAGTCGTGGGAGAGGTTCCTAAGTGCGCAAGGGTATTTTCAAGTTAGCGCTCACTGGCGTATTCCTGGTTTCTGCCTTGGCAGGAAATGGAGTGCAAGCCCGGGCCCCGATGGCCGACAACGCCACCGTAGCGCTAAGCAGTCTGCCTCCGCAAGCCCATGAAACCTACCAATTGGTCCGCCTAGGCGGACCGTTTCCCTTCGAGAAAGACGGTGTGGTGTTTGGCAACCGGGAGCGCAACCTCCCTCCGCAAACGCGTGGTTACTACCGCGAATACACCGTCAAAACGCCGGGAGTGCACAGCCGTGGCGCCCGGCGCATGGTGTGCGGTGGCCCGGCCACGACACCAGACGCCTGTTATTACTCGGCCGACCACTATGCGAGTTTTCGCAAGATCGTGCCCTGAGTCGGATTTAGTACTTTGAGAAAGTGAATCGGGGATGGACACGCCACTTCGAACCGTCAGAACAAACATCGTTCAATCGATCCGCGCCTTCCGCGTGCAGGATCTGCAGGAGGCAGCCCAGGGTCTGGGCCACCACTTTCTGTACGCCAATCTGGCCAATGCACAGACCAAGCAGGACGTGCTGGACATGATCGGCCAGCAATTCATGCTGCCCGCCCATGTGGGCAAGAACTTCGATGCACTGTACGACAGCATGACCGACCCGGTGCACAAGTCGGGCCCGCAGCCCGGCTTCATCGCCGTGCTGGAGCATATTCCGGCCAATTCCAAGTTCGACAAGGAAGCCCGCGAGCAACTGCTCGACATCTTCCGCGACACCGCCGACTACTGGGGAGACCGAAGGATACCGTTCCGGTGCTTCTATTCTTTTCTGTAGCCCGTTCTGCATCCACCAGCCAAGCAGAACGGGCGAACGAGGCTAACAGCGAAGCAGTGTCCACCGAAGCCGTGACCGGGATCGACCTGGTTACCGAGACCGGTGAAAAGATGCCCACCGACAAATTGTTGGACGTGTCTCCGCTGGCACTGCGCATGAGCAGTCCTTTCAATGCAGGCTACTGGCTGGCAGCCGCCTGACAGTTTCCCCGCGGAGCGCAAGCAAGCCCACCCTCCGGTGGGCTTTTTTTGTGCCCACGGAGTACCATGGGCCGCCGTCCACCTCCGCACCTCTCCCTACAGGCATGGGCTTTCTCGCCAAGTTTTTACCAACGCCGCTGAAGAACCGGCTGCTGCGCTCGCTCAGCGATGGCGAGGACAAGTTTTCCCGCGTGTTTCATACCAGCGCCGACTGGATTGTCATCACCCGTTTGCATGACGGCCTGATCGTGGAAGCCAACCAGGGCTTCCAGGCCATCAGCGGCTACAGCCCCGCCGAGGTGATAGGCCACCCCATGGCGCAGTTCAACGTGTGGGTGCACGCGGCGCAGCGCGCCCAGCTGGTCGATGAAATGATGCGCACCGGCATCGCCCGCGACACCCTGGTGCAGTTGCGCCGACGGGATGGCACGGTGCGCGACTGCATGGTCAACAGCGCACTGGTCGCGCTGGAAGGGCAGACCCGCTCACACGCCGTATGGATTGCCCGCGACGTGACGGAACAGAACGCCGTGCACGAGCAGTTCACCGCGGCCTTCCGGCTGACGCCGGACTTCATGTCAATCTCGCGCCTGAGCGACGGCAAATACGTGGAAGTGAACGAGGCCTTCGAGCGCATCACCGGACTCCGCCGGGCGCAGGTGCTGGGGCGTACTGCCACCGAGATGAACATCTGGCATGACCCCAGGCAGCGCGATGCGCTGGTGCGCACCCTGCAGGCCCAGGGGTCCGTCCATGACTACCTGATCCTCATCAACGCCCACAACAATCAGGTGCGCGAGGCCCTGGTCAATGCTGCCGTGTTTGAGGCGCGCGGCGAGCGTTACATGATTGCACTGCTGCGCGATGTGACCGGCGCACGCAAGGCAGAACGGGCCTTGCAGGAGAGCGAGGCCCGGTTTTCCCGCCTGTTCGCGCAGTCGCCGCTGCCCATGTGCTACTCCAGCAGCAGCGACAACTACGGCACCACGCAATGGAATCAGGCCTGGTTCGAGGCCTTCGGTTTCACGCCGGAACAGGCGCAGGGCAAGTCCGGCCAAACGTTGAATATCTGGGTCAACCCGCAGGACCGCACCCGGGTGCTGAGTTCGCACGCCGACAGCAAGAGCGTGGAAGCCGAGATGCGCCGGGCCGATGGCGAGATCCGCTGGATGTCGGTGTCGACCCGGGTGTTTGCCGAGGCCGAACGCACCCTGTATGTCTCCACCTATTTCGACCTGACCGAGCGGCGGCGCAACCAGCAGCAGATCCAGCAGCTCAACGCCCAGCTGGAGGCGCGCGTTGCGCAACGCACCGTCGAACTGCAGGACGCCAACCAAGAACTCTCCGACACGCTGGACACACTGAAGATGGCCAAGGACCAGTTGGTCCAGTCCGAGAAACTGGCCGCACTGGGTGCCCTGGTGGCCGGGGTGGCGCACGAACTCAATACCCCGATCGGCAACGGCCTGACCGTGGCCAGTTCGCTGGAGCACCGTACCCAGGAATTTGCCCGCATGCTGGATACCGGCATGAAGCGCTCCGACCTGCAGCGCTTCCTGCAGGACACGGAAACCGCTGCCGATATCCTGGTGCGCAATCTGACGCGCGCGGGCGCACTGGTGGCCAGCTTCAAGCAGGTGGCGGTGGACCAGACCAGCGCACACCGCAGGCGGTTTTCGCTGTCTGCCGTGGTGGCGGAAATCCTGGTGACGCTGCAGCCCAGCATCCGCAAGACCGCCTGCAATGTCACGGCCCACATTGACGAAGGCCTGTGGATGGAGAGTTTCCCCGGCCCGCTCGGGCAGGTGATCACCAATCTGGTCAACAACGCCATGGTCCATGGCTTTGATGCCGGGCAGGCCGGCAACATCCGCATAGCCGCCCACACCATAGCCACCGACACGGTGGAGCTGCAGGTGCAAGACGACGGGCGCGGCATCGACCCGGACGACCTGAACCGGGTGTTCGACCCTTTTTTCACGACCCGCCTGGGGCAGGGCGGTTCCGGCCTGGGCCTGCACATCGTGCACAACATCGTGACTGGTGTACTGGGCGGGCAGATCGAGGCGCAGAGCCAGCCAGGCCAGGGGGCCACATTCGTGCTGCGGCTGCCGTTGCAGGCGCCGCAGGGCCCCGATGTGGAGTCGCTAGCGCCTTGACAGGCCGGGCTGCTGCGCCAGCCCCACGTACTCGTGCACCGGCACCTCTTCGGCACGCCGCTGCACATCAAAGTTGCCGGCAAAGCCGCGCTCTTCGAGCCAGCGGCCCAGCGTGTGGCGCAGCAGCTTGCGGCGCTGGCTGAACGCCACCTGCACCAATTCCTCCAACAGCGCCACATCAATGGCGGGTGGCTGCGCCAGCGGCTGCATGCGCACCACGGCGCTGTCCACATGCGGCGGCGGATCGAAGCTTTCGGGCGGCACGAACAGCACGTTTTCCATCGCATAGCGCCACTGCAGCATCACGCTCAGGCGGCTGTAGTCCGATGTGGCGGGGGCGGCCACCATGCGGTCAATGACTTCCTTTTGCAGCATGAAGTGCTGGTCTTCAATCACGTCCACATACTGCAGCAGGTGGAAAAGAATGGGCGTGGAGATGTTGTACGGCAGATTGCCGACCACCCGGAGTTTGCCCGCGCCGTCCGCATTTGCTATATCTTCAGAAGCACCCTGTGCAGTCTGGATGCGGGAAAAATCCACTTTCAACACATCGGACTCGATGACGGACAGCTGGCCATGGGTGCGCAGGCGCACGGCCAGATCCCGGTCCAGCTCGATCACCGTGAGATGGCCCAGGCGCTCCACCAGCGGCTGCGTCAATGCCGCCAGCCCGGGCCCGATCTCCACCATGCGCTGGCCTGGTTTGGGTGCGATCTCGCGCACGATGGCATCGATGATGCCGCCGTCCGACAGGAAATGCTGGCCAAAGCGTTTGCGCGCGATGTGCTTCATGCTTTCTTACTGCGGCGGTTCGCGCATTTCCACAAACGCCCGGGCGCGCAGGTCCTGGGCCCATGTGGAATAGGTCTCTTCGTAACGGCTTTCGCGCAACTGGTTGCGCACGGCTTCACGCACCTCGCGCGGGCTCAGCTCCGCGCGGCGGCGCTCAATCACCTGCAGCAGGTGCACGCCGAAGCGCGACACCATGGGTTCGCTGATCTCGCCTTCCTTCAGGTGGTTCATCACCTCTTCGAACTCGGGCACGAACATGCCGGGGTTGGCCCAGCCCAGGTCGCCGCCCTGCGCGGCGCTGCCGTCCTGGGACAGTTCACGCGCCTGCTCCTGGAAACTGGTCTTGCCGGCGAGGATGCGCTGGCGCACGTCGGCCAACTTGGCCAGCGCAGCGCTTTGCGTCAGATTGGGCCCGGTGCGCAGCAGGATATGGCGCACGCGGCTTTGCGTGACGAATTTGGTGACCGTGACCGGGGCGCGTTTCTCGATCACCTTGAGGATGTGGAAGCCGGCGCCGGAGCGCAGGATGTCGGACACCTCGCCGACCTTGAGCTGCTGCGTGGCCTGCACAAAGGACGGCGGGTAGCGGTCGGCCCGGCGCAGGCCCAGCTGCCCGCCATTGCTGCGGTCGGCTGCGGACACTTCATCCACCAGGTGCGTGAAGTCTTCGCCGGCACGCACACGGTCCAGCACCTTCTGGGCCTTCTGGAAGATCACGGCGGTCTGCTCGGCTGTGGCCTTCTCCGGCACGGCGAGCAGTATCTGCGCCAGATTGATGTCCTGGGCAAACGGGTCGGTATTGTTGGCCTGCTGGTCCAGCAGGGCGCGGTCCACGTCCTGGTCGGTGATGCGGATGCGGGACTCGACATCGCGCTCGTGCAACCGCGTCAGCGTCAACTGGTCGCGCAATTGGCTGCGGAACGTCGCAACACTGATGCCGTCCTTGGCCAGTCGCTGGTGCAGCACGTCCAGACTCACCTGGTTTTGCCGTGCCACGTTTTGTTCAGCCAGATCAACCGCCGCGTCATCGATCTTGATCCCGGTCTGGCGCGCCATCTGTAGCTGCACCTTGTCGTTGATCATGCGCTCCAGCACCAGCCGGCGCAATTCGTCCGGCGCCGGCTTGGCCTGGTGCTGCTGGTCCAGTTGCTGGGCCACGCGGGCCACTTCGGCGCGCACCTCGGCGTTGGTGATGGGCTCCGAATTGACCACGGTCACGATGTAGTCGGCTTGCTGAACCGTCTGCGCGTGCACTAGCGAGAAACCGAAGAGGCTGCAATAAACAAGGGCCAAAGCCCCCAGGCGAAATTTCATAGTCATGCTTTCCGGTGTACTGCCGCCGCGCGGGACTGCCGTGCGGCGCAGGGCAATGGACACATCGGGCTTGGGGAATACATAGTGGATCAATCGTAGTTGCTGAAGCGGCTGGCGCTGCCCGTGCCGGTGTCACGCAAATTCTGGTAACGCGAGATGCTCTGCGTCAAGGTCTGCAGCGGGCTGACGCCCAGGCGGCCGAAGCCGACAAACTCCAGCTGGAACATCAGGCTTTGCGTAGCGCTGGAGGTACTGGTCTGCACCCGCTGCAGCACCACGCGCGCCAGCCAGCAGCCCGCATCGTACTCGACCCCGAAAACCGTATCGACCAGGCGCCGCTCGTCCAAGGCGTAGTTCAGCCGCCCCACGCTGTAGTAGCGCCCTTCGCCCTGGCCACGGCCGGCACCCAGTGCCTGCCCCAGGTCGCCCCACAGATCGTTGAGCGGCCACTGCCAGCTCAGGTCCAGCTGTTCGCTGACGTCACGCTGGAAGCGGTAGGCGGCGTTGATCACCCGGTAGTCGCTGGGGCTGTAGCGCGTGCCTACCGTGGAACGTGCGGACTGGTCGGTCTTGGTGTTGTACTGCACCGTGGAGTCCAGCGCCCAGTGGTCGTTGAC
>JACXTT010013288.1_pt1 | contig 10859 bp, 9 predicted proteins | sample 9270951 | NCBI WGS metagenome assembly JACXTT01 (sample SAMN15532306, study PRJNA645909) | rock metagenome | isolation source: weathered quartz diorite | place: Puerto Rico | collected 2017-06-21
GCTCATTTTGAGTCCGCAGAACAGGTTCTTCTTCTCTCCCGCTCTCCGCGGTCAAAGAGGTGATTCCATACACTTGAAATAGAGAAAGAAGTTTCGGCTGGACCTGGGCGGACTGTTGGGCCAATCACTTTGCTGGAGTTAAGTGAACGGTTATCCTTCGAGCTTGTTGATCGTATCTTTTCTTTCTCCCGGCCTGGACACGAGGAATTTGCCACCAGAGCAGGCACCAGCGAGACCGCGGCAGAGTTGGCGTACGGGACCAAGAATCCACAAACGGCCTTGCGGGAAACGAAGACAGAAGATAATAAAAGACAAAAGATAAAGATGAGGATGGTGTTCTGGGCGAATGGTCGGCAACTCGGAAGTGATCGCCTGAGTCCTGGTAAACGGGGTTACCGGACAAGTGCCCCCACACCCACGACACCGCCCCATCTCTACAACAGGTGGACAACGCGACACCGCACGACACCAGGTACGAAATGGTGTCACTTCCTGATTGACACCGCGCACATTTCCTGCGATTCTCCGCCCACGGGTTGCGGCCCGCCTCCTTTCAGCCTGATTTCCAGATTTTTTCAAATTCCGCCCCTCCCGCAACCCCTTCCTACTGCCCCACTTACAGCCCGCTGTCTCCCCTTTGCCACAGCTCATTCGAATCACTAAGTAGTTAGTAGTTGACAGTCGGTATATTCCGTGCCACCCTGTCCTATGAACTCGGCAATCCAGCGCGGATCCCTCCCTCAGCGACCGCTAACTCCCTTATTTGCCACTCATATGAGCCGCTCGCAAATCGCTGAATACACAACAGCTTTAAGTCCTTTGCTTGCCACTCATACAGACTTCTCGCCGGTAAGTCCTGTATTTGCCACTCATACGAAAACAACCGGGGTATATACTAACAATTCCCATTCTGGAACCGAGCATCCGAGAAGGATGCGAGTCCTGAGCGAGTCCCCCGCAGCGGACGAGTCGAAGGATCTCTCCCGTCGCCCTCCGCTCACAGCGCTCCTGTCGTCACGTGACGAAAAATTCGTCACTGCAACTCCTTTAGATTCTGCATTTACAAACCGTGACGCCCGGAACCCTTTTAGAATGTGTATTTACGAAAACTGCCGGGTGTCACATGGGTCCAGACAGGCATTCCTAAGGTTTTACTTGAACTCTGTGCCCTCTGCGTCTCTGCGTCCCTCTGCGTTAATGTTTTGCCGGTCCGATCACCGTCCCCCACTGACCACTGTCAACGGACCACTGACCACTCTTCTCCAGCAGTGAGTGATAGCATGCGACGGTTCCCCAATGGCAGACCGTGCAAATCCCGTGAAGGATGCTTCCCCACGCTCGCGGGCGCTTCGCGTCTTTCTTGCTCTTGGTTTGGGCGGAGTCCTGCTTCTCACCATTTGCTTTCTCAGTGTAGGGCGATGGCTGGTGGTGGAAGACCCGCTCGGGAAGGCGCGGGCGATTGCCGTGCTCAGCGGCGGGATGCCGTTGCGTGCGATGGAGGCGGCGAAGCTCTATCGCGAAGGCTACGCGCCAGAAATCTGGCTGACGCATTCCGCGGAGCCTGCCGCGACTCTCGGGGAAATGGGGATTCCCTTCGCCGCCGAGGACTTTTACAGCGCGCGAGTGCTGATCCACGAAGGCGTGCCGGCGGGCGCCATTCGCGTCCTTGAGCCCCCGATTGTGAATACCGCGGACGAGATCAACGCAATTGCCGCGGCGCTGGCAAAGGAAAAGGATCGCACGGCAATCCTTGTGACGACGAAAGCGCATACGCGGCGCGTGCGGATGTTATGGAAAAGGCTAGGTTCGGAGCGGGGGACCGCCATCGTACGTGCGGCAACGGAAGATTCATTCGATCCGCGGCACTGGTGGCGCACCACCAGCGATGCGCTCGACGTGGTGCGCGAGGTGCTTGGCCTGCTGAACGCCTGGGCGGGGCTGCCGCTGCATCCAGCGAAATGAGGGGAACAGTACTCAAGAGAGAAAGTTATGAGACGGTTGGCCTAAAAAAAGAAAAATCGCTTCTTTCGCGGCGGGGAAGATTCGTCTTGAAGTTCTGGCACGTGCGGCAAATCTCTGCCCTCGAAGGCGGCCAGCGGATTCTCCAGGAAAAGGGCTCGGGCTTGCTCCTGCCCAAACTGATCGAGAACCACGTCATAGGCAGGTTGCAGCCGCAGCGGACGCGATCGCGTATTGTGCGCATCGCTGGCGACAAAATGCACGAGCCCCTCTCCGATCCAGCGCAGCGCGTCTTTCTGGGATATCGGGCCAAAGCCTCCCGTAAGCGCACCACCAGTGACTTGTATGAAGCATCCCTGCTGCACCCATTTTCTCAAACGTTCCGGATGAGCCCGCAAAATTCTGTTGCGCTCAGGATGCGTGACGATCGGACGGATCCCGGCGAGCTGCATTTCGTGCAGCGTTTGATCCATTGCAGGCGGAATGGAAATTTCGTTGAATTCGACGAGCAAATAGCCGTCCTGATTGATGCAATAGATGGAGGAATCCTGGCGCAGAGATTTCAGGTTTTCCGGATCCAGGTGAAAATCGCACCCCGTCGCGAGCTCAAGTTTGTTTCCAATCCTGGATTGCAGTTCATCGCGAAGCCGGCGCACGAGGGCAAAATCGAAGAAATATCGGCGGCTGGAGTGCGGCGTGGCGACGATGCGTGTGACTCCCTCCGCGATCGCAGATTCCGCCATGGCGATGGATTCTTCGATCGTCTTCGGGCCGTCATCGAGGCCCGGAAGGATATGACAATGCAAGTCCACCATCTGATCACCCGTTCCTCATCGCCACCATGCCTCAAACGCCTGCCACGCGCCGAGTGCAGCTAGCATCGCCGCGAAGACTTGCCTCATTCTTCGGGGCTTGATCCACGTGGCGGCTTTTCCTCCGGCGAACCCGCCCAAAAACAGTCCCGGGATCAACAGCAATCCGGTCTTCCAGGACACGAATCCTCCCTTCGCATAAGCCAAGAGCGCCAAGACGCCTGTGGGCGGAATCAGGGCAATCAGGCTTGTCCCCTGCGCGCGATGCTGGCTGAACGCAAACAGCAACACAAGAAGCGGGACGAGAAGAACGCCCCCGCCAATGCCAAACATACCCGAAGCAATTCCACATACGAAGGCAACTGCAAAGACTCCCACGTCGCGACCCGTCCCCTCAGCCATGGGCGGCTTCCTCTTCCGTGCTGGTTTCGCTGCCGTCGAATCGTGTGCGCTTCCAAAGGAGCAAGGATGCGAGCATAAGAAAACAGCCGAATAGTCCTTTCAAGTTTCGGGACGGAATTGGAAGTGCGATGAGACTGCCCGTATAAGCGCCCACCAGCATCCCCAACGCGCACAGAATGCCGGCCTTCAAGTCCACCTGTCCCTGTTTCCAGTATTCCCGCAACGCCCCCAATCCGATTGGCGGCAACAACACGAAAAGCGAAGTGCCTTGCGCGGTGTGCTGATCCATGTGCAACAGATAAACCATGGCCGGCACCAGGACGACGCCTCCGCCGATGCCCAGCAGGCCCACGAGCACGCCGCCGACAAGTCCGAGCAGAAGAATTGTAAGGGTCATCGTATTCAGAATGCTTGACAGAAGTGGCCGCGATCCGCGCAACCAAGCCCTCTATTTTCCATCGTCCTGCTTGCGACCGCAACCTCCCGTGAATATGCCGTAACACTCGCAAACGCGCATGTTTTTTTGTTTGCTTGGAACCTGCTATATTTGCTTGTCTCTGTCACGTCAGCCGTGTGGCCTGCTGGCATGCTGTTGGACTACTTGGGGTCACAGATGACGCTGGATCCCCGAAAATACTGATCTGTTGACTCCGGCCGGGATGGGAGTCAATAGCGACGAGGAGTGCTACGCAACTCATGCCTATCGACCGGAAACCGGAATTTTTCAAAGGGGCCCAACTGAAAGTAGCCGTCATCGGCTGCGGCTATGTGGGCCTGCCGCTGGCGCTGCGATTTGCCGAAGCGGGGCACAAAGTCACGGGATTTGATACCGACCCGAACAAAGTGTCCATGCTCAATGCCGGCAAATCCTACATCGAGCACATTTCTCAGAATAAGATCCAGCAGTTCGTCAATAGCCGGCATTTCGGTGCGAGCACGGATTTCACAAAGCTGAAAGAAGCAGACGCCATCCTTATCTGCGTGCCCACACCCCTCGATGAACGCCGCGAACCCGATTTGAGCTATGTCGAGCAGACCGCCATTTCGATTTATCCAAATCTGCAGCGGGGACAGCTCGTGGTCCTTGAATCAACCACGTATCCGGGCACGAGCGAAGAGCTACTTCTTCCGATCCTGGAGAAGAGCAGCCTGCGCTGCCCCATTGCTTCGGGCCAGGAAAATGAAAACATCGCCTGCGATTTCTACCTGGCGTTTTCGCCGGAGCGCGAAGATCCGGGAAACAAGCAGTTTGGCCTGGCGCAGATTCCCAAGGTCGTTGGCGGCCTAAACCCGCCGAGCGGGCGGGCTGCGCAGGCACTCTACACGCAGGTGGTCGCCCGGGTTGTGCCTGTCAGCTCGACGCGAGCCGCGGAAATGGCCAAGCTGCTAGAAAATATCTTCCGCTGCGTCAACATCGCGCTGGTCAACGAGCTCAAGCAGCTCAGTTTGCGCATGAACATTGATATCTGGGAAGTGATCGACGCAGCCGCCACGAAGCCATTCGGCTACATGCCATTCTATCCCGGACCGGGGCTGGGCGGGCATTGCATACCCGTGGACCCGTACTACCTTTCCTGGAAAGCACGCGAATTTGATTTTGCCACGCGCTTCATCGAGCTCGCCGGCGAAGTCAACACCGCGATGCCGTATCACGTAGTTGATGCGGTGGCGAATTCTTTGAACGACCAAAAGAAAAGCATGAAAGGCTCGAAGATCTTGGTGTTGGGCGTGGCGTACAAGAAAGATGTGGACGACCTGCGCGAATCGCCGACGCTGAAGATCATGCAGCTCTTGCAGCAGCGCGGGGCCGCGCTCGATTACAACGATCCTTATTTTCCGAAGCTTCACAAAATGCGCCACTACAATTACGAGAACATGAAGTCCGTGCCGTTAAATCCGCAGACGCTTGGAAGCTACGACGCCGTGATTATCGCGACGGATCATTCAAGCTATGATTACGCCGCGATCGTGGATGCCGCGAAACTCGTCATTGACACGCGCAATGCCACGCGGCGCGTGATGCGCCACCGCGACAAGATCGTGCTCTGCTAGGAGCCTATGGCGTCCCACGCCGAAGAAATTCGCCGACAGCTTGCGGAAAGCGTTCGCGTCAAGCAGCGCTTTCCAGACGAGCTTCTCGAACGTATCTCCCAACTCGCAGAGAAATCTGCCGCCGCATTACGCGCTGGGGGAAAGATTGTTTTCTTCGGGAATGGCGGCAGCGCTGCGGACGCGTTGCATCTTGCGGCGGAACTGGTCGTCCGGCTGCGCACGAAACGCAAGGGCCTGGCAGCACTTGCGCTCACCACGAATCCCTCCGTGCTTACCGCGGCCGGCAACGATTACGGATTCGAACGCATTTTCTCGCGGCAAATTGAATCGCTGGTGGCGGCGCAAGATGTTCTAGTCGCACTCTCGACCAGCGGGGACAGCCAGAACATCTTGCGCGGCATCGAAGCAGGCCGCGCGCGCGGCGCTTATCTTGTAGCGTTTACGGGTGAAACCGGCGGCGCGCTCGCCGGCAAAGTGGATTTACTCCTCAACGTCCCCTCCCGCGATCCCCAGCGCATCCAGGAATCCCACATCACCATCGGCCACATCGTCTGCTCGCTCATCGAGCAGCTGGCCGGTGGTTGAGCGTTGCCTCGACGGAGGCCGCCTCACCTTGTCTTAACTAACTCAACGCGCGCGGCAGCGAAAGGCAGGATGGCTTCCAGCAGTACCGGCGTGCGCGCTTCATTGTTCGCAAGATACAGCGTGAAAGAAGCATCTTTCATTTCCACGCCGTTGTCGAAGACTCGGATGTTGATTTTCGAAGCCGTGTAGCTTCCTGCCGGGACGGTGACGCCTGCCGAAGTGCCGGTGAGCTTGGCGCGCGCGTCGTACAATTTGTGCCCGTCGTAGACCGGGCTGCGCACTTCCGGCGTTTTTGCCCAATCCACGTTCCGAAGATACTGCATCATCCCGAGTGGATCGCGTGTCCCGGGGAGCACACGCGCAGCCGTCGCGTCCGCCGGCGCAGGCTCGTTTACGTTTGCCATCATGCGCTGGATGGACTCGACTCTCTGCCCGCGCTCGCTCAAGCGCATCTCATACTGCATGCTCGCGAGCGTACCCGCATCGCTGTAAGAGTCGAACTGGTCATCCAGCTCAAATACCATGCGCAGCGGATTTTCCGTATGCACGACTGCTTGCAGATGCCATACGCTTTTTCCTAGAAAATTACCTCGTCCCGCGATTTGCAGCTTGAGATTTGCCACATTGCTTACTTTGGAGATGTTTGCAGTGTATTCGAGCACCTCGCCCGTTCTCAGCGGTAACACCGGATCTCCGGGAGGCGCGGTCATCTTAGGGGCGGAGACAGTAGACGGGTTTGGAACTGCGGCACCTGCTTGCGGGTGAGCAGGACCGGGCGCGAGGGGAGCCTCGTGAAATCCCGGCGGTTCCGCCGACACTACCTCTGGCGCGGGATGGCTCCCTCGCGCATGCAGCCAGTAGAAGGCCCCGGCGGCACAACCCAAAGCCGCAATTGCAACGATACCCAGAGTAGTCCGATGGCTCATGCTTTCTGTGCGACGCCCCCTTGAAAGAGGCCTTTGCCCGCCGCGCTTCCGTCGTACTATATTGTTTCCGTGCGCGGAAATCGTCCGGCTGCATTCGCCGGTTCGCCGCGAAGTATCAGCGTATCAAAACGTGGGCCGGGAGTCTTTCCCGGGCTTGCGTTGCTTGCCGCGGGGACCATCGACGACTCGCGGGATGGATAACCGGCCACGAGGTGGCCGCAGAGCTTGGAGGATTTCCCGCATGCGCTACGTCGTAACGGGCGGCGCCGGTTTCATCGGTTCGAACACGGTGGACGAACTTGTCCGTCGGGGCCATAGCGTGGTCGTTCTGGACGACCTATCTTCCGGCAAGGAAGATAATTTCGGCGAAATCCGCAATAAGATTACTCTCATCAAGGGCAGCATCACGGATATCGAGGTCGTGCGGAAAGCCATGCACGAAGCCGAGTGCGTGCTCCATCTCGCGGCGCGCACTTCGGTCCCGCGCTCCGTGAAAGATCCCATCGAGACGAACAAGATCAATATCGAAGGGACGCTCAACGTGCTTGTGGCAGCCAAAGAGTTGAAGGTGAAGAGAGTCGTCTTCGCCGCGTCGTCCTCGGCTTACGGCGAAACGCCTACGCTCCCCAAAGTCGAAACCATGCAGCCGCAGCCGATTTCGCCCTATGGCGTCAGCAAGTATGCCGGCGAACTCTATGGACAAACTTTTGGGCGGTGTTACGGCCTTGAGAATGTCGCTCTCCGCTACTTCAACATCTTCGGGCCGCGGCAGGATCCGACCTCGCCCTATTCCGGCGTGCTTGCTAAATTCTGTACGGCGTTCCTGGAAGATACGCCTCCCGTAGTCTTCGGGGATGGAGAGCAGACACGCGACTTCACGTTTGTCGAGAACGCGGTGCAGGCCAACCTTCTTGCCTGCGAAGCACCAAACGCTTCCGGAAAGGTTTTCAACGTCGGCACCGGCGGGCGCACCTCTCTAAATGAAGTTCTCAAGACACTCGGAAAAATTACCGGCAAGACCCTCGAAACCAAGTACGAACCGGCGCGCGACGGCGATATCCGTGATTCGCAAGCGGATATTTCTCAAGCGCGCGAATACCTTGGTTACGATCCCCTGGTCGACTTCGAAGAAGGGCTGAGCCGCACGTTTGAGTGGTATCGGTTGAGCCAGTCGAAAGCGCCCGCAAAATCAGAGAAGTGATTGGTGTTTGGCGAAGTGACGGTGCAAGTGGTAAAGCCACACGAGTCACCAATTACCAGTCACTAGTCACCGGTCACGGCTGCACCGTCTTCCCGTAGTTCAGCGGCTCGCCGGCCTTCGGCACGTCGTAATTATTCCAGAACCACAGCGGCTCGTGTTTTTTCTGCTCCGGCCACACTTCGTTGAGCGTATCGCCTTCGAACAGCTCCCCGTTCTTCATCACCCAATGAATGGTATTCGAATTGTGGATATCGTCCAGCGGGCTCTTGTCGAAAATGACGAGGTCCGCAAGCTTCCCGGGCTCGATGGAACCCAGGTCTTCCGGCCTGCCGATGATTTTCGCTCCGTTCGCCGTCGCGCATCGCAGGACTTCGAGCGGCGTCATCCCGCCGCTCGCGAGCATCCATAACTCCCAGTGATATCCGATGCCCTGCATCTCTCCGTGGCTGCCGACGCCGACGAGACCGCCGGTGCGTAGCAGCTTGGTCATCTGCGCTGCGAGCTTCGGAAATTCGTATTCGTCTTTGCGGAACCAGCCCGGCCGCCGCTTGGTTCTCTGGTCGATCACCCGGTGCGGCATGAAATGATTGAGCTTGGCGTTGTCGTGGACTTCGCTGTTCTCGAACCAGTAGTCCTCGCCGAACGGTCCGCCGTAGTTCACGATGAGCGTCGGTGTTTCCGCGATGCCGGACTTCGCGAACATCTGCAGCACGTCGTTATATAGCGGCGTAATCGGCAGCGTATGTTCGTTTCCGTGGAAGCCGTCAATCACGTGCGTCAGGTTGAGCTTGAGGTCCAACGCGCCTTCCGTCGTAGGCATCATTTCCAGCTCTTTCGAAGCTTGCACCATATATTGGCGCTGCTTGCGGTTGCCCACCACGTAGCTCTTGATGTTGTGCGTGCCGTAATACTTCCGGTATTTCGTCAGTACGCCTTTCACTTCCTCGGCGGACTGGAAATTATTGTCCGAAAACACGCCTGGCCCTGTGGAGAACGCGCGCAGCCCAATGATGTCGCCGCTGTCCACGAGGTCTTGATACGCGAACATGTCGTTCGTGCCGGTCTGCACATCCAAACCGGCGGTCACGCCATAAGCAAGGTTTGCGAGGAAAGACCAGTTCTGGGTGTCCAGAATGCCGCGCCGGATTTCGGTCCAGTGCGCGTGCGTGTCTATGAATCCCGGCGAGATGGTCTTGCCGCTCACGTCGAATACTTTCGCTCCTGCGGGAACGCTGCCCTTCGCGCCGACGCTCTTGATCCTGTTGTTTTCGACGACGATGTCGGCGTTCTTAAGAACTTCATCTTCCTTGCCGGTCTTCATCGGAACCACCGTCGCGCCGCGCAGCACCATGGTGCCCTTCGGCGTCTTCCGTGGGACTTCGATACTGACGGCAATCTCCTGCACGTCCTTTTCCTGCTCCTTTAGTTTCTTTTGTTCCTTTTTCTCTTCTTTCTTTGCGTCCGTAGCTTGGGTAGCAGTGTCCTTCTGGTCTGTATCATTCTTGTCCGAGTCCTTGGCGTCCGATTCTTTCTTGTCGCCATCTTTCTTTTCATCCTTCGGGGGCTCGAAAGAGATAGCGCTCAGGGGCTCGCGAAACAAACTCGCGCCCACCGCCCAGCTGATCGTTTTCCCGTCGTCCGCCCATCCAAAATAATCCGCGCCGATGTCCGTCAAACGCTTCACGGGCACGGCGGCCGACGTGACATTCACAGTTGGTGTCTCACCGCCCACTAACGGCATCGCAATCAAATAGAGCTGATTCATCACGTGGGCCAGCACCCATTGGCCGTCGGGACTCGGCTGGATGTCGTCGGCCGGAATGGGCTCTTCAAAAAAATAGAGTCCTTGGCCCTTCACGATGAGGTGATTGCGCCGGTCGGTTCCGTCGTAACGCAGCGAGACGAGTCCCTGCGGCGTGTACACGTAGATGCGGTCCTTTTCCTTTGTGAAGTGCGGCCCGCCCGCGCCCCGCGCCGGCAGAATCAGGTTTGCATCGCCTCCCTCCGCGGGAATCCAAACCAGGTCGGCATTCTCAGTTTGCCCGCCATCAAAGGTGCTGTTTTCGCGGTCATAGGTGTTGCCGCGAAGTAGCACGATCTTCGTGCCGTCGGGCGACCACGCGGGATTGCTGTACACCGCGAGCGATTTGGACAACGGTGTCGGCGTTCCGCCAGCAGCGGATATCTTCCAGAGTCGTCCCCCCTCGCTCGACCACGTTACGTAAGCAATGGACTTTCCGTCCGGCGACCATGCCGGCTGAAATTCCGGCGTGTTTCCGCTCGTCAGCCGCTGCGGTTTGCCGCCCGGCAGGTCCATCGTGTACAGGTGGGTCATGGCGGAAAACGCGAGTCTCTTCCCGTCCGGCGACTCGGCCGGATCCATAATCAAGCGAACTTTCACTGGCCCTTGCTCCACTTTCTGGGGAAAATCCAGTTTGGGCCCGAGTTCCTGCGAGACCTGCGCCGTGAACGGGATTACTTTCTCCGCTCCACTGGCAAGATCCAGTCGCTTGATCTTTCCATCCTGGTTATAAACGATTTCCTTCCCGCCCGGGAGGAACGCATACCCGGGGAAAACGTCGCGGGTGAAGAGCGACTCCTGGTCGTCGCGCGTCACGGGATATCTCACCCAGCGGTCTTCGCCGGATTCCAGGTTGCGCAGACGCAAGCCCGATTCGGTCTCGTATCGCGTCACGTACAGGAGTTGCTTTCCATCCGGGGAGAGCACGGGACGAAATGCGCTCCTGATTTGCTGGATGATGTCGTCTTCATCGCCGGTCTTGCGGTCGCGCCGCGCGATATGCCAGGACGGAAATTGCTGGTTGTACGCCAGCGAGCCCAGCTTCGTTGCGTAGTAGAGGTATTTACCGTCCGCGGATGCCACCACGCCCATCGCATTCGGGCGCTCTTGTCGCTTGGTGG
>JACXTT010013289.1_pt1 | contig 10859 bp, 6 predicted proteins | sample 9270951 | NCBI WGS metagenome assembly JACXTT01 (sample SAMN15532306, study PRJNA645909) | rock metagenome | isolation source: weathered quartz diorite | place: Puerto Rico | collected 2017-06-21
CCCTCCTTTCCCGAGCCAGGGGTGTTCGCTAGGAGTGATACTACCTCCCTTGCTCTCTCCATAATGCCTTGTCAATGGCTCGGTCGGGGAGGGTTGAGAGCTCTTCGCTGCCTTACTACTCCGGTTAATTAACAGAAACCGGATTACCAAAAACAAGAAAACTGGACGTTGGCGCGTGGAAAACCCACCGTAAATTTAACAGTCTGGCCGTTCTCAGACATCCGCATATCGTACATGTCCGCAGTGGCGTCCTCCGAGTCACTGGAGGACACTCTCGTCAAAACGGAAGTATCTTCTGCGTGTTCAAAGCTTCTTGGTTCTTGACCTCCCCGACTCTTTGGTGGTCTCCCACCACTCCCATATTGTACGGCCGAAAGCGATACCCGTACGTTATGGAGTTGGCGGCTTGACAATTTCCCCTGAACGAAGTGAAACCTTGGAGTCATGAGACTGCCTCACGGGGAGCGTGCGGACCTGGGAACAAAACTGGAGGAGTATGCCCTCAATCCTTTGCACCGGGACGGCAGAAACAAAGCGCGCGTCTTTGATTCAGTATTAGGCATCACCCTCGCCAATGGCGATGTCTTGCATCAGGCTCTTCTTACCGCGGCGGCTCATTCGGACGCTGCGGAAGCGCGAGGGGATAATGGCTTTGGTGAGGTCTACCTCCTCCGCTCACCCGTAACGACACCAAAAGGGACGGCGGTCGTCCTGAGTGCCTGGATCATTCGCTACGGGGAAGACTTTCCTCGCTTAACGACCTGCTATATCGTGTGAGCTATGAAAACTGACATTCACCTGCACGACGTGGTGGCGCTGTTGGAAGATTTGCTCGTCAAGCATTTTGAAACAGGGCAACCGCTCCGCTTGCGCCGTGGCCAAATCGGGACGGTGGTGATGACTTACGATAGTGAGATGTGCGAGGTAGAATTTTCTGGACGGGACGGCCGCGCCTACGCCATGCTGCCCGTTCCTGCCGGTAAGCTCATGGTTCTGCGAGATACCCCGGAGGATGCCGCTGCCTAGTTCGCAGGCGCTCTTTCCTCTAGCGATCACGGGAGGGGACGATGAACAAGGTGCGCGTCAAAAGCGCGGGGATCTGACAACCCAACCAAAGCCGTATTTGCGTGACGTCACCCTTGGCCCGTTTCTTATTTGTAGGAATCCAGTTTCTCTTGATTTTCCGAACTTTGTTGGGCCACCACGTCCGAGTCAGCGGTTCCCTTTCCATCGGAATTGAATCATTTCAACCGACTTGCCAGTCTTTGCCGCTACCTCCGTGAAGCGCTCCCTCTGCTCCAGCCGCGATTGGTCGCTTGGCCCTTTGACTTCGCAGAAAAAACAATCCGAGTAATCCGCCGCGTACATCAATAGATCCGGAGCCAACGCGCGATGGGGTCTGCGCGTGAAGTACTGGCACACGGCTGCATCGAATAGCCGCTCAAGGACGCTCCGTTTCCGTTGATGACTGGGCGTCTCATACTTCGTGACCAGCGCATAATAGCCGGTGGTCTGATGCAGCAAAATCGCCGCAAGCCACTCCCAAAAGAGCTTGCCCTTGCCACACACGTTCACCGCATGGCGCAGATCCAGGTCATCGAAAAGGTACGGGAACTGTGCGGCCCACTCACGCACGAGCTGCCCAGACTTCCATTGCGTCAGCCGCTCTTGGGCCACTTCGAAAGTTTGGAGGTGCGGCGTCTCAGTCTCAGGACGCATGGGTGGCCCCACTTGCATTGAACAGCTTCCCTCTCTCTGGACGCACGGGCTGGGCTCCTGTCACCGAGGGCGCACCCTCCGCCTCTCCCCGATGCAGGGACTAACCGGTCTTAGGCCTCGGCGAGATGGAGCCACGGCAGGCGCTCCTCGGCAAAATACGCCCTCCTCGGCTCAAGCCGTGCGGCTTCATCGAACACCCCAACATGGAAATGCGTTTCCGTCGGCCCGGGCAGACTTTCGCATGTCAACGTGGACCCGCATCGGGCGCAAAAGCCGCGCGGCGTTCTCCCGGGCGTCGAATCGAACTTGGTGATCTCCCCTTTGGTCACGGTATACGCCTGGCAGTCAAATGCCACGAAGACTGACACCGGCGCGCCCGTATGCCGGCGACAACTTTGGCAATGACACCAATAGATCCCTTTGGGGTTCCCCGTGGCGAGAAACCGGACCGCCCCGCACAGGCAGCCGCCTGCAAACTGCTCGGTCGTGTCGCTCATGATCGAATTCTCCTTCCTCGGCTTTGCGTCAGTGAGGACGTTGGAAAACAGGCTGCGCCTTCTCCGGGCTGTAATCGTGCCCATCAATCCTATAACTTCATCGTCCTTTGGGACAGTGGTGCCCAGACTCCTCGCACACAAGAGCAGGTGGCTGATGCGACGCCCCGCCTTCCTCGCTCGGCAAGCCCGGTGTCCAAGCGGCAGGCGAGGGCAGGGGCTCGGCAGGATGAAGGTGAGGGAAACCGCCTCGGCGAACAACACAACACGAGCATTCGTAAGGAGTCGCAACTAGGTTTTGTCGTGTGAGGGACCATGGTTGCTCGCCAGGCCTCTGCGCCGCAGGTGCGTGGCTCGCCCATGACGGGGTACGAGCCGGTGGTCACGGAAGTGTGGCGCTCTGAGTGTGGGCTACAGCGGTGCGTGCAGGAAGTGGCCTGCGAGAACGGGAGAGTCGTGGCCATGCCGCCATTGCGCTCTGGCTCCAAGGGAAGGGCTGAGAGCTACGACGGGCGTTGTCAACTTATTGAAGACAAGCCCACCACTGGACAGAGAGAGGAGGAGCGGCTCGGCACGGAAGCTAGGCGGCCAGAGCGGGAGTGGTGATCTCTCGCCAGGGCATTGTCAACTTATTGCTGACAGCGCACAACTCTCCCAGCGAAGTGGAAAGGACAGCTCACGTACGAGGCGTTTCTTTGCCCAAAGTGGGAATTAAAGTCCTCATGAGATGAAAAGTCTATAGGCTAGTGGGAGCTTCTTCAGCGTCCTTTCGTTAAGTTGACAATGCCCGGCTGTGTGCCTTTGATTTGACCACCGCTACGATTGACGATCGCAAATTGCTGGAGCCTCTAACCCGCTGGATGCAGACAGGCATTGTCGTCGGGGATCGGGGTTATCTGTCCGCAGCCAAGGCGTACGAGTTAGGGAGCCGAGGGGTCTACGTGCTCACCGGCATTCGCAAGAACATGCGTAAGCTGGCGAGCCAGTTCCAGCTCGCGTGCCTTCAGGCCAGACACCGGATCGAAGAGCTCTTTGAGTTCCTCAAGTGTGCCTTTGGCCTGGTCCGCTCTACTCACCGGGCCTCGTATGCGCTCCCGATTCACTTGCTCGTCTGCTTCCTGGCCTATTCGCTCTATAAACGATTAATTGCGTAAGCCTTTTTGCCGGGAATCGCGTTAATCCGTTCGGAGCAGAAACAATGTCCAGTATCCCTGTCCCTCGAGCCTCGGAGGGCCGAATCTACTGGCGTCAACAAGAACGACCACGCCGTTCCTGTTAACCACGTTGAAGACGTGACCTTCCATCCCCGCGCGTGCAGCGAAGACAATTCCTCGACTCCCCGGTCCCCACTCTCGCATGGTGTTTATGATGTTTGTCACGTCTCGACCGTAACCCGCGGATATGAAAGTCCGACCGTACAACGCTTGGAGGTATGCGAACGACGACATCGCCGGCCGACTGGCGGGCAATGCACTCATGGGATATCCCGCGAGCGTGTAATCCGCTGCGATTGCAGTATCGACGCAGTTCGCACAGCCAGTAGCATTGACCTCGCTAACGGACCAACGCACTTGCTCTTCAACGCTCATCGGGAGCGTCCTGAACGGCGTGGTGGGCTTTGGGAGAAAGAACGTGCCGACCATCGTGCCGATGTTACCAATCATGTACTGCCTAGGCTTCGCGTCGCCGCTCTCGATGCCGAGGCCAGCGCGTAGGTCCTGACCACATCCTGGGTAAAGACACGCCCAGTTCAACGCGTCACCGACTCCCGCGGCGCTGCTGCCCCAGCCGTCGAGCATGTCATTGTCCTCATCAATGGCGGCGTGCGCCTCCGGCGTCTCGCTGATACGGGCTATCACGTTCGACAACGGAAGGTTCATGCGCGCGAGCGCATCGAAGTTGAACGCCTCACCGAACTCCACGCCGCTCTCGAACCTACTCACGAACTCAACCACCCTCTTGAGCTGTTGTCCCTCACTTGTAATAGTACTTGTATGAGGACCCTGAGGTTTGGAGGGTGAAGAACCACCGCTACTGCCACTGTCACCGCCACTACCGCCGCCAGGGCCTCCGCCGCACCAAATGCAGACCGGGAAGGGTTGGGGATTCCCCGTAGGATCGACCTCTCCTTGCAATCCTGTGGGATCGGCCTTGTTGACCGGATCATTCGCCGCAAAGGCATAGGGGTTGGGGTTTGCCGCATCGAACAGCGGGTCACGGCTTAAAAAACGACCGATCGCCGGGTCGTACAAACGCGCGCCCAGTTGCACGAGACCTAACGCCTGCAACGCATCGCCCCCGTTCCATTGCGCATTCTGGTATTTCTGAGAACCGGGTTGCGCACCGGTGGACGTGGCTTCCCCGTAAGGCTGGTAATGGATGTCCTGCACGAAGGCGCCGGTCTGATCGGTGACGAAACGATTGCCGCGGCCTTCGCCGAAAGCGAACGTCCAGGGATCTGTCGCCCCCGGGCCATGCCGCGTCGCGATCAACCCGCCCGGACCAGGAATCGAGCGCGTGATCACCGATGGCTTGGCGCCGCCGACCAGTTCGTCGCGCCGATAGATCAGACTACCGAAGTACTTGTCATTGCGTGTGTCTGGCGAACTGCTGCTGGTCAGCGTCAGGAGTTGGATGGCGCCGAAGGCATCGTAATCGAATCTGGCCTTGCTGTCGCCAAGCGTCATGGTCTTAACTTGCCCGCTTGGGAGATAGGAAGAGATGCGCTTGCCGCCCGCGTGCGTCGGCTCTTCAATCATGTTGCCGGCCCCATCGTAGGTCGTGTTACAGGCTGTCGGTGGGGTCGCGGTTCCATAAGCAACGCTACAGACCCGGTCCAGATCAGCCGTCTGATAACTCAGCGTAACCGAACCTGGATTTCCGGTCATTGGATCGACCTGCGTCAACAAGTTCCCCAGAGCATCGTAAGTCACCTTCCGCAGGAGCTCCTGCGAATTGGAAGTGCGATCCGGTGAGAGCTTCCATACACCATCGAATCGGCCGAGAGCGTCGTACCGGGTGACCGTTGTTTCCAGCGAACTCGGGTCCTGAGTCCGTTCCTGACGTGTCACTTCGCGAGTCAGCGGATCATAGGCAGGGTAATCCGTGTGGTTGATGATAGAGCCCCGAGATTCCGGGAGATGACCAATCTCCCGGTACTTTCCGTCTGGAGCAGTCACCTTGAAGTCGCTCAGGCGCCGACGGGTCTCATCGTAGCTCGCGGTGTATGTCGCTAACCCGTACTTGGCTTGGCGAATGCGCCCGAACACATTGACGTCCGTGCTGCCGGTGGCGGTAAACACATCCATCTGCGTCGTCCCGGCAGAATATTTGACCGAACGTGCGCGTCCCGCCGAGTCGTAGGCATAGTCCACCCGCTCTTCTTGAAACGCATTGTCCGGCAGCAACCAATGCAAGGCTTGCTCGGAGCCGTCGCCATGCCAATCATGCCTCTCAACATACACATTATTTGCGGCGACCGTACGGTCGGTGAACACCGCGGCATTGATCCGCCCAAACGGGTCATAGCTGAACGAGGTCGAGCTAGTTGGTGAGGTGGCCTTCGCCAAGCGACCGATCGCATTCGTGGCGATCACGGATGGGGTCGTATTGTTGACGCCGACATCATAGAGATAGTCATTGATCGTTTCGGGAATCGTTGTGTTGTTGAGTTGATCTTCACGATGGGTGATTCGGCCAAGCGCATCGTAGCGCATGAGCGAGCGACGATCTTTGGCAGGGCACGGCGCGGGACTCTTATCATCGCACCACTGCACTAGAGTGATCTGACCCCAATTATCGAAGGTGCGGCTCTGGGGCGCCACATCGGGCTCCTCGAGCCGAGTCATCCACCCAAGCGAGTCGAAGTGCCATCGCGTCGTAACTGCACCAGACTGCGTCGACGGATTCTGATAGCGCGTCATACTGGTCATGTGCCCTAAGGGATCGTATGACTGGGAGGCGCGTTCGATTGCCGTCCCGCCCGAGGTTGTCTTTAAATGTTCAATGGCTCGCCCAATCGCAGTGCGGACGAGAGTTTGCGATACACCTGATTGCGGCGATGTGGTGAGCAACGACGCAGCGTCCTGCACCGCGATGAATTCCTTATTGTCGCGGAAGCTGATAGCGAGGCATGTTGGGTAAACCTGCTCAAGCTCGTCAGTGACATTGGTGAAAGGCAGAGGGCCGAAGCCACGAATCCAGCATTTTGGCGTTCCATCGGGATTGAAGTAATACGTCGTGCCGTAGGCTACATCAAAGCTTTCGTTTGACGGGAACGGGTCGGCTGCAAAATGCACGCGGCCGAGATGGTCATAGGTGTGCTGGCCGACGATCATGGTCTGGTTCGCGTAGTCCGCGCCCAGCTGTAGTTCGGTGCGCGTCTTGCGACCCAGACTGTCGAAGTACATTGTCGCCACGCGGCCAACCGCGGTGTTGACGGAGGCGGAAGCGACCGGATCGGTGAAGACCTTCTGCACGATAGCGCGATCGGTCGAGGACCCAGCCGCGAAGCCGTTGTAACTCCTTATCGACAGCACCCCGGCCGGACCAGTCGACGGTGTCACTAAGGTCTGGGTCAGGCGGTCGAAGCCGTCGTACGTGTAGCCGACTTTCATCCCATTCGCATCGGCCACTGAGAGTGCATGCAGGGTCAGCGGATCGCGCGTCACGGTCGTGTGCTGAGTCGGTGGCTTGGTGCCATCAGCGTTTGTGGCATCCATCTGGACGGTGAGCGGCTCTAAGCCGAACGCATCGTAGGTCATCGTGACTTTCTGCGTCGCACCGTCATTGCGGGTCTTCGTGACCGTCAGCGGATTGCCGATTGCATCATAGGTGGCGTCGAAAGCGCGAATGTCGCCGAGCGAGGCGAAGGTGTCAAGGTCGATCCGCGAGACAAGGTGCGATGTGACAAACCCGTCCGACACGCGGACCGTGGGGTCGCTGCTCGTCGGTTTCTTGCCGTCGTATTCCCAGCTTTCGCGAGCCAACGTTTTCGGCTGTGTGCCGCAATCCGTCACCGTCCGCGAAGCGGGTGCGTTGAGCACGCGCTCATTTGAACCGATCGGAGTGGCATATACGGTCTGAACACAGAGATTATCGTCGGGACGTAACAGATCGTTAAATGCTGCGACGGAGGTGATTCGTCCGAAGTCGTCGACCGACTGCACTTCGGTTGATGTCAGTATGGTAGCATCCGTCGCCAACGGTGGTGAGGTCCCCGGTGTGCCTCGATAGGAGAAAAGGCTCTTCTGGCCTGTGAACCCATGCTTGGTACATTCGTCATCGGTCGCCGACAAGGCGTTGGCTTGCGATTGGGCGAAGTCGTACGGGTACATCATGTCGATGCAGCGTTCGTTCGCCGCCGGTGCCAGACCGGCGGGCAACAATTTCGTGAACCACGTGTAGTGCGTCCCGGCCGTGCGTCGGGTATCATTGGCGCTATTCGTCGCGAGCAACGCCCAGGCGTCCGAACCGACGTCGCCGCTCAGGGTGGTGACGTCACTGACATGTCCCACCTGGCGATAGCGACTGAACCGCGCTGAGGCATCGAGGGTCGACACGAAGGGTGCAAGTGGGTACGTGTCTGCGATCGTTGCGCTACTAATCGCTGGATCGTTCGCCGTCACGAGCGACACCGACCGTTGATAACCTGGAAACACGAACCGGTCGTTAGCCGAATCGAAGATCTGCTCGGCACCGCCATAGGCGTAGGCGTTGATCGCGCTGAGGAAGTTACCCGCGCGATCTGTCACTGCTTGCGCGGCAACGACGATCTCAGGCCTCGGGACGTTATGTCGGGTAATGGTGTCCTCTTTTGCGGATCGATAGTCGATCCGAGCGATCGCGCCGTAGCCATTATCAATACTGACCAAGCGCCCGGCTGATGGCACGCTCGGGGAGGTATGACCGATTTCGAAGGGTGTGACGGGCGGTCTGAGCTGGTACACGTCCAGCTGCAGGGTTGCCAAGTTCAGCGCGACCACTTCAGGCTGGCCATCGCCATCGAGGTCGTATAGGCCTATGGGCGTGCGGGTGGTTCCCTGGCCAGGCATGATGACATTCGTGTTCGTGCAGGTATTGCGCTCCAATGATAACTCTAACCCGACGGGACTGGTCACCGAAACCTGAGGTGCGAAGCCTGTCCCTGTCCCCAATTGAATACGCCACAACCGCCCTACGGACGTATCCACCGAGGTGATGTAATCGGGAATGTCATCGCCATTGATGTCGCGCAATCCTGTCGTTCTTTCAATGTCATAGGAGTTTTGACCACTCGTGCACGCAGCGGGCATATATGTCCCATCGGGTTGGGGGGCTAACTGAGTTGAGTTCTGCGCTAATGGGCCTGGCAAGGTGATGGTTGCGCCTGGAGAGAAAGGATGGACGGGATCTCCGGTGCCCAATGCCGCAGTCGAAATGAAACCGTTGTTATAGACCGAGGTCACGCGATCCACCAGCCCATCACCATTGACATCTTCGAAACCGCAGGTCTGGGACAGCTCACTGGCGGAAGCAGCACCCGGCGCGGCCTGCCAACGCGCCACACCGCATCCATCATCCGTCAGCACAATCGGTGAGGCGAAGGCGAAATCGTCTCCGTTGCCGAGATGCATGCCAATGGTATTGATCATGGCCATGACGTTCTTTGACAAGAGAAGATCGACGGGCGTGCGTGTGGTCGTTGTTTGGCCCAGCACTGTTCCGGGCAATGTCGGAGGTAGAGGAGATTCACCGAAGCTGATAGGAGCCTCGTTGTAGAGAAAGTCGGGATAACCATCGCCATTGATATCTTTCAATTCCCATTCGGTAATCGTCTTCTCCGGTTTTACCGTTCGCCAATCCGGCGGAAAATCAGGGCACTTGCTCCGATCAGCCTCGGACCAAACAGGGGCGGTCGTAACAATTCTCCACTCCCAGCAAACGTCGAAGGTCGTGTTCTCCACCGAGGTGAATCTTGCTAACGGGAGTGGCTCTGTTGCTGGATCTGTTAACGGTATTGCGGAAAGGCCACGAAGCCGCGCGAGGGCGGCGCGCATCGGAGCCGTCGAAATCGTGCGGACGATCTCCAGGCTCTTGTTCGGATCCGTTGGGTCAGGGATGTTCAGGTGCACGATCCACTTGTTCGGATCCGTCTTAGCATCGACAAAATCCAGGCGTCCGTCGCCGTTCATGTCGATGTAGCTCTTCCAGACCTCAACTATATTGAGCAACGCGTCACCGGTCACGTTGGCGGATTGGCGTGGGCCCTGGGCACGGGGAGCGAAATTTGTTGTGGTGGATGCTTCAGAGCCACCGGTTCGGCCGAATGGTGATGGCAAGGTGAATGCCGTCGTCCCGTTGGTGCCGGGTATATTTCTGAACACGCCCAGCTCACTTTCGAGGTCTGGTCGACCGTCGCCATTGAGGTCAAGAAGCTTTTGTGGGCTGATGAGCCTTAACTGTTGAGCATTTGCGCCGGGAAGAGCCGAGGTATAGCTCAAGCCGTACGTGATGACAGGCGGGATCTGCCGCGGCAGGGTGATGCTCTGCGTTTTCTGATAAGCGATCTTGCCATCAGCGCCGGTCACCTTGCCGTACAAATACGACGCCACCGGGAGCGTCACATTGTGCTCCGGTGTCCCTTGTCGGCCGATCATCGTCACGTTCTGTAACCGCTGTTGTCCGGTATCCGGATCGGCTTGATAGGTAAAGGTGTACGTGCGTAACGATTGGGGAATGGTCGCACAGACAGCTGGATCACTGCTGTTCCCTGCTCGCGTCACATCGATGGCGGTTAGTTTGTGCATCCGGGTCAGCACCGTGCTGCCAAGCATCGACATCGACAACGGGGTTGCCGAAGGTGGATCGTAAGTGAGAGCGATGTCGTCCTTGAAGCAATTGCCTGTCGGTTTTTTGTTGTATCGCAAATTGGTTAGGTCAATAGACAGCCCCGTGCCTCCCCCCGGCAACGCTGGCGTGCCGAACCTATAAACGAGCTGCATGCTATTCCCACCTGGGTCGACGATACTTCCCAGCATGAATAAGTTGCCATTATCAAGGCGGCACCCAGCGCATCCACCTTGCGCACTGAAGTTGTAAGTCAAACCAGTCCCGTCATACGCCACTATCGTGCCGTTACCGAGATCACGGACTTCCAATTGTTCACTGCCGTGTCGGCCGACCCAGGCGGTATTGGCAGCATTCCGAACGAGCTCAATGCGCTCACCTAGCAGATTGAGGATAAGTAGATCAGGTGAATTAAGAGGGATAGGAATGTCAACACTAAAAAAAGGGGCGGGCTTTGGCCGATGATGGGCGATCGTTTTGCTGTGATAGATGTATGACAGCGGCACATCCCACCCCAGCCCGGCTGCGCCAAAGTGACGACCACCGTACACCACCGAGAGTGGCACTGGCAGTCCACCCTTCGCCGGCGAGAGGTCTAACGGAACTGAGGCACCATAGCCGCCTTGCGAGTTGACGGACCCAGCGAAACCGGTATCCGACGCTCGCGCGGCGTAATGCATCCCCATTACAGGCGCCAGTTGCGCCGCGGCCGTGGACAGAAAAGATATTGTGATTGTCGCTACGATCAGAAAAAGAAGGGCACCTCGAAAAATTGCCTTATTATCAACAAGGAAGACTCTAAGCCCCGCAAACTCGCTT
>JACXTT010013290.1_pt1 | contig 10859 bp, 9 predicted proteins | sample 9270951 | NCBI WGS metagenome assembly JACXTT01 (sample SAMN15532306, study PRJNA645909) | rock metagenome | isolation source: weathered quartz diorite | place: Puerto Rico | collected 2017-06-21
CCGCGCGAACGGTTTGCCACGTAAATCTCAGAACAGCACAAAGAAAATCAAGCGGCCCAGCCGGATACCGATCTGGCTGGGCCGCTGGTTTTTACGTATCTGTCTAGAACCCGGGGACGTGTGTCGTCACGCCCCGGATCTGCGCCCTACTTCTTGGCTGCGTAGTGGCTGGCAACCTCGTCCCAGTTGACCACATTCCACCACGCCTCCAGGTAGTCCGTGCGGCGGTTTTGGTATTTCAGGTAGTAGGCGTGCTCCCAGACGTCCACGCCCAGGATAGCCTTTCCGCCAGCCATGAGGGGGTTGTCCTGGTTGGGCGTCGATTCGATATCCAGCTTGCCGCCCTTAACCACAAGCCAGGCCCAGCCCGAGCCGAACCGGCCCATGCCCGCGGCAGCGAATTTCGTCTTGAAATCGGTAAACGAGCCAAAAGACGACTTGATCGCGTCCGCCAGCGCGCCTGAGGGCTCGCCGCCCCCGCCTTTCTTCATCAGCTTCCAAAACATGGAGTGGTTCCAGTGGCCGCCCCCATTGTTCCGGACGGCTGTGCGGATATTTTCAGGTATGCGGTCGAGGCCCGAAACGATCTGATCGATCGACAGCGCCTGAAGGTCGGCGTGTCCCTCGAGGGCCTTATTCAAGTTCGTAACATAGGCGGCGTGGTGTTTGCCGTGATGGATCTCCATCGTCATTTTGTCGATGTAGGGTTCCAGTGCGTCTGTGGGATAAGGGAGCGGTGGAAGAACGTGGGCCAATGGACCCTCCTTTTGTGATGTCGCGGCCTGCTGCTGTGCCATGAAATACCTCCTCAAACTGGATTGGATGATAGCTCACTGCCGCCGGGCGTTTGCATTTTATCTCTGACCTTGAGGCGGTACAACCGGGACCGGGGAAACCTGTCGAAGTCCCTCGGGAAAGCCTAGGCGGTCGAGTGCCCAGCGCGCGTGCTCTGCGAGCATCTCGTCGCCCGACTGAGCGAGCCGCGAAAGGCGCGCGCGAATCTCCTCGCACCGTGCGTCGCCGGGGCGCAGGTTGGAGTTTCCGATCGCCACGCACGCGTTGCGCACGAGGCCGCGCCATTTCGCGCGCTTCACCGGGCTTCCATGAAACACCTGGCGAAACTCTGTTTCCGTGAGGCCGATCAACCATTCCAGAGCCGGCGAGAAGAGCGAGTAGTCTTGCCCGCGTCGCGGCTGAAAGCTTGGCAAGGCTGTCACCGGGGCGCGCCGATTCCACGGGCACACATCCTGGCAAATGTCGCACCCGAAGACATGCCGTCCCATCGGCTCGCGCACCTCGGGGGGAATCGCGCCGCGCAGCTCGATGGTCAGATATGAAATGCAGCGCCGCGCATCGAGAACATATGGCTCGACGATGGCGCTCGTCGGGCAGGCGTCGATGCACAGGCTGCAGCTGCCGCACAGGTCCGGGGCGGGCGTTTCACCTGGGCCCAGCGACGCCGGGAGATCGAGCGTCGTTACAATCACGCCAAGAAAAAACCAGGAACCCAATTCCTCGTTGATCAGGCATGTGTTTTTCGCGAGCCAGCCCAAGCCCGCGTATTTTGCGGCGACACGCTCGACAACAGGCCCGGTATCGACGTAGGCGCGCGCTTCAAAGGGCTCCGGAAACTGCTGGTGCAAACGCTCGACGAACGCCTTGAGCTTTTCAACAAGGACCTGGTGGTAGTCGTCGCCCCAGGCGTAGCGGGAAATCCAGCCTTGCGGACCTTCCGCAGCGTCGCCTGGGTCGGGCGCGTCGGTCGAAGCCGGAAACGCTGTGTTGTAAAGCAGCGCGCACACGATCACGCTGCGAGCGCCCTGCATGGCGCGCGAGGGCGAATGGCGCCGCGCGTCATGCAAGTAGTGCATCTCGCCCGCATGGCCGCGCTCGAGCCACTCTCCCAAATAAGCAAGTTCCGGAAATTCTGCAGCTCGAGCGATGCCGCACAGATCAAACCCGAGAGAGAGCGCAATTTCGACGATTCGCCCAGAGTGATTGGCATCGGTCATGGACCGATTTTGACGCAGATGCGTGCCGAGCGCGAGAGAAAGACAAATCGACCGCAAACTTCCACGAGAGGTACGGCGTGTACCAAACCAGCGCGGGATTTCATCCAAACGTGGGAAAATGCGCGCGGCGCAACTCCCGAAAGGGCAGAGATGAAAAAACGCAAGCTCGGCAAAACGAGTTTGGAGATCGCTCCTCTAGTTTTTGGTGGAAATGTTTTTGGTTGGACGACGGATCCACCGAGCGCGTTCAAATTGCTGGACGGCTTTGTGGCCGCTGGCTTCAACGCTGTTGATACCGCCGATGTTTATTCCAAGTGGGTGCCCGGTCACATGGGCGGAGAATCGGAGACGATTCTCGGCGACTGGATCAAGCGAAATGGCAATCGGAACAAGGTCATTATCGCCACGAAAGTCGGCATGGAGATGGGGAACGGGACGAAAGGGCTCTCCAGATCCCACATCCTGCGCTCGGCCGAAGACTCCCTGAAACGCCTGCAAACCGACTACATCGATCTCTACCAGTCGCATATCGACGATCCGGATACGCCGCAGGAGGAAACCTTGCGTGCTCACGCAGAGCTCGTCAGGGCGGGGAAGGTCCGATTCATCGGCGCTTCCAATTTCAAGGCGGACAGACTGGCGTCGGCGCTGGAGATCAGCAAAAAAGATGGCTTGCCGGCGTATCAAACGTTTCAGCCGAACTATAGCCTGGTGGAACGCGCCGGTTACGAAGGCGAGCTGGAGCGTCTTTGCCTGAAGGAAGAACTCGGCGTCATCAACTACTTTCCGTTGGCCGGAGGATTTCTTTCCGGAAAGTACCGGTCGGAAAGTGATGCTGTTGGGCGAGCGCGCGCCCGAAATGTGACCAAGTACCTCAACAACGAACGCGGCCTCAAAATTCTCGACGCCCTAGACGAAGTCGCCAAAAAACATGATGCGACTCCCGCAAGAGTCTCGCTCGCGTGGCTGCTGGCGCGACCGAGCATTACGGCGCCAATTGTGAGCGCGACGAATCTTGAGCAGCTCAACGATTTGATCGCGTCCGTCGAGCTGACGCTGGACCGCGATTCCATCGAGCTTCTGAATCAGGCAAGTACTTAGGCCGAGGTGGTGGCGCAGAGGATTTTTCGACAACCACCAAAGCCTGGGCCGCCTTCGCAGCTGCAGGACGAAAGACTGCTGCCGCGATGAGCAGAAATACGCACGTAGCTTTTCCGTGCGGGGCCTCTGGTTCCGCGTCCGCCCCGCTGATACAATATCGGCCAGTGAGCGATTGGCGACAAATTCAAGCGCGCATCCGCAAGGCTCGAACTAGCTCGGATCCCCCCGGCCAACTTTCGGCATTGTATGAACGGACCCACGACGCCATGGTCGCGTTCGAATTGGCGCAAATCCACGAAAAGGCCGGCGCGCTTTCAGAAGCGACTCGCTGGTTCACCACGGCTGCTGAGCGTTTCCGGCGTCCCCAGTGGAAACAAAAAGCTGAGGAAGCCCTGACGCGTCTGGGCGCGCCCATTCCGCCAACGCCAGCTGAAGCCGCAGCCGTCGCCGTCGGCCAAACGGTGACAGAATTGTCCGCGCCGCCGCAGCCTGTGATCGCGGAGTTCTCAGAAGAGCAGAGTGTAGAGACGGCGCCAGCATTGAGCGATGGGCAGCAGGAGTCGGTGTTCGAGCAGCCTCCCGCAGAAGCCCAGGTTGCGGCTCCTGAGCCTGATCAGAACCATCGGCGGCGACGGCGTGGCCGTCGGGGAGGGCGCGGGCGACGCAAGGGCGCGCGGGCGGCGGCTCCGGTCGCCGTTGCTCCAGCGCCGCAGCCGGTTCCGCCATCCATGTTTGATCGCGTCGCGGAGCCGGCGCCACTTCCCGAAGCGCACCCAGTTGGCTCGGCAGAGCTTGCCGAATCGCGGACGCATGAGCCGGAACCTGTGCGAAGCCGTGGAGCGGCCGCAGCGAGTGCGCCCGTCTCCGTCCGTGTCCGCTCTGGCGACCCCGCGCTCTCCTCGCGCATGACGCAGCTAGAATCCCAGCTTCGCCGCCTTCTGGCGTGTTCACTGCATTCGGTTGATGAGCCGGACGAAGCGCCCGCCGGGCCCGGCGTTTTCATCATCACGGACACGGACCAGACAACCTATTACTACGCCGAAGCGTGCCAGACGCTGCGGGTCGGGATCGGAAACTTGCTGCGCGGCGGGCGCGGGAGCCGCGAGGGCGCCAACCTGAAAGAAAAACTCGCGGAGCATCTCGGCATCACTGAAGCGCGCGTCGGTAAATACCTCAAGGACCATTGCGGGGTGCGCTGGCTGCAGCTCGATGAAGGCGCATCCCTGCTGGCGCACTTCGCCGTCGCCGTTCTGCGCCCCGTCGCAAACGAATAAGCCCCTTTTCCTCCGAATCCTTGCTCGTTTAAGCGTCGCTTTGCGCCTGAGTACCGTGGACAAGGTGCGCCTCGTCTGTCTACACTGCCGGTAGTTCCTAATTTCATCACGGCGAAAGGAAATCCGTGCGCACGCAAATCGGCATCGTTGGTGCCGGCCCGGCCGGGCTCGTGCTTTCCCACCTGCTCCACTTGCAAAAAATCGAATCAGTCGTCCTTGAGGTGCGCAGCCGGAAATACATCGAAGAGCGTATCCGCGCCGGCGTGCTGGAGCAGGGCACGGTCGATCTTTTGGTCGAAACGGGTGTCGGGGCGCGTCTGAAGCGCGAAGGGCTAGTCCATCACGGCATCGAGCTGCGGTTCAACCGGCGCGGGCATCGCATCGATCTGCACGAACTCTCGGGCGGAAAAGCCATCACGGTCTACGCGCAGCAGGAGGTCATCAAGGATTTGGTCGCAGCGCGGCTTGACGCGGGTGGGCAGATCATCTTCGAGGCAAACGATGTCACCGTGCACGGATTCGATGGCCCGAAACCGTCGATCCGCTTTCGCAGGAACGGTCAAGCCGAGGAACTTCATTGCGACTTCATCGCGGGCTGCGACGGTTTCCATGGCGTGTGCCGCACCAGCATTCCCGCGAACGTGATCACCGACTATGACCACGTGTACCCATTCGGCTGGCTGGGAATTCTGGCGCAGGCCCCTCCTTCTTCCAACGAGCTGATCTATTGCCAGCATGAGCGCGGCTTCGCGTTGTTCAGCATGCGCACGCCCGAAGTCAGCCGCCTCTACATCCAGGTGCCCAACGACGAGGACATCAAGTCCTGGCCCGATGACCGCATCTGGAGTGAGCTCCAATTGCGATCGGCGCTCGACGGCAATTGGAAACTGGCCATAGGTCCTGTGCTTCAAAAAAATATCGCGGGATTGAGAAGCTACGTGGCCGAGCCAATGCAATACGGAAAACTGTTTCTCGCGGGCGACGCTGCCCACATCGTGCCTGCAACCGGCGCCAAAGGCTTGAACCTCGCTGTAGCGGACGTGCGCATTCTTGCGCAAGCGCTCGTGGAGTTTTACAAGTCCGGCAAAACTCGCTTGCTGGAGCGCTATTCGGAGACGTGTTTGCGGCGCGTTTGGAAAGCCCAGCGCTTCTCCTGGTGGATGACCACGATGCTTCACAAGTTCGACACAGACAGTGCCTTCGACCAGCATCGCCGAATCGCGGAACTCGACTATTTGACCGGCTCGCGCGCCGCCATGACATCGCTAGCGGAAAATTACGTGGGCCTGCCGTGGGATTGATAGACTACCAACTCTCGCCGCGCGGCAGTTGCATTAGACATTACACCCCAACGAGAAGAACCTACTCTAGCCAAGCGGCCGGCCGCCATCCACAGGAATAATTGAGCCAGTAGTGAAGGTGAGGTGCTGGATTGCGGCTAGCACCGTGGATGCTACTTCATCCATGGCCGCGAGCCTCCTAAGCGGGGTGCGCCCCACTTGCTCCTCAAGCCAGCGACGGTCCATGGAACGGATAAAATCGTTGTCAACGACGCCCGGCGAGACCGATACAACGCGAATCTCCGGCGCGAGCGCGCGTGCCAGCGACTTGGTCATGTTGTCGACGGCCGCTTTTGAGGCGCAATACATCACGTTGCTGCCCATGCCGGTCACGCCTGCGATCGAGGAAATGTTGACGACCACGGCGCCGCCGGCCTGTTTGCTTTTCTCGAGCAGCGGGCGCAGCGCGCGCACCATGGCAAACGGGCCACGCACGTTGGTAGACAAAATGGCGTCGATGAGGGCGTCGTCCAGGCCGTCCAAATCGCTATGCGGTACATAGCGCGTCGTGCCTGCGCAATTGACCAGGACGTCGCAAACGCCGTAGCGACCTGCAATCTCCTTAGCCAGGTCCCTCAGCGCCGCCGCATTCGTCACGGGCGCGGCGAGCGCCGAGTGTCCGTCTCCAGGGAGGCTTGCGGCTAGTGTCTGCGCTTTCTCAGCGGACCGGTTGTAGCCGATCACGACGCGCATGCCCGCCCGGGCGAGCGCGCCACAGATGGCTGAGCCAATGCTCCCCGTGCCGCCCGTGACGACGGCGACGGGACCTGCGGGGTGCGAATGTTGCCTGGGGGATTTTTCGCCGGGCCGCTGCATCGATCAAGCCACTTTCTTTCCGTAGCGGCGCACGCGCAGGTCCGCCTGTTCTTTGTGCGCGGCAAACCCCTCGAGCGCACACAGGCGGGAGCAGTACCCGCCGATCATCGCTGCGGCTTCGTCGGTGAGGACACGCTGGTACGTGCAAGTCTTGATGAATTTGCCCACCCAAAGTCCGCCAGTGTATCGCGCCGCTTTCATCGTCGGCAGCGTGTGGTTTGTGCCGATCACTTTGTCGCCGAAAGCCACGTTCGTACGATGCCCCAGGAACAGCGCGCCGAAATTCGTCATGCGCTGTAGAAAATATTCGGGATCGCGCGTCAGGACCTGAACGTGTTCGGAGGCGATCCGGTCGGCCTCGTTCACCATTTCGTCGAGCGAGTCGCAAAGGATGATTTCGCCGCAATTCTGCCAAGCTTGGCGAGCAATCTCCGCGGTCGACAACCACGAAAATAGCTTTTCGATGGCGCCCGGCACGTCCGCCGCGAGCTTGGCCGAGTTTGTCAGGAGCACGGCAGGGCTGCTGGGGCCGTGCTCGGCTTGGCCGATCAAATCGGCAGCGGCCATCTCGGCGTCGCAAGTGTCATCAGCGATGATCAAGGTTTCCGTCGGCCCGGCAAGCAAGTCGATCCCGACGCGGCCGAAAAGCTGCCGCTTCGCCTCGGCGACGTATGCGTTTCCCGGCCCGATGAGCATGTCCACCGGTGCGATCGTTTCAGTCCCCAGCGCCATTGCCGCTACGGCCTGCACTCCGCCAAACACATAAATCTCGTCCGCTCCGCCGAGGTGCATCGCGGCAACCGTTGCTGCGTGGGGCTTGCCGCCGGTCGGCGGCGCGCTCGCGATGATGCGTTTCACACCCGCGGCTTTGGCCGTCACCACGCTCATGTGCGCCGAGGCGACCATCGGATACCGCCCGCCCGGCACGTAGCACCCGACGCTATTCACTGGAATGTTCTTGTGCCCCAGCACGACTCCGGGCAATGTTTCGACCTCTACGTCCTGCAGGGCCACGCGCTGCGCGAGCGCGAAGTTGCGAATCTGCTCCTGGGCAAAGCGAATGTCGTCGATGACTTGCGGCGCGAGCGCGCGCAGGCACTCTGCAATCTCGCTCTCGGAAAGGCGGAACGTTGCAGGAGACCATTGGTCAAATTTTGCCGAGTATTCTCGCACGGCCGCTTCGCCGCGGGCCGAGATGTCCGCGAGGATCGCCTCGACCGTGTGCCGAACTTGCGCGCTGCTCTCGGCTTTCGCCTCGGCCGATTGTCCAGTCTTCAGGTGACGAATCATGGCATGCTCTCCGAATTCCAATCGTCAAGTGGACTACGAACCAATATGAACGCTACGCGCCTGCAGCGAGGGCTGAATGGTTGCGCTTCAGAAAATCACTTAGCGATTCCGGTCTTTTCCCCGACAGTCGCGCAATATCGCCGCTAACCAGGTCGAAGACGCCGGCCCGCACATTGTCCTGAACATCGAGCAGGATATCGACAAGCACAGGCGGCAATTTATCCGCCGCGAGCTGGGCCCTGTACTGATCGTCTGAGATATCTTGGTGGCGCACTGTTTTGCCGACGGCCGTGCCCATCGCGTCGCAAATATCGGTAGCGCTCATAGCCTGCGGCCCCGTGGCGTAATACGTCTTTCCCTCATGGCCCGATGCTGTGAGGATTCCAGCCGCGGCAGCAGCGATGTCATCGCGCGCAGCGAATGCGACCGGCGCGCCCGAGGGCGCGGCATAGACGCCTGTTGCCCGCGCGCGCTTCGCGGCGCCGAGCAGAAGCTCGGCGTAAAGGCTTGCCCGCAGGAATGTCCAAGGAATGCCCGTTCGGATTACGGCCTGCTCGGTTACGAAATGTGACTCGAACAAAGTGTCCTTTCCGTCAGGTCTTGCGCCGACGGTGGAAATGTAGACGACATGGCCTACGGCGCATTCCTCGGCGGCATCAACCGCCGCGAGGTGTTGCGCCCTGCGCACGCCGGTTCGAAGATCAGATGCTGGGATAAGGAGAAGCTTGTCCAGCCCTCGGAACGCTGACAGAAGACTCCTGCGATCATCGAAATCTCCGTAGCGCACCTCGGCACCTTCGTTGGAAAGCACCTTTATCTTGTCGGGATAGCGCGTGATCGCGACAACATTCGAGGTGGAAATTCGCGATAGCAGGTGCGCCAGCGTTCCAGCGCCGAGATGCCCGGATGAGCCCGTTACCCCAATTTTCATCTTTTTGTCCCTCCGGTTTTGGCGACGGCAGGGGCGGCGCACACGAGGCTCTCTGGCCGGCAACGGGGGCGGAAAGCTTGCTGGTTCAAAACTTGTACGATTGGCGCCACCGAGGAGAAGCTAGCACGATTTCAGGCGAGGCACCAACCTCGTGGCTGGCCCCCTGCTTGACTCCAGGCGCACGGGCGTGCGAACCCCGGACGGATGTCCAGATGAAGTTTGTACTGTATGGGAATCGCCACCAGCGCTGGGGGAATTGCCGCGCGCCGGATGGTAGCTGCCCAAGGTTCACATTGGCTTAGGCAGTGCTGGTGCGTTGTACTGGGCAACGTCTTGGCTTGCGGCTGGAGAAATCAACCGCGCATTGAAATGCGCCGCCTGCGTTTGGAAGGGTGACACTGGGTATAGAAAGACTGTGGTCAGGCCCTGATCCGCGTAGCCTAGGCGCTTTGCGGCGGCTTCGGAAAGATCGAGAATGCGGTTAAGGCGGAGGTTCGGACCGCGGTCCGTGATGGTCACAACCACGGATTGCCCGTTCTTCAGATTCACCACACGAAGCGTCGTGCCGAGCGGGAAGTACCAGCTCGCGGCTGTCAGCTTACGGCGGTCAAACCGCTGGCCGTTTGCCATCTTGAGTCCCTGATGCTGCTCGCCATACCACGATGCCGTTCCTACGAAATGAACTTTATACGTCTTGCCCTTGATTTCTACCGTCGGAACCTTCAGTTGTAACTTCTGCACCTTGGCCCTTTGGGATACCGCGAACGTTGGGGATATCCAGAGCAGGCTCGCTACGACAAACCAGCCTAAACTTCGTAGCTTGGTCTGCATGAGTTTGTCTCCTTTTCGTCGGCCTTAAGTTGCCCCCGGGCTTTTGAACTACTTAACCTCCTTTCTTTCATACGGTTAGTCCATCGAACATCCACTTTCGAGTTTGGCTTCCTAGACAGCGGGATCACAATTGGTGCAAGTTGATGAAACTTGACGGTTTAGGTTGCTATTCGCACGCATCGGATCTACGGCTTCCGATTCGCATGTCTCACACCGGCCATGCTTATTCAACCCAACCACCGCCTGACATTGCGCGCACCACCAACGTTTCATGACCTTCGACCTCCGGGCTAGACTCGTTGGCTCCACGGGAACAAGTCTGCAGCCAGGGGCCGACCAGGGCGATAGCCGGATGGCGCTATTTTCCGAGTACAGCAGTACTGGTAAATTTTTCACATACCTAGGACGCAAAAGGCTGGCTGGCGAATGCCACTTTTTGTCAAGTCTTTGGCTATGGTTATTGTTATCATAAGCTTGAAAAGATTGATGACCGAAGACCGCGAAGTACTAATCGTTGACCGCCACGCGGTATCCCTTGCGGGGCTGTCAAGACCCCGTCAAGGCACCCAGAAATTGTGGGGAATTGCCCACAGTTAGCGAGAAACGCGCTTTGGCGGCTCCACAACCACCCTCAAACAAATGGCCCCACCCCACCTGGGCGACAGGACGGCTAACAGCGGGGGTAAGGCTTGGCTTGCCACTGCAGCTTGTGTTGCGGCACCGGAGACCTGCCGTTGGATGACGGGGGTACGATCCCGTGCCGAGAGATAGAACGACGATCCCTACTGGGCGACCTTCTAACCGCGGGACACACGCGGTTCGGGCTGCACTTGCAGCCCGCTCCAAAAATGATCAAGCGCAAACAAAGAACAGCTTGTAGGTAACTGTCCCAAAATTGATCAAGCCGCCGTGTCCACCTGTCCCGTTTGCTGCGCTATTTCGCCGCTGAGGTCACTTTTTGTACCTTTCGGCGCAACAATGTGGACGCCGCTGGCGTTAACAGGCAAGCTACACGCGGGGATACGTTTACCTAGACGCCCAGCGGGCGTGCTTGGTAGGCTGTTCCGACGTTCAGGGGCCATCTACATTTCAGCTGAGGGGCTCTCGCTCGGTTCTAAGTCACTTGCTGTGGAATTTGCGATGGTGGAGGAGTGTAACCGATGCGTCAAACTCTAGGCACACGCGCTTGGAAGGCGATGGACTACATCCTTTGCAAGACCGCAGGCGTGACCTTTGACAGCGTTCAATTCTTCAACAAGTACAA
>JACXTT010013291.1_pt1 | contig 10859 bp, 6 predicted proteins | sample 9270951 | NCBI WGS metagenome assembly JACXTT01 (sample SAMN15532306, study PRJNA645909) | rock metagenome | isolation source: weathered quartz diorite | place: Puerto Rico | collected 2017-06-21
ATCCGCATCCCGGCCTTGAGCACGACGACGGCCACCACTTCCTCTCCCCAGACGGGATGCCTGCGGCCGAGCACGGAGACTTCAGCCACCGCGGCATGGGCGAGCAGGGCGTCCTCCACCTCGCGCGGGTAGATGTTGGAGCCACCGCTGATAATCGTGTCCTTGCTGCGGTCCTTCAGCGTGAGCTGCCCCTGCTCGTCCACGCACCCGACATCGCCGGTATGCAGCCAGCCATTGCGCAGCGTCGCCACACTGGCCTCCGGGTTGTTCCAATAGCCTTGCATCACGGTGGGCCCGCGCACCAGGACTTCGCCGACTTCCCCCACCGGGAGCGCACGGTCCCCGGCATCGGCGATGCGAATCTCCGCGCCGGGCAGGGCATGCCCGACCGAAGCCAGAGCCTTGAGGTCGCCGACGGCGCAGGCGCGGCCGATTTCGTGGGACGACTGGGCGGTGATGGTCATCGGACTTTCGCCCTGGCCGTAGATCTGCGCGATGCGGGGGCCCAGGCATTCGATTGCGGCGATCTCGTCCTCCACATAGAGGGGCGCACCGCCACAGACTACGACCTTGAGATTGGAGAGGTCGGCCCGGGTCCGGCGTGCGTATTCGACCAGGCGGTTGAGCATGGTCGGCGCAGCGAAGAAGCTCGGGCGCTGGTGTGCGGCGACGAGGCCCGCCAGTTCGGCGGCGTCGAAGCCGCCTGAAGGTGGAATCACCTGACTCGCACCTTCGGCCATGTGGGGGACCACGTAGAGTCCCGACCCATGGGACATTGGCGCCGCGTGAATCAGGCTGTCGCCTGGAAGGACGCGAGTGACCGCGCTGGCATAGGCGCGGGACATGGCGGTCAGATTGCGGTGCGAGAGCATGACCCCCTTGGGCTTGCCGGTCGTGCCGCTGGTGTAGAACAGCCAGGCGAGGGCGTCTACGGACACATCGGTGACCGGCATGCCGTGTGCCGCAAACAGGGCATGGTAGTCGGTGGAACCGACCACGATGGTCCGGGCGCCAGGCACTGCTTCGGCGTCGGCGGCGAAGCTGAGGCAGGCGCCGCTGTCCTGCAGGATGCCCTCGATTTCGCGCGGATGCAGCCTGGCGTTGATCGGCACGGCACACAGGCCGGCGTGCCAGATGCCGTACAAAAGCTCGACGTACTGTGGGCAGTTCTTCATGACCAACGCGACCCGGTCCCCGGCATGCAGGCCGAGCCAGTCACGCAGCCCGCAGGCGCAGCGTGCCACGCGATCGGCGAGTTGCTCGAAGGTACATAGCGGCTCGGTGCCGAGATAGAGCGCTGCCTGATCGGGATAGGCGCGGGCCGTGCGAAGGAGCATTTGCGCAAGGTTGGGGTTCATGCTGCCTCCCGTTTTAACCGTTGTCTGCAGGGGACAGGCAGTGCCTGCCCCCGCTCTTCACGCTGCGCTTAGTCCGGGGCGCGCTCCGGAACCGGCAGGTGCACCCATTCCTTATAGAAGGCCTCGATGTCCGGCTCGAAGTCGTGGATCACCGGATACCACGGGGTGGGTGCTTCGACGTCGTGCATGGTGCCGCACGACGGGCAGTAGTACTCGCGATACACCTGCCACTGGGTGTCGGGGGCCATGAGCCTGGGATAGACCTCCGTCATTGCCTCCTCGGTGTCGCGCACGTAGATCGAGGCATGGAGTTTCCAGTTCTCGCGGTAGTCGCAGAACTCGTGGCCGCAATCGCACTTGACCAGCCACTTCTTGGTGCTGGCCGATTGCACGATATGCATATGCGGGCCGAGCGGAAGCACAATGCGGTCCGCAAAGCTCACCTTGGCCTGCAGGGCCGCCAGGTACTGCTCGAACCGGCTGTCATCCTTGGGCATTGAGAGCATGCGGAAGGTGGTTTCCCAGTCCAGGGAACCCTCGACGAGGTGAGCGACCTGTTCATTGGTATAGGCAGACATTGTTCAGCTCCTTGATTCGGTGATTACTCTTCGACCTGGACGACAGTGGTGACGTCGGGCAGCAGGGAGAGGTCCATGCGGTGCTTGGCACCGTAAGAGGGCACGCCCAATTCCTCCTCCAGTACCTGCCAGTCCGCGGGGAGATTCCAGAATTCCTTGAACTCCCGGGTGAACTTCTCGGACAGGGCAAAGCTGGTGGCGAACATGTGTTGCACCTGGACGGACGCGTGCTTGTTGAGGATGCGTTCGCGCTCTTCCTTCATCCATTCGCGCGTCGGCAGGGCTCGGGCGAGGCGTTCCTTGCGGATCTCGGCACGGCGAGCCTGGGTCTTGGCTGCATCCACCGTGAACACGCCCTTGGCGTCCTGGGTGAAGACGGCGCCATAGACCTTCTGCGCATACTCCGGCAGCAGGAACTTCTGGTTGAGGTCCGCCTCGACGGCCTTCGGATCCCGGTCGATCGGGTCACCGAAGCCCGGGCCCCCGCGCAGGTAGTTGAGGTACAGGTCGTGGTTGGCGTAGCAGTCCTCGGTGGTGATGCACTGCTTGTCACGCTTGACCACGGCGGTGGCATCGATGTGGCGCTCGTAGTCCGGGTTGCCCGGATCGATGTCGCCGCCCAGGGGCAGGGAGTCGCCGATGGCGATACGCTTGTCCAGGCCCGTCTTGTGGGCCTCAAAGCGGTAGCCGGTGGCTGAGGGATAGCCGCCCATCATGCCCCAGTCGCTGTTCATGAAGCCGTTGCCCATGAAGAACATGGTCCAGTCCTGGGCGTTCCACACCATGCGCAGCGTCTCGAAGCCGCAGCCGCCGCGGTACTTGCCATACCCGCCGGAGTTGGCCTTGACGTTCCGGCCAAGGTAGAGCAGCGGCTCGGCCATCTCCCAGATCTCGATGTCGCCCATGTCGCCTTCCGGGTTCCAGATCGCGGCGGCGTGGTTGAGGCCATCCTTGACGGCGCAGGCACCGGTACCGCAGGAGCTGGCCTCGAAGCTGTTGACCGCGTGGATCTCCCCATCCTGGTTGATGCCGCCGCCCTGAAGCCAGTTGGAGGTATTGGCGTTACCGGCATTGACCTCTTCCAGATAGCCGCGGCTGAAATAGGACTGTGAAAGGCCGCGCCACAGGGCCGCCCAGCCGGAGACCAGGAAGTGCCAGGCGTAGGCGTGGCCGGTGCGGCGGTCATCCGGGTTGCACCACGTGCCCTTGGGCAAGCGGAATTCGGTGGCGAAGTAGGCACCGTCGTTGATGCGCTGGGTGGGCACCAGGGTCTGGCACATCATCACCCAGATTCCGGAAGTAAATGCCACCTGGTGAGCATTGAAGGTATGCCAGCCCCAGCGGCTCGCGCCTTCGAAGTCGAGGCGCCACTTGCCGTCCGGCTTGATGGTCATTTCCACCGGCGAGTGCATGATGGAGTCGAGCTTGGCGAACGCGTTGGAGACCTGCACGTCATCGTGCTTGTATGGCACGTCGACAAAGGAAACCTTGCGGTACTTGCCAGGCAGGGTCATGGCCTTGATGCGGCTCTGCAGTCCGCGGCGGCCTTCTTCGATGACCTCGTAGGTGAACTTCTCGTAAGCCTCGATGCCGTCGGCACGAATCACTTCCTCGACCAGGTCGCGAATCATGTGGCAGCCGGCAATGCGCGTCTTTTCGTCGAGGATCCAATACTTGGGCGTGCGCACTGAGCGCTGGGACTCGTGCAGCCAGTCGCGCAGCGGTTCGTCATTTACCCCGGTCTTGCGGCAGGTGATCATGTAGCCGTCGCCGAAGCGCTGGGTCTGGCCGGTGGACATCGAGCCCGGCGTCACCGAGCCGGTGTCGATGACGTGCGTGACGCCGCCCACCCAGCCGATCAGCCGGCCCTTCCAGAAGATCGGGACGATGGTGGCGATGTCGCAGGGGTGGACGTTGCCGATGGCACAGTCATTGGTCGTGAACATGTCGCCGGGGTTGATGCAGGGGTTGGCTTCCCAGTTGTTCTCGATCATGTACTTGATCGCCGCGCCCATGGTGCCGACGTGGATGATGATCCCGGTCGAAGTCAGGACGCAGTCCCCGGCGGCGTTGTAGAGCGTGAAGCAGAGTTCGCCTTCCTGCTCGACGATGGGGCTGGCGGCGATCTTCTTGGCAGTCTCGCGGGCATGCACCAGGCCGCCGCGCAGCTTGGAGAACAGTTTCTCGTAGCCGATCGGGTCGCTGTCACGGAATTCCAGCTTCTCGAGGCCGTTGTAGTGGCCGGTGGCCTTGGTGCGCTCGATGATGCCGTCGCGGTGCTGCTTGAGCGTCTGGCCGTTCTGCAGCAGGTCGGCGAAGCCGATTTCTTTATTGCTCATCATGTTCATGGCGGGTCTCCTTACTTCACTTCCTTGAGATGGAACAGGCGGTGCTTGTCGATCGTGGTTTCGAAGCCGTCGGGCACGACAAAGGTCGTGGCGTCGGATTCGATGATGGCGGGACCCACGATGTGGTTGCCGGCCTTGAGGGCTTCCATCTTCCAGAGCGCGGCATCCACCCACTTCTTGTGGCGGTAGAAGGGACGGGTGCCGAGATAGGCTTTTTGGGGCGGCGTCGGGCCGGCATCCGCGTCTTCGGGCAGCACCGGCTTCTGGGTCACGACGGTGCCGCGCAGGATGGCGCCGGTGATCGAGAAGCCCAGTTCCGGCGAGCGGGCGGAACTCGCGTACACGCGGCCGTAGGTGTTCTCGAAGGCCTCGACGATCTGGTCCCAGTCGGCGGCGGTGGCGGCGCGGGTCACCGGCGAGACGATTTCGAGGTCATTCAGCTGGCCCATGTACTGCATCTTGTAGCCAGGGATCAGCAGCACGTCCTCGGCCTTGTAGCCGTTGAGAACGAATTCGTCGATGACCTTGACTGCCAGTTCAGACCAGGCTTCCTGCAGGCTCTTGCAGGCGGCTTCCTTGTCGGCGTCGGGGGCGTGCTGGGCGACACCAAGGTCCACTGACTTGTCGTAGCGGTACTCGAAGTCGGCGCAGGCGCAGCCGAAGGCCGAGAAGCCGGCCGCCCAGGCCGGCACGACGACGTCCTTGAAGCCGACGCCCCCGGTGTAGCCATAGGTGTGCACCGGGCCGGCGCCGCCGTAGGAGAAGCAGGTGAATTCCGCCGGGTTGTAGCCCTTGGCACTGATGTTGGCGCGCAGGTACTCGGAGAGCGTGAGATCGAGCAGCTCGATGACGCCGGCGGCGGCATCCTCGACCGACAGGCCGAGCGGGTCGGCGATCTGCGCCTTGATGTGGTCGCGGGCGCGCTGCACATCGAGCTTGATGGCACCGCCCAGGAAGTTCTCCGGGTTCAGGTAGCCGAGCACGACGTGGCAGTCGGAGACCGACACCGTGTCGAGCCCGCTTTCCGGCCAGCAGGTGCCGACGCGGTAGCCGGCGCTGTCGGGGCCGAGCTTGATCGACTTGCTGTAGGGGTCGAGGCGCACGAAGCTGCCGGCGCCGGCACCGACCGAGTCCATCGCCACCAGGGGCAGCGAGAGCACCAGGCGGGCCATGTCGGGGTCGGACTTGATGGCGAAATTGCCCTTGGTGATCAGGGCCACGTCGAAGCTGGTGCCGCCGATGTCGGAGCAGGCAATGTTCTCGTCGCCCAGGTACTCACCCAGCAGCTTGGAGCCGATGACGCCGCCGATGGGGCCGGACACGATCGTGCGCGCGAGTTCCTTGGCCTTCCAGCTGATGGTGCCGCCGTGCGTGGCCATCACCCGCAGGTCGAACCTGGCACCGTGCTTCTTGAAGCGATCGCTGACCTTCTTCAGGGTCTGCCGCGAAGGCTCCGCGCCGTAAGCCTCGAGGATGGTGGTATTCATCCTGTGGCTCTCCTTGCGCGACGGGTAGTAGTCCACCGAGGCGAAGACCGGGATATCCGCCTTCAGCTTTTTGAGCTCCTCGCGCACGATGTCACGGGCGCGTTGCTCGCTCGATTCGTTCTTGTGGGATTGCAGCAGGCAAATGACGATGGCTTGCGAGCCGGCCTCGACCAGTTCCCGGGTTGCCTGGCGGACCTCGTCTTCACGCAGCGGGATGACCACCTTCCCCTGCACGTCGGTACGCTCGGTGACGCCGCGCGTGCGCGAGACGGGCACCAGCGGCTCGTCGTAGCGGTGGGTGTTCAGGTGAATGCGGTCCTCCAGGGCATAGCCCAGGTAGCTCTGCAGCGCACGGCCCATCGAATGGATCTGCTCGAAGCCGCGGTTGCAGATGAGGCCGACGGCAAGGCCCTTGCGCATGAGAATGCGGTTGAGCATGGCCGTACCGGAATAGACGCAAGTCACCAGCTCCGGATAGACGTCGTCCACGGTCCGCTCCCAGTGGGCGAGGGCGTCTTCGGAAGAGTTGTAGATGACAAGGGATTCGTCGCCGGGATTGCTCTGTGCCTTGCCGACCACGAAGCGGCCATCGGAGCGCACGAAGAATGTGTCGGTCATCGTGCCGCCAGCATCGATGCCCATCACCTGTACGGTGGACTGCGGTTGCATGTTGCCTCCTGTCATTGGTGTAGTCATGGTGGGAGTTCCCACGAACCATCCATGGCAAGGCGCGTGCCAAGCCTGACGGGCACCGGTGAGCAGCCTCGTACGCGATGGAAATCAACGGGTTGCCCGCGTTCCCCGGCCACGCCGCCGGTAGCAGGGGGCTGCTGTCACTGTCCGGATTCCCGACACCCTGCACGGCGGTGTCCGGGAATCGGACGCCCTCTGGCCAGCAATTCGATGCGGTTTTCCTCAGGCAAGCACCGGCTTCAGCCGTGGCCGCATTGACGATTGCCCGGCGCGGATCGCGCCGGGCCTGGGGAAGGGCGCTTGCCTGTCGCTGCTGCGATGCACTTTGGCTTTCCTGTTCTCCACCACGCAGGCCGCTTGCTGCGCTGGCACGCCCTGTGCGCTGGTTCCATGCGAATGGCAGCGAAACGTGGTGAAGCTCATGAAAGATTCAACGATGACAAGGCGCCTGATTGTCGAAGGGATTGCCGACACGGACCTGGCGATCGGAGTCCATCTCGTCACCGATCGCCTTGGCTACACGCATCATGGCGTCTATGCGGGGAGCGGCAAGGTCGTGCACTACTCGGGTCTGTCGCGGTCGCTGCGTCGCGGCCCGGTGCACGAGGTCACGCTTGCGGAATTCGCGCAAGGGCGGCCGGTCTGGGTCCGGCAAAGCCCCGGAGCCAGGTTCGCTGGGGTTGAGGCCGTCCAGCGCGCCTACTCCCGCCTCGGCGAGGATCGCTATCGCCTGATTTCCAATAACTGCGAGCACTTCTGTATGTGGTGCTTATATGGCGAGAGCTGCAGCGATCAGATCGACGTCTGGAAATCCTGGGCAAACGATGTGCTGGCTGCGTGCCGCAACGCTATCAGGCCGCTCGCGCTCAGAGCCTCGCGAAGCGTGCCGGTGGTGCGAGCGGTTTCCCGATTCGGATTCGAGTGAGGGACGTTCGGGGATTCAACGCAAGCCGCTGCCTGATCCCGTGCCCTGGCGCGTCGGAAAAGACTGACGTCGCTGTCCGGTTTCCGGACACCTGAAGCCACGATGACCGGAAACCGGACACCTCCTGGTTGCTTTGCTGCAGAGCACAAATTATTGACCGGAAAAGAGCTTGTTGACTTGGGGATAGCAAGGGCTTACGGTTACTGCAGTCAACGGATAGTGATCGCCCCGATGCCATCTTCACATTTCGGCGCCCTGATCCCCCGCATCGGCGACGAACTGGTTGTGGCGTCGGCTTGGGAGCGTTTTCTGCAGGACCAGCCCCTGGAACCGAAGGGGGTGCGAAGCGTTGTCCTCGCATCCTGGCAGCGATGTCGGTCCGAGGCCGTTGATCCTGCCAAGCACTCCGCACCGGGCGCAGCCACCGAACATGTCCGCCAGTTGCAGCGGCAGAGCCGGGATCTGTGCGATGCCGCGCGTCCGGCGCTCGAGGGCCTGCGCGAGATCCTGCGGGAATGCGGTACCCTCATCATGCTCTGCGACCCGGGCGGCACCATTCTGCAGCTCAATGGCGAGACCCGGGCGCGCAGCGTCGGTGAGAGGATCAACCTGGCCACTGGCGGCTGCTGGAATGAGGACGTCATCGGTACCAATGCCATCGGCACCGCGATCGCCACCGCCGCTCCGGTTCAGATCCATGCCAACGAGCATTTCTGTCTGGACGTCAAACGCTGGACCTGCGCCGCGGCCCCCATTTTTGACCCCTTTGGTCGCACCCTGCTGGGCGTGGTGGATATATCCGGCGTCAAGGAGACTTTCCATGGCCACACCCTGGGCCTGGTGGTGGCTGCCGCCAGCCAGATCGAATGCGAACTGGCCCGCCGCAACGTTGCCCTGCACGAGCGGCTGCTGACCCGATCGATCGATCATTTCATCCGTTACGCCAGCGACTACGTTGTGCTCGTCGACAGCCGCGGGCGCATTGTCCGTACCAACGGCAATGCGCAGGCGGCGCGGGAGAGCTATGACGTGCGGCTGCCCTGCGAAGTTGGCGGGCAGGTGCCAGGACTCGACCTGGCACTGCCCGATATCGACCGGTGCTGCCAACGCCCGCAATGGCTGCGATCCGAATGGCTGCACCCCATCAAGGACCATGACGGCATGCTGGGTACGATGCTGGTGATCCCGCTCGGGGCGAGCCAGCATCGACCCGCCGTATCGCTGCCCATGGCCACAGCACCGATGGCAGCCAACGATGCATTTGGCGAGATCATCGGGACCAGCGAGGTGCTGGAGGCGACCAAGGCGCGCGCGCGCCGTATCGCCCCTCTCGACCTGCCGGTACTGCTGCTGGGCGAGACCGGAGCCGGGAAGGAACTCTTTGCCCGGGCGCTGCATCGGGCGGGAAATCGCCCCGAGGGTCCGTTCATTGCCGTCAACTGCGGCGCTTTCACCCGTGAGCTGCTGGCCAGCGAACTCTTCGGCTATACCGATGGCGCCTTTACAGGCGCCCGCCGTGGTGGCCTGGCGGGCAAGTTTGAGCAGGCCGACGGCGGTACGCTGTTTCTGGACGAGGTCGGCGAGATGCCGCTTGAAATGCAGCCCCACCTGCTGCGCGTGCTGCAGGATGGCGTTGTGGTCCGCCTGGGCGATACCCGCGAGCGGCGCGTTTCGGTGCGCATCGTCGCAGCCACTAACCGCGATCTGCAGAAGGAGATCGCCGCCGGGCGCTTCCGCGAAGACCTGTACCACCGCCTCTGCGTCGTCAGCCTGCTACTGCCGCCGCTGCGCGACCGGCCTGGCGATATCGAGGCAATCATTGCGCATCTCAACGGCAAACTGGCGCGCAAGTATAGCTGTGCGCCCAAGCAGCCTGAACCCGCCGTATGGCAGGCGCTTCTGCGCTATCGCTGGCCGGGCAACATACGTGAGCTGCAGAATGTCTTCGAGGTGATGTTCGCGCTCAGCGAAGGCCACGTCATCGATACGTCTCTATTACCCCCGAGCATCGCGCAGACGCCAAAGGACTCGGTTTCCACCTCGACTTCAATGGCTGCCCCGCCCGGTCGTCTTGAGGAAATGGAAAGACAAGCGATACTTGATGCGATCGCGAATTCCCACGGCAATATGTCCATGGCCGCCAGGACGCTGGGAATTTCGCGGAGCACGTTGTATGTCAAACTGGCCGCAATCCAGTCCGACCTTGGCAGCTCAGGCGCCGGCATGTAGCGGTTTGATTTGACCCGCCGCGTGACATCCTTGCGCTGCCATAGCATCGCCGAGTGCAGATGGTGTGGGTCTTCAAGGCTCCGGCGCTTCCCGGCCTACTCATTTGCAGACAACATCGCGTGCATGCCCTTCAGGGATGACGATCTGGGGCGCATTGCGAAGGGTCTGGACAGGACTGGATTGCATGCAAGCTCCCACATTGTTCCCTGAGCATGGGCGATGCCGCGGTCGCGCGACGCCCATCGGGCGGGCGCAGCAACGCTATTCGGCCAGGGGTTTCTGCGGCAGTACTCCATGCCACCAAGCCGGGCTACGCCGAACTAGACAGGGCCTGCCGCCCGCCGCCGACCGGGCTTGCGGGCGGCCATGCCATGCATCAGGACATCGATGACCTGTTCCGCATGCTGTTCCGCCTGGGCCGGTGTCATGGGCCCGACGCCATAAAGACGCTTCAGCAAATGCGTGGCTGACTGCACGGCCGTAAGCATGGCCGTCATCGTGACGCTGGCCCGTTCCGCTGGGTAAGGCTTGAGTAGTTGCGCTGCATGACACTCCGCGATCAGCGCATCGAGCTCCTCGTGAAACGGCTTCATATAGTTGTCCACCAGCCAGTCCAGCCTTGGACCATCCTGCGCGACTTCCATCAGGACCAGGGAGTGCGCCGCCGGATGCAGGACATTGCTCACCGCGAAGGCCTTTAGCGCTGCCTGCAGGCGGGCGAGCGGGTCGGAGCGGTCGAGGGCGGCCGCTGCCTGCCTGGACGCGGCCAGCAATCCCGTGTACGCGTTCTCCACTACCGCGCGCCAGAGCCCTTCCTTGCTGCCGAAATGGTAGTTCAGCAGCGGTTGCTTTACGCCCGCGCGGTTTGCGATCGACAGTACTGACGCCCCGTCGAATCCCTTTTGCGTGAACTCGATTTCGGCGGCGTCGATCAGGCGCTGGCGCCCCGGCACCTCGGCGGCGCGGGCGACTGGTGTCGGGGCAGCGGAGGCTTCGGTGGCGCGCTTGCGGGCAGGAGTCTTCGAGCGTCGGCTCTCAACAGTTGTCATGGTGGTTTGGGACGCGTTTCACGCACGGTAGCGATCACGCCATTCTCCCACATGGCCGGGACCTGACCCCCAACCACATCCGGGAGCGGCGGCTTTGCCGGGCCGTCCGGTCGCGCGTTCGCCGAGGTCGTCCTTATATAAATATAAACACTAGTGTGAGTTTGACTTATACTTATATAAATTCACGGTCCA
>JACXTT010013292.1_pt1 | contig 10859 bp, 10 predicted proteins | sample 9270951 | NCBI WGS metagenome assembly JACXTT01 (sample SAMN15532306, study PRJNA645909) | rock metagenome | isolation source: weathered quartz diorite | place: Puerto Rico | collected 2017-06-21
GGCTTCGATGGCTTCCCCGAACAGAAGGGGATTGAAACGCGATGCGCTGCCGACCATTCGGACCATTGCCCGCTTAGTTGCTTCGATGGCTTCCCCGAACAGAAGGGGATTGAAACCGAAAGGGCCGCTCGCTTCCAGATGCCCTCGCTGTTGCTTCGATGGCTTCCCCGAACAGAAGGGGATTGAAACAGAAAGTTTGACGAAGGTCACCTTCGCTCAGCGCCTTGCTTCGATGGCTTCCCCGAACAGAAGGGGATTGAAACTTTTGACGACATCCAATTGTTTCCACGTATCCCAATGCTTCGATGGCTTCCCCGAACAGAAGGGGATTGAAACTGGATCGTGAGCGGTCCTTGACCATCAAGCATGAGTGCTTCGATGGCTTCCCCGAACAGAAGGGGATTGAAACAACGCATCCCGCCTCACTCCAGGCCGCCAGGAATGGCCGCTTCAAAACAACCAACTCGACCGATGAAATTGAACGGGGCGATTGCGTGACACTGCGATTCAGCGGGGAAATCTGCGAACACACTCTCGAACGCGGACAGGAGTCCTCCACAACGCCCGTCGCCGAAAGCGATCGTGCGTAAGGGCTGTCACAAACCCTGGTTGCATGAGTTCCCGCTCGCGCGTAGCCCTTCGCTCCCGCACCAAATCGGCGCTCCTCAGTTTCCATCGTCCTCCGGTTGTCGCGACCCGGTACTATACAGGTCGAGCCCCCTTAAGCCGTATGGGTAGTCCGCCACTAGCAGACCGTCCTCCTCTCGGGCCAACTTCCCTTCCTTTTTCATCTTCCATACCTGTCCACGTGTAACTGGAACCAGCAACTCCGGCGCTGCCAGAGGCTCAGTTGCCTCCAATTGCCTGTACTCATTCAGAAGATCTCGTGGAATTACCTGTTCACCATCGAACAACTTTTCGAACTCCGTCTCGAGGTCTTCATGACTTTCTAACGGTAGACAGCCGTCCAAGACATTCCGGTTGAAAAAGCGGACAGCCACGTCGACCTCCCGCTCCCATGCCTCCCCGTATGCACCTTCATAAATCCGGTCTAACATCTCCTGCACCCGATCCTCAGACAAAACCTGCCCATCTACTTGCGCCAATTCGCGAAGGCCCATGTCGAGCAATGCCCGAGAATATACGGGACTCCCTTCCGGCGCAAGGCGGCTGACGTAAACAGGCTTGGGATCGGTCGTGCCACCTCGCTTGCGATTCACTCGTCCGAATCGTTGCAGCAGCGCCTCGAGTGGGGCCGGATCCGAATAAAGAACGTCAAAATCAACATTGAGGCTCACCTCCACCACCTGAGTCGCTACGAGCAGAACGCCCGGTCCGTCCTCCTCTCGCGCACCGGAAGCAACCTGTGACAACAACTTCCGTTCCTTTTCACTCCGGTCTCTCGTATGAAACCTGCCGTGCAGCAACTCCGGATGCAAGTGCTGCAATCGAGCGTGCATTTCCTGCGCACGAGCAACCGTCGTCGCAACAACCAGCACATGGCGGCCCGCACGAGAATCGGCCTCAATGCGAGCGATCATCTCGTCGCTCAACAACTCCACGTCAACTAGATGAACCGTGTGTCGCCGAAATCGCAGGAACGTTTCCTCACTGGCCCGAACTATGGAATTAACCGACGCACCACCCGTGACCTCGTTGAGCCGATTCAGTAGAACCGTCGGAAATGTCGCCGACATGGCGAAAACCCGGACCCCTAAATAGCGAGTGACCGTTCGAATCAGCGCGAGAATAAGCCCCAATCGCTTGGGTTCGTAGGCGTGCAGCTCGTCGAAGATCATCAACCCGCCCGCCATTGCAGTCCAAAGAGCCTCATGACCCTTCAACCCGAATGCCGCACGCAGCAATTGATACGGACTCAGAACCCGAAAAGCGCTCGCGTGCACCCGCGAGAGATTCCTCAATCGGCGAGCCTGCCTGGCAGCTTGTGCCGGTGGCACATCATCGAGTAAGCTCCGATAGAGGCATTGCATCGCCCTCGAATGCTGGACGGTCACCTCACCAGGGCCGAAAACTAACGTCAGTCTCTCCCACATCGCGTTCATCGACGCCTGGTATGGGAGGACGTAGAAGACTGTTGGCTCACCACAGTTCTGCATTTGCCTGGAAACCCAGAATAGAGCCGATTCGGTCTTTCCGCTCCCGGTTGGGGCAATCAAAACTGCATGACCTTCGGTATCAGCCGCAAGATGTTGATGAGGGAACCAAGAGCATCGATCCCGGGGAAAACCGGGAATTGCCTCGGCAACTCCAGTCATCAGCGGGGCGGGTGCTCCTCGCAAAGGCAGATGAGCGGACGCCGAGTGATCGGCGATCATCAAAGCGCCACGCATGAGCCTTGCCTTCCGGCTGGAAGTTCCCCAGGCTCCTTCCGGATCCCGGGAGATTTCCCGCCATTGGAGCCGGAGTTGCCGCATCGCAAATTGCAGACCGTCCACTAGCTGCGGGGCGCTTGGAGGTCGCACCCATCGGCCTAGCGCCCATGTCGCCGGCATTGCGAAAGGCAGACCAAGCAGGCGCGGCCGGATGGCTCCATCAAACAACGAAGCCGCATCCTCTCCGATTCCTCCGGCAAACACCGATTCGAGTACCTGAGGATCATCGTAGTGACGCAGAATCAAAGCCAGGTCCCGATGGTGCGTCGCAATCGCGGAACAGACGGTTCGCACATCCTGCTCATTGTCGCGCCCAACCACATCCGCTACAAATGACAGCGAGATCGCCTCGTGCCGAAATGGAAAACGCTCACCTGTCCGAAGCAATCCTTGGAATCCAGCGGCGCACTTGCCTATGTCATGTAACGCGGCCGCCATCGCCAGCCACGGCCAGAACCGGCCTTCGCCACAGGCAAACTGGTCCAAATGCGGCGCCCGTGCATGGAGCCGGGACACATTGTCGAGCAACAGGGCAGTATGCTCTGTCAGGGACTCTCCCTCACCTCCGCCCGGATCACTCTTCGCCCAGATATGTCGGAACTTTGCGTCGGACTCAATCCACGAGGGAATGAAATACGATGCCGCGTTGCGCGCCATGTAACACCACCGTGTCGGGGTCCACCCAGTAACTCACGTCCTCTTGATCGCTTCGCAGCACACGGAGTCCAAAACTAATGTCCGCTGAATCTACATCGAAGATCCGATCGCGCAGCGATACGTAACGCGCAAAGTGCGGGTAACGCTCCGGCGGCGGTTCAATGTACCGTGGCATTTGCACCGTGATCCCACGTCCGATCCGCGTTCGCCATGAAAAGGGCAAGAGCGTTTGCTCGAGATATGCGCAATGCGCCTGCTCCAATTCCACGACGTCGACGGAGGTGATGCACGCCAGATCCTGTGACCGGCCGAGGGCCACGCAGAATACGGGATGCCGAAACGCATCCGCCCACTTGACACCCTCCAGATACAGTGTCAACTTCGACTGAAATAGGAAGTCTCGTTCCTGCGGTTGCACGGCTCCTTGCACATTGGTCACGTACTTTTGCCGGTCATGTTCAAACGGCGCTCCACCAGCAAAAATTACGTGTTGATGCTCCAAGTCCCGGCAACGCCCGGCGGACTGAAAATGATAACCAAATCTCAGCGCACTCGCGTCTGGTAGTTCACCCAGCGCGCTCGCGACACTGCCATAGATTGTCGATGGCGGCGGCATGTCATAGCTCACCTGCCGCCCGATCAAGAAGAACGGATAACGGAATGACGAAACCGGCGCCTCGATGGAGACTCGAGTCACCAACAGGTTACTCATACCACCCAGAAGATTCCACGGCCCTTAACCGCTCAGCAAGATTCTGGATCAGAGCTGGCGGATATCCGGTCTCGATCTGGAAGCCGCTGGCATGCCCTACCGCTTCATCGAATTCCGCTCTCTGGTCGTCAAGAAAACCATGCGCCCATCCAACATATATCGGTGACAACAGTTCGTCCTGGTCCGAAAGCCACTTCGTGGTTTGCTCGAAGGCACGAGGTTGAAACTGCGTCCCAGCAGTCCGGTCGCCGACATTCGGCCCGAACCAACGCAGGAATGGATTGTTCCCGTGCTTGGTGACAGCCATAATGGCCACAGCCGGCGTCAAATCAGTCAAATGGAGAGTCTGCTTCGCCCCACCGCACAGAAACGCCAAGCCGTGCATAAGGCTAGCCACACGTTTCTGCCGTTCCCCGAGCGGGAGCCGATAGGCGTTCTGCTTCCGTACCGGCACATTCGCAAGGAGCAGTTCCTCAGCTTTCTTACGCCGAACCTCGTCAAGATTCTTGTAACCAACCCGTTTCGTGACGAAGAAAGTCCCGGCCGCGGTGAGGTCTAACGAAATGAGGCCTTGTAAGTGTGACCGGTAGAATTCGTGTTCATAAGGCACCGGATCCCCATTCTGCCGGGTCATGGTCCCGAAGTCCGAAGCAACCCCGCCAGGCGAAATAGCCACGAATGTACTCACGCGTAAAGGTGATACGCGCGTGAGTTCCGTGTCTTTTTCTACGGGCGTTGGTTGTAGTGTGGCTCCTTCATCTATAGGCTTCCTTGCATCCTTAGCCTTCGAGGGCGCACGCATGTAGCCGAATAGGTCGTCATCCCAATAATCGATTGGGTTAGCGTCCGTGTAGGCGATCTTCCCTTCTCGGAAGACTGGGGCCGCCCTCCACGGATCGCCTTGAGCCTCAAGTCCGGCGCGAATCCAATATCGCACGGCTTGAGCCGAGACATACGGGTACTCGGCTCGTCCAACGCGAATTTTCTTGACTGCTATCGTGTTGTCGGTACGTGCTCCTGCATCCGCACCCGCATTGTTCAAAGCAGACGCCGGAGCGTCCAAAATCAGACAACCTGTCAAAAATGCCATTTGATGATCTCGCTCTCAGCTAGTCGCTTTCGCTCGCCGCTCCAACCAAATTCCGGTCCCCGTCCTCATCGGGTTCCCGTTTCTCGATCTCGTCGACAAACTCCTCCAGATCGAGTTGCAGTTCGTGACTTCTCTGAAACAGCCGGATTAACAGCAAATCTCTGGTGATGCCCCAATCTGCTAAACCCGTGCCTTCGTCATCCTCAAAAAGACTCAAATAGTTCTCGAGCGTGAACAACAAGTCATCATGGGTGGTGAAATCTCTGCGCAACTCTTTCACCAGCAGGCTGCGGAATTCCCAGGATCGCTTCGCGAAGCTAAGATCCAGGATGAGCTTCGTTCGTCCACTCCGCTTTATCGAACTGACAAGCCGGTCCGCGAAGTCCTTGATCGCGGCAATACGCTTTGGACTCATTCCGAACAACTCCTGTAAGAATATTTCGATCAACGGCCACACAACTGCACGTATCATGCCGTTGGCTTTCACGTACAGAATTCCCGCCAAGTGCCTTCGCAGAAAAGCCGACGCGGCCACTGGATTCAAACCACCGTCACGGTAGATTGCAAGCAGATCCTCCAAGACAGCGTTTTTTGAACGGCCTGCTCGTGCCGGTAACTCGGATTCAGCGTTCTTCCCCAACTTCGACCTCTGCCTAAGCCAACCGCTTTCCACCAGACGCTTCCACAATGTCTCGATTTCGGGGGACGTCAACCGTCTCAAGAGTTGAACCAACTGAGCGGGGATCTCGTAAATTTCGACCGACGCGCCCTTCCCGTAATTGCTAAGCCAGTGAACTAACGCGGATCCAAATCCGTCTCCCTCGCTCTCTGTTCGTTGTTCACTCAACGCCCCCATCAGATCCTCCAGGATGAGCGTTCTGGGCCAACGAACTTGAGGCATTTTATCTTTCTTCGCATGCTCGCGCGGCAACTCCAAACGGGGGCCATCCCATTGCTCCGCTGCCTGCGCCAATCCAATCAGTCTTCGGTTGTCTCGAACGTAGCGTTGCGCGAACGATATCATCAGGTCCGGTGAGTCTGCCGAAACGCAGAGCAACTTACCATCAGCCCGGCGGCCGCCAAACGGAATGGCTTGAATCGCGGTTAGATAAGGCCCTGCAATCGGGAATCCGGCTATTCCATTCGGGAAGAAGTTCAATACCGACCGACCAGTAATCAATGGGATCTGCACTCGATTCACCAAGTGGGTCGCTGGCAAGCCTGACAACAGACACCGGAGCCCCAGAGCTTCAGACTCAGCTTCAGTGCGCCTATGAGCAAGTAGTACCCTGTCGAAATAGGCCGCGCGAGCGTCGGCCTTCTTGTCTACATCTCCTGGCTGAACATACTCCGCGTTTGGAAATACACAGGTCAGGTAGCTGATCCAGGCTCCACTGAAATAAACATCACGCATTTCTTCGGCCGCGCGATCCAAATCGGAAATAGAAAGCTCTCGTGGCGATCGACGCCCCGACATCGCGCATAGGGCCGCGATGCCCACATCGGCCAAGGCATTTCCCGTCCACTCCAAAATACTCATGGATTATCACCTGCGAGTCTATCGCATTCCACCGAGTCGAGGGAAACTCGCAACGCTCCCTTGCCCCACACTGTCTGCCTCCCCACCCCTGCGAATTCTGCAGCACTCAGCAACGGCAAAAACTCACGCAACTCGCCCTCATATGTCGCACTCCCCGTGAATCCACCCAGGGAATGAACTTGCCTAGTCTTCGTGCTGAACCGCTCCGCCTTCACGTCGCGCAATTGCCACCGCACCAAACGTACCGCACGCGCCCGATCCACCAAGCCCCGCCAATCCAATTCCAACGGCGCCGCCTCCCCGTAGAACTGATACAACCCGCTCAAACGGTCCCGGATCCTCGCGACCAGAATCCAAAATTCAGGCCTTCGCGCAATTTGACCATCTACCTTCAATTCCGTTGCCGTAAGAAATTCCACCGCGACAGAATGACAATCGCTGGGGCCATCTGACGCCCCTACAAGATCCATCTGAATCGGCGCCGGCAATTCACTCAAACAGAAACGCCCACTCTCGAAAACGCGCGCCTCGCGCGATCCGTCAATCGCCAGTACATCCACCGCGTCCAGACGCACCCTCCCTCTCGTCGGTCCGAGGCCGGATTCAGCGAGTTGAGAAAAGGCCAGAACGAAGTAGGCGAGTGGGGGCTCTAGGGTCAGGAAGAGATGGACGTCAAACCAGAAATCCTCGCCGGGCATAAAGGTCGCGCCATCCAAATGTGCTGCCCGCAACACGAATGGCCGCGGATGATCGTGGAATCCGCTTGGCCCTTCTGATATCCCAACCGGTTCGAAGATTCGCGCATAACCGCACCGGGCGCGCAGCTCGCACGTTGCCGCTGAATGGCACTCCTTCACGCAACAGATTCCGCGAAGTGTCGCCCCTAACGCGCCTCGAACAACATTCGACGCCTTCCCGGCTGGAAAGAAGACGCGTTCAGCGGACTTCCACCGAAACCGCAGCCGGTACACTGAAAAGGAACCAGACGGAACCTTGGAGGGCTGTACAAATCCCGCAAAACCAGCCTCCTCGCTCCCGATTTCCAGTGGATTCCGTTCTTGATGCATTAGCCGTAAGTATCAATAGTGACAGAAAACGGCGAACCGTTTCAATCTTTCTTAAGATAGTTCAAAAAAACGCTCCAGCCCAGCGATGATCACAAGAACAAGTCCGCGGAAACCCCAAAATACGCCGCCAGCCGACGGGCTTGGCCTGCATTGATCCGACGTTTGCCGTTCACGACTTCCGAGACCATCGACGCAGTCCCAATTACCCCGATCAGATCTCGCTGCCGCGATTCCCGCTGATCCATCAGGTGCCGCAACACATCAACCGCACCTGCCCCGGCGCCCTTCGCCAGCCTGCGCGACGCCAACTCCTCTTCGTAGAATTCGATCAAATGCATCAGCAGTTTCGCAAGCGAATCCTCTTCCGCGCCCAACCGTCGCGACGACGGAAACAGCAGCCGTTCGAGTGTCGCCTTCGCCTTCTGGTACTCCGGCTCCGACTCGATCACCTTCGGCGCATACAAGTGTTCCGCAAGAAGCGCTCCATAGCGGGCGACGCTCAATGCAGTGGAATCTGCCATACCCTCCTCACATCTTGGTATTCCGGAGCCATGTCCGTTCGTCACGGGGCGTCAGCCCCGTCGTCGCGCGCGGAGTTCGAAGTTGACGTCCTCGTGAACCTGCACATGCGCCAGGACCGAAACAAGGTTTTCGTCCATGGATTGCCGTTTAGACCAAATCGCCTGACGAAGTAGCGCCTTGCGGAACTGCGGTTCCTTCTGCGTCCGCTCCCCAATCGTCTCACGATAATCCATCGTCAAAGCCATCCTCTCAATTCAAACATAGGTTCTCACTGTAAGAATCCGCGGCGAGCCTCTCCCCAGCCAGCCGGCGCCGGCGTCCACAGCCCCCGCTCCTCAGCGAAGCGCCTTCTCATCACTCGTGATCAACCGCTCCACGCTCTCCCGGCTGATCAAATACCTGGACGAATCCACAAATCCACACTCATATTCCTGCACAAAACTCGGCTTCTTCCTCTGCGCTTCGATAAATTCCTTCGAAATCCGCGGGCACTCATGCACCGTCGCCTGCACCTTCAACCATTCCGGACCCCCATTCGTCCACACCTCCCAAAACATCCCGCGCTTCCCTTCCGGCGTACTCGCCACAACCAAATCCCCATCCGTCGTCGCAAGCGTCGGCTCGATCGCGCCCCACACGTCATCCGGAATCCGCGCCGCCTCGTCCAGAATCACCATGTCCGCCGTGTACGACCGCACCTTATCCTCCTCCGCCGCCACCCCCACCACGCGCGAGCCGTTCCCCAATCGCATTGCCAGCGTCTTCCCTGCTTCGCCCCGCGTTTCATGCCCCGCAACCTTCAGAAACCGCTCGATCTTCCGCATCGTTTCCCCCGCCTGCGCCAGCGTCCGCGCCACCACCAGCACCAGCGCTCCGCCCTGCCGCACCGCACTCTCCGGCGGAGCAATCAGCATCCGCACCGCCCGCGCGGCCAGCACGCTCGACTTGCCCCATTGCCGCGAGCAATTCAGGATGATCCGCTTCTTCTGTGAAGCCAAAACCAGCGCCTGCTTGGGGTCCGGAACAAACCCCGTCCGTTCTTGTATGATCTCCAGCCCTCCTCCCTCGTCTCCCTTTTCCGGAGAATGATGTCCCGCAGGATCCTCGGGCGGTGGCGGAAATCGAAATCTGTTTTCCATCCCAATTTAAGGGTAGCGGGCGCCTACCTAACAGAAACTCGCTCCGAATCCGCAAACCTTGTTTTATGTATAAGATACAAGCGATCGTGGGCATGTGAACGCCGTCCCATACTCCCGTTCACAAGTCGCCGGACATTTCTATCGCATTGATAGCACGATACTTACAGGATTTCGACGCGCGAACACTTGGAGCCCGGATGCTAACTTGAAATTAGGAAGGAGGCATTTCGGAAATGCCTGAAGAATTACCGCCTACTTTATCGCGATCGGAACAGTCGCGTATCAACGGCGCCAAGTCCCGTGGCCCCATCACCGAAGAGGGCAAACTGCGCTCGTCCGGCAACGCCATGAAGCATGGACTCACCTCCAACCTCGTCATGGCAAAAGAAGAAGCCGACGACTTCGCCGAAGTCCTCCGCCGCTGGGAAGAAACCCTCAAACCCGGCGACTCCAACGAGGTCGCCGCCGTCTACCGCATTGCCGCGGCCGAATTCCGCGCCAACCGCGCGGTCATCATGCAAACCAATCTCCTGGACTACGAAACCGACACGCGCACCAAGAAACTCCTCGCCCATTGGCCCACTCTGGACGCCGCGGGACTCGTCGCCGTCGCCTTCCGCGACGCCACCCGCGAAAGCAACGCCCTCGAAACTCTCCGCCGCTACGAAGTCGGCTACGAACGCGCCATCTCCCGTAACCTCAAGCTCGTCTTCGACCTCCAGAAAAAGCGCCTTGAAAACGCGAATTTGCGAAACGAACCCGAGAAACCAGCCTAACCCATGTCCTCGCAATACGATGTCGCAGTCAAGTACCGTAACTAACCCCGGGGTGTCAGACCCGGGGCTTCCAAAACCAGCAAACCATCCCCAGTTCCCCACGCATCGATCGCGGATGGCCGGCCGAAAACCGGAACGCGTGGTTTGAAAACCGAATATTATCCTGATGCACGAGTGCCCGGTGAAATCCCTACTTTTTCGCGCTGAGGCAGATCCCGGCGTACGTGAGGCGGACGGTCGCCGGGATGGCTGCATGGGAGGTCACGGCTGCTGCAAGAACCCGAGCGTCACGTTATCGGCGGCCAGGCAATACGCGAAGGCGAGGAGCGGATCGGTCCGCATCGTGCGTTTAGTCTACCAATATAATTTCAGCGCCACCTGCATCTGCCGTGGATCGTTCACCTGACTGGTGACTTGGCCGAACGTCGCCGCATCCAGATTCGTGCTCCCAGTCCCGAACACTGTGCGATTGAAAATGTTGAATGCCTCGCCGCGCAGGTCCATGCGCAAATGCTCTTTGATCCGAAACGTTTTCGCAAGGCTCACGTTCTCGTTCTTGTTCCAAAATGCCCGCACCTTGGGGTTGTATCGCGTCGCGTTGCCGAAGTTCGCGGTCTGCGTGGGAAACGCCGCCCGATTGAGGAAACGGTCCACGTAGGGATCGAACTTGTCCCCTGCAATCGGCGCACGCCAGTTCTCGTAACCCGAAATGAACGGCCGCGTCTGGCCGTTGAAAATCGGCAGCGGATTGTTGCGCGCGATGCCGATCGGCAGGCCGCTCGAATACACCTGGATCGCCGATACGCGCCAACCGCCGATGATCTGCGACAGGAATCCGCTCGACGCCCAACGCTGCCCCTTGCCGAACGGCAAGTCGTAAATGGTCGAGAACTTCAGCGTGTGCGTCTGGTCGAACTGGCCGATCGATTTCTCGAGACGCCGGTTGTACTGATCCATCGATGC
>JACXTT010013293.1_pt1 | contig 10858 bp, 5 predicted proteins | sample 9270951 | NCBI WGS metagenome assembly JACXTT01 (sample SAMN15532306, study PRJNA645909) | rock metagenome | isolation source: weathered quartz diorite | place: Puerto Rico | collected 2017-06-21
GCGAATCTCCCAGCACACTCCGGGAGGTTTGCCCCTGACCGTCGTGGACCCAAACGGCGTCACCACCAACCTGGTTTACGATCTGCGGCTGCGCCTGATTTCGAGAGCCGTGCTGACGGCCGCCGGCCCCCTGAACACGCGCTACGCCTACGACGCCGCCGGAAACCCTGTCGGCGTCACCCTGCCCGACGGTTCCACCCTCACCCGGACTTTCGATGTGGCGCACCGGCTGACGGGAATCGCCGACCTGTTCAATCAATCGATCGCCTATACGTTGGACCCGCTCGGCGGCGTGGTTCAAACCAAGGTGCTCGACGCCGCTGGGACGCCGCAGCTTGCGCGCTCGGCGAGCTTCGATCCGCTGGGCCGGATGGTGCAGGAAACGGGCGGTTCCGGGCAGACTACCGGCTACTCTTACGACGCGAACGGGAATCTGCTTGCGGTTACAAGCGCACTGAACCGCGTGGCGCAGCGCCTGTTCGACCCTCTGAATCGCCCCGTGAAGATCACGGACATGGCAGGAGGCGTCGTGACTCTCGCCTACGACGCGCGTGGACGCCTGGCCTCGGTAACCGATCCGAACGGCGCCACGACGGCGTTCGTCTATAACGGCTTCGACGACCTGATCCAGCGCTCCAGCCCCGATGGCGGAACCACCGTGTACCGCTACGACGTGGACGGAAATCTGATCCAGCGGACGGACCCAAACGGGTCGGTGATTAACTACAGCTACGACGCGCTGGACCGCATGATTGCGGCGTCCTACCCGGGAAATCCAGGGGAGAACATTACTTACTCCTACGACACGTATTCCAACGACCAGGCCAGCGGCGGCTTCGGCGCGGGCAGGCTCACCGGGTTTGCCGACGCCGCGGGCGCCGTCACGCGATCCTACGACGAGCGCGGCAATCTGCTGAGCGAAAAACGCGCGAGCGGAAGCTCCGGCCTCGCCGCCGGCTACACCTACGACGCCGCCGGGAGGATCGCGTCGATCGCCTACCCTTCCGGCTGGACCGCCGCCTACGCGCGCGACGCAATGGGCCGCGTCACTTCCCTGACTGCCATCTCCCCCGACGGCAGCGTGCCGGCTCCCGTGCTCACCAGCGTCGTCTACCAGCCGTTCGGTCCGGCCAACGCGGTGACCTTCGGCAACGGCGTCGTCGAAGGCCGCGCCTTCGATCTGGATTACCGGCTGACGCGGATCTCAGGCGCCGGAGGCAATGCGATCGAGGATCTGACTTATGCCTACGACGGCAACAATAACGTTCTCTCGATCGCCGACGGGGTCAACGCGGTCAGCAGCCAGAGCTTCACTTATGACCCGTTGGACCGCCTGACCGGAGCGACGGGCGCATACGGCCAGCTCGGCTACACCTACGACGCGCTCGGGAACCGCCTGACCGAAATCGCGGGCGGCGCTACCGCGCGGACATACTCTTACCCGGCGCGGAGCAACCGGATCGCCGCGCTGGCTTCAGGCGATGGGACGCTAACTTTGGGCTACGACAAAGCCGGGAACCTCAACCGCATCGATCCGCCGCTCGGCGCTATCACGGGCTTCACTTATAACCAGGAAGGGCGGCTCGCGTCGGTGAACGCGGGAAGCGATTTGCTGGCTCAATACACCTACGACGGCTTTAGCCGCCGGCTGGTCAAAACCGGAGCGGTGACCGGCACGACGTATTATCAATACGACAGCGCCGGTCATGTGCTGGAAGAGACAGGCGGACCGGGCAGTGCGCTGGCCGATTACCTCTATTTGGGCGACCGGCCGGTAGCCGTTCTGGCTCCGGCATCCGGCCAGGTTTATTTCCTGCACAACGACCGGCTGGGCGCTCCCCAAACGGCAACCGACTCGAGCCAGAATCCGGTCTGGACGGCGGCGTACGGACCGTTCGGAGAGATGAGCACGGTTCCGAGCCTGATTGTCCAGAACCTGCGTCTGCCCGGCCAGGAATACGACGCCGATACAGGGCTCTATCACAACGGCTTCCGGAACTACGCGCCGGCGTGGGGACGGTATATCGAATCCGATCCGATCGGTCTCGCCGGCGGGCTCAACATTTATGCCTACGCGCTGGGGAATCCTTTGAAGCGCGTCGATCCGTACGGCCTGTTCTGTTCGCAAGCGTACATCGCCTATGAAACGGCGGAAGCCGTTGACGGCCTTTACGACTTCTTGAAGGGAGCGACTGCGGTGGCGGTTGGAACTGCAGCGGATGCGACCGGAGTTCTGGCAGGCTTTGGAATAACCGCTCAGACCTTGGGAGTGGTGAAGGCTGCTTGGGGCGAGACCAAATTCGAGCGCGCCCGCGCGGCGCTGGAGGAGTGCAAACAGGAAGACAACATCCCCCCATATCGTCCGCAGTGCCCGAATGCCCTTCCTCCGGTGGGAATCGAGCCGGTAGTGGGCCGCAACCTAAACGCTCCGTGAGCCGGCGCAGCCAGTACTTTTCCTATTTCGCGCCGAGCGAAAGCAGGTTGGCGAACAGCCGGAACGCGCCCGGCACGCCTTCCGGCAACTGCCGGTAAAACGCATACGCGTTATAAATGTAGACGCCTTTGCCGTAGCGCGCGACCAGCAGGCCCCCCTTCTGCGCCTCCTGCCCTTCGTCGTGAGTTTCAAGCAGCGCCTCGTACCGCGCGTCCCAGCTCTTCATCCACTTCGATCCCCGCTCCTCCACCCAGCCCTCAAAATCTTTCGTCGTGATGCGGTTCGGCGATTGAAACACCGCGTGCTCCGGCGCCAGCATCTCCACCTTCGACGCTTCGTCGGTGACCTCCTCCGGGTTCGAGCCCATCGTGTAAGGATAAGGACCGTAGTTGTGGTCGAACTCGGGAGTGTTGTACTGCACCATCACCAGGCCGCCTTTCTTGACGTAATCGAGCAGTCGGTTGTTGGCCGTGGCCAGCTCCGGCCGGGCGGCATAAGCCCGGACGCCCAGCACAATCGCGTCGAATCGCCCCAGGTCGCCCGCGGCAACATCGGTCGCGGCCAGAAACGTCACGTTGATTCCGAGCTGTTCCAGAGCCTCGGGAACCTCGTCGCCGCTGCCCATGATGTAACCGATTCTGCGCCGCGCTCCCACCTTGACGTCGACGCCGGTAGTCTGATGCGTCGCCGGCTGGTAGAGATACGACGCGCGGAGTCCCAAATAACCGGGAACCGTGTACCCTTCTCGATACTGACGCCCGCCGTACTCGGCGACCGCTGTAATCCGGTACGGCTTCTCCGCCAGGCCAACCGGAGTGACCGTAAACGTAACCGTGCGGTCCTCGCTGTCCTGCATCGTGGAGAACGGCGCGGACGCCGGCTCCGATTTCCATCCTGGCGGCAGATCCAGCCGTACCGCGCCCGCCGCCGGACCCTTCACATTGCTGTGAATCACGGCCGAAAGCGGAAACGTTTTCGCATCCAGCGGCACGATGCCGTGACGCGGCGTAATGGCGATTCCGATCGCCGGGCCCACCACCAGCGGCTCCAGGACCGCGCCCTGGCCGGTGACACGCTTTACGGTCTGGACGGTCTGGCCGATGCGAATCAGCGCGCCTTCATACTCAAAGTCCGTCCAGGCAGCGTACGGATAGGGCGTCTGCGGCTGGTTGAGATAGCGGTCTTCCAGGATGTCGTAATACGGTTGCTCGATGTCCGGCCGCGAGAAATAAGGACGCGTCAAAGGCGCGTCGTCCGGCACCGACACGGTGAATTTCAGATCCACAGGCTTATTGGCCGCGACCATGCGATCCGGCGTTTGCCCGGCCGTCCCCACCGAAACGCGACGTAAGCTCACCGGGACCGCGCTCGCGTTCACCACATGAACGTTGACCCCAAAGGTCTGCCCCGGAATCGCGACCCGGAAGGTTTCCCCGTCGCCGAGGAAAGCGGCGAAGCGCGGGTTGGGCTCCTTGTCCGGCGCTACCGTGGCGGCCACCGACAGCCCCAACGCCTGGGCCAGGGCGTTGTTGAACTGGACACGCTTGATCTCAAGCTCGTGCCGCAGGTTGTATTTCGAATCGCCGGAGAGAGGACTCCGCGCAATCTCATCCATCAGCCCGAGCGTCTGCTTCAGGCCCGCCGCCAGCGCCGGAGCGCAGCGCTCTGGCGCGGCCGCCGAAAACTTGGCCATCGCCTCTTCGACGCTGGTGTTGATCTTTTCCAGACCCGCGCGCAGGAAGCCCGTGTCGCCGCCCTCACCGAGCGAGGCCAGCCCGGGAAGGGAAGTGTCGATGCCGTCAAAGAAACTCTCCTCTTTGTCCGCAGTCGGAACGGTGGACCCGAAACGGTGATAAGTGCTCGAAAGCTCGCCCGCCTTGGGGATATTCGGCCCGCCATTCTGGGATTTCTGGTAGCCCAGGCCGGCCCGCGCGATCTGGACATAGGAAGCTCCCAGCACCGGATCGTAAGAGCCCTGCGGCACGTCGACGTTCACCGTAAGACTCGATGACGCGCGTCCCAACCACGGCGTACGGGCATAGTCCTTAAGCGGCGTCCAGGGCCGCAGCCCCGCCCGAATCTGATCGGGGAAAACGTCGGGATCTCCGGCGGCCTTGAAAACTTCCTGCGCCATCGCGCCCGCCGTCTGGTGATTGCCGTGGCCGTCACTGGGGCCGCCGGTGAAAACCGAAGTGATCACCAGCGGGCGGACCATGCGCACGACGCGAACCACGTCGTACAAGACGCGGTCGTGCGTCCACTTGCCAATGGATTCGGCTTTGGTTTTGGAAAAGCCGTAGTCGATGACACGCGTCCAATATTGGTCCACCCCGTAGTGCGCGCCCGCTCGCAATAGTTCCTGCGTGCGGACCAGGCCAAGCGCGTCGAAGAAATCGGGCGACATGACATTGGCTCCGCCTTCGCCCCGGTTCAGCGTCAGCAGCGCGACCCGCGAACCGCGGCCGCGGGACTCGTACGTGAGCATGCCCCCGTCCTCATCGTCCGGGTGAGCCGTAATCATGATGAGGCTGGCCCGCGTATGAAGCTTCTTCAGGCTCTGCCAGAGCGCAGCCGATCCGCGATTCACCGGGAGCTCCTGCGCCACGGTGGACGCCTGAATCGCCGTCTGGTGCGGCGCCTGCGCCACAGCGGACACGCAACCGAGAATCAGGATGAAGAATCGCAATTTCCGGAATTATCTCACCTTTAGTAATCTTCTAGTTATCGTCACTCCATCGCGAAGTTCGCAATTCGCCATCCAGCCGCCGCGGGTCGTATCGATTATCCGGCGCCCGAATGAACTGTCGGTGCTCATCAATCGGCGGGCCGAGGCAGGCTCGTTCTATGCAGTCGCTGTCGCGCCTTTCCACTGCGTCCCTCGGGCCGTCCTGCCGGCAAAGGACCGCTTGCTGTTGTCCTGGCGCTACTTGGCTGACGTGAGATCAGCGGACGATAAAACGCTGTACCACATCCTCCTTGTCCTTCTGGAAACGGTGCCCGATCTTGCCAGCGACAGGGTCGCCGGCCTTCTGCCAAGCGAGTGGAATTCGCCATCGGCCAGTGCCCGAGCCACCCAGGCCCATCCACGCGCGTTCAGAGGCACCAAGCTTCGTCCGCCGAAGCCGCCTCGTATTCCGGGAACCGACATCCGGCCGCACCTGTGCAATTTACGTTTTCTGAAAGCACTGCTGTCACCACTCTGGCGATTTCTGCCGGGCGTGCGATCGAAGCTGACGAAAGCCGGTTACGCCGTTACGGCCGTCGATCAGCTCGAAAAGGAGCTTCGCCCATCACCCTCGCGGAAAGGACCGTGGAGCCTTCCGCCTCAGTTTGTGCAGCACCTGTGGCTCTCGGTCAGAAACGGCACACCGCGAGAGATCTCACGGCATCTGTCCTTGTTTTCGAAACTCGAATTGGATCGCGACCCGCGCATCTGCGGAGCCTTCACGCGGCTCATCGTGCTTGCGGGAGCCGAGAAGGCATACGAATGGGGCTCCATTGCGGAAGGGTTGTCTTCGCACCGCCGTGCCCAGTTCCTGGAGACAGTCATCGAAACCGGCGCCTTCGTTTCCACGCCCATGCAGGGTTTTGAAGCGCAGGTACGCGAAACCAGCCTGCTGGCCAGCGACGAGCAGTTCGCGAATTGGGTGGAACAGCTTCTTAATGTAGGCCGGCGCGGCGAGTCCGCCGACTACCTTCTCGCCGGATTTCGGCTCGCCGCGCAGTTCTATCCAAAGTTACGCTTCAGCGACGTCCGGCAATGCAGCGGCTTTCCGGAAGAGGTTGTCGAGGAGATTGCCCTGCTTGAAGATTCCGACTGGATAGCCCTCACCCTTTGGGAACGTTGCGGCAGATTTCCGGGATTCGCGGAACTGATAAGGAGGTCGCAATGGCGCGCTTTTGTTCCCATCACCGCAGATTCTTACTTTCGCTTTCTCGCCGGCATCGTGCATTGCGATCTTCCGGAACCGGCTCTTCACCGGAAGTGGGCGGCCATTCTCCTTGAGATCCCGCGGATTGAAGCCCTCGTCCTGGCAGCCTCGGCCCGCTACCAGAATAAGATAGTGGAATATGTTTCGGAATGGCTGTGGGAGTGGGACGAACCCGCCGTTATCCGAGAACGTCTTCGCAGCGGCTACCAGGTGCTCTCCCGCCTGTCGGCGCCACCGTTCCAAAACGGGGGAGGCGCAGAGCGCGCCATCATGCATTTCCTCGAACTGGAGAGCCGACAGAACCTGCAACGGTTCCTTGCCGGGCCAGGAGCAAGTTTTGAAGCGCTGGAGAAAGCCTGCCGCCGCGACAACGACGCTGCGCTCATTGCGCGCGGGCTGGAAACGTTGACGAGATCCCATGGCGGATTCGCCGTGGACGCTTTTCTCGGCGCTCCGGCAAGGCTCTGCCGGACGGCGAAAGTTCTCGGCGGCGTGAGCGCTCCGGTGCGATCGGAACTCGTCAGACAATGCCGGGAACACAGCATTTTTCAGATAGATCCTCTGGCGATGCCCATCCGGGACGTCTGCGCCGAAATTTCCGCCCACCGAAGGACCCACCGCCAAACCAATCCAATCCCAGCCCGCCTGAGTGCCTGGTTTCGATGCGAAATCGCACTTTCCGACGCGCGCCTGGAGCGATACCGGCGGGTTCTTTCGCAAAGGCTGCTGTTTACGCGTCTGGGGCTGATCGAGGAATCGGTTGTAGATTGGCTAAAACGCGGCCTTCCGCCCGCAGACCTGACAAAAGCGGGCGAGCACGCCTTGCGGCTGCTTGGCGCGCGTCGTGAGAACAGGCGCGGGCTGCGAAAATTCCTCAACGCCTGGTGGGCTGGCGGACATGATTATCTTTCTAGTCACCCCGCGACGCTCGCCTGGTACCGGCGGCACAGAACGGTAGCCCGCGACATATGGGAGCAGGGAGTTCCCTTTCAGTCCGGTGAGTACTCGATTAGCGTGGAGAGTGATCCCTTCGAGGTGCTGAAACTGGGGACCTATGTAGGATCGTGTCTGGGCCTAGGCGGCATACTTTCGGACTCCGCCGTCGCCGCACTGCTCGATGTCAACAAACAAGTGCTTTATGCGAGAGATTCCCAGCGCCGCGTCGTCGCCAGGCAGCTTGTGGCCATCTCGGACGACGACCGGTTGGTGTGTTTCAGCGTATACCCGCAGTCGGCCGACGAAGGCGTCAAAAGCATGTTCCGCGAATACGACCACGCCTTCGCCGAAGCTCTCAACCTTCCGCTTTTCCGGCCTCGAGGTAAGGATGACGGCTACAGGGTCAGTTCCGTCCTGTCATCCTATTGGTGGGACGACCTGCCCTGGAATTTCAAGGTCCGGTCCTGAACTCACCGGGACCCGCCGGGTTCGGACCTAGGCATCCCGTTTACGGCTCGGTCGCCTCGTGAAGCCAGCCGGTGGCTTGGCGGGGGCCGGACGTCTCCACGGGCGCGGCCGGCCTCGTGCCTTTGCCTCCTCTCGCAAGTCGCTCGGCCTTCCGCGCCTCGCGATATAGATAAAAAATTTGGAACAATGATAGCGCCATCACCAACCACACCAGCGGGCTGTGCGCGGGGTTGTCCGGAGTCACTCGAATCTCCCCATCAGTCCTTCAACCGTATTGTCCGGCCGATAAGCTTCCGGCGCTGGTGCCTGGCAAGCCTCGGCACGCCGCGATGGCAACAAGTCGGGTGCCGGAAGCGTGACCGAATGGCTAAGCAGCCGCGCCACGGCTTGCTCTGCGTATCGGAGGCGCTTTTGCCGCGGAAATGTGACCCAGAAGTTCATATGGATTGTCTTCCTCTGTATTCATGATGGAGCCACACTCGAAATCGCACAATGTGACTTTCAGGGCAAGACCTCCTAGCGCGGAATACCCCCATTTGGGGGGGTAACTTCTTTCGGGGTTATCCCTAGAATCCTGTATCCGAGGTTTGCCGTTTCCCAGTACTCTGGCGAGGATGGTGTAATGCGTTGGCGTTACGGCTCACAGTAGACATAATATGTGTTATCGGAAGTTGGCTCCCCAGGCTAGCTGTAGGCGCGGGTGAGCGCTGCCGCGGCCGCTTTGGAGCAGAAGGGGGCGGCGGCGCGGGATTTCGCGGCAGCAACTCGACGTGCTGATGCGGAGATACGGAGCGGCGGGAATTCCGGAGGATCTGAGGCATTTTCACCCGCTGAAGCACTCAATCGCGACGCATTTGCTGGAAAAAGGGCGCAGACGTCGTCGACCTGAAGGACTGGGTGGGCCACAAAAACATCCAGAAAACGATGGTGTACGCGCAGGTGACGAATCCGCGGTGCGAGGCCTCCGCGCGGCGCATCTACGGCGCGGCGTGAGTGGATTGGCCGGAGGCGGGCTGCACATGTTTGTGAACGGCTTCGAGCTCTGCGAGTTTCTGGCCGAGCTTGACAGCTAGATTCTTCACTTGGGCAGCCGCGTACGCGTCACCACCGATTGCAGCGACATGGTGGTCGAAGAATTCCTTCCCTGCCCGAGCGATCTCCTCTAATTTTTCGAGGTAGTGCCGTGAGACGACGGTTGCGGTGGGATGGAGGAGGTCCTGTAGCGTTTGGGGCATGACCGCGATGGTATCACGCACGCGACGCTGGTGATTTTCCGTTAACACACCGGCCGTAGCGCTTCTTGTAATGGAAATCGGCCGGCACGCCTCCTTGCATTCCATGTAGGAGATCAGCGCGAAGTCGTAGCCGTCATCCCACAGTGTCACGTGACATTGATCTCGCTATCGTCGAGGCGCTTCAGAGTTTTAGCCTAGGTCCATGCTGGAGATTGTACGCGCCCGCGAAACGCGCGGCAGGACGCGGCGGCGCGGCGCATCTACGACGCGGCGTGATTACCGGCCGCTCATCACAAGGTACGGAGGAGCCACTTTGCGAAAATCTCTTTCATGTTGGGTGTGAAACACCTCCTGCATTTCGTGCAGATGTTTTGCGAGTTCCGTCGGTAGGTGCTGGACTTCTGGCAGCATTCGTGTTAGCACTGGATCGTGATCCACCTGGGTGACTCCGGCGGGCGCTTTTTAGTTAACGGTGTCGGCATCGGTCCGATTGTACCCCTGCATTCGTCTGCACACCTGCGCGGCGGCGTGCCGGGGACGGGCGCGGCGCGGTGCTGCGAATCCCCGCAGGCGAGTGCCGCGCATCTATTTGTGTAAGAAGCCCAAGGAATTCAAGCGGGTGCGCGGTATCTCGCAAAAGAACTCCCCAACGGCTTACCAAAGAACGATGCCAGCGTACCATCTAGCCGCTCTCAAAACAAGTTCGGATCGGGCCTCTGTTCGGATCGGGCCTCAGTCGCACTCGACAATCATCCGCCCAAATATGTGTTATGGAAATTAGTCCAAGCTCACGGAGGACGGCTTGAAGCAACTCACCCAAGTCACGGAAGCCACAACTTCGACTTCGATCTGGGAGCCTTTATCGAGCCGCGCAACTTGCACCGTCGTCTTGGCCGGCCGCTGCGGAAAGTACTGCGGATAAACCTCGTTCATCTGCCGCAGCATCGAGAAATCCGTAATGTAGATGTTCACCTTCGCCACCAGCGAAAGCTTGGATCCTGCCGCCTCCAGGACTGCCGCCACGTTATCGAGAGCTTGCCGCACCTGCTCTTGGAACGTGTCGGGAACAGAGCCATCCCGCCGCACGCCAAGTTGGCCGGAAACGTAGACGACATCTCCCAGCCGGACGGCTTGGGAATACGTATCGTTTTGCGGGGGCGTCGAAGTTACGGTGATCGGTTGGGGAGTCATCATCTGGTTACGCACATCGTAGCAAAGTAATTTTACGCGAGAGAATCTGACGCTTGACCTAGCCCCTCCACGTGCATATACTCATCTGAACCGCGATGCAGCCGTGGTGGGAATCTTCCGCTCAACTCGATTCCTTGTTGACCGCCGTCGAGACCGTCCAGACGCTCGTCTGGATCTTCTGCGCGCTCCTTCTGGCAGCGGCCGCAGTAGCCGTAATCCTGGAATGCCGCGCCTGCTGGAAAGGGCCGCGCGCGCTCCCGTATTATAGTGAATTCCTAGGTTACGCCAAGCCGGACACCTTACCCGAACCGGAGCGGGCGCGCTGGCTACGATTCGGACGGCGCGCGATCAAGGTTGTCTAGGCGGACTCATTCTATCCATAATCTGATGGTTTAAGATTTCCACATATTTGAATGATTCGATGGACGTATCCGTCGTATGCCAACCGCCTTAACGACTGGATGATCGCTCGTGAGTGTATCCGCAACATCCCGGGTTCGCGCCGTGGAGACCTACGCGGCCACGACCGGCCGGCTCTGGTATTCCCACGAGCTGCGCGTCTTCCGCAACCTCACTCCACCATCGACGCGTTGATCATCTCGGTGAACGCCCGGCTTTCGTTTGGGTCCCCGCCGCTCGATCGCTGAATCAGGAACACGCCG